>Ga0194123_10000553_pt1 | contig 69116 bp, 44 predicted proteins | sample TA2MahsurfametaG_5_FD_155479 | JGI IMG/M metagenome (GOLD analysis project Ga0194123, IMG submission 155479) | Freshwater microbial communities from Lake Tanganyika, Tanzania - TA2015023 Mahale A surface | ecosystem: Environmental > Aquatic > Freshwater > Lake | place: Tanzania: Lake Tanganyika... | reverse complement strand
GACCTCTCCCGGCCGCTGCGGGTCTACTTCAAGGCCGGGGGGTCCGCCGATTGGACCACCGATGTGGCGGTCGTGGCCGGCGGCCTGAAGCCCGAGTCGGTCGACGACCCGTCCCTCGGGCCCTGGCTTCGCAGCGTGGTCATCCCGGCCGGAACCGCGGTGGCCAAGTTGGCGCTTGCGCCGGTGGCCGACGACAAGGCCGAGGGGGACGAGATCCTTTACCTGGCCGTGACGCCGCGTCCGGAGGGCACGGGGGGCGGAGCCGAGCCGTCCGACTACCAACCCGGCCTCCCCGGCGAGACCCGGGTGCTGATCCGGGATGCGATTCGACAGAGGCCACCAGGCGCGCCGCTGGTGCGAATCGTCGGGGAGCAGACCGCCACCTCCGAGCCCAACCCGCGCATCCGGGTCCGCCCCGGACGCCTGCTCCTCCAACGCTCGGGCGACACCGCCGAACCGGTCCGGATCCGCTACGCCGTGGGCGGGAGCGCCGACAACGGCGGGGACATCGACCTGCTGGATGGCGACCTGACGCTGGGCGCCGGCGAGGCGGAGGCGGAGCTGCTGGTGATCGCCCGCCCGGACGATCTGATCGAGGCGGAGGAAACCGTGGTCCTCAAGCTGCTGGATGACCCATCCTACCGCGTCGATCCGTCTGCAGCCTGGGTGCAGGTCACCGTCGCCGACGCGACGGAACCGGCCAGGGCGTCGCTCAAGCCCCGGTCACCGGCCCAGGGCCAGGCGCTTCGCGTGGGCTCCGAGGTCACGCTGAGCTGGTTGGCCGTGGACCCCAAGGGCTACCTGCCGAGGGTGGCGTTCTGGGCCAATGGGCAACCCATCGGCGAGTCCCGCCTGGAATTCTTCCGGGCACCGGACCCGGGCAGCCCCATCGGGCACACGCTGGTCTGGAAGGTCCCGGTCGAGGGCCGGATCCGCATCGACGCGGCCGCCTACGACGCCCAGGGGATCAAGGCCGCGTCCGACACGATGACGATCGTGGGCCTGCCGGCGGTGGAACCCGGTGAAGGCCCCCTGCGCCCGGCCGACCTGCACCCGGCCGACCACAACCCGGCCGACCGGCGGATCTCGGACGACGAATGGATGGGCTACGCCAAGCACTGGCGTCATGGCGTGGCCTGGGGTGACCCCGGGGCGACCGTCGTGCCGATCGGGCACCTCACCCGGGCCGGGTTCCTGTGGCGCTCCGGGGGAGCCTACCAGTTCGATCCGTCGATGGGCCTGCCGATGGGCTGGATGGAGGCCGAGGCGACCGCCCCCGGTACCGCCAACCGGATCGACGGCCTGCCGGGCGCGGTGGGCCCAGCGGCGACGACTCCGGGTCCCAACGGCACGCCCGGGCGGTTGGCCGATTCCTACCTGCTGCTCGACGTGCGGCCCATGGAGGCATCCCGGGTGGGCCTCGTCGTCCATGTCGGTCCCGCGCAGAACACGCGCTGCCACGCCCTCGAGGTCCGCCTCGGTCCCGGGGCGTCCGTCGCGGCCGCCTCCGACGAGGGCCTGTGGGACGCCCAGTCGGGCATCCTGCGCTGGGGCCCCTTCCCCGACGACCGGATCCGCACCCTCAAGGCCGAGGTCACCGTCCGGGATCCCGCCTGGATCGCAGGCCTCGGCTCGTTCGACGGCCAGGACCGACGGGCGGGTGTCCAGACGCCCCAGGTGGCCGCGCCCGGCATGACGATCTCCCGCCCGAGGCTGACCGCCCTGGACACCACGCCCCAGGGGGATGCCAAGCTGGTGGTGGTCGGTGGCGAGGCTGGCATGGTCATGGACCTCGAAGTCTCGGAGGACATGACCACCTGGCGTCGGATCGGCCGGGTCCAGATGAATGGCCAGTCGATGCTGCAGGTGGATACCGACGCGGCCTCCTCGACCCGGCGCTTCTACCGCGTCGTGCCCCGCAGCCCCTGAACCGGGGTCCCCTCGACCAAGGTCCGTGAACCGGGGCCGGTGAACCCAAGGGCCCCGGCCTCGGAGGCATCCCACAGCCCCAGGGGCCCCGCCGGACATCGGCGGGTGCGAAGTCCGTCAGGGACGCTGGTCGCGCGGTTGGTATCCCCGGTGCCAGGTCAGGCTCCAGAGGCGGTCCAGCAGCACGGCCTCCACGTGGCCGTCGACCATGACGAAGTTGACCGCCCCCGGCAGCTTCGCCCCGGCCGTCACGGGCACCGTGCCACGGAAGAACGACCCGTGCCTCGAGATGCAGAAGCGCTGCATCATCGCCTCATTGCCGCCGGATGCGAGGTTTCGCGCCGCCCGGTCGGTGGCCAGCGGCCATGAGTCGGCCCAGTTGCTGTCGCCGAAGATGGGCGTGGTGACCGGGACCTCGTAGCTGCTCTCCCTCGCGAAGGCCTTGGTGGCATCGATGGCTCCCTCGCCCTCCGGCGAATACTGCCAGCCGTTCATGCCGTAGCTGCTCTCGAAGCCGGTGTTCCACTGGACCGGGGTGCGGACCGGGCCGTACCAGGCAAGGGTCGCCGTGCCCATGGCCTCGCCGGTCTGGTTGCGGTTGGCCGGGACCGGGGCCGTCGGGCAAATGCGGATCTTGTCCGAGGGCACGTTGTTGGTCCGCAGCACCGCCATCCAGAACTTCGCCGGCGTGTAGGCCACCGGAAAGGTCTTGCCCGTGTCGCTAAGGTACATGAAGAACCCCAGGCCCATCTGCTTGAGGTTGTTCAGGCACACCACCGACGCACCGCGCTGCTTGGCCCGGCTGAGCGCCGGCAGGAGCATGCCCGCCAGGATGGCGATGATGGCGATGACCACCAGGAGTTCGATGAGGGTGAAGCCTCGGCGGCCGGAGACGGCGCGGGGTGATTCGGTTGGCGGACAGGGATTCAAGGGAGGGGAGGGTTGGAGTGGGTGGAACTCTCCGCGGATCGGGTCAACGCGGGGACCCGGCAATGCAGAAGAGGTGCTCGTCGCCCCGCAGGATCAGGCGGCCGGCGGCCGGCACCGGGCTGGCGATGATCCGCTCGCCCATGGGATTCTCGGACAGCAGGCGGAACTCCCGGCCCACCCGGGCGGCGAACACCACGCCGTCCTCACGGGCCGCATACAGGACCCCGCCGGCCACCACCGGCGAGGCGTAGTATGGGGCGCTGGCCTTGGGAAAGGCGGCCGTCCAGTGGATCGTTCCGGTGGCCGGGTCCACGCAGGCCACCTCGCCGCGATGCCGCAGCAGGTAGGCCCGGCCGCCCGAGACGGCCGGGGCGGTCACGAACACGCCCACATCGTGGCGTTCCCAGACCTTCCTCGGGGCGGCGGCACCCTCGGCGCCCGCAAGCTTCAAGCCGTACAGGTTGGCCTGTCCCGGGCGGTCGTCGCGACCCACCGGCAGGAGCACCATGTCCCCCTCGACCACCGGCGAGGCGATGGCGGGCCAGTTGGCCGTCCCGGCGGGATTGAACCCATCGGCCGTCCAGAGCACCCGGCCATCCTCCAGGTCGTGGCTGGTGACATGATCCGCGCCCCAGACCAGCACCGACGGACGGCCGGAGGACCCGACCAGGAGCGGAGTGGCGTAGCCGTTGTTGTTCTCGGCCGGTGCCTTGGAACGCCGTTCCACCTTCCAGCGGAGGCCGCCGGTCCTGCGATCGAAGGCGGCCACCCACGACTCGCCGTCATGCAGGCGGGTGATCACGACCAGGTCCCCGGCGATCAGCGGCGAGGCCCCGCTGTCCCAGTAGAGCTTCTCGGGTCCGAAGCGTTCGGTGAGCTGATGCTTCCAGAGCACCCGGCCCTCCAGGTCCACGGCGGCGAAATGCCCGCTGCGGAACTGTGCGTACACGGCCTTGCCGTCGGTGGCCGGCGAGGCGTTGCAGCTGGAGGCCAGCGTTCGGTGGCGCGGGCCGGAGAGGGGTCCGAGCGGGGTCTCCCAGAGCTTGCGCCCCTGGAGGTCGTAGGCCAGGAACGCATCCTGGCCACCCGAGGGCGACGTCAGGAAGATGCGCCCGCCGCTGACCACGGGGGTCGAGGTACCCTTGCCGGGAAGCGCCACCTTCCACGCGACGGCCTGGGCCGACCAGCGTTCCGGATACCCCTCGCCATCCACCGAACCCGTGGCCGACGCCCCGCGCCAGGCCGGCCAGTCGCCCGGCGATGCCGCCAGCAGGGATCCGCCAGCGAGGCAGCCGGCGACGAGCGGGGCGGCCCAGGCGGGGATTCGGGTCGGGGTCGGTGAGGCACGTCGGAACCCGGGGATCATGGAAGAAAACTACGGCCAATCGTGGCCACGAAGCGAGCCCGGATATCGGATTGCCGGAAGAGGCGTCGTTCGTCCCGCCGAAGGCGACCGGGACTCCGGGTCGAGGGCCTCGGCGCCGAAAACGGGGACCCCTCCGGGGTTTCCAGCGCTCAGTCCACGACCCCGGATGCGGGGCGACGCGCCAGTCCCATCAGTCGCAGGCTGCCGAAATTGTCCCGCTGCGTGCGGGTATGCCGGCGGCCAGCCCACCATTGCTCATGGCGGAACCCGCCGAAATTGCCCGCGCCATCGGCCGGCAGGTCGAGATCGCCCACCGCCAGATTCAGGCCCACGACCACCTCGCCAGAATCCGGCGAATAGCACCGCCCGGGAGCCACCTCGAGACAGGGGTCGAAGCGCACCGACCACTCGACGGTGTAGCCCCGGCCATCGGCGCGCCGTCGCACGACCGCGCGCTGGTCACCGGCGTCGATCCACCGGCGATAGGTCTCCCACGCGGCGGGCGACGACCTGGGCTCACCCTCCATCAACCCTCCCACGCCGATGCCGCCGAGACGCGACTTGGTCGCGTTGCACACCATCTGCCAGGAGCCTCCATCGCCATCGACCCCCGAGGGGTCCCGCCGACGATTTCGCGCGTCGACGAGCACCTCGAGGCCGTCGCCGAACCATGGGAACCCCTCGCGACTGAACTCGTGGGCGCGCGGGTTCTCCGGGGGGAGCCATCGCGGGGTCGCCACGCCATAAAGGACATCGTCGGTGACCTCGAAGGCGAAATGGAGCCAGAGCCGGTCATGCTGGACCCGGATCCGCACGGCGAGGTCGGCCGGGTCGCGCACCGGCGAGAACTCGGGCACCCAGTCGACGACGCCGACGATCTCGGTGGCCCCAGACCATTCGCCCGGCGCGATCACCCCGTCGAGCACCGGACTGGGAGCAAACCAGGACCTGGCTTCGGGGCAAGGCGATGGGCTGGATCCCGCCGGGGCGACCTCGCCATGCCGGACCGGTTCCGATGACGCCGACGATGACGGCGATGACGGGCCGCCCGGACCGTGGCTGCGGGGAACGCACGCGGTTCCGGCGAGGAGGAGGATCATCGCACACGCCAAGATCCCGCGGCCGGATCGTCGCGGGGTTGATGGTGAGGTCGATTGAGTCATGGGACCAACGTCAGGCACCTGGCAAGACGGAGGCACCCACCCGAGGGGTCTGGCCCGGGAGTCCGAGGCCATCCCCCCGGGAGATCAACGGGCCGTCTGAAGGCGCTCGTACTGGGCGACCGCGGCCTTGGCCCGGGCGTCGCCATTCTGCGCCATGGCGTAGATCTCCTGCATCACCGAGGCGATGCTGTCCTGCAGGGCCATGCGCTGCTCGGGCGACATCGCCGGCTGGGCGCGCAGCAACTGCAGGCGGTTGACGGCATCCTCCATCTTGCCAGCCTTGAGGTCGGCGACGGCCTGCTTCACCTGGGCGGCGGGCGCCGGTCCGGGCGGGGCATCGCCCTCGGCCGGAGCCGCCGGGGCCTTCTCGAGTTCGGCGGCCGACTTCTCGAGGGCGGCGGCGGGATCCTCCTTCGTGCAGGCCACGGCCAGCGAGACGAGGAGCACGAGGGAAAGGAGGGCGCGGGGATTTGGAATCATCGGGACAAGGTTCTTCGGTTCAAGGGGGCCATGGGCCCGGTGTCAACGACCGTTGGGGGTGGCGGGGTTGCACCAGAGGCGATTCTTGCCCGGGATGTTGCCCTCGGCGTAGAACATCCGGGTCTTGAGGTACTCGGTGTGACCATCCACCACGCCGACGGTCGTGCCTTGGGTATGCAACCGGGTGATGCCCTCGGACGGCCCGCTGGATCCGTCATTGAAGTCGCCCGGGTTCGTCTCAAGACCCTGCCACAGGATGATGGCGTTCGGGTCGAACTGGGAGGACTTGTACGAGCCCGGCGAAATCCCGCCGAAGCCGCAGACCGCGCCATTCATGAGGTAGCTCGACATCTTCTGGGAGCGCTGGCGCCACGCCGGCTTGTTGGTTCGATCGGCCGGGCAACGGAAGACCGCCGGGCTACCGATGTAGGCATAGAGCAGGCCCGTCTCATACGCCCTGGCCTGGTTGGTGCTCCAGCGCGCCGTGGTGATGTCGGGCGGGGAACCCAGCGAGGCGTCGTAGAGCCATCCCTTGCGAAGCCATGGGGAATTCCAGTTCGGCTCCGGCAGGAAATCCTGCGAGTCGCCAATGTACATGTGGGAGGCCAGGGTGATCTGCTTGACGTTGTTCTGGCACTGGATGGTGATGGCCTTCTCCTTGGCCTTGGCCAGGGCCGGCAGGAGCATGCCTGCCAGGATCGCGATGATGGCGATGACCACCAGCAACTCGATGAGGGTGAAGGCGGCAGCACGCCGGTCGAAGCCGCGCTGGGTGGGGTGATTCATGGGATTGGAAGGGTGTCCGCGGGTCCTCGGTAGCTGGCAGGTCGCCGCAGGCACTCCGGGGTTGGTTTGCCTATTCGATCCGGAGCGCCGAATCCGTCAAGGATTTCCTGTCGGAAGACACGGCCGTGCCGCCGGGGTGAGGGCCAGACTCGATGATGGTCCCGTCAAGTGCTCCGGATCGCGGCTTTGGCAAGACCCCCGGGATGCCCCGGGAGGCGTCGAGCTGCGGGTCCGGCGCCCTTGCCTTCCCGGGAGCCGGCCGGTTCCCAGGAAGGCCGAACGGCATCGACACCCGGGGGTGTCTCGGCGGCGACCCGTCGGGCTCACGGGCTTCCGAAGGGCAACCACCAGGCCCCCGAGACACCGCGGGCCACCCAGACGCCCGAACGGACCGGCGCGCACAGGTTGGCGCCTGTGAGCCACAGGCTGCACGGGCGCTCCCCGCGGGCGAGCACCGCGAGCGGTGCCGAAGGGTCGGCTCCGACCAGCACCAGCGACCCGTCGCCTTCCCCGAGCAGCAGGCCGTCGAAGGCGAAGAACTGCGTGACCGAAGCCCCCAGCTTGAAGGCCGGCGCCACGGTCACCAGGGCTCCGGACGCATCGAGCGCCCAGGTCTCTAGCGCCGCCCCCGAGGCGACCGTCACGGCGATCCGGCCATCGGGCAGCACCGCGAGCGGACGAGCCCCCAGCTCCGGCAGTTCCCGCTCGGCGATGCGACGGGCCGCGATGCCGTCATACCCGAGCGACTGGAGGGCCACCGACGTCAACCCCTTGGCGTCGCTGGTCTCGACCCGGCAGTGGATCACCGCGCCGCCGTGGGTCACGCCCTGGAGCTGACCAGGCAGCGGCACCGGATCCCGAAGCACCGGCTCCGACGCATCGGCCGCATCGAGCACCCGCAGCGAATGGTCGGTCACCCAGCTTCCCTGCATCTCCCACCAGGGCAGATCGTTGGTCGCCGGCGGCTTGTTGGTGGCGGCCGGGACCCAGCGGTAGCGTGCCACCGAAGCGAACACCTTGCCCCCGCGGACCGACAACGGGCTCAGCGAACCGCCATCACCCACCGGATACTCGCCCACGAACACCGGGGCCTCGCGGCGGGTCACATCGACGGCCAGCCAGCGCGTGTCGCCCCAGCCGAACCAAACCCCGCGGCCGGGGGTGACCAGCGCGTCGCCGCCGATCATCGCCCCGCCCCGCATCCAGATCGGCCAGAAAGATCCCGACTCCGGCGCCCAGACCAGGGACCGGGGGGTCGGCCAATGGGCGGCATAACGTCCCCATCCGGCGGCCGACACCCGGGTCGGGACCGACCGTCCCACCAACTCGAGCCGATCCCCCGCGACCGAGACCACCTGCATCAGGGTCTCGCCGGGCAGCTTGGTCCACACCTCGTTGGTGGTGCCGGGGTTCTGGATCTTCGAGGTGTCCGGCCCGCGATGGAGCAGGTACAGCAGGCCATCCCGAAGGTCGGCTCCCACCACCGGGAGATTCGTCAGCGTCAGCGAGGCGAGGGTCGCATCGGGATCGGACACCGGACTGATCCGCAACCTGGGCGCGCCCTGGGCCTGGAGGGCCATGTCCCAGGTCCCGTTGGAGACCTGCACCAGCCGGTCGCCGAGGACGAAGAGTTGGTCGACCGCCTCGGAGAGCCCGAGCACGGCCTGCACCTGGGGGCGATCCCGGTCGGCCACCGTGGCCGAGACGAGCTCACCGCCCGAAAGGCTCAGCACATGGTCTTCCCGCAACACCGCCCGACGGGCCGCCGAAGCATGGTCGATGGTGCCCCGGAGCTTGAGCGACTCCTGGGTGAACTCGAGCAACTGCACCCCTTGGAACCAACCGTTGGTGCCCTGACGCCCGTGCCAGGGGAGCAGCACCAGACCGGCCTCCGGGAACACCTTGAAGGCCTTCTCATCGGCATTGGCCTCGCTCCAGGACCACCCGTCACCGAGAAACACCTTGGCCGCCAGCCTCGGAGACTCGGCCTTCGAGACGTCGAACAACGAGACCGCCGCCCTGCCCTCCTCCACGCCCATGGCGATCAACCGGTCGCCCATGGGCTCGATGTAGGTGGACCATCCAGGCACCTCCAGCTCGCCGCGGATGGCGGGCCTCGCAGGGTCGGACAGGTCCACGATCCAAAGCGGGTCCACGCGCCGGAAGGTCACCACGTAGGCGCGGTCGCCGTCGTACCGCGTGGCGAAGACCGACTCGTTGGTGACGAGGTTCAGCCGGGCCAACCGCACGGGCTTCAGGGGGTCCCGGAGCGAAAAGGTCTCGAGGGCGACCACGGACGGATCGACCGCGCCGCTCGAGCGCCAGCGGGCGTCGATCTGCGAGACCACGGTGACCACGTCGCCGGAGACGCCGAACTTGAACTTGTCGGCGATGCGGCCGGCGGTTGGGAAGCCTCCGGCGGGCCGGATGGTGCCGGACGGATCGGTGAGGTCGAAGACGTTCACCCGGTAGGTCGGCGGGAGGTACTCCTTGGGGTTGGCCGGGTCGACCGTGCCGCCGGGATCCTGCGTCGTCGCCACGAAGAGGTGCCGGTCGGTGGCGTGGATGGCCTGGGCCACCGCCTTGGATGCGACGACCGAACGGATGGCCGGCCTGGCCGGCTCGGCCAGGTCGACGGCGCTGACCCAGGTGAGCGACTCGGAGACGCTGGCGCCCTGCGGCTCCGCGGCCGAGACCGGGCGGTTGGTCCAGCCCTGGCTGGCGACCACCAGTACGTTGCCAACCAACCGGCTTTCGACCGGATAGCCCGGGAGGGACACGGTGGCCGACGCGCGCGGACCGGTCGGGGAGGATTGCACGAGGACGACCTCCGTGGCGTCCCAGCGGCACTCGGGCTGGGTCAACAGCGCCAGCCAATCGCCGGCATGATCCTTGGCCGGCAGCACGTAGAGCTGCTCGCCCCGGGCGATGAGCGGCAGGAGGCCGCGGAGCACCGGGCTGCCCGGGCGGGTGACATCGATGACCTGCAACCCCCGCTGCTGGTTGAAGAAGTAGAGGGTGTTGCCGGCGAACTTCCAGATGTCGGACTCCTGGACCGTGTTGGCGGCGACCGACGTCCGGTCGGCGAGGTTGAGTCCCGGTGCCGAGACCTCGGGCACCGGCGCACCGCCGCCGCCCGACGACGAGGGTTGGGAGGGACTGACCTGTGGAGCGACCTTGTCGCTGCCCTGGAAGAACCCGGCCGGCACGCCAAGCGACTGGACGTCGTCGGTCACGACGCGCAGGACCTCGGTGGCCTCGACGGCGGCAACGGTCATCGTGACCTCACCGGGATCGTTGGTGGGATTGAGCACCGCGCGCGGTTTCCACGTGCCGCCGCCGAGGCGCGCGCGCGATTCGAGGGTGATGCGCCGCACGCCGGAGGGCACCTGGACGGTGACCACCAGATTGGTGTGCACGGAGCGGATGCCGGAGATGCGCGCCGAGGTCGAACCCGGGTTGGACGACTGCGCGAGGACCGGCTGGACGGGCTGGACGGCCACCAGGCCCGCGACCGCGGCCACGAGCGCCGCCAGCGAGGAACGGAGTGTTTTCATGGGATGCATGGAGTGGAGTGGATCGTTGGAAGGGATGGTTGGACGGGATCGTTGAAACGAATGGCGGAGACGTCCTTGGGGCAGCGGGGGATCGTTCGCAGGCGGGTTCATGGCTTCCCGAGACCGGGCAACACCGGGTTGATCCCGGGAGTCTGCGGGCTTCCGACCACCGGGCCGGTGGGCTGGAACGATCCGCCGACCGGCTCGAGGGACATGAAGAGCCCATCGACCGAACCGCGCTCGAAGGTCACGACCGACACCGGGCTGCCCGACGGGGTGAGCACTCCAAGACTGGAGACCGTGCCGTCGGCACCGCGGTTCCACAACTGGTACTGGCCGCCGGGCGGGGCCGTTGGAACGGCGACCGCGTGGATGCCGGAATCCGGGGCGCTGAACACGATGGGAGCCGGCGGGTTGACGGGCGGTTGGGCGGTGAAGGCCACCCGGCCCGCCGACGGGTCTGCCATGGCCACCGAGGCCAGACCGGGCCCGGAGCCGGCGACGGCACCCGAGACTACGGCACTGTTTAGGCCGCTGTTTAGGCCGGCCGCCGGGCCACCCACCGAGGCCACGGCCGATTCGGGTGACCCCGGCTGGGCGGGCACGAGGGCGACCTTGCCCACCGGTTCGACGGCGGCGAGCAGGCCCGATCCCGGCGGCGGATTGGCCGCACCGGCCTGACGGAAACTGGCCACCTCGGGCAAGGATCCCGTCCCGGTCGGACCGCCGAGCACCGCAGCCATGCGCTCGCCCGCCAACCGCGCCAGGGATTCGGCCAGGCTGTTGGTCCGACCCACGCCATCGGGTCCCGCCGCGGGGATCAGGGCCGCGACACCCGGCTGGCCGAGCGGAAACACATGGAGGCGGCTCACTCCCGAGGGAATCAGGCTCCATTGCTGCACCTGCTGGCTCAGCTCGGCGACCTGCGCGGTGAGGCCTCGCACCTTCCCCTGAAGCGCGGCGTTCTCGGCCACCAAGGCCTCGTCACGGTCGCCCGTCGACGGTGCGTCGGCATCCGGCGAAGGCGCCGGCCTGCCCGGTCCGGATCCCAGCGGGTTCTGGCCCGGCGGAACCAACTCGTCGGCGGCCGGCAATACGACGCCCGCCGAGCCGGAGCGGTCGGCGGTTGACGGGGCGCCGGGGAAGGCCGGCGAGGACCCGGTCATTCGTCGAACCTGGGCCGTCCAACCACCGCCGGGGTTCGACAACGACTGCAGGAACGCTCCAAGGGCGAGACAGGCGGCCATGGCAGCCAACCGGGGCATCCAACGGCGCAGGGACTCCGGGAACATCAGCACCTGGGCGCCATCCATGCGCGTGCGCTCGAGGATCTTGCCCCATAACCGGGCGGGCGCGGCCGGCGCCGGCTCGGCGAAGACCTCCGCCTCGAGAGCCGACTGGAATCCGTGGACCAGGCCGCGCAGGTCGGCATCCCGACGGAGCCGTTGCTCGAAGGCCTGCCGTTCGGCGGCGTCGAGAAGGTCCAGGATGTACAGGCTCGCCTGCTCCTCGGAGGCGGTCTGGGCGCTGGGATTGGGGTCAGTCATGTCGGGTCTGGAGTCGGAGGCGCAGGGCGATCATCCCGCGCCGGATTCGGGCCTTGATGGTGCCGAGGGGCTCTCCGGTGGTCCGGGCGATCTTCTCCTGGGTGCATCCGCGATAGAAAGCCAGTTCGATGGCCCGGCGCTGGGCCTCGGGCAGCGACCCGAGGGCATTGCCGAGGCGGTGGTGCCGGTCGTCGGGATCGGCCCCGAACGATGTGGTGTCGGGATCCGCTGCGGGGGAATCGGACGCCTCGGCCGAGCGCAGGCGATCCATGCCGGCCGCGCGTCGGGAACGTTGCCGCAGGCGGTCGAGGGCCAGGCCTCGGGCGATCATCATCATCCAGCCGAGCGGGCTCGCCTTGGCCGCATCGTATCGCCCTGCCCTGCGCCAGATGGCGACCAAGGCATCCTGAAGGATCTCCTCGGCATCCGGCGCATCGCCGAGGATCCGCTGGATGAATCGCAGGAGGGCCCCGCCGCGCCGCCGATAAAGCTCCGCCAGGGCTCCCGCCTGCCCATCGGCCACCTGGGCGATCAGACGGGCATCCTCGCCGGCATCGAGGCCATCCATCGGGCCCGGGCGCAGCGTGGCCCAGCCCGGGAACGGGAGGGTCGTCTGCGGTTTGGGGCGGGGTTGCACGGGGCGCACCTGAGTTTCAACCATGCTATCCGCCATGGCCGGCGAATTGGATGCAGGATTTCGTCCGGATCCTCTTTCAGGGATCCTCCCCTCGCAGCGTCAGGCGGCTGCCCCTTGCCCGGCCGGTCCGGGTCCCTCGTGGGAGCCGGGATGGGCTCCAGGTGGTTTGGCGTGGGGATCGCCGCCATCACGACCACCGACAGGTGAGGCCGCCAGCGATGGACGGCGGAGAAAACGCCGGAGCACCCGGGGCAGCACCTCGGGCAGGTCCTCGGCGATCAAGCCCGGGCCCGCGAGGCGGCCGCACTCGAAATGCCAGCGCACCGCGGTTCCGGCGGCGGACGAGGGCGACATCCCGCGAGCCATCAGACCGGCGCAAAAACCCGCCAACACATCACCCGACCCGGCGGTGGCGAGCCAACCGGCCGAACCGTCCGCAGGGGCCTCGATCCGTTCGGGCGCCCCATCCGCCGGAGCGCTCCAGGAAACCGGCCCCTTCAGCAACACGGTGCATCCCGCACGACGTGCGGCCGTCCGTGCGGCCTCGCCTCGGAGGGGTTCTGGCGTCCTCTCTCCTGACGCAGTTCCCGTTCGACGGGGAGCAGATCCGGAAACAACCGTCGACCCCCCCCTTCGTGCGGAGTGAGCAGGCACCTTTTGTGGAGCAGTAGGACAGCCCTCGCGCCGGATTCCCCTGCGAAGGCCGTCAGCGCATCGGCATCCAGAACCGTTGCGCCCCCCATTCCAGCGCCACCGGCAGCAAATCCTCCGCCCGATCGACTCCCAGCCCCGGCCCCAGGCACAGCGCATTTACCCGCGGATCGGAAAGGAATCCTGCCAGATCCGATGGCGAGGCCACCACCGAAACCATCACCGCATCCAACCGGGCCACGTTCTCCGGCAGTGCCGCCCCAGGACACCCCACCGTCACCAACCCCGCCCCCACCCAACATACCCGCTTAATATATGGTGACAGGTTTATTGTAGTTGACTGGGGGTGGGTGGGTGGGCAGGGTTGGGTCATGCGCAAGGGGCGGATCAAGGTGGAGGGGGCGGTGTACCACTGTGTGTCGCGGACGGTGGGCGGGCAGATGCTCTTGGACGAGGCGGCCAAGCGGAAGTTGGTGGATCTGCTCTTTCCACTGGCCCGGTTCTGCGGGGTGGAGGTGCTCACCTATTGCATGATGTCCAACCACTTCCACCTGCTGGTCCGCATCCCGACACAGGGCCCCCTCTCCGACCAGACCCTCCTGGCAAGGGCCGAGGGGTTCTATGGCCGCGATGGGCTCCTGCCTTCCCTGGCAAGGCTCGAACTCCAGCGCTCCGGCAGGATCGGTGAGCACCTCCGACATACCCTCTCCAGCCGCATGGGCGATGTGTCGGCCTTCATGAAGGAGTTCAAGCAGCGCTTCAGCCGCTGGTTCAACCGCCAGTCCGACCGCTTCGGAACCCTCTGGGCCGAACGCTTCTCCAGCACCCTCGTCGAGGACACGGCCCAGGCGCTGCAGACGGTCGCATCCTACATCGACCTCAACCCGGTCCGCGCCGGCCTGGTGGCCGATCCGAAGGACTACCGCTTCTGCGGCTATTCGGCGGCGCTGGCCGGACAGGCCGAGGTGCGCCGGGGGCTGTCGAGCTTCCTGCAGGGCCGCTCGTGGACCGCGGCGGCGGCGGAGTATCGGCGGAATCTCTTCATGACGGCCGGTGTGGCCGGCCATAGCGACAAGCAGGCGCTGGACCGGGAGACGATCCGGGCCGAACTGGCCCGCGGGGGCCACCTGAGCCTCCCGGAGATCCTGCGGCTCCGGTTGCGCCACCTCACGGCCGGGGTGGCGATCGGCTCGCGGGAGTTCGTCAACGAGGTCTTCCGCCGGCATCGAAGCCACTTCGGCCCTCGCCGCACCGACGGCGCCCGACCCATCCGCGGCGTCCCGCTGCCCCACCTCAAAACCCTCCGCGACCTCCGCGTCCGCGCCGTGGGATAGGCCGGCCGCAGGGCGTACCCCGGGCCTTCGGGCCTGACTTGAACTCCGCGGGGCATCCCAAGGCACCGGTTCGGATACGCCACCGGATGCCCAATGGGTCAGCCTCCCATGAGAGAGAGGACCCGGGGCACGGTGATGTCGGGATCTTCGTGGATCCAGGCCCGCCACCCCCGGGAGGCACCAGCGGCGATGTTCTCCGGGCGATCGTCCAGGTACAGCAGGTCGGCGCCGCCGAAGCCGGACATCCGCTCAATGGCCTCGTAGATCTTCACGTCGGGCTTCATGGATTGCACCTCGTACGAGAGCACCTCACCCGTGAATCTCCGGTAGAACGGAAACACCCTCCGGACATGCCGGATCGCATGGGCATTGGTGTTGGAGAACACGTAGGTCGGCACACCCCGATCGACGAGGGTCGAGTGCAACGCCACCATGGGAGCGATCTCCGTGAAGATGTCGCCGAACCAGTCGAGGAACCGCCCCTGGTCCCCGCGGAAACCGGTGGCGGCCACGACGGCCTCGAAGAATTCCCCGTCACCCAGTAGGCCCGTCTCGTACCGGTGCAGGAGCGGCGTCTGGTTGACGACCGCGAGGATCGCCGGGGCGGAAAGGTCGGACAGCGGCGCCATGCGTCGTGCCAGGATGCCGTAGTCGAAATCCAGCAGGACTTTGCCAAGGTCGAAGACGACGGCCCTCGGGCGGCTCGCGTTGCTCATGGAAACTCGCGCCTCCCTTCCATCGCCCGACTGAGGGTCAGCTCATCGGCATACTCGAGACCCGCGCCGGCCGGCAGGCCCTGCGCCAACCGCGTGATGCGAACGCCCCGGCCCGAAAGCCGCTGGCGGAGGTAATGCGCCGTCGCCTCCCCCTCGACGTCCCCGGAGAGGGCCATCACCACCTCACGGACCTCCCCGCCCTCCAGTCGCGCCTCGAGGCCCCCGATCCTGAGGTCCGCCGGGCCCACGCCCTCCAAGGGGCTCAGTTTGCCACCCAGCACGTGGTAGGTGCCGCGGAAGGCTCCCGATCTCTCGAATCCCAGCAGGTCGGTCGCCCGCTCGACGACACAGATCACCGTCGCGTCCCGACGCGAATCGGCACAAATCCGGCACGGTTGGGTTTCGGTCAGGCCGCCGCAGCGCCCGCAGGCGACCACACGTTCCCGGGCTGCCACCAACGCCTCGGCCAGCGTGCGCACGCGTTCCGGGTCGAGATGAAGCACGTGGAGGGCCAGGCGCTCGGCCGACCGCGGTCCGATACCCGGAAGGGATTTCAGCGCCAGGACCAGCGCCTGGACCGGCAGGGGCAACTCGGTCATCGCATCGGCCCGGGTTCAGAACATGCCGGGCAGGCCGAATCCTTGGGTCACCGCCCCCATCTCCTGGTTGGACAGCTCCTTGGCCTTCTCCAACCCCTGATTGACCGCCGTCAGGACCAGATCCTCGAGGAACGCCACGTCGTCCTTGTTGACCGCATCCGGGTTGATCCGGATGGACTTCACCTGCCCATCCCCGGAAACAACCACCTTGACCGCGCCCCCGCCCGACGACGTCTCGACGGACTTCTGGGCAAGGGCCGCCTGCGCGGCTTCCATCTGTTGCTGGATGCGCTGGGCCTGGCGCATGAGTTTGCCGACACTGCTCATAGTCTTGTTGGATTGCTCTTCCCGACGTTGCGTTGAAGGGAGTCTGGACGATGGCCCCGGGCCAAGGCAATCCCGCCGCAGATCCCGCCGCAGATCCCGCCGGCGGCGGGGGATCGGATTGCGCCGACGCCTCACGGAGTGTCGGAGGGGGCGCGAACCTCGAGGATTCGACCCTTGAACACCTCGAGAGCCTGGCGGATCCGCGGATCGTTCCGGAATTCCTCCTTGTCGAGCAGCACCGGCGCGGCGGGCTTGGGCCTTGGCTCGGCCGACTTCGGATCGGTCGGCCGCACGGCGGCGGTCGCTGTGGGACGAGGTCCCGGGTTCGACCCGCCGTTCGGGCTCCCCGCAGCCCCTGCCCCGGCCGGAGCCACCGCTGCAGCCAGGCTCTCCGCGACCACGAAACGCACCGATGCCGACTGGCCGGTCAGCACCTGCAGGGCCGTCTGGATCGCCGCCACGTTGCGGGCGGTGTCGAGGTAGGCCTCCGGGGCATGGGCGATGGACAGCACTCCGCGCGCCCAACCCTCGACCCGACATTGCCGGAGGGAGGACCGGAGGAGCGTCTCGGCCGTCGCGAGGTGTTCCAACAGCGCCTGCCAGACCGACTCGGCCGACTGCGAACCCTCGGGAAGCCTCGGGGGTGGCTCGACGGGCGCCGCCGAAGAAAGGACCAGGACAGCGGCATCCGGAGGGGTCGGAGGCACCGGCCGCGACGCTGGTGGCGGGGCGACCGGCGTCGGGGCCACGGGGATCGGGGGCGCTGGCTGAGGCACCGGAGCCGCCGGCGCAGGCGGCGGCTCGGGCGCACGCCCCGCCGCCTCGGACCGCACGGGTGCCGACCGCGTTTCGGCCGGACCTCCCCGCGATGCGGACACCCCGGCTCCAGAGTCCGGAGCCTGGCCCCGCAGCGCCTTGAGCTGCCGGAGCACGGCGTCGAGGCTGGTGGCCTCGCGGGCCTGCATGGCCTTGAGCAGAGTGACCTCCATGAAGATGCGCTTGGAGGCCACGTCCCGTTGTCGCCCCTCGGCCGCACTGAGCACCTCCATCATGCGCGTCAGCGCATCGGCATCGACCAGGCGGGCCTGGCGGGCCAACGCCGCCAGTTCGGCCTCGCCGGCCGAGAGCAGGCCGGTGTCGCCACCCGACACGGTGAAGATCAGCAGGTTGCGCAGGTGGTTGAGCAGGTCGGCCAGCAACCGGCCCAGGTCCTTGCCCGACGAGGTGAGCGTGTCGAGCAGGCAAAGGGCCCCCGGGGTGTCGCCACCGAGCAGGGCATCCACCAGTTCCAGCAGCTGGGCCCGGGCGGCCAACCCGAACATCGACAGGACGTCCGACTCGACGATCCGGTCGCCGCAGAAGCTGATCAACTGGTCGAGCGTGGACTCGGCATCCCGCATGCCGCCAGCGGCACCGCGGGCGATGGCCGACAGGGCGTCGGCGTCGATCGAGACCTTCTCCTGCCCCGCGATCCACGCCAGGTGCTTCACGATGAGGGCGGCCGGGATCCTCCGCAGGTCGAAGCGCTGGCACCGGCTCAGGATCGTCGGCAGCACCTTTTCCGGATCGGTCGTCGCGAAGAGGAACTTCACGTGCGGCGGCGGCTCCTCCAGCGTCTTCAGCAACGCGTTGAAGGCGGCCGCCGAGAGCATGTGCACCTCGTCGATGATGTAGATCTTGTACTTGCCCGAAGCCGGCGCAAACTTGGCCGTGTCGCGCAACTCGCGGACCTGGTCGACACCGTTGTTCGACGCACCGTCGATCTCCAGCACGTCCAACGAGCGTCCCTCCGTGATCTCCTTCACCCGGGGATCGGCGTCGTCGAACTCCACGCTGGGCCCACCCGTGCAGTTGAGCGCCTTGGCGAAGATTCGGGCGAGTGTCGTCTTGCCGGTGCCACGGGGACCACAGAAGAGGTACCCGTGGGCGATGCGCCCCTGGCGGATGGCGTTGGCCAGCGTCGTGGTCACGTGCTCCTGGCCCACGACGTCGGAGAAACGCTGCGGCCGGTACTTTCGGGCGATGACCTGGTAACTCACGGTTGTCGGACCATTGAAGTCCGAAGTCGGGCCGATGGGAAGCAAACAGCGCGCCCCGGTGATCCCGCCCCCGGTGCCCAGGCACCCGGGGCGTTCGAACCACGCCGAGGCCTCCGGCCACGGACCTCACGACCACCCGGGGATTCGACGCGACCCCAGCAGGCCTATCGCCCGAAGCGCCTGAGGTATTTGAGCGCCACCTCCAGGTCGCGGGGCCACGGCGCGGTGATCTCGACCGCGCGCCCGTCGTCCGGATGGTCCACCCGGAGCTTCCAGGCGTGCAGCGAAAGCGAGGGGGTGAGCGGTCGCTCCTCCTGCCCTTCCTTCAGGCGGTACGAGGGCTTGAGGGCCGACAGGAACAGACGGCGGCCATCGCCATAGAACCCGTCGCCATAGATCGGGAACCCGGCAAACTTCAGGTGGACCCGGATCTGATGGGTTCGACCGGTCTCAGGATGGCAGGACAGGAGGGTGACACCCCGGAACCGCTCCAGGACGCGGAAGCGCGTGAGTGCCTTCTTGCCGTCCTTGGACCACCGCATCATGCCGGGCAGGCGCGGATCGGGCATCAGCTTGAGATCCACCTCGAACTCGTCCTGCTCGGGATTGCCGGGCACCAGCGCGACATAGGTTTTCTCAGGCCGGCTGCCGCCGAACTGGTTGGCCAGATGCACGAGCGCAGGCTTGTCCTTGGCCAGCAGGAGCACCCCGGTGGTCTCGAAATCCAGCCGATGCGCGTTGGCGAGATAGTCGATCCGGCGCTGGACGGCCCACTCGGCGCCTCGCTCGATGCCGGCGTGGAGCAGTTTCATGAGGTTGGGCCGCTCCTTGTCGTAGCGGTCGGGCGACGTCAGGAGACGGGCTGGCTTGTCGATCGCCAGAAGCCTGCCGTCCTCATGAATCACCGGGACAGGCCAGAACTGGCCGGCCCCGGGTGCGGAGAGCTTGATGACCGGCCCGGAGGCCTTCATTGCCCCGGCGAGCCGGCGGGAACGGTCGACTTGGAGGACGCCATGGCCCCGGACTTCTGGAACTCCGCGGCGAACCAGTTCTGGAAGACCGCCATGCGTCGCTGCTGACGGGCCTCGGCAAGGGCCGACGGCAGCGCCTGCTTCAGGGTCTCCTCAGAGACGGGTTCCTTCTTCTCCAGGTACAGCACGAACCCGCCATCCGAGCTGTCGGTGTAGCGGGCGACCCCATTGGGCTTGGCCCCCTGGACCGCGTTGCGCACCAGGTAGAGATTCAGCCTGGAATCAAGACCCACGACATTCTGCGAGGCCGCCGTGAACTCCGGCACGTTGACCAGCGTCGCCTTCTGGGCGGCGGCGATGTCGGCGAAGCGTTTGCCCGCGGCCAATCCGGCCTCCGCGGCCGCGTGCAACTTCTCACCCGCCTCGCGGGCGGCGGCCCGGGCGCGGTCCATGCGGTGGTCCTGGACCACGCGCTCCCGGACGGTCTCGAAGGAGGGCACCTCGGGCGGCAGCTTGGTCTGCAGCATGGGGATGACCACGAAACCCTCGCCATCGAGCGGCTCGGTGTAGGGGGTCTCTGCGTTGAGCGAGGCCACGCGCTGGGCCAGTCCCTGGACAGTGTCCAGGCCGGCGATCCGCTCGCCGCTGCGGAACGGCGTGGTGCTCCGCAGGGGCACCTTGAACTTCGAGGCCGTGAGCGCGAAGGCCGACGGGGTGACATTGGTCAGGGCTCCCAGCTCGTCGTTGAACCGGATGGCCTCCTGACGGGCCAGGCCGAGGGCCCCCTGCGCGAGGGCCTCGTCGCGGATCTTCCGCAGCGCGGCCTCCTTGGCCAGCACCTTGTCGTTCTCGTCGCGGAAGGCCTCCGCCCCGCGCTGCCGGTAGAACTCCTCGAGACGGTTGGTGAAGCCCGCCTCCTTGGCAATCAGGGCCTCGGCCTCGGCCAGGTGGTTGGTGGCGTCGAAACGGACGTAGACCAGCACGGTGCGCTCGGGGATGCGATAGAACGCGATGCGGTTGCTGTAGAACCGGCTTAGATCCTCCGGCTTGGCGACCACGCCGGCCAGGTGGTTGGAGAGGCTGAACAACGCGGCCTTGGTCACCCATCGCTCATTGTCCCGGCGGTAGTCGGCCGCCACCTCGCGCGGGGTCACCATGCGGGAGGCCGAGCCGACGGTCTCCACCAGGTGCTGGATGGCCACCTGGTTGCGGATGTGCTCGAGGAAGGTGGCCTCGTCGATCCTCGTGCGCTGCTGGAGGTTCTGGATGAAGGTGTCGTAGTTGAACGCGCCCGTGGCCGGATCCTTGAAGTTCTCGCGCAGGTACTTGCCCACGGCCACGTCGCCGACCTCGATGCCCAGTTCCTTGACCTTGGCGTGCAGCACCATCAATTCGGCCACCGCCCGCTCGTTGTCCGCCGAGGCGCCGCGCCGGCCCCCGCGCAGCGCCTCGTCGACGGCGGCGGCGGTGCGCGCCTTGAGCAGCTGGTCGCGGGTGATCGGACGCCCGTAGAGCTTGCCGAAATCGGCCCCACCGAAGTCAAAGGAGGTCCGGCCCGGCCGCGCGTCGCTCCAGATGACGAAGCTGGCGATGACCGCCGTGACGATGATGGCCCAGAGCCAGTTCGAGTGTTTGCGAATCGATCCGATCATAAAAGTTGCCGAGGCTGCGGAGCCGCATAACGTAATGGCGGGGGGAAAATCCGGTCAAACCGTAAAACGATGGGACTTTCGCCCGGGGGTGGGCGGGCAATCCACCGGACAAGCCTTCCAAGTATGGCCAATGGCGGAAGGAAGTCCTCCCTCCGCCCTTGGGGAGCCGAACCGGGAGCCGAAGGCCTGGAGAGCCAGCGTTTGTGGGGATCCTTGCCGGCCGGCAAGGGGTTGGGCCAACCCCTTGAGCGGACGTTGCAACGCCCACCGGGTCAGACTCCCAGGCAGGGATGCCCCGCCTGAAACCAGACGCGCCGCAGGACTGCCGGCCCGAGACGCTTACGGCAGCGTGGCCAGGGCGGCCTTCACGGCCTCGAAATTGGGGAGATCCTTCGGCGTGCCGGTCTGCTCGGCGTAGTGCACGTTGCCATCCTTGCCGATCACGAACGCGGCCCGAGCCGAGGTGTCACCCACACCGGCCAGCATCGGGAACAGCACCCCGTAGGCCTTGGTGGTCTCCTTGTTGAGGTCGCTGGCCAGCTTGATGCCGATCTTGCTCTGGTTGGCCCAGGCCTCCTGAGCGAACGGGCTGTCGACGCTCACGCCGATGACCTCGGCGTTGAGGCTGGAATACTGCGACAGTCCGGCCGTGATGTCGCACAACTCCTGGGTGCAGACACCGGTGAAGGCCAGCGGGAAGAACAGGAGGACGGTGTTCTTGGAACCAAAGTTGGCGCTGAGCTTGACGTCGACCAGACCGGTCGGGGTCTTGGACTTGAGGGTGAAGTCAGGGGCGGCGGATCCGACGGCGATAGGCATGGTGGGTACTTGGTTGGATCGGGTTCAAACCCGGTTGAAAGACAGAGGGCTAACTCCGGACGCGTCGCCTGTCAAACCACCGGTGGGCCGAATCGGCAACTTGGGACGAAACGGCGACCTGGCCTCGCCCCCCTCGCCCCGGCAGCGACCCCTTCCCATCAATCGCGCAGGAGGCGCCGGATCGCCCCCATGAGCACCGGCTCGACCTCAGGTGCCACGTTGGACGACCGCGGCTCGGTCTCATAGCCCCCCTCGGTGTAGGCCACCGTGGTGCCGATGTAGTAGGGACCGTAGTCGCCATAGGCGGCCATGGCCACGAAGAGGTCCTTGCGCTCGGCCTTGGCGGCCAACTGGTACTCCACGAAGAGCTCGCCGGGCAGGTGCAGCACCCGGGCCTTGCCCAGCGACAGGCAACCGACATCGATGCGGTGGCCCGCCTTGGCCCGGCGCAACCAGGCCAGCCGCCCCGCCCCGTTGGCGGTCAGGAAGCCCGCGTCGCGACCCTTCAACTGGGCCACCATCCGCTCCTCGTCGAGGTGCCGGGAGACCGGCAAGGCCACGGCCTCGGAACGCCAGCGCAGGTCGTTGGTGGTCACCGGCTCGCGTCGCGTCGCCTCCCAGGCGCGGCGCATGCCGTCGGCGAGTCGTTCGCCCAGCAGCCGCCGGTTGCCCGGCGATCCGTCGTTGTACTTGCCGGCCCCGAGGTTGCCGCCCGCGCCGTTGAAATGGACATGGAGCGCCTCGGGCACGGCGATCTGCCGCAGGAACCGGGCGATGCCCGGGAAGTCCGGGTTGGCCACGCCCGTCCGGTAATAGCTCTGGGGATGCGTGGCGTAGTAGCTCAAGACCGCCACCGGACGGTCATCCTTCCAGAAGCTGACCAAGGAAACCATGGGGTCGATGAGCCCCTCGGGCTCGGCCCGCAAGGCCGGGTCGGTGGTGGTCGTGTAGCGGACGGCCCGCACCTTGCCATCGGGGCCGAAGATGCGGCGGTTGGAGGCCACCTCGCGGACCTCGGCCTGGCCCGTACCCACCTGGTTGAAGGGCCGCGCCTCGGCGGTGGCCCGGGCCACGGCGTTGCTCAGGCGACCCAGGAATTCCCGGGCGAAGGTGCCGTCGTAGTTCCACGGGCTCACGCCGGCCTCCCGGAGGATGACCTCGGCGCCGAAGTCGCATTCCGGGGCGTCGTGCTGGTGCAGGGCGTGCACCGCCACCCGGTCCATCGTGGTGCCGGCCGCCGCGGCCAGCCGGCGGCGGAACTCGTCATGTCCCTCGTTGGCGATGCCGATCCAGTCCAGCGCGCAGAGCACCACCGGCCGGTCGCCCCCCAGCACGACCACGCCCCGGGCCCGCAGGCCGAGGTCCCAGACGTTGGTGACCGGGTCGTAGGCCATGCGCGAGCCGACCGGCGGGGAGGCATCGATGTCGAAGAGACCCACCCTGGGCTGTGCGAGCAACGTGACAGCCACCATCCACGACCAGAACAGACACAGCAACAGGGACCTCGTCCGGGGAAACATGGCCCCGACATTATCCAGATGCCCGTGGCTTTCGAGGTGAAGTTTGCCGGCGGGTTCTGGCAGTATCCGTTCCATGCATTCCCTCGGACGCGGATTGGCCTGGACCCTCGTGGCGGGCCTCGGGGCCTTCGCTTATGTCGTGCTGGCCACCCGCCGGCAGGAGCCGGTCAGCTCGGCCTACATCCTGGTCGCGGCCCTGTGCACCTACGCCATCGGCTACCGCTTCTACTCGCGCTGGATCGCCGCCAAGGCCCTGCAACTCGACGACCGGCGGGCGACGCCCTGCGAACGGCACGAGGACGGTCGCGACTTCGTGAAGACCCACCGATGGATCGTCTTCGGGCACCATTTCGCCGCGATCTCCGGGCCCGGCCCGCTGGTCGGACCCGTCCTGGCCGCGCAGTTCGGCTACCTGCCCGGCACGCTCTGGATCCTCATCGGCGTGGTGCTGGGAGGCGCGGCGCAGGATTTCATCATCCTGGTCGCATCCATGCGCCGCAACGGACGCTCGCTCGGCCAGATGGTGAAGGACGAGTTGAACCCGTTCCTCGGGGCGCTGGCGCTGGTGTCCATCCTGTCCATCATGATCATCCTCCTGGCGGTGCTGGGACTGGTGGTGGTCAAGGTGCTGGCCGAGAGCCCGTGGGGCGTCTTCACGGTCGGGGCCACCCTCCCGATCGCCCTGCTCATGGGGCTGTACCTGCGCTTCATCCGGCCCGGCAAGACGCTCGAGGGCTCGGTGCTCGGGGTCGTGCTGCTGCTGGCGGCGGTCTGGGGCGGGCAGTGGGTCCACAGCCACCCCGAGGTGGCCAAGGCCTTCACCTTCGGGGCCGAGACCCTGGCGTGGTCCATCGTGGTGTACGGGTTCGCGGCCAGCGTGCTGCCCGTCTGGCTGCTCCTGGCCCCGCGCGACTACCTGAGCACCTTCATGAAGCTCGGCACCATCATCGCACTGGCCGGCGGGGTGCTGCTGGTGCTGCCCACGTTGAAGATGCCCGCCATCACCTCCTTCATCGACGGGTCCGGCCCCGTGGTGCTCGGGAACTTGTTCCCGTTCTGCTTCATCACCATCGCCTGCGGGGCCATCAGCGGGTTCCACACGCTCATCGCCAGCGGCATCACGCCGAAGATCATCACGCGCGAGAGCTACGCCCGGCCTATCGGCTACGGGGCGATGCTGCTGGAGTCGCTGGTGGCCATCATGGCCCTGATCGCCGCCTGCACCCTCGAGCCCGGCGTCTACCTCGCCATCAACATCCCCGGGGTTGGGGCCGACGCCGCTGCCATCGCGGCCGACACGGTGGCGAAGGTGCGCGCCACGGGCTTCGCGCTCGAGGCCGGCACGATGGAATCCCTGGCCCGCCAGGTCGGCGAGACATCGCTCTACGGGCGCACCGGCGGCGCCGCCACGCTGGCCGTCGGCATGGCCAACCTGTTTTCGCAGGTGACCCACGGACGGTGGCTCGATGTCTGGTACCACTTCGCCATCATGTTCGAGGCGCTGTTCATCCTGACCACCCTCGATGCCGGCACCCGGGTGGGCCGCTACCTGCTTCAGGACGCCCTCGGGCACCTTTGGAAGCCCTTGGGCGACGTGCGGTCGACGGCCGCCGGCGCCCTGGCCAGCGCGCTCATCGTGGCCGGATGGGGCTGGTTCCTCATCCAGGGCGTCCGCGACCCGCTGGGCGGCATCAACTCGCTGTGGCCGCTTTTCGGCATCGCCAACCAACTGCTCGCGGCGATCGCGCTGGTGCTGGCCGCCACGGTGCTAATCAAGCAGGCGGTGTCCCGAGGCCGCTCGGCGGCCATCGCCTGGGTGGCGTTGCTGCCGCTCATCTGGCTCCTGGCGGTCACCGGCACCGCCGGGATCCAGAAGATCTTCCATCCCTCGCCGCGCATCGGGTTCCTGGCCACCGTGTGGGACCTCGACCAGAAGCTGCCGGCGCTGCGACAGGCCGCGGAGGCTGCACCGAACGATGCCGACGCGCGCAAGGCCGTGGCGGTGAACCGCAGCCGGCGGATGAACAACGCCCTCGACGCCGCGGTGACCGGGGTCTTCCTCGTCCTGGCTGCGCTGATCGTCGGCGGAGCCGTGGTCGAATGGATCCGGCTCCTCCGAGGGCGCAAGTCGCCCGACTCGAGCGAGGATCCTCCGGTCTGGCTGCCGGAGTCCGCGCTGGCCGAGGGCGGCCGGCGCACCGGTTGGGCCGGCATCTTCGCGCTTGGTCTGGCGCTGCTCCGCCACTGGTCGGGCCAGGAGTCCGTGGACCGGGAGGCCCGACGCCTCGAGACGTCCGTGACACGCGAGGTGCCTGCCCAGGCGATGCTGATCCCCCTGCCCGAGGTGGCCGAGGAAGTCCGCCGTCACAACGCGCCGATCGCCTACCAGCAGGCCGCCGAGTCGCTGGCAGCCAATCCCAACCGCTGCTGCTGATCACCGTCCGGCTGGACTTGGACCGCCCCGCCCGAGGGCACGCAGGACCACGGACGTCGGCAACGCCCCCGTCCTTGTTCCACCGCCAAGACCGGATCTGCGCCCCGGAGATCAACGCCGCAGCGGAGGACGTCACTGCGAGCCACGACCTTGGGAGCCGTCTGGAGGGGCGCTACGCGGTCACCGACTCGGGTCGGAGAAAAGACTGCCCCGCCGCATCGGCGAAGCGCAGGCCGGCACGGGTCAACCGGAAATGGGTCGGGGTGATCTCGCCCCATCCCCGGGCGACGAGGGCGGCCATGTCGGAAGCCCAACCGGTCCGCAACTCGAACCCGGTGCGCTCCCGGAACTCGTCCCAGGGCCACCCGGCATTCATCCGGAGACCGAAGGCCGCGGTCTCACCGGCACGGGCCAAGGGCGGCAACGCCTCGGCGAATTCCTTGGCCCGGTGCCCTTTCTCGAGCTGCTCGCAATAAAGAACGGTGTTGGACCAGTTGCGCGAGCGCAACCCGCGCACCCATTCGCTGGCGCTCGGGCCCAGCCCGTAGCTGTCGCGGCCTCGCCAGTAGCCCAGGTTGTGGCGGCAGGCGAAGGCGGGGATTCCCGGCTCGGCCTCGGGGCGCTCGACCGTTTCGACCACCCGACGGGTCCGCGCGAAGTTGGCGACCTCGTAGGGACGGAAGCCCGCCTCGCCGCTCCGGTCGTAGAGCACCTCGTACTGGTCGGCCGCGAGGTCCTCGTCCACGTCGAAGCGCCCGGCCTTGAGCTGCTCGTATAGCGGGGTGTCCTCCTCGTAGATGACCTCGTAGCAGCTCAGGTGTTCGGTGCCCAGGGCCAGCGCCTCGTCGAGCGTGCGGTTCCAGACCTCCAGCGTCTGGCCCGGGATGGCGAACATCAGGTCGATGTTCACGTTGTCGAAACCGGCCGCCCTCAGGATGTCGTGACTGCGGAAGACCATGTCGCGGCTGTGCACGCGACCGAGCCGGTCGAGCAGACCCTCGTCGAGCGACTGCACGCCCATGGAGATGCGGTTGACCCCGAACCGGCGCAAGAGGGCGGCCTTGTCGGCGGACACGGTCGCCGGGTTGCACTCCACGCTGAACTCCCGGGCACCACCCAGGCCGAGCCGGTGCAGTGTCGTCAAGACCGCCTCCCATTGACGGAGGTTCAGGAGCGACGGCGTCCCGCCACCGAAGAACACCGTGTCGGGACGGCAATCCGGGGCGATGAGCTCCAGCTCCCGGATCAGGGCGTCGACGTAGCGCTGGATCAACTCGCCGGGCGCCGGCCCGGAGTAGAACGCGCAATACTCGCACTTGTGCGCGCAGAACGGCACGTGCACGTAGAGGGAGCGCACGGGAGCGTCTCCGAAGGCGGCGGCGGCGACGGCGGCACCCCGCCCTGGATCACTCGACGGAGAGGACATGATCAAGAAGTTGGGGCAACTGGTCGGGGATTCCCTGCTCGGCGGCCACCAGCTTCGCGCCGGCCTCGAGGGCGGCATCGACCAACCGGCGGTTCTTGGGATCGCAGTAGCCGAGCACGGGCACATGGGCGAGGTCGGGGCTGGCCCGCAACTGGCCGATGATGCCGCAGAAATCCCCGTGGCGAAGGGCCAGGTCGACGATGAGGACCATGGGATGGTGCTCGCGCACGAGTCGCGGGACATCGGTGGCCGTCTGGGTGGCCGTGACGCGGTACCCCAGGTCGGTCAGGCGGTTCACCACCTGGGTCCCGGGGAGGAGTCGCTCGTAGAAGACGATGGCCAAGGGTCGCGTCACTGCCCCGGAGGTTGGGAGACGCCCCCCGCGAAGGCAAGCGACCAAGGGGATCGTTGCGTGGCCCTCGGACGCCGCCCGAAAAGGGGCTGGCAGGAGACCTGGTTTCGGCCGATCCTCCGTCTAGGACTTCCGCCCATGCTCTCGAGACTTTTTCCACCCCGCCCCGGGCCCAAGGCATCCGGTCGGACGATCTACCGGGCGTTCCACCCGTGGACCATGGTCTCGCCGCCGATGTACGCCGACAACATCGACCTGGCCCGGTGCGTGAGGGACATCCCGGGTGACGTGGTCGAGTGCGGCGTCTGGCGCGGGGGCATGGTGGCCGGCATCGCCTCGGTGCTGCAGGGGCAAGGGCGCACCTACCACCTCTTCGACAGCTTCGAGGGCCTGCCCGAGGCCAAGGACATCGACGGGGACGCCGCCAAGCAGTGGCAGGCCGCCAAGACCGACACCTACTATTTCGACAACTGCAAGGCCGAGCAGGCCTACGCCGAGGAGGCCATGGCCAAGGCCGGCGAGTCGCGCTACCGGATCCACAAGGGCTGGTTCAACCAGACGGTCCCCGGCGTCCGCATCGAACCGGGGATCGCCCTGCTCCGCCTCGACGGCGACTGGTACGAGTCCACCTGGGTGTGCCTCGAAGCCTTCTATCCCCAGGTCGTGAAGGGCGGCCTCATCCTCATCGACGATTACTTCATCTGGGACGGGTGCTCCCGGGCCGTGCACGATTACCTCTCCAAGACCCAGAGCACCGACCGCATCCGCCACACGCCCGAGGGCGTGGCCTACCTCGTGAAGGGAGCACCGAACACCTACGAGAAGTACCTCGCGGAGAAGGCCTCGAAGCCGGCGGCCTGACCGGCTGCCGGCCGACCTTGGCGATCCGGCATCGGCGTCGGCCAGCGAGCCCGCGTTCACCGTCCCTTCGCACACCCGCCGGCTTGGCAACCCCGGCAAATCGGACATATTCACTCCAGTTCAATGAACACCATCGTCGGCATCGACCTCGGCACCACCAACTCGCTGGTCGCCATCGTGGAGAGCGGCATCCCGTACGTCCTCGCGGATGTGGACGGGCAGCGATTGACGCCCTCGGTGGTCCACCTTCCGGCCGGCGGCGGCGCCCCCCTGGTGGGCCATGCCGCCAACCGCGTCCGGGTGTTGCACCCGGAGCGCACGCTCTATTCAACCAAGCGCTTCATGGGCCGCCGCGGCTCGATGCTCACCCCGGAGGACCTGCAGGTGACCTACCCGGTCCAGAGGACCGAGAACGGGCCGGTGGCCTTCGACATCGACGGGAAGGCCTGGAGCCCCGAGGAGGTCGCGGCCGAGGTGCTCAGGAAACTCAAGCACGATGCCGAGGCGACCCTCGGACACCCGGTCGACCGGGCCGTGATCACCGTCCCGGCCTACTTCAACGATGCCCAGCGGACAGCAACGATGCGTGCCGGCGAACTCGCGGGCTTCCGGGTCGAGCGCATCGTCAACGAGCCCACCGCGGCCGCCCTGGCCTACGGCCTGAACCAGCTCAAGGAGCGGTCGAAGATCGCGGTCTACGACCTCGGCGGCGGCACCTTCGACCTGTCGATCCTCGAGTTGAACCAGGGGGTGTTCCAGGTGCTGGCCACCCACGGCAACACCCGGCTGGGCGGTGACGACCTGGACCGCGCCCTCACTGGATTCCTCGTCGACGAGATCCACAAGGCCGGGGGGCCCGACCTGCGGCGGGCGACACCGGCCCAGCAGGCGCTGGTGTCGCGGGTCCGCGAGGCGGCCGAGGCGGCCAAGATCCGGCTCAGCTCCGACACCGGGACGGAGGTCCAACTTCCCTTCCTCACCCCGGAGTTCAGCTTCCTGCGGCGCATCACGCGGGCCGAACTGGAGGGCCTGACGCGCGGGATCATCGAGAAGACCCGCTCCCACTGCCTGCGCGCGCTGTCCGACGCGAAGCTGGAGGCCAAGGATCTCGACCAGGTCATCCTCGTCGGCGGGCAGACCCGTATGCCGCTGGTACGGCAGTGCGTGGCGCAATGGTTCGGGTGCGTCGAGTTCGCCGAGGACCGTGGCGAGGTGCGCCTGGGCGACCAGTACCACGAGGCCAAGGGCCCGCGGCTCAACACCTCGCAGAACCCCGACGAGGCGGTGGCCCTCGGGGCGGCCATCCAAGCCGAGATCCTTCGCGGGGGCCTCTCCCACCTGCTCCTGCTCGACGTCACGCCGCTCTCGCTGGGCATCGAGACCTTCGGCGGCCTGATGAATGTCATCATCCACCGCAACACCACCATCCCGGTGAAGGCGGGAGAACTGTTCACCACGGCCGTGGACAACCAGCGCTCCATGAAGATCCACGTGCTCCAGGGGGAACGCGAACGGGCCCGGGACAATTGGAGCCTCGGTGAATTCGACCTCGAGTTCGAGGCCGCACCGAAGGGCGTGCCCCGCGTGGGCGTGCAGTTCGAGATCGACGCCAACGGCATCCTGCATGTGCTGGCGCGCGACGTGAAGACCGGCCACCAGAAGGTCGTCCAGATGCGTTCGGCCGTGGATGTCGACGACGCCGACGTGCAGAGGATGGTCGAGGAGGCCGTGGAGAACGCCTTCGACGACCTCCGGGCGCGCCAGTGGATCGAGGCCAAGCTCCGGGCCGGCGAGACCCTGACCGCCACGCGCAAGACCATGGCCGAGTACGACAAGGACCTCGACGACGAGTACCGGCGGCAGCTCCACGAAGCCCTCGAGGCCGTCGAGGCGGTGCTGTCCCAGGAGAACCCGAAGACCAGGACCGGCGACCCCGCACAGCTCAAGGCCGCCAACGCCCGGCTGGACGAAGTCAGCCGCCCGCTGGCCGAGCACGCCATGGACCAGGTGATGGAGGCGATGCTGCGGCAGCGGGGCGTGCCGACCGTCGGGGGCTGACCCCGGGGGGACTCTCCGCCGCGCCGGCGATCGATCAGGACATCGGCAGGATCGGGGCGGGATTGGGGATTCCCCTCGGCAAGCGGCGGCGATAGCCTCCCGCCCACAGTCGTCCCACCAGTCCTATGCTTGCCATCTTCGCCCCTTCCTGGCTTCCCCTGGTCGCCGTTTTCCTCGGCGGAATGACCGTCAAGTGGCTGCTGGACCTGTTTTTCCTCCGCCGGGCGATGTTCGAGACCCAGGAGGCCCTGCTGACGCGGGAACGGCAGATCACCGATCTGCGGCATGAGCTGAACCGCTCGGTCGAGGCCCTCAAGAACCGGACCACCGAGCTGGACGCCACCGTCCGGAGCAAGGCCGCCGCCGAGGCCCTTGCCGCCGGAACCGCCGCCGAGCTGGCCGAGACCACCGGCAGGAAGGACATCGAGGTGCTGGCCCTGCAGCAGGCCCTCGAGGGCGAACGGGCGGCCGCCGCCTGTCTCCGGGGCGAGGTCCGGACCCTGCTGGCCCATCTGGACTCGGAACGGGGCGACCGACGCGCCGCCGGGTCCGAGGCGCTGGGCCTGAGGCTCCGCGCGGCCGAGGACCGGGCCCGGGCGCTGGACCAGGAAGCGGCCCTGGGGAGGCTGCGCGGAGCCCTTATGGTGCTCGAGACCGAGGCAGACGCGCTGCGGACCCCGCTCGAGAAGGCCCGCCGCGATCTCGCCTCCCAGCTCACGGTCAACGAGGTGCTCCAGGACGCGGTGCGCGTGCGCGACACGGCGCTCGAGGAACTCCGCTCGAGGCTCACGGGGGCCGAGGTCGAGATCCGATCGGTGTCCGGACTGCTGGCCCGCCAGGACGAGGAGCGGGCCCGACTCGAGGAGGCCCGCGCGGCGCAGGCCGACGCGGAATCCCGATGCGCCACGGCCCGCGCCGAGGCCGAGGCGGCGCGCCTTGAGCTCGAGGGCCTGCAGACGCGCCGCATCGACTTCGACGCGGCGCTGATGCTCAAGGAGGCGCAGGCCAACGCGTGGGAGCGCGAGTACCGGAACGCCCGTGGACGGGCCGAGGCGGCCACCGCCCGGTCCGCCCAGGACGCCCGGGCCCTGGACGCCCTCCGGTCTGAGCTGACGGCCTGCCAGGCCGACCTTGAACGGGTCCGGCTCGCCGCCTCCCAGGCCCCGGCGGCCGATCCAGCCGACGACCGGCGGATGGGGGAGCTCGAGGCCGAGCTGGCCGCCGTGTCCGAGTCGCACGCCCGCCTGGAGGCGCAACTGGCCGAGGCACGGGTCACGGCCTCGCGCGCGGAAGACCTCGCGGAGCAGTTGGGCACTGTCGAGGCCGAACTGGCGGCCCTCAAGCTGGATCCCGGACCGTCGGCCCATGCGGCCGGCGGGGACCTCGACACCCTGCTCCAGGACCTCGACAGCCTCACCCGTGAACGCAACCGACTGGCCGCCGAGGTCGCCGCGTTCAAGGCTTCCGGAGGACGCCACGCCACCGACTGACCGTCCATGCCCAACGCCCAGGTAAGACCCCGTTACTGGCTCGGCGCCTATGACGCCTGGCACCTCATGCTCCCCGTGGCGCTCGCCGCGGTGCTGGTGGTGTGGGCGCTGGCGCCCCAGCCTCCGGCCCCTCGCCGGTTGGCGACTGCCCCGAGGCCGCCGCTGGCCCCGTCATCGATCACCCAACCCGCCGCCGGGGCCGAGCTGAGGGCCCGGCAGTTCCAGTCGATCCAGGGCGTGGCCGCGCCCCAGGCTCGGGTGTTCCTATTCCTCCGCCAGATCCCCAGGCCGGAGCAACTGCTGGGCGAGACGCGATCGGCCACCAACGGGGCCTTCCTCTTCACGATGGTCGGGTTCCCGCCGGGCGATTACGGGTTCCGCGTCGAGGCCGTCGCGGCCGATGGCCGTCGCTCCCCGTCGCCGGAAATCTCCGTGCGCCTGACCCCGGAGCCGCCGCCGACCCCTCACGGGCCCGCCGGCCGCGCCCCGGCGGCCGTGGCCCCTCGCAAGCCCAAGCCCGTCAAGCCACCCGCGAAGGCCCCCGCCCCGGCCAGGAAAACTCCGGCCCGCGACTGACTCACGGGTCGGGACAGCCCTGCGGAGGCTCCGGGGACCGGTGCCTTTTACGTCTCGACACGGATCGAGCGGCCAACACCATCGCCCCCCTACGTTATGAAGAGCAGTCCCCATGTGGCCGTTGTCGGCGCCACCGGCGCCGTCGGCATCGAGATGATCCGCACCCTGGAGCAGCGCCATTTCCCGGTCGGGAAACTCACCCTGCTGGCCTCGGCCCGCTCGGTCGGCAAGAAGCTCACCTTCCGGGGCACCGAGATCACCGTCCAGGAACTGACCCATGACGCCTTCGCCGGCATCGACATCGCCCTCTTCAGCGCCGGTGGATCCATCTCGCGCGACTATGCCCCGTCGGCGGTCAAGGCCGGCTGCGTGGTGGTGGACAACTCCAGCCACTTCCGCCAGGACCCGAAGGTTCCGCTGGTGGTGCCCGAGATCAACGCGGCCGACGTGGCCTCGCACCAGGGCATCATCGCCAACCCCAACTGCACCACGGCCATCACCCTGATGGCCTTGTACCCGCTGCACCAGGCCTTCGGCGTGAAGCGCATCTTCGCCTCGAGCTACCAGGCCGTTTCGGGTACCGGCGCGAAGGCCATCGAGGAACTCGAGAGGCAGGTCGGCCAGATCGTCCGTGGTGAACCGGTCACCCGGGAGGTGTACCCGCACCAGATCGCCTTCAACGTGCTGCCGCAGGTCGATTCGTTCCTGGCCACCGGCTACACCAAGGAGGAGATGAAGCTCGAGAACGAGGGCCGCAAGATCATGCACCATCCGGGCTTCAAGGCCTCGGTCACCTGCGTGCGCGTGCCGGTGTACCGCTCGCACTCGGTGGCCGTGAGCGCCGAGTTCGAGAAGCCCGTCACGGTGGAGGCCGCCCGCGCCGTGCTGCAGCAGGCCCCGGGCCTCGACGTGGTCGACACCCCCTCGGCCTCGCAATACCCGATGCCCCTGCACACCTCCGAGAAGGACCACTGCGCCGTCGGCCGCCTCCGCATGGACTGCGCCCTCGACAACGGCCTGGCCTTCTGGGTCTGCGGCGACCAGCTGCTCAAGGGCGCGGCACTGAACGCCGTGCAGATCGCCGAAGAGCTCCTGAAGCTGAAGTGACCCGGCCCGGGCCGATCCCCCGCCGATCCCGGGAGCGGCGAGTTTTTTTCCGCTTCGTCACACGGTTACGCTTGAAGTCTTGCCGCACCGGACAAGGCTGACGCCGTGATGGCACGCTGGACCCGGATCCTCACCCTGACGGTGCTCGTTGTCGCGGGCACGCACCCCGGGTCGCTTTTCGGGGCCGAAGCGGATGCCAAGACGCCGAGGCCCGGTTTCAAGAAAGCCCGGCAGGCAGCCGACGACGCGGCGGCCGAGTCGCTGTTCACAGGGCCCATCCAGCGCTTCGCCATCACCTTCGTCCCGGCGGAGCTCAACCAACTCCGCGACAACCCGCGCTCCCCCGTGTCCTGCACGGTCCAGGTGGGCACCCAGCGCTTCGAGAAGGTGCTGGTGCACGTGAAGGGTTCGGCGGGCAGCACGCGCGGCGTGGATGACAACCCGGCCCTGACGCTGAACTTCGACAAGCTCGTGCCCGGCCAGCGTTTCAGCGGCCTGGACAAGATCCACCTCAACAACTCCGTCCAGGATCCGTCCCTGCTGAGCGAGCAGCTGGGCAGGCATCTCTACGAGAAGGTGGGCATTCCCACAGCCCGGGCCACGCAGGCCCTGGTGACCTTCGACGGACGCGACCTCGGGCCCTACGTGCTCAAGGAGGGCTACAACCGCAGCTTTCTCAGACGTCACTATCCCGACCCCACCGGCAATTTCTACGACGGCGGGTTCGTCCGCGACATCGACCAGGACCTCGACCGCGACAGCGGCGACGGTCCGCTCGACTACAAGGACCTCCAGAAGCTCCGCGACGCGGCCAACCTGTCCGACCTGCGACGCCGCGAGACGGCCCTCGAGGCCATCCTGGATGTCGACCGGTTCATCACCGAGTGCGCGATGCAGGCCCTGCTGGTCGACTGGGATGGCTACGGGCACAACCGCAACAACTACCGCATCTACTTCGAGCCGCGCACCGGCAAGGCCACCTTCCAGCCGCACGGCATGGACCAGTTGCTCGGCAACATCGGCAAGGACCTCGAACTCCCCGGCGGCGGACTGCTGGCCCGGCAGCTCTTCGATGTGCCGCCCTTCCGCGACCGCTTCTTCTCGGAGATCGACCGCCTGTTGAAGGAGGTCTTGACCACCCAGGTGCTCGACGCGCACTTCAAGCGGGTGGGCGCCCGACTCATGCCGACCATCCAGTCGCTGCCGAAGGACCAGCGCGAGTGGCGCACCGAGGCCATCCATGCCTTCCAGGACCGGGCTTTCCGCCGCATCGAGATCGCGAAAGCCCGGCTCGAGTCGCAGCCCAAGCCCATCCGCTTCGAGGTCGGCGGGGTCACGGCGCTGGCCCGGTGGCAGCCCCGCTACCAACGCGGCCAGGTGAAGATCGAGACGGCCAAGCTCGACGACATCGACACGCTGTACATCCAGGCTCAGGCTCCGGACTCGGTGGCCTCGTTCCGGGCGATGATCCGCCTGCCGATCGGGAAGTACGAAGTGCGCGGGCGCGTCCGCACCCGGGGCGTCCGGCCCGCCCCCGACCAACGGTACCCCGGCGGAGCCGCCTTCCGGCTCAGCGGCGGGGACCCGGTGCGGCTCTTCAGCGGCGACACCGGTTGGACCGAGTTCGTCCATCCCTTCCAGATCCACGACCCCCGCGACCTCGAGATGGTCACCGAGATCCGGGCCCATGCCGGGGAGGTCTGGTTCGACCTCAAGTCGCTGCAGCTCACGAGGGTGCCCTGATCCCGGGGATCCGGCGAGCGCACGGGTCCATGCCCGGTCCGACCCACCCGGTCCAGCCCGCCTGTCCGCCCGCTTGCCGGGCCGGCCCGTCGCACCGCACCCTCACGGCCGATGCCGCTCCGCGTCCTGATCGCACCCGACAAGTTCAAGGGCACCCTGACCGCCGCCGAGGCGGCCAAGGCCATCGCGGAGGGCTGGCGGCGGATCCGCCCGGAAGACTCGCTCACCCTGCTGCCGATCAGCGATGGGGGAGACGGCTTCGGGTCGGTGCTGGCCGGACGCCTCGGGGCCGGGCGACACACCGTGGAGACCGTCGACGCGGCCCATCGCCCGATCCAGGCCCACTGGTGGTACGACCCGGATTCCGGGCGCGCCCTGATCGAGTCGGCAGCCATCATCGGATTGGCGTTGTTGCCGGCCGGGCGATTCCACCCCTTCGAACTCGACACCACCGGGCTCGGGGCTGCGCTGGAGGCCGCCCGACAGGCCGGGGCGCGCGAGATCCTCATGGGCATCGGCGGCAGCGCGACCAATGATGCCGGGTTCGGACTCGCCCGGGCCCTGGGCTGGCGATTCCTGGACCCGGCCGGTCAATCCATCGAACGCTGGACCGGGCTGGATCGCCTCCACCGCTGGCAGGCTCCGGAATCCCCCTTTCCCGTGCCGGTCACCGTGGCCGTCGACGTGGACAACCCCCTGCTCGGTCCCCGGGGCTGCAGTCGGGTCTACGGGCCCCAGAAAGGCCTCCGACCGGAGGATCTTCCGGTCGCCGACGCCGCCCTGGGACGCCTGGCCGAGGTGGCCGCCAAGACGGTCGGAAGCCGTCTCGACACCCTCCCCGGTTCCGGGGCGGCGGGTGGCTTGGGTTTCGGCCTGCGGCTGTTCTTGGGCGCCACCCTCGAGTCGGGGTTCGCCATCGTGGCCCGGACCACCGGACTGGTCGCCGAGATCGACCGTGCCGACCTCGTCCTCACGGGCGAAGGTTGCATCGATGAGCAGACCCTCATGGGCAAGGGCACCGGCCAGATCGCCCGCCTTTGCCGGGAGCGCGGCAAACCGTGCTGGGGAATGGCGGGCCTGGTTGGAGGGGTTCCGGGCACGACCGTCACGCCCGATTCCGCGACGGATACTCCGCTTCCGCTGTTTGAGCGCCTCGCAGCGATCGCGCCGGAATTGGCCCCGCCGTCCGAGGCCCGGGCCCATGCCGCCTACTGGCTGGGCGAACTCGGCGCCCGGATGGCCGCCCATTGAGATTGCCGCCGCGCAGAGTCGCCGGGGCTTGGAAACACTCCGTACATCCCACGCCCGGATGAACACGGGCCTGTCGAGCAGGCTCCCTCCCGAACGAGCCGAAATCGAAGGGGGCAGCCGCTATGGCGACGCACCCGACTGCCTGCCCTGGGTCATGTCATTCCGACATGGCCCGCGGTGCACGCCCGGAATGGCTGAATGCAAGGCTTGAAATCCCCCGGCGGATGGAACAGCTTCCGCTTGTGGAGTGCGGGCGTAGCTCAGCGGTAGAGTACTAGTCTTCCAAACTAGTTGTCACGGGTTCGAATCCCGTCGCCCGCTCCACTTTCCACGTTTCCCAATGCCTGTCTTTGGCCGGTCTTTGGCCTGTGTTGGCGGGACGTTGGAGCATGGCCCTTGGACGTGTCTTCGGGACACCGATGACCCCAAGGATCCTCGAACGCAGAGAACCTCACCGGATTCCTCCGAGCGAATTCGGGGTCCGGGAAACGGGGGTGACGGTGGTCGAAAGTCGCCACGTTGGACATTAGTGAGCAAACCCTCCGCCCGCGCGACGAGGCCGGGCCGCATGGGGGCTCCTACAGCCCTTCCCCTCCGAGGCCGTGAGGGATCGCGCCGGGCTGTTTCGGGGCACGGGGCGGTCGCGGGCAGGACCAAACCCGGGCTTCCGGGAGACACCCGCTCGGATGGCACACCGTATGCGTCCAAGCGAGCCACGGTCTCGTCGGCATCCGCGGGGCCCGTTGTGCCATGAACTTCTCCCGCTATGACCGGGGCGACTTCTACGACGAGATGATCTCGGCGTCCGGAGACCCCCACCCCGCCTCACGCCTGCTGGCCCGCGAGATCGAGGGTCTGCCCCAGGGCGAACTCAAGCTTCGCCAGAAGTCGGCCGAGCGGGCGCTGATGCAGGCGGGAATCACCTTCAACGTCTACAGCGACAACCGGGGTGTCGAGAAGACCCTGCCCTTCGACCTCATCCCTCGCATCGTTTCCGGCACCGAGTGGACCCGGCTCGAAAAGGGCCTCCAGCAGCGCATCCAAGCGTTGAACCTCTTCCTCGACGACCTCTACCACGACCAGAAGATCCTCAAGGACGGGATCATCCCGCGCGAGGTCATCGCCTCCTCGAAGGGCTTCCGGGAACAGTGCGTGGGCCTCAAGCCGCCGCAGGGCATCTGGTGCCATGTCACCGGCACCGACCTCGTCCGGGACCGCACCGGGCAAATCCTCGTGCTTGAGGACAACCTGCGTTGCCCATCGGGTGTCTCCTACGTGCTGGAGAACCGGCGCCTGATGAAGAGCCTCTTCCCCGAGGTCTTTTCGGGCGCGCGCATCAAACCCGTGTCGAACTACCCGGCCCGCCTGCGCGACATGCTGGAGTTCATCGCGCCGGACGGCGGGACCCAGCCTCGCGTGGTGGTGCTCACGCCCGGCCGGTACAACTCGGCCTACTTCGAGCATTCGTTCCTCGCGCAGCAGATGGGCGTCCAACTGGTGGAGGGCAGCGACCTGGTGGTCCACGAGGGCTTCGTGTGGATGCGCACGACCAGCGGCTTCGAGCGGGTGGACGTGATCTACCGCCGCATCGACGACGATTTCCTCGACCCGAGGGCCTTCCGCCCCGACTCCATGCTCGGCGTGCCCGGCCTGATGGACGTGTACAAGGCCGGCAACGTGGCCCTGGCCAACGCGCCGGGAACCGGCGTGGCCGACGACAAGGCCGTGTACGCCTACATCCCCCGGGTGATCCGCTACTACCTGGGCGAGGAGGCGATCATCCCCAACGTGACCACCTACATCTGCTCGGAGGAAAAGGACCTCCGCTACGTGCTCGAGCATCTCGGGGAGCTGGTGGTCAAGGCGGCCAACGAGTCGGGCGGCTACGGCATGCTCATCGGTCCGCACGCGTCGCGGGAGCAGATCGAGGAGTTCCGACGGCTGGTGATCGCCAACCCGCGCAACTATATCGCCCAGCCCACCCTGTCGCTCTCGAGGGTGCCCACGATCTGCGAGACCAACCTCGAGGGGAGGCACGTCGACCTCCGTCCCTACATCCTCTACGGGCGCGACATCTTCGTGCTGCCCGGCGGCCTGACCCGGGTCGCCCTGCGCAAGGGATCGCTGGTGGTGAATTCGTCGCAGGGCGGCGGCACCAAGGACACCTGGGTGCTGGCCGAGACGGACGAGGCGGGCGCAGGGCAGCCCGGCTCACCGGGCGGCGGGAGACCTCCGTCGATGGTCCTGGCGTCGCCGCTGGGGCCGCACTGACATGGCACGCCCTCAGGCCCAAACCCCAACGCCCGAGCCAGCGATCCCTTGAACCCCCAACGCATCCCGCACCCCAAACCGCCATGCTGAGCCGCGTCGCTGATTCGCTCTACTGGATGAGCCGCTACGTCGAACGGGCCGAGAACGTGTCCCGCATCATCGACGTCAACCTCAACCTGATGCTCGACAACCCGGTCGGCGGGGAGCAGCAGTGGCAGCCGCTCATCGATACCCTGGCCGACCATCAGGCCTTCGCGGACCGGGGCGTGGTGGCCGACTCGGAGACCACCATCCGTTTCCTGAGCTTCGACCCCGGCAACGGCAACTCCATCCTCTCCTGCCTCGGCGCGGCCCGCGAGAATGCGCGCTCGATCCGCGAGATCATCTCCTCGGAGATGTGGGAGCAGCTCAACAGCTTCTACCTCCGCCTCCAGGACCAAGCGGCGCAGGCCGAACGCGGCGAGGAGACCCCTCTGGCCTTCTACGCCGAGGTCAAGCAGGCCTGCCACCTCTTCAGCGGCATCACGGGCGCCACGATGACCCGCAACGAGGCGTGGCATTTCATCGAGCTGGGCCGCCTCATCGAACGGGCCGACAAGACCTCGCGCATCCTCGACGTGAAGTACTACATCCCGGTCGGGTCGAGCGTGGAGACGGCCGGCCTGGACGACATCCACTGGGCGGCCGTGCTGCGCAGCGCCAGCGCCTTCGAGATGTACCGCAAGCGCCATGGACGGATCCGTCCCGACGGGATCATCGAGTTCCTGCTGCTGGACGCCGACTTCCCCCGCAGCGTTCGCCACTGCCTCGACGGCGCCCGCAGCTCCCTGCACCACATCACCGGCACGCCCCTGGGCACCTTCCGCAACCCTTCCGAGAAGCTCCTCGGGCAACTGTGCTCCGACCTCGCCTTCACCCAGGCGGACGAGATCGAGGACGAGGGCCTCCACGAGTACCTCGACGGCCTGCAGACGAAGATCAACCAGGTGGGATCCGGGGTCTACGACACCTTCTTCGCGTTCCGGACGCCCACGCTGAGCCGGCGCAACCGCTACAACGAGGCCGACTGACCGGGCACCACCGGTCCTCCCTCGACCCACGCCATGGCCATCCACGTCGCGCTCCACCATCTCACGCACTACCGCTACGACACGCCGGTCGCCCACGGGCCGCATGTGATCCGGCTGCGGCCGGCGCCCCACAGCCGCACCCGCATCCTGAGCCACTCGCTGCGGATCGGCGGCGGAGACCACTTCATCCACTGGCAGCAGGACCCGTTCTCCAACTGGAACGCCCGGCTGACCTTCCCGGAGCCGATGGCCGAGCTGCGCGTCGAGGTCGACCTCGTGGCCGAGATGGCGGTCCACAACCCGTTCGATTTCTTCCTTGAGCCGGGGGCCACCACCTTCCCCTTCGACCACGAGCCGGCCCTCGCGCGGGATCTCGAGCCGTTTCTCCGGGCCGGTGCCCCCGACGAGGCGGTCCGCGGCTTCCTCGACCGTCTGTGCCGGGATCTGCTGGGCGGCACGGCATGGCCCCATGCCGGCACGCGGGGGAAGCGGGTGCCCACCGTGGACTTCGTTGTGGCCCTGAACCGGCGGGTCCAGGAGGCCGTCCGGTACCAGATCCGCCTCGAACCTGGGGTCCAGTCGCCGGCCCAGACGCTGCGCCTCGGCTCCGGTTCCTGCCGCGATTCGGCGTGGCTGCTGGTGCACCTGATGCGGCACCTCGGCCTGGCGGCGCGCTTCGTCAGCGGCTACCTCATCCAGCTGACGCCCGACGTCAAATCCCTCGACGGACCCTCGGGAGCCGAGAGCGACTTCATCGACCTGCACGCCTGGAGCGAGGTGTACCTGCCGGGGGCTGGCTGGATCGGGCTCGATCCCACCTCGGGGCTGCTGGCCGGAGAAGGCCACATCCCGCTGTCGTGCACGCCCGAGCCCGGATCGGCGGCCCCGGTGACCGGGGCGGTCGACCCCTGCACCTCGACGCTGGTGCACGAGATGAAGGTGTCGCGGGTGCACGAGAGCCCTCGGGTGACACGGCCCTACACCGAGGACCAATGGCGTCGGATCCTCGAGGTGGGACGCCAGGTGGACGGGGACCTCGATGGCGGTGATGTGCGGTTGACCCTCGGCGGGGAGCCCACCTTCGTCTCGATGGACGACCCGCAGGACGCCGAGTGGAACACGGCGGCGGTGTCGGCACGCAAGCGGGTGCTTTCGGGCGATCTGCTGCGGCGCCTCCAGCGACGCTTCGCCCCCGGGGCGCTGCTCCACCATGGCCTCGGAAAGTGGTATCCGGGCGAGCAGCTGCCCCGCTGGGCCCTCTCGGCCTTCTGGCGCCGGGACGGCGTCCCGATCTGGCGGGATCCCTCGCTGATCGCCGACGAGTCCAGGGACTACGGGTACGGCCCCGGGCAGGCGAGGGCCCTGGCGGCCGGCATCGCCCGTCGCCTCGGGGTCGACGAGGGCCGGATCCTACCGGGCTTCGAGGACGTCTTCTACCTCACTTGGCGCGAACGCCGGCTGCCCAGCAACGTCACCGCCGAGGCCTCGCGCCTGCGGGACAAGCTGGAGCGCGAGCGGCTGGCACGGATCTTCCAGCAGGGGATCGGATCGGTGGTGGGCTATGCCCTGCCCCTCGCGGCCGACGCCCCGGGATCGTGGCGCTCGGGCCCGTGGTTCCTGCGCGACGACGACACGCTGTGGCTCATCCCGGGCGATTCGCCGATGGGCCTGAGGCTGCCGCTCGACTCGATCCCGTGGGTGTCCGACCGCGACCGCCCCCACGTGATCGCGCCGGATCCGACGGTCCCGCAGCCGCCCCTGCCCCGGGAGTTCCGGAGGTGGATGGAGGCCCGGGGGCTTCCGTCCCGGCAGGACGACGGGAGGCCCGGGGCGGCCTACCCTGAGGGGGGCGCCGGCAGGCCCCGTCCGCAGTCGCCGGAGGATCGGCCTCCTGCGCCGGGCCAGTCGGCCGACTGGATCGTCCGGACGGCCCTGTGCGTCGAGCCCCGGGAGGGACGGCTGCACGTGTTCATGCCGCCGCTGCCCTCCACCGAGAGCTATCTCGAATTGGTCGAGGCGATCGAGGCCACGGCCGGCAGCCTCGCGACGCCGGTGATCCTCGAGGGCGAGGCGCCTCCGCGCGACGCGCGCCTCGAACGGTTGTCCGTGACGCCGGACCCCGGCGTGATCGAGGTGAACATCCACCCCAGCCGCAGCTGGGAAGAACTGGTGGACCGAACCACCGCGATCTACGAGGAGGCGCGGCAGACGCGCCTGTGCGCCGAGAAGTTCATGCTCGACGGGCGGCACACCGGCACCGGGGGCGGCAACCACATCGTGCTCGGCGGGCAGACGCCGTCGGACTCGCCCTTCCTGCGTCGGCCGGACCTCCTCCGGTCGCTCCTGGCCTACTGGCAGAACCATCCCTCGCTCAGCTGGGTCTTCAGCGGGCTGTTCATCGGGCCCACCAGCCAGGCCCCGAGGATCGACGAGGCCCGGCACGATGCGCTGCACGAACTCGAGGTGGCCTTCCGGCAGGTTCCCCCGCCCGGTGCCCAGGTGCCGCCGTGGCTGGTGGACCGGCTGTTCCGGAACCTGCTCATCGACTCCAGCGGCAACACCCACCGGGCCGAGTTCAGCATCGACAAGCTCTACTCGCCCGATGCCGCGTCCGGACGCCTGGGGCTGGTGGAGATGCGGGGCTTCGAGATGCCCCCGGATGCCCGGATGAGCCTGGCCCAACAGCTCCTGATCCGGGCGCTGGTCGGGCGATTCTGGAAGGAGCCGTACACCCGGGGGCTGGTGCGCTGGGGCAGCGACCTCCACGACCGCTGGATGCTGCCGCACTTCTGCCGCACCGACTTCGACGAGGTGGTGCGCGACCTGCGCGAGTCGGGCTACCCGTTCGAACCCGCATGGTTCGACCCTCATTTCGAGTTCCGGTTCCCGAGGATCGGCGACTTCGCCCAGCGGGATGTCCACGTGGAGCTGCGCACCGCCCTCGAGCCATGGCACGTGCTCGGCGAGGAGCCCGCCGGCGGCGGCACCGTGCGCTACGTGGACAGTTCGCTCGAGCGCCTGCAGGTCTTCGCCCGCGGCATGGTCGGCGACCGCTTCGTGCTGGCCTGCAACGGCCATCGGGTGCCGCTGCACCCGACCGGCACTCCCGGCGACCAGGTCGGCGGGGTGCGCTACCGCGCGTGGCAGCCGCCGCAATGCCTGCAGCCCACCATCGGGGTGCACGCCCCGCTGGTCTTCGACCTCGTGGACACCTGGAACCGCCGTTCGCTCGGCGGCTGCACCTACCACGTGGCCCACCCGGGAGGGCGCAACCACGAGACGTTTCCGGTCAACGCCTACGAGGCCGAGAGCCGGCGTCTGGCCCGCTTCATGACCCATGGCCACACGCCGGGGCGGGTGGAGGTGCCGCCGGCGGCGCGGCCGGCCGATTTTCCCTTCACCCTCGATCTCCGATGCGCCTAACCATTCCCGGACCCCCGGCAACACACGGGGACGTCACCTGACGGCCACGAACCACCCGCCACGTCACGGACCATCGCCACGATGCTCGAGACCCCACAGGCCAGCGCCCTGATCCGGCCGGCCGGCATGCGCCGGACGACAGGCGGGCTGCCCGCCCCGCACGACGAGTGCTTCGGGGAGGACGGCCGACCGCGGACCCAGTGGGCCTCGATGATCGAGGCCATCGAGCGGCTCGGGCCGTCGCGCCTGAGTGCCCGGTGGGACGAGGGATTGAGGATCATCCGCGAGCACGGGGTGACCTACAATGTGTACGGCGACCCCCAGGGACGCGACCGGCCCTGGTCCCTCGACCCGGTGCCCCTGATCCTGTCGGCGGCGGAATGGCGCATCCTCGAGGCCGGACTGGCACAGCGGTCCCGGCTTCTCAACCTCATCCTCCGCGACCTGTACCTCGGGACCCAGCGCCTGCTCGTCGACGGGTTCCTGCCGCCGGAACTGGTCTACTCGAATCCCGGCTTCCTCCGCCCATGCCGCGGCCTGCCGGTCGCCGGCCAGGTGCTGCTCCATCTGTACGGTGCAGACCTGGTGCGATCCGAGGACGGGGGCTGGAGGTGCTTCGCCGACCGCACCCAGTCGGCCAGCGGGGCCGGGTACGCCCACGAGAACCGCAAGGTCGTGTCCCGGGTGCTCCCGGACGAGATCCGCGAGGTGTCGGTCCGCAGCCCATCCCCGTTTTTCCGGAACCTGCGCTCCATCCTCGAGTCGCTGGCCCCGATGGGTCGCGAGAACCCGGTCATGGTGCTCCTGACACCCGGGCCCCTCAACGCGACCTACTTCGAGCACGCCTACCTCGCCCGACACCTCGGGATCCCCCTCGTGGAGGGCGCCGACCTGACGGTCCGGGACCTGCGGGTCTGCCTGAAGACCCTCGCGGGCCTCCAGCCGGTGGACGTGATCCTGAGGCGGGTGGACGACAGCTTCTGCGACCCCCTGGAACTGCGGGCCGAGTCGGTGCTCGGGGTGCCCGGGCTGGTCCAAGCGGCCCGCGCCGGCCACGTGACGCTCGCCAACGCCCTCGGGTCGGGATTGCTCGAGAGCCCGGCCTTCCTCGCATTCCTGCCCGCCGTCTGCCGGCACCTGCTCAACGAGGAACTGATGCTGCCCTCGCTGCCCACCTGGTGGTGCGGCGAGGCCGAGGGGTTGCGCTACGTCACGGGCCATCTCGAACGGCTGGTGGTCAAGCCCGCCTTCGGCCGGCGGCGCGGACGGATCTGGTTCGGCCACCAGCTCTCCACGGCCGACAAGGCCCGTCTGCTCGACCTCATCGCCGCCCGTCCCCAGGAGTTCGTCGCGCAGGAGTGCGTGCTGCCGTCCTCGGCCCCGGTGTGGACCCCCGCCGGGTTCGAACGCCGCTCGGTGCTGCTCCGGGCCTACGTGGCCACCGACGGCGCCGACCACGCGGTGCTTCCCGGGGGCCTCGCCCGGGTGGCGGCATCGGAGGACGACCCGCTGGTCTCCATGCAGGGAGGGGCCGGGAGCAAGGACACCTGGGTGCTGCGCTCCGGCGATGACGACCACGAGGAGGCGCTGGCGGCGGCCCCGGCGCAGGGAACGTCCGACCGACGCCTGACCGGGCTTCCAAGCCGCGCCGCCGACAGCCTCTTCTGGCTCGGACGCTACACGGAACGGCTCGAGCAGCGTCTCCGGGTGCTGCGATGCGTGCTCGGGCAACTGGCCTCGGACACCAGCCCGGAGACCTCCGGCCTCGACGACCGGCTCGGGCATCTGGTCGCCGGGATCGGGCTGCTGCCCTTGGGCCCGGATTCCACGCCGGCCCGAGCCGTGGCCCCGGCCGGCGACACCGAGGGTCACGATCCCGAGGCGCCCCCCTCCGACCTGTCCGCGAGGGTGCTCGACTGGGTCTACCGCTTCGATGGGCCGGGATCGATCCCCGACCTGATGGGGCGCATCCGCCAGAACGCCGCCGCGGTGCGCGATCGCCTGTCGGGAGACACCTGGCAGATCCTGGACCGGCTGGTGCCCCACCCGGAGGTGCCGCTGGCGCGGCGGTCGATCGCCCACGCCCTCGGGCTCGTCCAGGGGTTGATCCTCAACCTGGCCGCCTTCAACGGCCTGGCGATGGAGAACATGACCCGGGGCCCGGGATGGCGCTTCCTCGACTGCGGCCGCCGCCTTGAGCGTGGCTTCTCCATGACGGCCCTCATGACGGCCGCGGCCTTCGTGCACGGGGCTCCGACCCCGCTCCTCGAGATGATCCTCGACATCGCCGACAGCGGCATGACCCACCGGCAACGCTACTTCGCCAGCGCCGGCTGGGACGGGGTGGTCGAGGTGCTGGTGCGCGACGTGTCTAACCCGCGTGCGCTGGCGTTCCAGCTGTCGGCCCTGAGGAACCACCTCGAAGCCCTGCAGGACGAGTTCCGGGTCGGCGTGGACGACCGCTGGTCGGCCCTGGTCGAGGGCATCCAGGGCCGGTTGCGCTCCTCCGGGTCCAACCCGGCGCCGCCGGAGCCGGAGGGCTTCGACCGCCACGCGCTCATCGCCCTCATGGAGACCTGCGCCCAGGGCCTCGCGGGCCTTTCCGACGACCTGACCCACCGCTACTTCAGCCACACGCATCCTCGGGTCAGTTGACCGCCCCCCCCGCAAAGCCCCCTTTCCTGCCCGAGGCCGCCATGCAGCACCTGCTCTACGATATCGTCCACGTCACCGACTACGACTACCAGGGGGCCGTGTCGGTGTCGCACCACCTGCTCCGTCTCGAGCCCCGGCAGACCTCCCGGCAGCGGTGCCTGCAGCACGAGTTCCGAATCTTCCCCGAGCCCACAGTGGTCACCTCCCACGGCGACTACTTCGGCAACCGCGCGCACTTCATCGCGGTCGAGCGCCCGCACGGATCGCTGTCGATCACCTCGCGGGCCCGCGTGGCCGTGTCGCCGGCCTTCCTGCCCGACACCTCCGAAACCCCCGCCTGGGAGATGGTGCGCGCCCGCTGCCGGGTCGACCGGACCTGGGCGGCGCTCGAGGCCAACGAGTACACCCACGCCTCCCCCCTGGTGCCTACCTCGCCGGAGTTCGCCGACTACGCCCTGGGCTCGTTCACCCGGTCGCGCCCCATCTTCGAGGCCCTCTCCGACCTCATGACGAGGCTCCAGGCCGACTTCCGCTTCGATCCCACCGCGACCACCGTCTCCACCCCGCTGGCCGACTTCCACCGGAACCGTCGCGGCGTCTGCCAGGACTTCGCCCACTTCCTCATCGCCTGCCTGCGCTCCATCGGCCTGCCGGCCCGCTACGTGAGCGGATACCTGGAGACGGACCCGCCGCCGGGCCTGCCGAAGCTGCGCGGCGTCGACGCCTCGCATGCCTGGGTCTCGCTCTTCTGCCCCGGCATCGGCTGGATCGACGCGGACCCGACCAACGGCTGCTACGCCTCGCTGCGGCACCTCTCCATCGGCTGGGGCCGCGACTACGGTGACATCGCCCCGGTCCGCGGCGTGCTGATCGGCGGCACGCAACAGATCCTCCGCGTGTCCGTGGACGTCACGGCGCTCCCGCCCGCGGAAGAGTCCGGCCCCACGATGGACACGGATTCCCCGGCGGATGCCGGAAGCGCCGACGCCTCCGGCCAGTGACGCGCAACGATCCCGGGGATCCCCCGGGCCTCTGGGAATCCATCCAGAAGTCTCCCGTGGGCTCCCTGGCCAAGTGCCTCTCACGAAGAACCCGCCCGCGTGGGAAGCGCAATCCCGACCGTCCGGCCTTGACGGCGACCAGACGCTCCCCCGGGATTTCCGTCCGGCATCCGCCCGTCCCATGTCGCCAACCCGATCCTCCCTCCGCCGCCCGGTCACCGTGGTGGTGCTGGTGCTGGCCCTTTGCCTGGGCGGTGTCTTCGGCCTGTTCCGGATGGCGCGCGACGTGTTCCCGCCGCTGGGCATCCCCACCCTGTACGTCGCCCAACCCTACGGCGGCATGGATCCGGCGCAGATGGAGGGCGCCCTGACGTACTACTACGAATACCACTTCCTCTACATCACGGGCATCGAGCACGTCGAGTCGCGCAACATCCAGGGCGCCTCCGTCATGAAGCTCCAGTTCCATCCCGGGACGGACATGTCGACGGCCCTGGCCGAGACCGTGGCCTACGTGAACCGGGCCCGGGCCTTCATGCCGCCAGGCACCCCGGGACCCTTCGTGACACGCTTCGATGCAGGCAGCGTGCCGGTGGGGCAACTGGTCTTCTCCAGCACCAATGCGGCGCGGACCGTCGGCCAGATGCAGGATGCCGCGCTGAACCGGGTGCGCCCGCTGTTCGCAACCCTGCCCGGGGTCTCGGCGCCACCTCCGTTCGGCGGCAGCGCGCGCACCATCACGGTGGATCTGAAGCCCGAGCGGATGGCGTCCCTCGGCCTGTCGGCGGACGAGGTGGTCCAAGCCATCGCCCAGGCCAACACCCTGAGCCCGTCGGGCAACCTGCGCCTCGGGGACCTGTACCCGATCGTCCCGGCCAACAGCCAGGTGCGTGACAGTCGTGACCTCGAGGCGGTCGCCGTGCGCCTGAAGGGTTCCACGCCGGTCTTCGTCCGCGACGTGGCGACCGTGTCCGACGCGGCCGACCTGGTGACAAGCCACGCCCTGGTCGACGGCCGGCGCACGGTGTACATGCCGGTCACCAAGCGTGCCGACGCCTCGACCCTGGCGGTGGTGGACCTGGTGCGGGAAAACCTCCCGAAGTTCCAGGCCGCCGTCGCCGACGACATCCGGGTCAGCTACGAGTTCGACCAGTCCCCGGTGGTCCACCGGGCGATCGGCGACCTGCTGAAGGAAGGAGCCCTTGGCGCGGTCTTGACCGGCCTGATGGTGCTGGTCTTCCTGCGGGACGCACGCAGCGCGCTGGTGGTGGTGCTCAACATCCCGCTGTCGCTCCTGGCCGCCTCGCTGGGCCTCTGGCTGACCGGTCAGACCATCAACCTCATGACCCTCGGCGGCTTGGCGCTGGCCGTGGGCATCCTGGTCGACGAGGCCACCGTCACCGTCGAGAACCTGCACGCGCATCTCGCGCGCGGGCAATCGGCCGCGCGGGCGGCCCTCGATGCGTCCCACGAAACGGCCGTGCCCCGTCTGCTGGCGATGCTGTGCCTCCTGGCGGTGTTCCTCCCGGCCGTCTTCATGCAGGGGGCCGCGCGGGCCCTGTTCGCCCCGATCGCCCTGGCCGTCGGCTTCGCGATGGTCGCGTCGTACGCGCTGTCGGGCACGCTCGTGCCGGTGCTGGGCGCTTGGTGGCTTGGCGGGCCCGGCCACCGGTCCGAACCGGCATGACTGGAGTCCCTCCGTCGGAACCATGCCACCCTGCTCGGGTGGACCCTGGCGGCCCGGTGGCCCTGGATCGGTGCCGGGATCACGCTGGTCGTCGCGGTCCTCCTGGGGGCCACGCCTCGCCTCGGGCGGGAGATCTTCCCTTCGGTCGAGTCCGGCCAGTTCGCCTTCCGCCTGCGCGCCGCGGCGGGCACCCGCCTCGACCTCACCGAGCAGATCGCCCTCAAGGCTCTCGAACTCGTCCACCGGGAGGCCGGCCCGGGCAACGTGGACCTGACCCTCGGTCTGGTGGGGGTGCACGCGCCGAACTACCCGGTCAACCTCATCCATCTCTGGAACAGCGGGCCCGACGAGGCGCACCTGTCGGTCCGGCTCCGGCCGGGTTCCGGTGTCGGCGTGCCCGACCTCAAGGAGCGCCTGCGCCTGGCCTTCGCGGCCTCCCTGCCCGAGGTCCGCGTGTCCTTCGAGCCGAGCGACCTCGTCAGCCGGGTGATGAGCTTCGGCTCGGCGACACCGATCGAGGTGGCGGTGAGCGGCCCGAACCTCGCGGACAACCGGGAACATGCCCGCAAGATCCTCGAGCGTATGCGCGCCGTGCCGGGCCTGCGCGACGTGCAGATCGCCCAGGCCCTCGACTATCCCAGCGTCGAGGTTTCCGTGGACCGGGAGCGGGCCGGTCTCCTGGGGGTCCGGGTGACCGACGTCGCCCGGTCGCTCGTCCCGGCGACGGCCTCGAGCCGGTTCACGGTGCCCAACTTCTGGGCCGACCCCGCCTCGGGCGTCAGCTACAGCGTGCAGGTGCAGGTGCCCCAGGCCCGGATGACCTCCCTCGAGGATCTCGCCAACCTGCCGGTCGGTGCCGCCGGCCCACGGTCCGGGACGCTGCTGCGCAACGTGGCCACCCTCACGCCGGGCACCACCGTGGGCCAATACGACCGCTACAACATGGCCCGCGTCGTGAGCATCACGGCCAATCTCTCCGGCCGGGATCTCGGCTCGGCCCTGAGCGAGCTCGAATCGATCCCGGAGGTCGCCGACCGATCCCTCTGGCCCGCGCGCACCCGGGTGGACCTGCGGGGACAGGCCGTGCCGATGCGGCAACTGGCCGACGGCCTGAAGACCGGCCTCGGGGTCGCGGTGGCGGCGGTGTTCCTGATGCTCCTGGCGAACTTCCAGAGCCTGCGGCTGGCGCTCGTGGTGATGTCCTCGGTGCCGTGGGTGCTCGCCGGCGTGGCGGGACTGTTGGCCGCCACCGGGACGACCCTGAACCTGCAATCGGCCATCGGCGCGATCATGGCCGTGGGCGTGGCGGTGGCGAATGCCATCCTGCTGGTGAGCTTGGCCGAACAGGCGCGACGGGAGGGCCTGGCTCCCGGGGAGGCCGCGATCCGCGGGGCGACCTCGCGGCTGAGACCGATCCTCATGACCAGCCTGGCGATGATCGCCGGCATGGTGCCGATGGCCCTCGGCCTCGGGGAGGGTGGGGCCCAGACCGCGCCGCTGGGCCGAGCCGTGGCGGGCGGCCTGCTTGCCGCCACCGTGGCCACCCTGACGTTCCTGCCCGCGGTGTTCGCCGTGCTGGCCCCGAGGTCCGCCGGCTCCCCCTCCCTCGATCCGGACGATCCCGAAAGCCCCAGGTTCCAGAAGGAAGACCCCGCATGATCCCCACCCCTCCCCGAAGTCGATCCCAGGCGCTCCCCCGGGCCACGCGCCCCAACCCCGTCCCCACCCCACCACCCCGGGACATCGGCCGACCGGTCGGCCACCTGGGGGTGGTCTCCGGCCTGTCGGTCCTGGCCATGGTGCTGGCGACACACGAGGTCGCCCTCGGGGTCGATCCGGTGCGCGTCACGACCACGCGGCCCGCGACCGGCGAGATCACGCGGTACGTCGCGCTGCCGGGAACCCTCCGGGCCAACCAGCAGGTCACGGTGCAGGCCCGGGTGGCCGGCTTCGTCCGGTCCATCACGGTCGACCGGGGTGACCGGGTGTCCGCCGGCCAAACCCTGGCCGAGATCGAGGTGCCGGAGCTGCTCGCCGAGAAGGCGCGGCAACTGGCCGAGGTGAAGGTCGCCGAGGCGGAGGCCCGGCGCCTGGAGACCGCCCGCCAGCGTTCCCCCGACCTCGTGACCGCCCAATCGTTGGACACGGCCACGGGCCGTCTCGAGGTGGCCCGGGCCGACCTCGAAAAGACCTCCACCTTGCTCCGCTACGCCAACCTCACGGCCCCGTTCTCCGGCACGGTCACCGGCCGCTTCGTCGACCCCGGGGCCTTCGTCCCGGCCGGCGCAGGCGGGGGGGCTTCGGCGGTGGTGACCCTGGTCGACACGACCGTGATCCGGGCCCTGGTCGGGGTGCCGGAGACCGACGCCGTCCGGATCCGTCCCGGGCAACCGGTCCGGGTCTCGGTCGAAGGATCGGGCCCACCGCTCGCGGCCACGGTGAGCCGCCATGCCGGCGCCCTCGACGAGGATACCCGGGTGCGGACGGCCGACTCCCAACTCCGGATCGCCCGCCTGCAGGGCGACCAGTGGCGGGACGAGATCATCCGCGAGGTTGTCGAGCTCCGGTCCCGGGCCGAGATGGCGTCGGGCAAGGTCGATGCGACCACCCGCACGGTCGCCGCCGCGAACCGTCTGGCGGACCTGACCCGCGCCCGGCGGGATTTTGGCATCGGCGTCGTCCTCGAGGCCCTGGAGGCCGAGCGGGACCTCGTCCGCGCCAAGGCCGAGCACCTCCAAGCCCTCGCCGACCACAATCGCACCCAGTGGGAGTTGTGGCGCGCCTCCGGCCTCGACGAAAAGGGGTCGGGACTTCCCTAGGAGTCAGTCCTCACTATTGACACACTTGTGTCAATAGTGAGGACTGACTCCCTCTTACGTGGGGTGGGACTGTTTTTGTCCCAGGGGTCTGCGAGGATGCGCCTGTGGATCGGCGGTGACGGATTGCCTTGCGGTCGGTGCGGCCGGATGGTCGAACCGTCCCGACCGATTCGTCCTGATCCATTTCTCCTGACATGCTCTTCGTCGCCGAGACCCACGATGCCCTGCTGGACGAGATCGCACGCCAACTGGCCGCCACCCGCGACGTGCGGGGGCGACATTGGCTGGTGTTCCCCCGGCGGGGATTGCGCGAAGTCGTGCTTCAGCGCTGGGCCCGAGTCTCGGGAGTGGCCAGCCACTCGCAGGAGGTCGAGTTGCGCGAACTCCTCGAGCAGGCCTCGGGAGGTGGCCAATCCCGTTTCGATGTGGAGCGGCTTCGCTGGACGATCGCCGGTGCCCTGCCCGGGCTGCGGAACCACCCGGCCTTTCCCCTGCCGGCCAACGCCGCCCTCGACCCGATGGACGCCACCGTGCTCTCGGCTGTCACCCAGTGGGCAGGGGCGATGCACGAGACGCTGACATGCCGCCCGGGTGGCAACCCGTGGCCCGAGGACTCGTTCCTGGCGACGCTGGCCGGAACCGAGCCGGTGGCCCGGCTGCTCCAGACCCACCCCGGCGTCCAGTCGGAGTCGGACTTCCTCCAGGCCACCGACGCCTGGATGGACGCCTGGGACGCCAAGGGTGGCATTCCGCACCTCTGGATCCTCCTCGACGCCGCCCTGCCGGCGGGCCTGTTCGAGAGACTCCAGTGCCTGCTCGGGCGCCTGCTCTCCCGTTGCCCGGGGCGGATCCACCTGTTCGCGATGACCCCGAGCCTGACCTTCTGGGCCGACCAGCCGCTCAAGTCCCGATCCCGACGGTCGAATGCCGCCGGCGACGCCGGCGGTTCCGACGACGCGGCCCCGGGCGGTCTGCTCTGGGCCTTGGGCCGGCAATCGCAGGATCTCCAACGCGCGCTGGCCGACACCTTCCTCGCCCAAGGGGACGGTGGCACCGAGCTTCCCAGCCGGGAGCCGGGCACCTCACTGCTGGGCCGACTGCAGGCCTCGTGTCGCCGGGCCGAGGCCGTTCCCGCAGCAGACCGCCTGCCCCTCGACCCGTCCGACGCCTCCCTCACCGTCCATGCCACGCATCCGGGCCTGCGGGAACTGGAAGTCTGCCGAGACCGGATCCTCCAGGCCTTCCAGGAGCTGCCGGACCTGCGACCGGAACAGGTCCTGGTGCTGCTGGCCAACCCGGGGGAACAGGCGCCATGGGTCGAGGCGGCCCTCGGTGGCGACACCTCCTCCTCCTCACGCCTCCCGCACCGGATGCCCTCGGGCGGGGGTCTCGTGCCGTCACCCTTCGCCTCGACGCTGCTGCGATTGCTGGAGGGCTTGCAGGGACGTCTCACGCTCGACGAAATCGAGGCCCTGCTCGAGAACCCCCTGGTCGCCGACCGCTTCGATCTCGACCTTGCCGATGGAGACGGCCTGACACTGGTGCAGTGGCTCCGCGACGCCCGGTTCCGCTGGGGCCTGTCCCCGGGACATCGCCAGGAGTACCAGGCCATCGACGAACCCCGCTGGACCCTCGAATGGGCCCTGCGCCGTCTGGGCCTGGGAGGCGTCGTGTCGGAGGAGGCCCGGGACGCCGTCCGGACGGAGCCCGGGCTGCCCGTGGGCATCGTCCCGCTGGAGCGGGCCACGGGCCTGGGCCTGGGGCTGCTGGCCCGCCTCGCCCGCCTCGCCGACAGCCTGGCCAAGGCCAGACGCCTGTGGTCCGAGGGCGGTGCGCGCACCATCACGGCCTGGAACGAGGCGGTGGCCTGGATCGTCCGGGAATGCCTGTCGACCCGTGTGGGCGATGCAGCGGCCCAGACGGCGGCCCTGCACCGTGAAGTCCTTGAACCGATGGCCCGGGCATCGGCCTCCGCACCGGCCCTGCAGCCCACGGCCTACCTGCGACTGCTCTCCGTGAAGCTGCGCGCGCTCGCCGACTCCGGCGGCCGGGGCCAGGGCGGCATCACCGTAGCCGACCTCCGGCAGCACGCCGGAGTCCCGGCCCGATTGGTGGTCGTGGCCGGCCTCGCCGACGGGGTGTTCCCGCGCTCCGACGACCGCCCGGGCTGGCATCCCCTGACGCTGGCGCCGGCTCCCGGCGACCCCTCGTCGCGGGACGCCGACCGCCATTGCCTGTTGATGGCCATCCTCGCCTGCCAGGACCGGCTGGTGCTCACCTACGGCGCGCATTCCGACGAGGATGGGGACGAGCGCCCTCCGTCCACGGCGCTGGCCGACCTGCTCGAGGCGGTCGACCAGGTGCTGCCGGAGACGCCGACCTCGCCAGCCCCCGGGCGGACGACTTGCGGCACCCGGGTCTGGCATCATCCGCTCCATGGCTTCAGCCCCGCGGCATTCCAGGACCACCTTCCCGCCAGTGCGCGCGGATTCCGCCCGGCCGATTACCGGGCGGCCCAGGCCCTCTTGGATCGACGGGGCCTGCCCCCGCTGCCGGGTCCGTGGGCGTCGGTCCTCCCGGAGTCCCCGGGAGCGCGGATCCGCCTCGACGACCTGCGCCAGGTGCTTGACGAACCCCAGCGACTGTTCGCCGAACGGCTCGGACTGCACTGGCCCGAGAAGTCCGAGTCGACACCGGGTGAGGATCTCATCGAACTCGACACCCTCGAGCGCTGGTCCCTGCGGGATCGTCTCCTGCGGGCCCGGATCGAGCGACGCGATCCCCAGGTCGAGGCCCGGATCCTTGATGCGTCCGGGGATCTGCCACGCGGTCCGATGGGCCGGTGCCTGCTCGAGGAGACGCTGGAGGAACTTCCCGACCTCTCGACCCTGCCGGAGTTCGCCCCGGGCGACCGCCTCACCGCCACCCTGCGCTTCGAGCTGCCCGACGCCGAGACCGATCTGGGAACCGACCCGGGCCGGACCCCGGATCCATCCGGCGGGCAGTTGCCGATGGAGGGTCGCCCGAGGTCGACCTGGTACCGTCGCCCGGGCGATCCGGTGGTGTGGCAGTTCATGGCCTCCAAGCCAAGCGTCGGCAGCGATCACCGGCGCCGGCTGCTCTTCGGGTTCGATGTACTGGCCCTGGCAGCCTCCGCGTCACCCCAGGACCCGCAGCCGATCCGGGAGGCACGGTGCCTCGGGCCGGGTCAGACCTGGACGATGCCACTGCCGGATCCTCCCACCGCCCGGGCGAGACTTGCCCGGCTGGTGCCGCTGGCACGCCTCGGGCGCCGCCTCCCATTGCCCTTCTGGCCACGGACCACCGGTGATGCTCTCAAGAAGGTCCCGCTGACCGACGCGCCCACCCCGGAGACCCGGGCCGAGTTCCTCGAGGCGGCGCTGCTGGAGTGGTCGAAAGAGCCCCTCGAGAACACCGGGGAGCCCGACTGCCGCCGCCCGCTCACCCGCGCCCTCTTCCGAGGCTGCGACGACCCCTTCACCCTCGTGCCGGAGGGGTTGGCCGAAGACCTGCCCGACCCGGGAACCCCACTGGCATGGCGGCTCGTCGTCGAGATCCGGTCGTGGGTGGCGCAACTGGATCTCACCAGCACCAAGTCATGAACCCGGCCCCCGCATTCAACGCCCTGGCCCTCCGGTTGGACGGCGTCACCTCGATCGAGGCCAGCGCCGGCACCGGCAAGACGCACTCCATCACGCGGCTGTGGCTGCGCCTGCTGGTGGAGGCGCGGCTGCCGGCCGACCGGATCCTCGTGAGCACCTTCACCCAGGCGGCGACGGCGGAACTGCGCGAGCGCCTGCTCCGAATATTGCGCACGGCCCTCACGGCCGCCCGGGAGGCCCGCGAAGGCGTGGCCTTGGGCGACGGGGCCACCGACGAGGTCCAATGGATCCGGCAGTGGCTGGAGGACCATCGGGACCAGGCCGACGCCGTGGTCGCCCACCTGGCCCACTGCCTCAGCGCCTTCGACCTGGCCCCGATCCAGACCATCCACGGGTTCTGCCAGTCGCTCATCGGCCGGCATGCGCTCGAATTGGCCTGTGATCCCGACCTGGCCATCCGGGAGGATTGCGAGCGGATCGTCCGCCAGGTCACCGACGACTTCATCCTCGAGCTGTCCACAACCGGGGCGGTCGACGTGGGGGCCTTGCGGAAGGTCGCCCGGACCCTGATGGCGCGACCGGCAGCCGAGGTCTGCGGGGTCGGCTCGTCGCCGGAGCAACTGGCGTCAGCCAAGACCCGGTGCCGGGATCGGATCCTCGCGGAGGCGCCTGCGGCGATCGCTGCGGCGAAGCCGGCGCTCCGTTCAGGGACTCGGAAGCGGGTGGAAGAACTGACCGGAGCCGGTCGTTGGCGTGGACTGTCCGACCCTCAGATCCAGGGGCTGCCCGCCGGGTTTGTGTCACTGTGCGCCGAATACAGGCACCTCGAATCCGCGGAGGCGCGGTGGCCTGCGTCCCGCCTGGCGCAGCATCTGCGGGAGCGGTTGCCGGGTCTCCAGGCGCGGGCGGGCGTCCGGACCTTCGACGACATCCTCCGCACCGTGCGCGACGCCCTTCGCGACCAAGGCCCCGAGGGGCCGCTGGCGCGGGCGGTCCGGGATCGGCTCCGGGCGGCCATCCTCGACGAATGCCAGGACAGCGACACCCTCCAGATCGAGGTTTTCCGTGCGCTCTTCGAGCATCCGGACATCCGGTCGTTCCTGGTCATCGGCGATCCCAAGCAGAGCATCTACCGTTTCCGCGGCGCCGACCTGGCGAGCTACCGGGCGCTGGCCGAGCATGCCACGGCGGCGCCCCGCATGACCGTCAACCACCGGTCCGATCCCGCGCTGATCGAGGCCCTGAACCAGCTGTACGGCCCGGCATTCCAATTCCCGGACAGCCTCGCCGGCGACCGGCCCTTCGACTACGTACCGGTGACCGCCCAAGCCATGGCCAACCGCCTGTTCGACCCGGCGGACCCGGGGGAGCTGGTGATCCATCCAAGCGTCGAGGACAACCGCCCGCGGGCCGCCAACCGGCTCGCGTCGTGGGCCGCCCAAGAGATCGCCCGGTTGCTGTCGGAGCCCGTGGAATTGATCGACCGGCACTCGGGCCAGCGACGCCGCTTGGGGCCCGGGGACATCGGGGTGCTTGCCGCCAGCCACCGGGATCTCCGAAGGGTCCGGCGCGCCCTGCAGGCCCTGGGCATTGCCTGCCGCTCCTCGGGCAAGGGACTCGGCAGCGTCCTCGACAGCGACGAGGCCCTCGACGTGCTGGGCTGGCTGGAACTCCTCGAGGCCCTCTGCCACCACGGCCGACTGATGGGCAGGCTCTCGGCATTCCTGCTTGGGCCGCTCGGCGCGGCCACCGCGGGCCGAGTCCTCGAACTCCAGGCCCGCCCGGCCGATCAGGCGGCGCTGCTGCGCAAACTCACCCAGGCCCGCAACGACCTGGCGCGGGTCGGACCACTGCCCGGCCTGCTGCGATGGATCCAGGCGGAGGGAATCGCCGCCTCGACGCTCCGCTTCGTGGACGGCGAGCGCCGGCTGACCAACTGGCGGCAGGTCGGAGCCTTGTTGCAGAGGCGGTTCGAGGAGGGCCTGAGGAGCCCCGAGGCGCTGGCGGCCTGGCTGTCCCGCCAGATCGGCCGGGCGCCGGAATCGATCGATGGGGCCGCGGCGTCCACCGCGTCGGAGAGCGCCCTGATGCGCCTCGAAACCGATGCACCCGCCGTCCGCCTCGATACGATCCACGGGGCCAAAGGTCTGGAATACCCGGTGGTCTTCTGCCCGTTCGCCGGAGCGCCCCCAGGACGCTCCCGCCAAGGCACGCCACCGGCGGCTGTGGCCCGTTTGGCCGATCGCTGGGTCGTGGACCTCGGCTCCGACCGATTCGAGGAGATCCTTCAGGCGGCCGAGGCGCAGGAGGCCGAGGAGGATCATCGCCGGCTTTATGTGGCCCTGACCCGGGCTCGCCACCGGCTCTACCTCGGGATTGGTCCCAATCTGGGTGGTTCCCCGCTGGACAAACTTCCCGGCCTTTCGGCGGCCATCGCGCGGTCGGCGGAAAGGAACTCCCAGACCACCCCGCCCCGACCGACCGACGGCGGCCTTTCCCCGGCCGCCGATCCCTGCGGCGCCGCCTCCGCGCCGGAATCTCCCGGACCGGCCCCCGCCCCACCGCTGGCCGCTCCCCCGGCCGAACCCGCGATGCCGCAACCGCTGTGGACCCACCACAGCTTCACCTCGCTCTCCCGATCGGACCTCGATCATGAGCCCGCAGCGGCCGACCGCGACCTGGGCATGCCCGGGTCCGCGGCGGAGGGTGGCGGGGTGGATGCACCACCGACGGCCTCCGACCGGGTGGATGCGGCCCTGGTCGTTCCAGGCCGACCGTCCATGCCCGCTGCGGTCCCGCCCGCAGACGATCCCCTCGCGGCACTGGGGTCGGCGGGCAACGTCCTGGGCGACCGCCTGCACCGCGCCCTTGAGGACGTGCTGGGCAACGGACGCGACCTCGGGTCGGCTGTTGCCGGGCTCGACGATCCCACCGCCTGGACCTCGAGCCTCCAGGGCATCCTCGAGGCCAACCTGGAGCTGATGCCGGAGGTGCGCTTCCGCTTGGGCGACCTCCGGGGGCGCTGCATCACCGAGATGGAGTTCCACCTGCCCGTGGACAACCTGTCGCCCCGCACCCTGTCCGAGGCGTTGGAGCACGACCCGGCCGTGAAGGCCATTCCGGGCGGCACCGCCTGGGCCCGGGGACTTTCGGAGTGGACCTTCCCGGGCTTCACCGGGTTCCTTCGCGGCTTCATCGACCTGATCTTCGAATTGCAAGGCCGCTGGTATGTCGCCGACTACAAGAGCAACCGGCTCGACGCCTACTCACGGCCGCGGCTCGACCGGGCCATGCTGGAGTCGAACTACCTCCTTCAGGCGCGCCTGTATTTCGTGGCGCTGCACCGGCATCTCAAGGCCAACCTGTCGGGCTACGATCCGGCCCAGCACCTCGGCGGCGTGGCCTACCTGTTCGTCCGGGGATTCCCCTCGCAGGGCGTCTGGTTCGAGGCGCCATCCCGGGAGACCCTTGCCCGGCTGGATGCCTTGTTTGCGATCCCGGCCATCCAGTCCATCCCCACCGCCCCTGCGGCCACCCCGCCTGTCGACCCCGTGTTCGAGCCATGAAGACTTCCGCCTCCCTCCCGATGCCTGGCCGACCTTCCGGCGATCCCCAGCTCCACGGCACCGCCGAGGACGGATTCGAGGAACTCGCGCGGGCGATCTGGCCCCCGCCAACCGGACGGAGCCCCGATCCGGCCGAGGCGACCGGCCGACAAGCCCTGGCCGAACTGCTTCGACGGGCCGCCTCGGGTGTCGGCTCACTGCCGCTGGCCAATTCGGGACTCGGGCCGGACGCTCTTTCCCGCCTGGAGGGGGCGGCCGGATGCCTGGTCCTCGAGGGCGCCTCGCTGGTGCTGCCCCGCTACGCCATGCAGGTGCGGGAGATCCGGGCCTTCCTCGAACACCGGTGCGAGGCCGCCGGCACCCGGTTCGCCGACGACGACGTCGCGCGTCCCCTCGCGGCCATCCTCCCGCCTGAGCGGATCGCTGGGGAATCCCGGGGATCGACGCCGCCGGCGCAGTTCGACAACGCCCAACAACGCCTCGCCGTCGCGGCGCTGGTCGATGCGCCCCTCGGGGTGCTCACCGGCGGCCCTGGCACCGGCAAGACCACCACCGCCGCCGCGTTGCTGGCCATCCGGCACCGGATCGACCCGGGGCTGCGGCCCTCTCAGGTGTTGGTCGCCGCCCCCACCGGGCGTGCGGCCAGCCGGATGGGCGAGGCCATTTCTCAGGCCGCAGACCGTCTGCCCGGCCTGAATCCGGACGACCGGGACTTCCTGCGCCGCATCCCCACCACGACGCTGCACCGGGCCCTCGAGTGGGGACCCGAGCCGCCCGAGCGTGGCGGGCCCTATCGCCGCAACGCGTTGCGACCGCTGGAAGTGCGGATGCTGGTGGTGGATGAGGCGAGCATGGTCGACCTGGCCCTGATGCACGCACTGGTGCGCGCGATGCCGACCGACGCCTCCCTGCTGCTGCTGGGCGACGCCGACCAACTGGAGAGCGTGGAGGTCGGAGGCGTCCTCTCGGAATGCGTCCGGCGCGCCGATCGGCAGCCGGGTGCCGACTGGAGGAACCGCCTCGCGGCCCGCCTCGGCATCCCCGGCGACCAGGTCCAGGCCGACCACACGGAGGGCCTGCCGACGCCGGGGCCCCAGGCGGGCGTGCCGACGTCGCCGCTGCCGGGGGTGGTCGTGGGTCTCAGGCACAGTTGGCGCGCCTTGAACGCCCCGTGGATCCTTGAGATGGCGTCCTTGGTGCGCCCCGGGGGCCTTGGAACCTCGGCCTCGGTGGCCGGTTGCATCGCGCACCACGCCGGTGGCCCGGACCCGGTGATGACGTGGCAGCCGGAGGAAACCGACGCACCGGCCTCGAGGCTGTGCCTGGGGCGCTGGCAGGCCTCGCGCGACGAGGCGGCCCGATGGCCCCGCCTGGATGCCGAACCGGAAGGTCTCGAACCGGACACCGCCACGGCCATCCTGCGCGGCCGGCGCGACGCGTTGCGGCAGCTCGCGGCGTTCCAGTTGCTGTGCAGCACCAATCATCAGGTCGAACGGGCCAACCTCGCCGGTCTGGCCGTCCTGTGGGCCGGCCGCGCCCGGCCGGCGGGCGAACTGCCCCACGGCTGTCCGGTGCTCGTGCTCGCCAACGACCGCGATCTCGGCCTCAGCAACGGAGACCTCGGCATCGCGCTGGGCGAGGGCTGCGGGATGCCCGCCGGCCTCGTGCTCTTCGCCGGACCCGACAGCTCCCCCCGGGTGATCCCGCGCGTGCGCCTGCCATCCCACCAACCGGCCTTCGGCATGACCATCCACAAGAGCCAGGGCAGCGAGTGGGACACCGTGGCCATCGAGCTGCCCGACCGGTCCGAGTCCCCCCTGCTGACCCGCAACCTGCTCTACACCGCCATCACCCGCGCCCGCCGCTCGCTCCACCTGTTCGGCCCCATCCCGTCGAGCCTCCTTCCGTCGCCGTGAAGGCAGGATCCCGACGCCGGCCGTGGGCAAGGTTTGCGTGGCCTCGGGGCGGCAGGCGTGGTCTCCTCCAAGCCCAGAACACATGAGCGATCCGCGTTACACCAAGCTGGCCCAGCTCCTCATCGAGTACTCCTGCGAACTCAAGGCGGGGGAAAACATCCTGATGGACCTGGTCGACACCCCGGACGCGATGGCGGTGGAGCTGATCCGAGCCGCCCGGGCCCGCGGGGCGACCCCGATCATCGAGACACGGCACTCGCGGGTGTTGCGCGAGGCGCAGATCGGCACCGACGAGCGCCACGCCCGACTGGTCCGCGACCTTGAGCTGGCCCGCATCCGGAAGATGCAGGCCTACATCGCCATCCGCGGGGCCAACAACGCCAGCGAGAACAGCGACATCCCCTCGGCCAAGACCCGGCTCTACTCCAAGACCCTGCGCCCCGCCCTCGACCACCGCATCAACAAGACGCGCTGGTGTGTGCTGCGCTGGCCGACGCCGAGCATGGCCCAGTCGGCCAACATGAGCACCGAGGCCTTCGAGAAGTTCTACTTCGACGTGTGCACCATGGACTACGCCCGGATGGCGCGGGCGATGAAGCCGCTGGAAAAGCGCATGCGCAAGGCCGACAAGGTCCGCATCGTGGCTCCGGGCACCGACCTGTCCTTCTCCATCAAGGGCATCGGGGCCAAGCCCTGCGCGGGCCTGCGCAACATCCCCGACGGCGAGTGCTTCACCTGCCCGACACTCAAGTCGTCCAACGGCGTGATCACCTTCAACACGCCGACCCTCTACGCCGGCACCAAGTTCGAGGGCATCCGTCTGGAGCTGAAGGATGGCCGCATCGTCAAGGCCACCTGCCAGGGTGGGGCCGAACGCAAGCTCAACGAGATCCTCGACATGGATCCAGGCGCCCGCTTCATCGGAGAGTTCAGCCTCGGTTTCAACCCGTACATCCTGAACCCGATGTGCGACATCCTCTTCGACGAGAAGATCGCCGGGTCCCTGCACTACACCCCGGGGCAGGCCTACGAGGACCCGGGCAACGGCAACAAGTCGGCCGTGCATTGGGACATGGTTCAGATCCAGCGGCCGGAATGGGGTGGCGGCGAGGTGTGGTTCGACGGTGAACGGATCCGCAAGGATGGGCTCTTCGTGCCGAAGGACCTGCAGGGGCTCAATCCGGAAAACCTCCGCTGAGACCTCCCCCGGCCCGACCGGCTCCATCGCCATGACGCCCCGGCCAGCCCCACGTGCATGGAGTCCGCGAAGATGGCCCCGGGGTCCCTCGGAATCCGGCCGGCCCGTCGGGCCGTTCGGGAGCCCATCCCCGGCACGGCCCGGGCGCACGCCCGCCGACTTTTGGCCAACCACCGTCGGCCTGCGATGGCTGGCGGCCGCGCTGCTGGGGTTCCTCCTGACGGCCACGGGTGCCTCGGCCCGTGGCTGGGAACCCGGTTTCCGGGACCTGGCAGCCTGGGGACGGGACATGCACCTGCGGCCCATCGCCTCGAAGGAGGAGATGCTCCTGACCAACCGCTGGACCCGGTTCCGGTTCCGCAAGGACTCCGACCGGGTAACCTACAACGAGGTCGAGTTCCGCCTTTCCGACCGCATCACGATCGAGTCGGGGCGGTTCCGCGTCTCCCAGCGTGACATCGACTCCCTGATGGCCCCGCTGCTCGCGCCCCCGAAGCGGAGCGTGCGCCCCATCCGGCGCATCGCGATCAATGCAGGCCACGGGGGCCGTGACCCGGGCAACATGGAAGGACGTCGGATGGAGAAGACCCTGACCCTCGACCTGGCGACCGACCTGGCCCGGCACCTGAAGGCGGCCGGACTCCAGGTGATCTTCATCCGAAGTACCGACCGCTTCATCGAATTGCCCGAGCGGGCGGAGGCGGCCAACCGCTCCGGGGCCGACCTCTACGTCAGCCTGCACTTCAACGGGTTCGACGGACCGGGGAGTGATTCCGTGCAGGGGTTGGAGACCTATTGCCTGACTCCGGCTGGCGCGCCCTCCAGCAACGATGCGCAGCGCCGGGGTCGCATGGCCGGATTCGAGGCCAACCGGTTTGACCGCGAGAACCTGACCTTGGCCCATCAGGTGCACCGGGCGATCCTGGACCAGACCCCACTGGCCGACCGGGGCGTGCGCCGGGCGCGCTTCAAGGAACTGACCCTCCTCAAGATGCCCGGCATCCTGGTCGAGGGTGGCTACATGTCCCACCCGACGGACACCCGGCTGATGGAATCCCGGAAGTCGCGGGACCAACTCGCCGCCGCCATCGCCGATGGCATCCTGCGGCACAAGAAGCTCGTCGAACGCGGGGCGCCCGAGTGATCCGGCGCCCGTTGGGATTGGGTGACGGGATGAGGGCGACGGTATTGGCTTGAGGGTATTCGCCTGAGGGTATTGGGGCGCCCCCAGGAGGGCCGCCGGGTCCATCACCCGGCAGCCCGCACAGGGGTCACTTGCGCGGGCCGGCGAGCAGTTCGTTGACCAGCGGCTTGGCCCCGTAGACGCTCCGCAACGACTCCAGGATGCCGGCACTGTGGACCGACAACGCCCGGGCCTGCGTCTCCTCGTAGGCGAATCCCAGCACGAGCGACTCGATGTTGCCGTCGAAGATGATGCCGACGAATTCCCCGGCGCGGTTGACCACCGGGCTGCCCGAGTTGCCCCCGATGATGTCATGGGTGGAAACGAAGTTGAACGGCACGTCGGCACGGATGGCCTTGCGTTTCTTGAGCCAGCGATCCGGCAGATCGAACGGCGGCCGCCCCTCCATCTCGGCGGACCGCTCGAAGATCCCGCCCAGCCGCGTGACGGCCGGGACCGGCTTTCCGGCCGAGGTGTAGCCCTTCACCACGCCATAGGAGAGGCGGAGCGTGAAGGTGGCGTCGGGATACCGGCCCTTGCCCTCGAGGGCGAACCGGGCCGCGGCGATCGCCGCGTGCGCCTGCTTCTTCACCTCGGACTCGGCCTCCATGCGGCGGCGCACCTCGCGGGCCTCCGGGTCGATGGTCCTGGCCAGCTGGATGAGCGGATCCGCCGAGGCGGCAACGGCCGTCGCCCCGGCCTGATGGAGACGGCGGCGCTCGTCCACGGAACGCAACCGGCTGCCGGTGATGAGTTCCGCGGCACGCGCGCGGGGCGACTTGCCGGCCAGCACCTTCAGCACGGTGGGGTTCTGGGCCCCCAGCTGCTCGGCGAGATACGTCAGCGAGTCGGCTAGGCGCAGGATCTCCAGGTCGTCATGGATGGGCTTGTCGGAGAAGAGCCCCATCTCGAGGGATGCTCTCCCGGCCTCGGCGAACTCCCGGAGACGCTCCCCGTCGGCCTTCGGGTATTCTTCGGCGGCCCGGACCAGCGTGTGGGCGATGTCGAAGAGCTCCGACTGGAAGGCGTGGCCGAGTTCCAGCAGGCGATACACTTGCTCGTGTTGGGCGATCTTCGCCTGGGCGTCCTGGATCCGATCGAAAGCGGCGGCCGCCCTGGCAAAGTCCGGGTTGGCGGCCAACCGGACCCGCAGGGCCTTCTCCTGCTGTCGCTTGGACTCCATGAGCGCCGGATCGTACAGGCCGGCGTGGCCGCCATCGCGGGCCTTGCGGCTGTTCTGGATGCCGAAGAGCTCGTCCTTGGCCCGACGGGCGTTCTCGGCGCTGCGCTCGCTCCACGACCTGAGCAGCACCTCTCGGCGCTTCAGGTAGGCCAGAGCGATGGGGTACTGCCGATCACGCAGGTACTCCAACTCGGCGACCGTGAGCAGGCGTTCCGTGCGTCCCGGGTGTCCCGAAACGAAGGTCAATTCACCCTCGGCGGCCCCCTTCTGGGACCACTTCAAGAAGTGGGGCACCTTCACCGGCTTCCCGTTCTCGTAGGCCCGGAACAGGCAGATATCGAGGTCGAAACGGGGATACTCGAAATTGTCGGGATCGCCGCCAAAGAACGCCACCTGCTGTTCCGGGGCGAAGACCAGACGGACGTCGGTGTACTTCTTGAACCGGTAGAGGTGGTAGGCGCCGCCCTGGTACAAGGTGACGACATCGGATCGGAATCCGGTTGCGTCGAGGGATTCCTTCTCAATGGCGGCCATCACCGCGCGCCGGGCCTTGGACGCCTCGTCGGGCGACATGCCGGCGGGAACGGCGACGTTGACCCGGGCCGTGACGTCCACGATGGACTGAAGGACGTTGAGTTCGAGGTCGACGCACGGGATCTCCTCGGACCAGTTCCGGGCATAGAAGCCGTCGCGCAGGTAGTTCTTCTGGGCGCTCGAGACCTTCTGGAGGGCGTCGGCCCCGACGTGGTGGTTCGACAGGACCAGGCCGTCTTCGCTGACGAAGGACCCGGAGCCGCCCGAATTGAACCGCACCGACGATTTCTGCAGATGCTCCAGCCAGGCGTCGGTCAACTCGAAACCGTACGTGGCCCGCACCCGCTCCCGGGGAGGATCGTTGTAGAGCCACATGCCCTCGTCGGAACGGAGGACTCCGGTGCCACAGATCACCGCCAGCGAGGCGGCCAGGAAGGTCTTGCGCGACATGGGTTCAGGAACCCCTCGGAGCACCCGCCCGTCAAGGGATGAATTGGCGGGAATGCCACCGACACTCGGAACGGCTGCCGACGCCGGGCGAAGGCCCCTGGGGCGTCGCCCCGATTGACAGGAAGGCCGGCTTTGGCATACCACGCCCTCCGCAGCCGAAGCCTGGTCGGTGTCCGATCGAACGGGCGCGGGGGACCCAACGCCGGGGGATGAAAACGTCCCCATGGCATGGGGCGCAGGGTCGGAACACCGATCCGGGGCACTTCCAGGCCCTAGCCCGTCAGCTAACCTCGCAGGCAATTGGAAGGGTATCCGGTGGCGTGCCGCCCGGTGATGACCGGCAGGCGCCCTCGGCGACCCTCGGTCGTCGTGCGCCACCGCCACCCATGAACACCCCCACCCGACCGGCTCGACGCCGGATCCAGGGGCCCAACGGCCCGGGAGTCCCCCCTACCACCACCTCGCCCGGGCCATCCGGCCCGATCGCCCGGAGGAGACCGAGCCGATGAGCCATCCCACCTCCACCCCCACCGGCAGCCGGCTCGCCGGCCTGTCGATGGCAGCCTTGGGTATCGTGTATGGCGACATCGGCACCAGCCCGCTCTACGCCTTCAAGGAATGCTTCGCTCCGGGACACGGGGCCCCGGCCAACCCCGCCAATGTCCTGGGGGTGCTTTCCCTGATCATCTGGGCGCTCGTCCTCATCGTCACCATCAAGTACCTCGTCTACGTCCTGCGGGCTGACAACAAGGGGGAGGGCGGCATCCTGGCCCTGATGGCGCTGGCGTTCCCCGAGGCGAAGTCCGGCCATCGCACCCGGTTGGCCAAGACCTTCGCCGCCATCGGCATCGCCGGAGCCTGCCTGCTTTACGGCGATGGGATCATCACCCCGGCCATCTCGGTGCTCGGGGCGGTCGAGGGGCTCAAGATCGCCACCCCGGGATTCGAGCGGTTCATCCTTCCGGTCTCGGCGGGCATCATCGTGGCGCTCTTCGCCGCGCAGCGCGTGGGCACCGCGAAGGTGGGCCGGATCTTTGGTCCCATCACCCTCCTGTGGTTCATCGCCATCGGACTGCTGGGAGTCCGGGGCATCCTCCTGAAACCCGAGGTCCTGGGCGCCTTCAACCCGCTCCACGGTCTCGGCTTCCTGGCCGGACACGGCTGGGTCGGCCTGGTGGTGCTGGGCTCGGTGGTGCTGGCCGTGACCGGTGGCGAGGCCCTGTATGCCGACATGGGACACTTCGGGATGCAACCCATCCGGCTGGCCTGGTTCTGCGTCGTCCTCCCGGCCCTCGGACTCAACTACCTGGGCCAAGGCGGCCTGCTGATGGCGCGACCGGAACTGGCCACCGGGGCGTCGTTCAACCCGTTCTACCAGCTCTGCCCCGCTTGGGCACTCTACCCCACCGTGGCGCTGGCCACGGCGGCGGCGATCATCGCCTCCCAGGCCCTCATCTCCGGGGCCTATTCGCTGACCATGCACGCGATCCAGCTGGGGTACATGCCTCGCCTGCTCATCGAGCACACCTCGGAGCGGGAGCGCGGCCAGATCTACATGCCGCAGGTCAATTTCGGGCTGATGGTGGCCTGTCTGGGACTGGTCTTCGGTTTTCGGACCTCGGACAAACTCGCGAGCGCCTACGGGGTGGCCGTGACCTTCACCATGGTGACCACCACCCTGCTGTTTTTCTTCGCCTCGCAACGGGTGTTCGGCTGGTCGCGACTTCATGCCTCGCTCGTGGCCGGGGCCATGCTGGTGGTGGAAACCCCGTTGGCCCTCTCCAACCTGCTGAAGATCCCGCATGGCGGATGGTTCCCGCTGCTGATCGCGGGTTCCATGTTCTTCATCATGTCGACCTGGAAGACTGGCCGTCGACTGGTCTGGGAGCGGCTGCGGGTGAGTGCCATGCCGGCCAAGAAGTTCGTCGCCGAGATCGCCCGCAAGGACCCGCTCCGCGTCGCGGGCACGGCCGTCTATCTGGCGGGCAACCCCAACACCACGCCGATCGCGTTGCTCCACAACCTCAAGCACAACAAGGTGCTCCACCGGCGGGTGATCTTCTTCACGATCAGCATCGAGGAGGTGCCGGTGGTGGACGCCTCCGAGCGGCTGGAGGTCGAGCGCATGGATGCCGGGTTCTGGCGCGTCCAGGCCCATTACGGCTTCATGGAGACCCCGGACATCCAGGCGATCCTCAGGCTGTGCGCGGAGCACGACCTCGAGTTCCGGGAGATGGAGACGACCTTCTTCCTCAGCCGCGAGACCGTCATCCCCAAGTCGGGCAATGGCGGCATGAACCCATGGCAAGAGCGCCTCTTCTCGGTGATGTCGCGCAACGCCCTGAGCGCCACGGCCTACTTCCGATTGCCGGCCAACCGCGTGGTCGAACTCGGCATGCAGGTCGAAATCTGACGACGCCGACCCGACGATCGGACACGGACCCAACCGACTGGATGGGAGGGCGGACCGGAAATCCCCTTCCTTCCGGCCTCCCAATCGGCGCCGGGGACTCAGAACCTGCTTAGTCGCTCGAGTTCCTTCACCCGCTCCAGGATCTTGGCCTTGGTGGTGCGGGTGGTGACGTTCAGCCCGAAGCCCTCGCAGCAGAACGAGGCCACGACGCTGCCGTGCAGGATGGCCCGACGGAGGTTGGTGTCGACCGATCCGCTCTTCTGGGCGGCGAGGTAGCCGATCAGCCCCCCGACGAACGAGTCGCCCGCACCGGTCGGGTCCACCACCTTCCGCAGCGGGTAGGCTGGCGCCAGGAACATCCCCTTCGGACCCGAGAGGATCGAGCCATGCTCGCCCTTCTTGATGATCACGTACCTCGGCCCCATGCGGTGGATCTTGGCCAGGGCCAGCACGAGATTGTCGTCGGAGACCAGTTGACGGGCCTCGCCGTCGTTCAGCACCAGGCAGTCGATGCGCTTGAGCAGGCTCAAGACCTCCGGCAGCGCGATGTTCAGCCACAGGTCCATGGTGTCGGCGATGACGAACTTGGCCTTGGACACCTGGTCGAGCACGCGGTGCTGGACGGCCGGAGAGATGTTGGCCAAGAGCACGAACGGCGTGGTCTCGTAGTCGGCCGGCAGGGCCGGCTGCCAGTGCTCAATGACCCCGAGGACGGTCTCGACCGTCCGACGGTTGTTCATGTTCACCTCGTACTCGCCCGACCAGTGGAAGGTCTTGCCGTCCTTCACGCTCTCGAGGCCCTTGAGGCAGACGCCGTGCTTCTGGAAGAGGCGGATGTACTTGGCGGGAAAATCTCCGCCGACGACGCCCATCAGCTGCGTCCGTGCGAAGAAGCTGGCCGCCACGGCCGCGTGGCTGGCGGAGCCGCCGAGGAGACGGGGGTTCTCCGACTTCGGGGTCTTGATGGAATCCAGCGCGGTGGTGCCGACGACGAGAACGCTCATTTGGTGGAGCGCAACCTACCGTCATCCCGGCGTCCCGATCAAGACCGTCGCCCAGGCCGCCCCAGGTGGGGAGAGCCTTGCCGCCACCGGATCCTCCATCGGTGGACCGTGGACGCGGCCGCGACGTGGCTACCGGATGTAGTCCATCAGGGACATTGTCATGATTCGCCCGCCGGTCTGGAGGGCGGCCTGGTAGGACAACTGGACCTGGTTGAGCTGCACGAGGGCCTTGGCCAGGTCGACATCGGTCTCGCCGGAGATCTGGCTCTCCAGCGCCGGCAGCCGGTCCCCGACCGATGCACCGGCCGCCTCGAGCCGCCCCTGCACGACGCCGTTGGCGGCGACATGTCGGAGCAGATTGTCGGCGTCGGCCTGCAGTCCCACCGCCGTCGTGGAGGTGATGGCCGCCCCGTTGCCCGCCAGCAGCTGGTCCTGCAACTGGATGAGGTGACCGAAGAGGTCGGCACTGGACCGGGGATCCTGGATCAGGCCGGCCGGCCCGCTGCCCGCCGGGTTGGATCCGACCACCCCGGCCACGAGGTCCTGTCCCTCGGCGATCTCCAGCGCCGGGGCGTCCTGGTTGCCGTTGTAGGTCACCGCCTGGACCCTTCCATCCGCACCGAGGGTCACGCTGTAGGCCGGTTGCCCGTTGCGGGTGCCCGCCAGCACGGCGTCCCCGCGCAGGTTGGCGTTCGCCGACGAGACGGCCTGATAGATCATCTGGGTCACCTCCGCCGCGTAGGCCTTCAGGTCGTCCGCCGAGCGGACGCTGTTGGCCTTGACGGCGATCTCCGAGGCG
>Ga0194123_10000551_pt1 | contig 69232 bp, 45 predicted proteins | sample TA2MahsurfametaG_5_FD_155479 | JGI IMG/M metagenome (GOLD analysis project Ga0194123, IMG submission 155479) | Freshwater microbial communities from Lake Tanganyika, Tanzania - TA2015023 Mahale A surface | ecosystem: Environmental > Aquatic > Freshwater > Lake | place: Tanzania: Lake Tanganyika... | reverse complement strand
TCAGAACGTCGTGAGACAGTTCGGTCTCTATCTGTTGTGGGCGTTAGAAATTTGAGAGGACCTGCCTCTAGTACGAGAGGACCGGGGTGGACATACCTCTGGTGTACCTGTTGTGGCGCCAGCTGCACCGCAGGGTAGCTATGTATGGATGAGATAAGCGCTGAAAGCATCTAAGCACGAAACTCGCCTCAAGATGAGATTTCTTTTAAGGGCCGTGGTAGACGACCACGTTGATAGGCTACAGGTGTAAAGACAGTAATGTCAAAGCCGAGTAGTACTAATTACCCGTAGACTTACGACTCAACTCCTTCTTTTTTTTTACTGCTTCAATCGTCCGATATTTCAAAACCCATTCATAGCTTTGGGTGTCTATAGCAGCATGGTCCACCTCTTCCCATTCCGAACAGAGAAGTTAAGCCTGCTTGCGCTGATGGTACTGCCCTTTTGAGGGTGGGAGAGTAAGTCGACGCCGCTTTTATAACCCCGACATTCGCAAGAATTGTTGGGGTTTTTTTATGCCAGATACCGAGGCTATTTCAGAGCATATTTCGAACAATCTGCCGGTTTTATAAGCAAAAGTCCGTTGTGACGCTCAAAGTTGAAGTTCAACTATTCGCAGCTTTTTATTGTCTATTTTTGGATAAATTTGGAATATGAAAATGACCTTATTCATAGGAATTACTATGGCTGTGTGCGCCTTTTTTTCCCAAAGCCCTTCGCACGTCAATGGCATCCGCTCCCAAGTGCAATTGACCAACGGTGATACGGATTTATCTCTTTCGTGGGATCAAGATCCTTCTGCAACCGGTTATAATATTTATCGAAAATTTTATGGTGCTACGAATTGGGGCCCGGTTTACGCTTCACTTCCAGCTAATCAATTTTCGTTTACAGATACCAATGTAATCCTAGGCACAATTTATGAATATCGGGTCCTAAGGACAACGGCTACAGCGGGTTACGCCTATGCGTGCGGTACCATAGACGGAGAGATAGATTTTAATCCTGGTAGATTAGTTTTAGTGGTTGATGATTATTTTTTACCGACTCTTGCTTTGGAAATCGATTCTTTGATTTTGGACCTCGAGGCAGATGCCTGGTTTGTTGACACCGTGATTGTTTCAAGAAATCAATCCCCAGAAGCGGTAAAAGATAGGATTTTGAGCATATATAATTTACACCCCACAACCCTAAAATCGGTTTTTTTATTGGGACATGTTCCTGTTCCTTATTCCGGCGAAATCAATCCCGACGGACACCAAGATCATATAGGCGCTTGGCCTGCGGATGGTTATTACGGTGATATGAATGGTACGTGGACGGACGAAAGCGTTAACAACAGTTCCGCTGCATCACCCAGAAATAAAAACGTTCCTGGTGATGGAAAGTTTGATCAGTCGGTTTTTCAAAGCGGCGTAGAACTTGAAGTCGCCCGGGTGGATTTTTACGACTTAACCGTTTTTGCAGCGAACGAAACGCAATTAATGAGCACTTATCTTTCGAAATTAAAAGCGTTCAAGCACCGTGTCTACATCCCACCCAATACGGCATTAGTGGAAGATAATTTTTTAGGATTCGCAGAAGGTTTTGCCGGCAGTGCTTACATAGGTCTATCTCCTATTGTAGGGATTTCCAATACCAACGATGGAGATTATGCACAACTCCAAAATCAAGATTATTTATGGAGTTATGGTACAGGTCCGGGTTCGTATTCAAGTGCATCGGGTATAGTGACAACCTCAGCTTTTGCTGCCAATGCCTACCGCTCAACGTTTACCATGTTGTTTGGCAGTTATTTTGGAGATTGGGATGCACAAAATAATTTATTGAAAGCCGCACTAGCCTCCGGGAAGGTTTTGTCGGCTTCGTGGTCAGGAAGGCCATACCTGTATTACCACCCTATGGGAGTCGGCGAAAATCTGGGTTCTTGCATTCGATTGTCACAAAACAACACCAGCACCTACTTCCCCTCTATTTCGGGATATTTTCAGCGATGGATTCATATTTCGCAATTGGGAGACCCCTCTTTAAGAGCCCATTATGTAGAAGAACCCACCGATTTGGTAGTTACCACCCAGAATGATGGAACCTTATATTTATCCTGGAATTCGCCCCAAGTTTCCGTAGATGGGTATCATATTTATCGTCACGCTTTGGGGGTTGATTCGTGGACAAAACTGTCGAGCATTCCCGTTATGGGCAATTCATTCAACGATTTATCTTTACCGTCAGCAGGTACTTATACGTATATGGTCCGGTCTGCTCGAAAGCAAACAACGGCTAGCGGACGCTACTGGAACCAAAGCCTTGGAATTCAAGGAGAAGGAAATTCCACGTTGTCCGTGGAAAATGCAGCGGAGAACGGACTCAGCATTTGGCCTAACCCTTCCAATTCCATGTTCTACTTAAGGGCTCAGGAGGGTCTTCAATTCAGGGTGTATGACGCTCGAGGAAGAACGATGATGCAGGGGATTTCCAAAAACGATATCACTGAAATTGATTCAGGGCCTTGGAATCCTGGTGTTTACTTGCTCAGCATTGGAGACAGGATTATACGCCTTATAAAAAGTTAATTGAGTCCAATTCTTTTCTTCAGGTCGGCATTAATACCAGCTTTGTTTAGGTAAATATTGATGGTTTTGTAACGGAAATAAGCCTCTGAAACGTACAAATAACCTTTTGGGTAGTTATTGGTTCCCCAAGAATTCTTTACCAGCAAATACTTGGTTCCGTTTTGATCTTTATAGAGTCCTACAATATGCATTCCATGGTCGTCGGTGGTAGTTTTGTTATCGTAGCCTTTTTGTCGCACTTCCACCGTAATGGTTTGCTCTTTACCTGGTGTAAGAAAAGCGTTGGAGGATCTATCGGCACCTGCGTCGTTGAAGGTACGATTATCCCTGCCCGAAACTTGAATCGTATTCGCGTCAGCAGGTACTAAGGCGATACCATTTTTAAAACTGAATCCTTTTTCGGAAACGTCGGCACCCCACGCAACCGTATATCCTGCAGAGAGCGCATTTTCTACAGTAGACATCAGGTCGTCTAGGCCAACGTTGTAAGAATCCCCCCAGTTGTAATTGTCAGGAATGGCTAATTGGCATTTTGAATAGGGTGCATGGTTGGTGAAGGAGGTAAGCGAAACGTATTCGTCCATGTTGAGCCCAATACTTAAGGCATAACTTTGTGGGGTGTGTTTTTTTCCTTTCCATTCGAACTCCTTGATATCCTTTCCAAGGTAAGCATCAAGTAGGCCATTGATTCCGGATTTCCAATTGGTACTGATTGTGTTGTTGTTGCCGAGGGCTTTCAAAAGTCCTTGCATGGCGCCGTTCAATACTTCAAAGAACTCAGTATGGTCATAAGCATCGGTAGAATTAACGCCATTGTAAACTTCATAGGGAACGATGCCGTGGTTTTTGATGACCCATGGAATATCATGGAAGGCACCTCCTTCTCCAAAATTGATTTTCCCATCCATTCGAATGAATTTATCGGCCTTATTTTCATACGATTTTCTCACGACAAACATTTCGGAAAGCAGATCTGCTTGGCCTCCTTTTCGTATCAATTCCGACTCAAAAAAGGACAGACCTGAAAAACTCCAACACGTGCCTGTTTTACCCTGACTTTGCACAGGCGTGGCATCCAAATGGTACACTTTGGTGAATTGATAGGAGCTGCCTTCAACATTGGTGGGGGTTTGACCAAATACCTGTATCGACAAACCAATGGTTAAAAGAAATAAAGATTTCATAATCTCAGTGTAAAATCCAACAAGGAATAGAAAAATCTTTGGCTTTTTGCATAAGGGGCTTAAGGGCTTCTTCGGAAAATCCCGAACCTATGGAAATCTTGTAAAAACTTCCTTGTTCAATAATGTGAGCATCAAAACTCAATTCTTTTAGATAAGCATGGAATTTGCGGGCATTGTTTACATCGTTGAAACAGCCAGCAATGATATGAAGCGATTCTGGCGTAATTACCGGTTCAATGGGGGCTTCGCCGGCATTGTTTGCTGCTCTTTTTTCTTTCGTTTCATTCAGCGTGGCGGCATCGTTCTTCGGGGTTTCCAAATTGGGAAATTTCAAGGCCTTCAAGGAAACAGGAACGAAGCGGTAATTGGCCTCGCTTGATGTTTCTAAAGGATTGAAATCATGGTAGGAAATTAACCCTGACTTTACTGCGGGTGTTTTCGCTGGGATCCAGTAAGAATAAAAAGCTATGGGTAAAATAATGGCCGCAGCTGCAGCATATTTTAACACCTTTCTTTGTTTCACTTTTGAGCTTAGTGCTACGGGCTCAATGTTCATTTCCTTTTCCGCTGCAGGAATGAATTCAACCAATTCTAAACCAAAAGAACTCAACAATAAATTAAAGGTTCGGTCTTGTTCGAATTGCAAATTGGCCTCGTCATCCTTCCAAAAAAATCCAATACCCTCCATATGAAGCCGGTGCCCTTGGGAGATACGTTGGTTCCATTGATCAACATCTCGCTTAATCAGTTCCTCACTATCCAAGTAGCTAAGGTGATTTTCCGATGAACAAAATTTTATCAATTGCCCATCGTTATCGTTGAGTTTTATATTGAAAGAAAGTTCTTTGTAGGGAGGGCTCGCAATCCCTTTATCAAAGTCAATGTGCGCACTTTTTGTCTTGACGACAAAACCACCAAAAGATGGGATTACGACGCATTCTTGATTCTGCAGCAGGCGTAATACCAATTGATCGATTTTAATCATTCTCAAAAATACAAATTAGCGCAATAATTTGATGGTCAAAGGCCAATAAGTTTTAATACCTTTTCAACATCCTCAGGACAGTCAATGTTGGGGGTTTCAATCAAGGTGGTAGCTGTATGAATGCGATGCCCGGCGTATAGCCAGCGCAATTGCTCGAGGGATTCGCTTTTTTCCCATTCACAAGGGGGGAGTTGGCTAATTTCCGCCAAGGTTACATTGCGGTAAGCGTACAAGCCAAGGTGCCGGTAGGAAACCACTCCTGAGGGATATGTTCTAGAAAGAATCGCTTTTCTACTGAAACACAAGGCTTCTCCGAATTGGTTGGTTACTACTTTCACGCGGTGAGGATTGTCAAGATCCGATTCATCGCTAATCGGCATGATCAGCGTTCCAATGGTAACCTCCGTTCGATGAAAAAGTTCGATGAGCGTCGATAACTGTTCATGTTGCACCAATGGTTCATCGCCTTGAATGTTGACGATCACCTCCATATCGGGGAAGTCTTTCGCTACTTCTTCGCAACGTTCCGTTCCGGTACTATGTTGCTCACGGGTCATTACAGCCTTGCCGCCAAATGCAAGAACATGGTCTAGTATGCGTTCATCATCGGTGGCAACGACCAAATCTGTTAAGTGAGGGCATGCCGATGCTCCTTCGTAGACCCGTTGAATCATCGATTTTCCTTTCAAATCGATGAGCGGTTTCCCAGGAAAACGGCTTGACGCATAACGCGCAGGAATAACCCCAAGGACTCTCATTAAAATTTCATTGCGAGTTGTACCAGAAAGTTTCTCGGTGCTTGAATATCTCCTGGCCGGCTGGTTGTTTCCGTATTAAATACGTTGTTGGCGATGAAGGATGCTTTCAATTTCTCCGTGCACTGGTAGCTGATTCTGGCATCGAAAGTAATGTTTCCTTTGTTGTACACTTGACGGTATTCCTTTAAACCAGGAAGAATAAAAGTGTTAACAGCAATTGCATCTTCGAATACCTTATCGATATTTCGCATATAACTATTATAACGGTTTGATAATCCAAAACCCCATTTTTTATAAACAGCCTCAATATCGGCTCGAACTAAATGCCGGAATCGGTATTTTAAAATATTGGTGCTGTCAGAGTTGTAAATGGTATATTTCGGGTCAGCATTCAACGAAACAGGGTTCATGTTGGTATATCCAATGAGTGAAACAACCTCTACGTCGCCAATTTTCCCCATGCTATTGAAAGACAACTCAACTCCTGTAATTCTTGCTTTTTCTACGTTTTGAGCACCAAACCCAATTATTTGCTGAATCGTGTAGCCATAGGTTTGTTGTATATAAGATAATTCAGCTTGTCCTTCTGGGGTGTAAATGTCAATAAAATTACCATTTTGCGGATTGTAAAACCCAAAGGAAAATTCAATCATATTGCTATAATTGTTGATGAAACCTGCAAGATCAATCATTCCTTTCCAATCGCCCATTTTTACCCCTTGCTTAATTCCGAGCTCTGCAGCCCAACCGGTTTCCGGGATTAGATTCGGATTCGGGAAAATATTTAACGCTCCTACTGAGGTGCTGGTAAATCGCTCTCCAACCGAAGGATACCGAATTCCTTGTCCAACAGATGCGCGTAGGTGCGTATACTTTTTCAATTCGTAGTGCGCCCCAGCCCTGAAAACCGGATAAAAAGGCAAGGTAACTGCTCCTAGTTTAAAATCGGAATCACCCCGTTTTTTGTCCATCGTAAAATACTCTGCCCTCATTCCAGCCGTTAGATCGAATTTTCCAAAATGTTGCTCAAATTGTGTATACACTGCTGCATTCGAGGATACGTGGTCTCCAAACAGGTTTGAAAACACGACGTTGTAGGAGTAAAACGCACCGGATATGAGGGTTCCGCCGGTTGTAAAGTTGTGTTGAAATCCATAATCTCCCGTGTAAACTATGGCACCATTGCTTTGTTGGCTGTTGTTGATGTTTTGGTTGGTAGTTAAGTAGGCCCTTGATTTGAACGTGTGTTTATTTTTGAACCGATCAATGTACTTGATGTAAGGATCAATGAACAAACGGTTTGCGATGTTATAGGTTAACGTTGACGCAGGATTCGCCGTATCCGCACCCCCACTCGGTGTATACCCTAAGGCATCACTCTGCCAAATAATAAAAGTACCTGTTTTTTGGAATTGATAATTGAGTCCTACCCCGGCTTTCAATCGTTCATTTTTAACCGGACGCAAGTATAGGGTTCCGCTAATTCTTCCACGGGTTTCAGTCTCCCCTTGTCGAAACCCTTGATCGTTGTAAAAAACGGTCGAAATCGTGTACCCAGTGCGTTTAAACATTTGACTGCGAAAAACCTCTACTTGTTGATTCATTGGGTTAAATCGCTGAGCACTATCCTTACCCCACCATTGCATTGATTTTCTTCTGGGGTTGTCATAAATTCCAGCTTGAACGCGTATTTTGGTTTCGGGAACTAAACCGGGTTCTTTTTCCGATAAAGCAATAACCCCGTTTAAGGCTCCGCTTCCATAAAGGACGGATGAAGCTCCTTTAATCACCTCAACCTGCGACGCTTGTTCTATTGGAATGGCATTCCATTGGACATCGCCGACATATCCCGAAAGTAAGGGCATTCCATTCCATAACATCATGACTCGGCTACCAGCCCCATAAGCAAAACCGGCACCTCCTCGTATACTAACTTGTCCATCCATGGTGAACACCCCTGGGGTTTGCTCTACGGCTTGCTCCAGGTTCACCATTCCTTTGTTTTCGATAAGTCTTGGTTTAATGACCTCCAAGGAAATGGGAATTTCTTCGATGGCTTGCGCCCGTTTATTGGCGGATACCACAACGGTCTGTTCGGTTTTTTCATTAACCCTCATAGCAAGTGGATAGGTTCCTGCAGCAGCAATCAATAAGGTATCGGTTTTGTACTCAAGCAATGAAAAAATTAGGGTAACGGGGTAGGAGCTAGCGGTAATTTGAAAATTCCCTTGAACATCCGTTAGGGTTCGCTGGCCATTGGAAGCGTAAATTTTTACATTGAGTAAGGGAGTGCCGTCCGATTTGTCGGTGACAACTCCGGAAATTTGACCAACAGCATCGAATCCGATTAAAAATAGGAGGGATAAAAGGAATGTTTTTTTCATGAAGTTAGGGAGGTGAAAATAATTAGAAATTTACAAGCTCATTTGCATTTGAAGTATTAAGGTCCGAGGAGGTTGAACAGTACCCGGGCGGCTTACGTATTCAACGTTGAACAAGTTATCCATAATGAAATTGACTTTAAATTCTTCACTAATCCGATAACCTATGCGAGCATCCATAACCGTCACACCTTGATTGTAAATAGCCCGGTATTTGTCCATTCCAACCAGTAATTCTTGCCCTAGGATACCGTCCTCAAATACGGCATCAATGTTTTTCATGAAACTGTTGTAACGCGCTGAAATCCCTAGACTTATGCCTTTGTAGGTTGCCTGAACATCTGCTTTGGCCATGTGGTTGAATCGGTATTTAAGCATGTTCGTTGTGGCATCAGAAAACGATAAGCGGTAGATGGAATCATTGTTAAGACTGATCGGATTCATGTAGGTATATCCCAACAAGGAGGTCAGTTCTACGTCTTTAATCTTTCCTTCGCTGTTCAAGGAAATTTCGAACCCGCCAATAAAGGCTTCTTCGGCATTTTGAGCTTGAAACCCTACCCAGTTGTAAAAATAATCAATGGCATTTGGATCCGTCGTTTGAAGCGTTACGATGCTGTCGGGTTTGTAGAGCCCAAAAGTAAACTCAGTCATGTTAGAATAATAATTTGCAAATCCAGCGATATCCGCCATAGCTTTCCAGTCTCCCAGTAAGAAAACTTGTTTTACCCCTAGTTCACCTGCATATCCCGTTTCGGGGCGTAAATTCGGATTTTTGAAAATCACGACTCCCCCCACAGAAGTAGAAACAAACCGTTCCGCTACGGAAGGAAAACGAATGCCTTGACCCAAAGAACCCCTTAGATGCGTTCCTTTTCGAGGTTCATAATGAATGCCTGCACGCGCAATGGGATATACGGGAGAATTCACGCCTAATATCTCTACCTGTGAGTCAGGAATAAGGGTGTCTAGTTGACAGTATTCTAGGCGCAAGCCGCCTGTGAAATCCCACTTGTTCGATTTTAATTCCCATTGACCATAAGCAGCGCTGTTGATGGACAGATGGTCTCCGAAAACCCAACTTTTGATACGGTTGTGGGTATTGGTGATTCCGAAAATCAGGTTTCCTTTTTCGCTAATTTTTTGCTGATATTGATAGTCCAAATAGTACATTTGTGCAAAGGATGCATCCACCACATTTCCTTCATTGCCCGTGGTTACAAGGTAATACCGAGTACGAACATGGTGGCGACCCTTTTTTCCATCAATGAATCGAAAATAAGGGTCAATATTGAAGCGTATAGCACGTTGTCGAGAAAGAGAATTATCCATGGCTTGATATCCCATACTGTCGTTTTTCCACAATACAAATATCCCAACATCTTGCCATTGAAAGTTATAACTTAACCCTGCTTTAAAGCGGGCATTTTCCTTAATCGGACGGTAGAAGAAACTGCCGTTAATTCTGCCTCGTTTTTCCATTTCTCCTTGCCGATAAGCCTCCGTGTAAAATCCGTTGGCGCCTAGGGTGAACCCGATATTTCTTAGAGATTTCCCGTAATAAACATCGGCCAAATGAAACATAGGGTTAAACGCTTGTTCTTTGCCTTCTCCCCACCATTGCATGGATTTTCTTCTTGGATTGGTGTATAAGCCACTTTGCACCCTTGCTTGCATAATTCCTTCGGGTCCCGGTTCTCGCTCATTTAAGGCAATGATCCCATTGAGTGCCCCACTTCCATACAGTACTGAGGACGCACCTTTGAGAACCTCAATTTGCGAGGCTTGTTCCATTGGAATGGCATTCCATTTCGCATCACCAACATCGGGAGATAACATGGGAATTCCATTCCACAATAACATTACACGGCTGCCCGCTCCGTAAGCGTAACCTCCCCCGCCGCGTATACTAACCTGCCCGTCCATGACGTACACTCCCGGACTTTGGTCAACAGCTTGCGCTAAATTGGTTAACCCTTTATTGACAATCAACGAGGGTTTTATTATGTCGATAGATATAGGTATCTCCTCAATTTTTTGATCTCGTCGTCCTGCACTCACAACCACCGTATTCATGGTGCGCTGTTTCGTTTCAAGAGAAAAAACCTTGAATTCCTCCGAGCTGATAACCTGCTCTTGACGTTCAAACCCATCGGCAGTTAGGGTTATTCCAACAGGAAGACTCGTACACTCAATGGTGAAATTTCCCGATGAATCAGTTTTTGTAAGTGCCTTGTTTTGGTTATTGCGAATTAAAGCTCCTAATATCGTTTTACCGGTTTCTGAGGATTGAACTTTTCCGGTAACTAAAAATCCCTGACTAAAATGACTTAGGGACAAAATAAGCGAAATGTTAAAAATGAAACTCCGTAACATGCAATGCATTTATTTTGTTAAATTCATTTGGGTTAAATATAGTAACAAATTTTTATTGAGATGTTGGAAAAGGTTGCGTTGAGTTTTTTGAAGGGGATGGGACCGGTGAGAATTAATACCGCTTTGTCTAAGTTAGCAACTGCTGAGGCGTTTTTTAAGGAATCTTTAAGCGATTTACAACGGTTGACTGGTTTAACTGTACGTCAATTGTCGACGATGGATCGGCAGAGTGCGTTGATTTCGGCAGAAAAGGAATTGGAAGCTTGCGATAAAAAAGGCATCACGCCTCTTTTTTTCTTGGACGAAAGGTATCCACGACGCCTACGCCAATGTCCGGACGCACCCATTGTGATTTATCAGAAGGGCCCTGCCGATTTGAACGCAAGAAGGCTCGTAGCAGTGGTTGGAACAAGGAGCTGCACAGAGTATGGCAGAGAAATCGTCAAAGAGTTCATATCCGATTTGGTGGGTGCTACACCGGTTGTGGTTTCTGGCCTTGCGCTAGGCATAGATGCACTTGCACATGAGGCAAGTTTGAAAAGCAAGCTGTCTACCGTGGCGGTACTAGGGCATGGTTTGAACGATGTTTTTCCAACCAAGAATTGGTCTTTAGCGCAAAACATTTTGGAAAATCAGGGGGCAATGGTCAGTGAGTACTCTCTTTTTTCGAAACCCACAAGGGGTAATTTTCCTGTGCGCAATCGCATCATCGCAGGACTTAGCGATGCTATCGTTGTAGTGGAAAGTAAGGATCGAGGAGGATCGCTAATAACGGCTGAATTAGGCAACGATTATTACCGCGATGTATTTGCTTTTCCCGGTTCTGTAAAACAACGCCATTCTGCGGGATGTAATGCCCTGATTCGCCAACAAAAAGCGCACCTAGTTACTGGTGCTAAGGATTTTTTGAATATCATGGGCTGGGGTGGTTTGCATAAAACCACCCAACGGGCAATAATGGCCGAATTTACCATCGAGGAAAAGGAAGTTTTGGAGGTCCTAAAGGGCTATGAACATTTGTATTTGGATGAATTAGCCGAACAATGTTGTAAACCTACCTCTCAATTGATGGGCATCTTATTAGGTCTCGAATTAAAGGGAAGCGTTGTGAGTCTAGGGGGTAATAAATACGCGGTTCATTGAAAAAAGAGGATCCAAAGTTTTGGAATGAAAATGATGAGCCCCGCAATAAACGCTCCGATTGAAAACAAGAGCACGGCACCTGCCGCAAAATCTTTTGTTGTTTTTATGCCTTTATTTTGCTCCGTGGTTATCGTATCGCACAAAGCCTCTAGGGAGCTATTGAACGTTTCGAGTGAGAGCACTCCTGAGGTAAATAACAAAATGACGAACCACTCGGTAGCATTTATTTTTAATAATATTCCTAAGCCTAAAGCCATAAAACCCAGGGCTACTTGAATTTTAAAATTACCTCCTTGTTTCCATGCGGCCTGTATGCCCGATAGGGCATTACCAATACTTTGAATGAAGCGTTTCACTGCTTAAAAAAACGTAGATTTTGCCTCCTGCCGTTCGGAAAAGATCCCTCAATAAAATATATCCCTGGAGCTAAATCCCCAATCCAGCACATCTGTGGTGTATTCATGGATTTTAGCATTTTTCCTTCAGCATCCAAAATGCCAAAAACACCGTTGTCAACCTCGCTTATTAGGTGTATCCATTCATGAGCAGGATTTGGAAAACAACGAAAGACGAAGTCTGTTTGGGTTTCTGGTAAACCCGCATTGCACATTCCAGGGATATTAATATCCAACCAGGTCGCCCGCTGGCTGATATAATCTTTCATATAGTTGATATCCTCTTGGTAAGTAGTGCCAACGAAAGCGTTCCAGTTTACATATTGCCCAATAATTGGCCATTTTTGAAAATTCCGAACCCTAGCATTTTGGAGGTGATTTGCCATGGAATCAATCCACTGATGCAAGGAGTCGGTGTGCAAAGGGCCTTCCCGCAATTCATTCCAACGACAACGCAATCCGTTGCGATAACTTGGCGCATCGAGTAACCGTTTCCACCAAAAAGGAATTTGGGTCGTAAAATTGCAAATTTGGTCAAAGTTGTACTGCCAACCGGTAGTCTCAAACGCTTCGCAGTAATCGGCATTTCCATACGATAGGTTAAAATCCCACATAGGCCCTGCAACCAAGCGTCCTTGAAAATCGCCTGAGTTTTTGTCTTTATACAAGAACGAGCTGGAACGATAACCGTCAACAGTCCTACCAAGTTCTTGCAAAATAAAAAAGTCATAAAATGAAATAGGCTCAATCCATTGGGGGTAGTTAATTTCGGGATTGGATTGAATGGCATTTTCGAAATCAGAAATATAACTTTGAAGGTAGGTAACTTGTGCGGGTTGAAGTTCATCAGATTCTGGGTCGTGGAATTGGAAAACCACTTCATTGCTGAAATTTGAATTCCAAGTGGTTCCTGTCTCCCCCGTCAGTTTATCTACCTTAATGATATATCCCCCCGTTAACGAGTCTCCCGCAAGGTCGTCTTGATCCAAGCGGGCGATATCCACACGATCATTATCTCTTTTAATGCGCTCAAGAAGAAGGTAAACCCCCAGGTATTGGTTGTTTATAAGCAATTCACAAAACCTAAACCGAGACGCATAATGTCCCATTTTCCGCGATAATTCATACGTCATGGCATTTCTTAATAGGGTTTTATCCGGATAAGGACCATAAAATATCCAATCGTTCTCTTTGGGCAATCCCATCAACGAAACGTTGTTATTGGTACCCAACGTTGTTTGTGTTTCAAATCCGTAACTTTTCTTGGGATATTGCTGCGAAGTGGAGCCACGAATTTCAATCGAAATTTTACCATTGTAATTATTAAATGGATCGTTAATTAGGTTAATATTATTTGGATTGTCTATTACTCCCATGTCGCATACAATCCTCGCATTATCATTAATTTGTTGCCCAGGTGGCGTAACGATTTTAACGATGGGTAAATTTGAATTGCTTAGAGTTACTTGACCGAAGGCAATTAAAGGAAATACCATCAATAATATCAGCAGCGTTTTCATGACTACAAAATTAAAAACACTTTGAAGAAACTTACATATTTAGAAATAACTTCCTATTTTTGCAGCAGTTCTTTGCAGTATTAACTTATGAAGAAAGGTGGAGGGACTGGCCCTATGATACCTTGGCAACCTGTTGAAAAATAAGGTGCCAATTCCTATTCCGAAAGGAAAAAGATAAGTTCAGGCGCCGCCTTTTCTTCCCTAAAAAACAACATGGAAATAACGAGTTTACTCCAAGATCGCATTTTGATTTTGGATGGCGCAATGGGTACTATGATACAGCGCTATCATTTAGTTGAGGAGGATTTTCGCGGAGAAGTGTTCAAAGATCGCAAAGGTTTCTTGCAAGGGAACAACGATTTATTGAACATAACCCGCCCTGATATTATTTTAGAAATCCACAAGGCTTACCTTGAGGCGGGTGCCGACATTATTGAAACCAATACGTTTTCTGGAACCAGCATTGCGCAAGCAGATTATCATTTGGAGGATGCCGTATACGGCATTAACTTTGAAGGTGCTCGTTTAGCAAAAGAAGCGGTCAGTTCGTTTTCCGGCCGCACGTGTTTTGTAGCCGGATCAATAGGGCCTACTAACCGCACCGCTTCGATTTCTCCGGATGTGAATAACCCCGGTTTTCGGGCCGTGACTTTTGATGATTTATCCCAGGCCTATACTGAGCAAATTAACGCGTTGATCGATGGCGGGGTCGATATTCTGCTCATAGAAACCGTCTTTGATACCCTAAATGCAAAGGCGGCGCTTTTCGCTGCCGAACAGGTGTTTAATGAGCGCAATATTACCTTACCTATTATGGTTTCAGGGACAATTACGGATTTGAGTGGAAGAACGTTATCGGGTCAAACTCCCGAGGCCTTTATGATTTCTTTAGAACATATACCATTGCTTAGTATTGGATTAAATTGTGCTTTGGGTTCAGAAATGATGGAGCCCTATCTGAAAATTCTGGCCGAAAGAGCGCCTTTTGCTGTAAGTGCACACCCGAATGCAGGCTTGCCGAACGCTTTTGGAAAATACGATGAAAGTGCCCAATGCATGCGGGATAAAATGGTTTCTTTTTTTGAAAAGAAACTCGTGAACATCATAGGCGGATGCTGCGGTACAACTCCTGAGCACATTCGTGTTATTGCTGAGCTAGCGAGGCAATATGAGCCTAGAAAGTGGAAGAATTGATGGATAGAATATTGCGTTTATCGGGACTCGAGCCCTTGGTGGCCAACAAACAAACCAACTTTGTGAACGTTGGAGAGCGGACCAACGTTACGGGTTCTAAGGCTTTTTTGCGGTTAATTCGCGAGGACCGATTCGATGAGGCGCTTGCCGTTGCTCGTGAGCAAGTAGAGGGAGGTGCACAAATTTTGGATGTCAATATGGATGAGGCCATGATCGATGGAAAAACCGCGATGGTAACCTTCATGAACCTCATTGCATCCGAGCCGGAAATTGCCAAAATTCCCATCATGATCGACAGTTCAAAATGGGAAATTATTCAAGCAGGCTTGAAATGTTTGCAAGGAAAAGGTGTGGTGAATTCCATTTCTCTGAAGGAAGGAGAAGAGGTATTTCTTCAACAAGCTAAATACATCAAAAGCATGGGAGCTGCGATGGTTGTGATGGCTTTTGATGAGATGGGGCAGGCAGACACTTATGAACGCAGGATAGAAATATGTTCTCGCTCCTATCGCCTTTTAGTTGATAACGCAGGGGTTCATCCCAACGATATCATATTCGATCCCAACATTTTTCCCGTTGCAACGGGAATGGACGAACATGCCCTAAATGCCCTCGATTTTTTTCGGGCAACCGCTTGGATTACCGAAAATCTTCCTGGCTGTCATGTAAGTGGAGGAGTTTCGAATGTTTCTTTTTCTTTCCGCGGCAACCATGCCGTTCGAGAAGCGATGCATGCGGTTTTTCTCTACCATGCCATTCAAAACGGCATGGATATGGGCATCGTAAATCCGACAATGCTGGCGGTTTACACCGACATAGAGCCTGCCCTTTTAGAACACATTGAAGATGTATTTTTCAATCGCAGAGCAGATGCCACGGAGCGCCTTTTAGCTTTGGCAGATACTGTTCAGCAAGGTGAGAAAGAGGTCGCTACGGAGGAAAGTTGGCGTGGCTATGACTTAGTTCGGCGAATTGAACATTCGTTGATTAAAGGAATTGACAAATACATTGAAGAGGATATCGCAGCGTGTTTACCCTTGTACGAGAGACCCTTAGAAATCATTGAAGGCCCTTTAATGGCTGGGATGAATGTAGTTGGGGATTTGTTTGGGGAAGGGAAAATGTTTCTCCCACAAGTCGTTAAATCTGCTCGTGTAATGAAAAAGGCAGTGGCCTTTCTTCAGCCCTATATCGAAGCGGATAGTCAAGGGGAAATTCAAAAAGCAGGAAAAATACTCATGGCTACCGTGAAAGGAGACGTTCACGATATCGGCAAAAACATTGTGGGAGTCGTTCTTGCGTGCAATAATTATGAAATTATTGACATGGGGGTAATGGTTCCCGGAAATGAAATTGTTCAAAAAGCAGCTTTAGAGGGATGCGATATTATCGGGTTAAGTGGTTTAATAACCCCCTCTTTGGATGAAATGGTGAAGGTCGCCTCTGCTTTAGAGGAACAAAATTTAAAGATACCCTTGCTCATCGGTGGAGCAACAACTTCAAAGGTTCATACAGCCGTTAAAATTGCACCAAGTTATAATGGGCCAGTGATTTATGTCCCGGATGCATCGAGGGCTGTTACGGTGGCAGAGAAAATAATGGGGCGGGATAAGATACGTTATCACCGGGAGATTCAGGCAGAATACGAAAGGGTACGCGATCATCACGAACAACATGCAGCTGCAAAGCGCCTTATTTCCTTGGATTCAGCACGACGTAATAGGTTGAAATTGCCCTTTGATGACCTAAAGGTGACGGAACCAAAGAAGCTTGGGATATTCAGCGGTAAGGTAGCATGTTTATCGGAAATAATACCCTATATCGATTGGTCGCCATTTTTTCGTAGTTGGGACCTCCACGGTAAATTTCCCGATATTTTGCAGGACAAAATAGTAGGATTGGAGGCAAGAAAATTGTTCGAAGATGCTCAAATGTGCTTGCACGAAGGTCAGCAAAAGGGCTGGTTCTCACCGCGGTATGTTTTGGGGATTTTTCCTGCTCATTCTGAGGGAGATGACATCTACATTCTTGACCCTAAAAAAAATCATGTGCTTCATCGGCAAGTAGGACTTCGTCAGCAAACTCAGAAAGTGGAAGGCCAGCCAAATCTGTGCCTCAGCGATTTCATTGCCCCAAAGGACTCTGGGGTAAAGGATTTTTTGGGTTGTTTTGTGGTTACTGCAGGAGATGTTAGGGAACTTTGTCAACAGTTTGAAGGTGAAAACGATGACTATACCAGTATTTTACTCAAGGCTGTTGCCGATCGCATTGCCGAGGCAATGGCCGAATGGTTGCACGAACGCGTTCGGCAAGATTACTGGGGGTACGAGCAAGAACCTTTATCCAACGAAGATTTAATTGCGGAGCGTTATCGTGGAATTCGTCCCGCCCCAGGATACCCTGCATGCCCTGATCATTTCGAAAAGTTGGGGATATTCTCCTTGCTGAATGCCACAAAAATTTTGGGGGTTTCCTTAACCGAAAGCCTTGCGATGAATCCTGCTTCGTCTGTGTCAGGTTGGTATTTTGCTCACCCGGAAGCAAAATATTTTGGGATTACCGGTATTTTGTCCGATCAGTTTCAATCAGTTTGCGAACGTAGAGGCTTAAATCCATCGGAACACCGAAGTTGGTTTAGCTCGATTTTGAAGTAATGTAGGCAACCATAAACTATTATTCTCCATCTTGGAAGTAACTTAGTCGTGCAGGCGTAATTGAAGGCGTTAAAAATCATAGGGTTAGCTGGACTGCTACTAGCAGGAGAAAGTTCGCTTGCCCAACAGATTAGCGGCGTTGTTAATCAGTATGTGGCCGTAACAGCCGTAAATGTAAACAGTGTTAATGTAGTCTCCACTCAAGGTTTTTCGGTGGGCGACCGGGTTTTATTGATACAAATGAAAGGGGCAACCATTTCAGCAACCAACAACGCTAATTTTGGTCAGATTCAGAATTACGGAGATGCAGGAAACTTTGAGTTTACCAACATTGCTTCCATCAATGGCAACACCATAACATTTGTTCAACATTTGTGCAAGTCATTTACGATTAGCGCTTTGGTGCAGTTAATCAAGGTTCCTGTTTACAATCAAGCAACCATCGTGAATACCATTACTGCTCAAACATGGAATGGAACAGTGGGAGGAGTTGTAGCCATTGAAGCAACTTCCAATATTGCCTTTAACGCGAACATCGATGTGGGAGGACAGGGTTTTGCCGGTGGAACATGGACTAGTAATTTTTTTGCTTGTGGAGATGTGAACTACGCCAATTCAGGAAATGTTGCAGGTAAAAAAGGCGAAGGAATCGCAACAGCCCCGTTCAATATGGATGGCAATCGAGCACCTCTGGCCAGTGGCGGGGGCGGTTCGAACTCCGGTAATCCGGGGGCTGGAGGAGGAAGTAATGGCGGCTTCGGAGGACGCGGTGGAAATGAGTTTTTTGGTTGGTGTACCCTCAACGCTTCATTCGGTATGGGAGGTTATGCCTTGAACTATTCAAATTACAGGGCCTTTTTGGGCGGCGGTGGCGGTGGCGGGTATCGCGACAATGGTTTAACGGTTACTAACGGCTCTAGGGGTGGAGGAATTGTATTTTTGATAGCGCCATCCATTCAGGGCAATAATGCGCAAATAGTTGCGTCCGGTGCCAACGTTGCCGGAAACACAGATTCAGAAGGAGCCGGCGGTGGCGGTGCAGGGGGCTGTGTTTATTTGCTCACACAGAGCGTGGTCACGCCCCTTTCAGTGGACGTTCAGGGAGGGAATGGGGGAAATATTTTTAGCACACTTTGGTCTTCTGCCTGTCACGGGCCCGGTGGGGGCGGCGGCGGTGGTGCAATCGTTTTTCAACAAGGGGCTTTGCCTGCCAATGTGAATCCCTTGTTAAGTGGGGGACAATCCGGTTCTGTTTTGCATAATGGTCCGGCCTGTGCAGGCACTCCGCACGGGGCTCAACCCGGTGCCAGCGGTATTTTACAACCCAATTATTTGCCACCTGGGCCTTCGGGGGGCGTAAATTTAGGGCCAGATACACTTATGTGTCCGGGTTCGTCAGTGACCCTGCAGCCCGATAGTATCTACGCGTCCTATACCTGGAGCAATGGCTCATCGGGAGGTAGTTTAGCGGTAACGGTTCCAGGAACGTACTGGTTAGATGTCCCAAGCGGGTGCGGCATTGCTCGCGATTCAATCGTTGTATCGATGGTCCCAGATACTTTCAGCCTGGGTTCAGATCTATTTCATTGTTTGGGGGATTCCTCACTACTTACGGCTTCTTTAAATTACCAAAGTTACACGTGGTCCAACGGTAACCAGGGCGTTGTGGATTGGATTCAGAATGCAGGAATTGTTGCTGTGAGTGTTGTGGATGGAAACGGGTGTACATTTACAGATAGTGTCAATGTGGTTATTTTTCAACCCGATACAACCCAATTAAGCGCCCAAATTTGCTCCGACTCCGCAATCGTCTTTAATGGTCAAGCATTGTCCAGTACCGGAGTGTATTCCCAACTTTTACAGAACGTTAATGGGTGCGACTCGCTGTTGATTTTAACTTTACAAGTCGATCCCATTCCGATCATAACCTCCATTGATACCTCAATTTGTTCGGGAGAATGTGTATCCTTGTATGCCAACGGAGCTCAACATTATATTTGGCAAGACGCCCTAACTTTTGGCGTGCAAAATACCGTTTGTCCTACGAGCAGTGCTTCATATTCGGTCATTGGTATTGATGCATCGGGGTGCGCTTCTCTTCCGATAGTTGGACAGGTTACCGTAGAACCGTTGGTTCCACCAAATTTTGCGATTGAACCGTTGCAAATAGAAATTAGTGACCCAACTGTTATTGTTACCAACAATGTCAATCCCAATCAAACCTATCATTGGGTTATCAATGGAGAAAGTTTTGTCAACAATTCTTCGGAGTTTTCATGGGATTTACCCATGGTTGAAGGAATTTACACCGTTGAATTGACAACACTCAATATGTTGGGCTGCAGTTTAACCGTTGAACGTACGGTGGAAATAACCAACACTGTTTCGCTATACATTCCCAATTCGTTCACTCCAGACGGAGAAGAGGAAAACGCAACTTTTTATCCGGTTTTTTCTCCAGGTTTCACGCCCGAGAATTATTGGTTAGCCATTTATAACCGCTGGGGCGAAATCGTTTTTGAAAGCTATGATGTAGGTTATGGATGGGATGGGTCTTTGACACCTGGGATCGAATGCCCTGTTGGTGTATATACGTATGTTGTCCGGTATGGAGGTCAAGAGGACAGTCAGTGGAATCAGTTTTATGGTTTTGTAAATTTAATTCGATAGATAATTTATTAATAACAAGCTTCTAGATGCAACTTTTCAATTATTTTTGGTATCCATGAGGGCGATGTTAAAGGTTTTACAAATTTGTTGTGCTCTCGTTGGTTGTACTCACGCGTTTTCTCAATCGCCGACTGCCAATTTTACTGCCTTGCCATTGAGTGCGTGCGTGGGAACAGCCATAAATTTTACCTCCACCTCGGTCACCAATGGAGGCCCGGCAATTACGCAATATTCATGGAATTTTGGAGACGGTGTAACGGTGACGACGCAAAACCCATCGCATACCTATTCTACCCCTGGAACTTTTACGGTTACCTTAGTAATTACCAACGCTAACGGTGCAGTCGACTCGGAAATTAAAAACAACTACATCACTGTTTTACCTGCACCGAACGTCGGTTTTAATATTAGTGGATTTGGATGTACTGTTCCTTTAACGGTAGGGTTTACCAACACTTCTTCCAGCGGGGCGAATTTTACCTACGCATGGACTTTTGGCAATGGGCAAAATTCTAACCAGCAAAACCCTTTAAATGTTACCTACAATTCTGCGGGAATCTACGGGGTACAACTAACGGTTACCAATACCACTACTGGATGTGTTGGAACCTTAACAGATTCTATAGTAGTAAGCAATTTTCAAGCGGGAATTACTGCTCCTTCTACGGGGTGTGTTGGTAGCCCTGTTAATTTTCAGGATAACTCCACGGCGGGGGCCAATCAATGGAGTTGGAATTTTTCCGGTCAAGGGAATAGCCAACAACAAAATCCTAGTTTTACCTTTAACTCACCAGGGGTCTATAACGTAACCTTGCAGGCGCAAAATACTGCTTCAGGATGCTCGGGAAATGCGCAACATCAAATCACGATACAAAACAACCTCGTTCCGACGTTTACAGCCAGTCCTTTGATAAATTGTGCTCCGTCGAATGTAACTTTTAATAACACAACTGGAGTCGCAGGAAATTACACATGGACTTTTGGCAATGGGCAAACCTATAACGGGACCAATCCTCCACCTCAGGTGTACAATGCTGCCGGTCAATATTCGGTAACTCTTTCGGTAACTACGGCTTCAGGTTGTACCGGATCCACCACGCAATCGAACTACATCAATATCGTAAACATTCAAGCAGGATTTGAGGCCGATGAACCTGGAGGCTGTAACCCTCACACGGTGCAATTTACGGACACTTCGTCCACCCCCAATCCGGCGAATCCTATCGTAAATTGGCAGTGGAATTTTGGTAATGGGCAAACGTTTGTTGGTCAAAATCCCCCCCCTCAAACGTATAGCGTCACTCCGGGTTTGTACGATATCACCCTTGTTGTAACCTCTCAATCGGGGTGTACAGACACCCTGACCATGAACGACTATGTCACTGTGGGTGAAATCGATTTGGTCGATTTTACGGTGAGCCCTCTCGTGACTTGTGCGAAAGAAGATGTTAATTTCACCAATGGAACAATCATTTCGGTCCCGCATCAGCCTAACGAAGTGAGTTATTTTTGGGATTTTAGCGACGGAACTTCTACCCAAGAAAACCCAACGCACCAATTTACGCAAGATACGGGGTACATCTCCGTTCAGTTGATTGTTGATTTTAGAGGCTGTAAAGATTCCATCACCATTGATTCTGCGGTTTATGTCCTTGCTCCCATTGCAAAGTTCAATCCATCGACCCAATTGGTTTGCAACCCTGCTGCATTTCCGGTAAATATCAATTTCACCGACAATGCCATTCATGGAGAACTCCCCGATAACGTGAGCATGACGTGGGAATGGGGCGATGGAACCCCAAACACGAATATCGGTAATGCTGTTCTCGACGGAGTGAATAATGGAAATACTTCCCACAGTTTTTCGGGTTACGGTTCCTACACGGTGGAACAAGTTATTCACAATTATACAACGGGATGCTCCGATAGCATAACAAAAGTCATTCATATTTCTCAAATAACCGCTCAATTTACCCGTTCGAACGACTCGGTATGTAAAAACGACACCTTGTTCCTTTTTGACGGAAGCAGCTCTTGGAGTACTCCCCCAAGCCCACATCCACTGACGAATTGGTCCTATGCCATGGGCAATGGGCAAACAGTTAATGCAGGCCCTAACCCCTATTATGTTTACACAACACAGGGATTTTATAACATTACGCTCACGGTTACCAACAGCGTAGGTTGTACTGCTCAGATGTCGCTTCCTGTTCGCGTTTTGAACCTTCCGTTTCCCATCATTACCGCTCAGGATGTCGTAGGATGTTCGCCGTTTCTGGTGACCTTTACCAATGCCTCCATGTCGGTGGGTAATGGCATGCCCCTTTCGTATTTTGTGACCACTTTTTCGGATGACAATACTTCGGTTACTACCAACAGTGTAAACCAGCCGATCAACCATACTTTTAACGGCAATGGAGTATATTTTGCTACCATGATAGCTTACGATGTGTTTGGTTGCGAATCTACCCCTGCCACCGTACCGATAACCATTACCAAACCCACTGCGACCTTCACCTTTCCGAGCGTGGTTTGTTTCCCTGATACCAACCTAACGGTCAACACATCAACGGGGGTAGGAAACCTTAGTTATGAATGGTATGTAAATAATCAACAAGTTGCCAATACAACAAATCCCAATATCGCTTCGGTCATTCCGGCCAACTTACCAGCAGGCCAAATCAGTTCGATTTTCAATTTATCTTTAGTGGCTATTGACTCCAATGGGTGTGAGGATACGTTAACTCAAGCCGTAATGGTTTCGCTTCCAAATGCTATACCCACTTATGGTTTCACGGGCGCGGTTCTAAACGCCAATGGTGAGTACGATTGTCCACCCCTTTTTGGGAATTTTGAGGATTCTTCTCAATCCGTTGGAAACATTACGTCATGGAATTGGCAGTTTGGTGACGGAAACAACTCCATCCTCGAAGACCCAAGCAATACTTTTGTGGTGAACGGTGATTTTGATTTATACCTTCAGATAACCGATCAATACGGTTGTTCGGATGATACGACGGTTTTGGACTATGTTGCCATCGGAGGTCCACAGGGAGATGTTTTCTCTTTGCAAAATGGCAACATTTGTGCCCAGGGAGCCGCATTTTATGCGCAAAATTTGTTTGATGTGGATAGCATTGTTTGGGACATGGGCGATGGCACCTTCGTTTACAACGAAACCAATTTCGTCTACAATTATGAAAATCCTGGTACCTATGTGACGACGGTAACCATTTCAAATAATCAGGGGTGTCAAATTACTACTGTGCTAGATTCTGTAACGGTATTTGACGATGGTTTGGATGCCAATTTTACCGCCTCACCCCTGTCGGTTGAACAAAGTGATACGATTACCTTGGATGACCTTTCCACGTTTATAACCAACCCCATTGCGACCTGGTCTTGGTATGTTGGAAACGATACCTTGAACATTTCCAATAATGGATCAAACCAAACTTTTGCCTCGGATTTGAGTGGGAACTTTGTTATCACCCTTATCGTTCAGGACGTGCTTGGTTGTCAGGACGAATATTCGTTGCTGGTCACGGTAATTGATCCGATTCTGGTCATCCCAAATGTTATTACCCCGAACGGAGATGGGGTCAACGATGCCTTGGTCTTTTCAGAAATATATTTTAAAAATTACAATGTGGAAATTTTCAACCGCTGGGGGCATTTAATCTACACCCTGCAGGACCAAACAGGAATTGCTATTTGGGATGCCAATACGCAAGATGGAATGCCTGTTACGGACGGGGTATATTTCTATCACATTGTCGGGGAAATGCTTGCAGGTACGCCCGTCGATTCTCATGGTTTTGTCACTGTGGTAGGTTCAAAATAATCCATTTGTTGAAGAGGTTTCATATCCTTCATCGATTTCTAAATTACCGGAGGTAGCGGCAGCAACCGCCAATTGATCGCAACGCTCATTTTCAGGATGTCCAGCATGTCCTTTTATCCAATGAAAGGTTAGGTTAAAGGAAGGGTGTAGCTCTAAATATTTCCTCCATAAATCTTGATTTTTCTTTCCTTTGAATCCTTTTTTTTGCCAATTCCAAACCCATTTTTTCTGAATAGCCTCGACAACATATTTTGAATCTGAAAAAATATGGACGGGGTGCTTATGGGTTTTGAGCAATGCTAATGCGTTGATAACCGCCCACAATTCCATGCGGTTGTTGGTGGTCAAGCGAAATCCTCGGGAAAAGATTTTTTCGTTATTCCCAAATTTCATAACAATCCCAAAACCTCCCGGACCCGGATTTCCTCGAGCGGAACCATCGGTATAAATGAGAATCGCCTGATTCATGGTTTTTTAATGCGATGCGATTGATCTTTCACGAAAGCGTTCCAACCTCCTGCTTTGGTTTTATTGTGTGCACCCACTCCTTTCGAAAAATGGTGGCAAACGGCCACAGCAAGGCCGTCCGTTGCGTCCAAGTATTTGGGCAAATGGTCGAAATTTAGAACTTTTTGTAACATGGCAGCCACTTGTTCTTTTGAGGCATTGCCATTTCCTGTTATGCTTTGTTTTATGCGCCTGGGCGAATATTCTTCGAATGGGATATTGCGGTTTAAGCATGCGGCAATTGCCACCCCTTGGGCACGGCCTAATTTCAGCATAGATTGCACATTTTTACCAAAAAAAGGCGCTTCTATCGCCATTTCATCGGGTTTGAATTCTTCCATCAGCCCATTTAAACGCTCCAGAATCCGCTTAAGTTTGTCTGGGTGGTTATTGAATTTGTGCAACTGCAATACCCCGAAATTGACCAAACTCAAGTTACCATCCTTTATGTGAACCAGCCCATATCCGAGTACCGTTGTTCCAGGATCAATTCCAAGAATTATTTTATCTTCAGCCATCCATTATGCAAACTAACGATAAAACTACGCATTTAAAGTCCTGGTTGAGCGCCTCATTTCGAATAGTTTTATTGATAACACTTTGTTGTGTTCTGTATCGAGTTCAACTTAAATGGCTCGATTTTACGGAGATTCGTTTCGTTTTTCCTGCATTTTTTCTGATAGCTATTTTGTTGGTCCCTTTCAATCTTGCATTAGACTGGCTTCGTTTCAAAAAAAGCCTTGAATGCGCCAAAATGGCGGGCGATTACCTGAGCAATTCTTTTTTTCAAGGCTTAATTGTATCGTTTTTTACGCCGGCAATTCTGGCGGCTACAGTTGGAAGAATGCACCCTCTGCACAAAGAGAAAAATGCTTCAATGCTATTTTCGGGTTTTTATTGCGGCCTCAGCCAATTTGGGATTACGATGGGTTTTGCCTGTTTCGGGGCATTTTTTTTACGGGATGACGTCCCGATGTACACCATCTGGTGTTTCTTTGGAACCTTCGTTTTTTCTGTGGCAGCGATGTTTTTATCTCCAAAATACCTTAAAAAGCCTTTGAGAATAACCGGGGAAACAGTTGAGATTACACCGCGGAGAAAACTTAGTTTGGTTGGCTTAAGTTTGCTTCGCTATGGTGTTTTTTCGGTGCAGTTCCATGTTTTGTTACAGAGTTTGGGTCAAGAATTTTCCATTCATCAGGCGCTCGTTTTGATGATTAGCTACGGGTTAATCACCTTGACACCAAGTATTTTATTTGGAAAAATCGTAGTACGAGAAGCCCTAGCTGTGGCTGTATTTTCGGCATTCCTATATGCGAAAGAACCCGTATTTATTGCGGCATTTCTCACTTGGTTGTTCAATGTGATTTTCCCGCTTATATTTGCGACGATACGATTAATGTTCACATGGAAATCCCAATATTCCTAGGAGTTTATACCATACTATTGGTGGGGATAGTACTTTACGGAGGGTTGAAGCACCGTCCGAAAGCACGGGGTTCCGTTACTATCCCCGAAACATTAATAGCTCTTAGTGAAGTCACCGTAATTGTCGCTTTTAGAAATGAGTCCAAGCAATTACCGTTGTTATTGAATTGTCTTCAGCGATCACACACGCTTCCCGCAAGATGGATTTTTGTGAATGACCATTCCGACGACAACAGCGTGGCAGTTTTTGGGGATAAATCCTGGGGCATTTCAGTGGAATTGCTTCATTTACCACGAGGAAAACAGGGTAAAAAAGAAGCTCTGCGTGTTGGAATGGCTCAGGTAACTACAAAATGGGTGCTAACTATGGACGCGGATGTTGTTTTTGACCACTCCTTTTTTACCCACATTCAAAAACTTCCTGAGGCTGATTTATGGATACTCCCCGTTATTTTAGTGGCTGAAAATCCGCTGAATCAGTGGCAAGAGGTAGATTTACATATCACAAATGCTGTAAATGTTGGCCTGTACGGGGTTCATCGGCCAGTAATTTGCAGCGGCGCTAACTTATTGTTCAAGACAGAGGTGTTCAGGCAAGTCGAGGACTGGGAGGCGCATCAAAGCATTTCTAGCGGCGACGATATGTTTACGTTGCGGGCCTTTCGTCAGGCTAAGCGGGATATTCGACTGCTTTCCGATTCACAAGTAGCCGTTTACACACCTGCTACCAGGGGATTTTTGAACTTTATGAGTCAACGGCTGCGATGGGTGGGGAAGACCCTTCATGTAAAAGATCACCTTGCAACTTTTCTTGGGCTTGTTCAGGCCTTGTTTTCGCTCACTTTCTATGGCTGTTTGGCAAACCTCGTATTGGAACAAAAATTTGAGCAAATGCTGATCTTTCTTGGCTTCAAGTCCCTTGTTGAAATGGTCGTGTTTGCCCCCTATTTTTTTCGGTTCCAACGATTTGGACCGTGGTTACTTCTTCCTCTCATGCAATTGTTGAATCCGCTTTATCACTTTTTGTTATTGGTACTAGCCCCTTTTGTAAGACCACGCTGGAAAGGGAGATTAGTAAACGCTTAAACCTAAGCCGTTGATTTATTGTATTTTTACCCATGCGAATTTTAATGGTATGTCTGGGAAATATTTGCCGTTCACCGCTCGCAGATGGAGTGCTGCGTCAAAAGGTGGAGCAACGCGGGTTACTCTGGGAGGTGGACTCTGCAGGGACTGCCAACTACCACATTGGGGAACCGCCTGACGAGCGAATGATCAAAACGGCCCAAGGCAGGGGAGTCGATATCAGTTGGCTTCGCGCAAGACAGTTTTCGCAACAAGACTTTAAAGGGTTTGATAGAATTTATGTTATGGACAGAAGCAACCGCTCCAACGTACTGAAATTGACGAACGAAGAGGATGATCGACAGAAAGTTTATCTCTTACTAGATCATTTGTACCCAGGAGAGGCTGCCGAAGTTCCAGACCCATATTACGGAAATTCAGAGGATTTCGACCGCGTTTATACGTTGATTGACGAGGCTACCAATGCTCTTATAAAAGATTTATCCTATGAGCCATAAAAGAGGCCAGGTTTACCTCATTCCCAACACGCTCGGAGGCGAGAGTATCCACGATATTTTACCACCGCAAGTAGCTGAAATTGCCTCAGAATTGCGTTTTTTTGCTGTGGAAGAGGTAAAGTCAGCACGGCGTTTATTGCGTAAACTGGACCGTACCTTTCCCATCGATGACGCTGTTTTTTTTCTTCTGAATAAGCGCACTTCGAAAGACGACCTAATGTCCATATTACTTGAGGTTTTGAAAGGGAATGACCTCGGAATCATTTCGGAGGCGGGTTGTCCGGGTGTCGCTGATCCTGGGGCCGAGCTTGTTGCACTTTGCCATGCACAAGGCATTCAGGTGTACCCCATGGTTGGGCCTTCTTCATTTCTTTTGGCCTTGATGGCTTCCGGGTTTTCCGGGCAATCCTTTCGATTTCACGGCTATCTTCCAAAGGAGCGAAAAGAACGCGTTCGCGCGATCAAGGATATGGAGGCTGAAACGAGGCGTTTTGGTCTGACGCACTTGTTCATGGATACGCCTTTCAGAAACATGAATGTTTTGGAAGACCTGCTTAATGAATTAGCAGACAACACGCAGTTATGTATAGCATCTAATCTTACGCTGCCACAGCAGAAAACTCAAACCATGTCGGTAGCAGATTGGCGTGAAAATGCCTGGGATTTATCCAAATCCCCTGTAGTTTTTTTAATTGGTAACTCACATGGATTATGACATTTAAAGAACAAATTTTAAAAGGAATTCCCTCCGATTTACCCGTGCATCCTGGTTACGACACGGCTGTGAATCATGCACCTAACCGAAAAGACATTCTTTCATTAGACGAAAAAAAATTAGCTGTGCGAAATGCCCTCAGGTATTTTCCCGAGAACCTTCATGCGCAGTTAGCTCCGGAATTTATTCAAGAGTTGAAGGATTTTGGCAGGATTTACATGCATAGGTTTCGGCCCTCTTATCCCATGAAGGCACGTCCACTAGACGAATATCCAGGTAACAGCGATGAGGCTAAGGCCATCATGCTAATGGTACAAAATAATTTAGATTCGGCTGTTGCGCAGCATCCTCACGAACTAATTACCTATGGGGGCAATGGAGCCGTTTTTCAAAATTGGGCACAGTATTTATTAACGATGAAATACCTTGCCGAAATGACGGATGAACAAACCTTGGTGATGTATTCAGGTCATCCTTTGGGTCTTTTTCCTTCGCACAGAAACGCACCGCGCGTCGTGATAACAAATGGCATGATGATACCCAATTATAGCCGGCCCGATGATTGGGAAAAATTCAACGCACTTGGAGTTACCCAATACGGGCAGATGACGGCGGGTTCTTACATGTACATTGGCCCTCAAGGAATCGTTCACGGCACCACCATTACTGTTTTAAATGCCCTTAGAAGATTTGCCAAAAGCTCCAAAAATTCGGGGGTGAAGCTATTCGTAACGGCAGGCTTAGGAGGAATGAGCGGTGCGCAGCCCAAAGCGGGAAATATTGCTGGGGTTGTGAGTGTAACCGCAGAAATGAATCCAAAAGCCGTAGCAACCCGACATTCCCAAGGTTGGGTTGATGAGGTGCTATCCGACATTGACGCACTTGCTGCGCGAGTTAGGCGCGCTTTATCCCATAACGAAGTGGTTTCTATTGCTTACCTTGGAAATGTTGTTGAGGTGTGGGAGGGGTTTGAAAAAGAGGGGATTTTTGTTGATTTAGGATCCGACCAAACGTCGCTACACAATCCTTTTGCCGGAGGTTATTATCCAGCTGGCTTATCGTACGAAGAGTCCAACGAAATGATGGTTATCACACCCCAAGAATTTAAGGAAAAAGTCTATGATTCTTTACGTCGTCATGTTGCTAGTGTAAATCGACACACACAACAAGGAACTTATTTCTTTGATTATGGGAATGCTTTTTTGTTAGAAGCTTCTAGGGCGGGCGCTGAAATCATGAATGAAAAGGGAACGGATTTTAGATACCCTTCCTATGTGCAAGACATTCTGGGTCCGTTTTGTTTTGATTTCGGTTTTGGTCCTTTTCGTTGGGTCTGCACTTCCGGCAAATCAACGGATTTAGAAGCAACGGATCGTATTGCGAAGGAAGTCATGGAAGAAATGGCGCGCGAAGTTCCAGAAGAAATACAATTGCAGTTGATGGATAATTTGCAGTGGATTGAAAAAGCCCAAGAAAACAAATTAGTTGTGGGATCTCAGGCAAGAATTTTATACGCCGATGCTGAAGGTCGAATGCGAATTGCTGCTGCCTTTAATGCTGCAATTGCTCGAGGAGAAATAGGACCGGTCATTCTTGGAAGAGACCACCATGACGTTTCGGGAACAGATTCGCCATACCGAGAAACGAGCAATATTTACGACGGTTCGCAATTTACAGCGGATATGGCTATCCAAAACGTAATTGGAGATAGTTTCCGGGGCGCTACTTGGGTTTCCATCCACAACGGCGGTGGAGTGGGTTGGGGCGAGGTAATCAATGGGGGATTTGGCATGCTGTTGGACGGCTCCGAGAGGGCCCGAACAAACCTAACCATGATGCTTCATTGGGACGTAAATAATGGGATTGCTCGAAGAAATTGGGCAAGAAATCCGAACGCAAAATTTGCTATTTTGAGGGCTATGGAGCAAGAGCCGTTGCTCCAGGTAACGCTGCCTACTGTGGTTTCTGATGAATTGATGCAGCGCCTTTTTTAGGGGCAATTCGTGTGCCTACCATGATCCTCAAGGTGTAGAAATACTGATTGTAGCCTAATTTTTGAAAATAAATCGATTTGTTGTCGAAGTGGGCAGCGAGGAATAAAAAATATTTTTCCGTTGAATAGCCTCCAACAAAGCGAATATCGTATCGTGGCGCAAGCCCGATGAATCCGCCGAGTTTATCGGATAATGCAAAAAATTTTGTTTGAATGACAGGTCCCAATCCCATCCACCCTGAAAATTGCCAATTTTTGAAGCGGTTTGCGTAGGCGTAGCCGGGGATCACGCCAAAGTCCAAGGATGAAAAAACCGAGGATTTTGTCTTGGAATTTTCTATGTCATGCAGCATTTGAGGAATCAAAGGATCAACTCCGTTGGATATCCCAAAGAAATTTATGGTTCCTTTCAGGTACCACGTTCGGACTTCTCCAATAAAATGTGCCCGTTTGCCCTGAAGTGCATTCATCTCAAAGTCCTCGCGGTTAAAATACCATAAATTGGCAGAAAGATTAACGGATCCCAAGGTTGGAATTAACGCGTTGGGGTATTCGTCGTTCAAGGTGGTGTCAAATAAGACGGCATCTTTTAAGGCATACCCGACATTCAATCTAAAATCAAAGTCCGAATATAAGTGTTGGAAGGCATAGTCGAATCCAAGAGAAAAATGCTCTGTGGTTCCATAACGAGCCTTGTTACGAAAAGCCGACATAACGGGAAATGCCAGACGAAAATTAACCCATCTATAGGCATAAGCGATTCCAAGAATGGGCTTAAAATTATTTTTATAGCGAAGGATGTCGACCTCCTCGGTAAATGGATAACGAATGTTGAATGGGGCCGGGCTAATTCCGAGATCCAGGCTTAAAACGTGATGGCGATTAAAATCCACAGTACGATCTGTTTTTTGAGCCCAACTGCTTTTCAGTGAAAAGACGAATCCAATAAATAGGAGTTTAAATCGCACGATAACTTAGAACGACGAAAACAAGGGTTTGGTTGCAGTTCGACGCCCAATTTCTTGGCCGATTTATCGTAAATTTGTTTTGTGAAAAAACTTTACAAATACCTGCTCAATTCCCTCCCACGTCCCTGGCTAATACGATTGAGTTATGTATTTAGAATTTTTGCTCCTTTAATTTATCGTGGCAATAAGGTAGAATGCCCAGTATGCGGTAAATCCTTTTCCAAGTTTTTATCTTATGGTTCTAACGTTGCACACAGAGAAAACGTGCTTTGTCCCTACGATTTAACCTTAGAACGACACCGCCTGATGTGGTTGTACTTACGAGACCACAGTTCATTTTTTATTAAACCAGCCCTTTCTGTCCTTCATATGGCTCCCGAGCAGTGTTTTCTTCCATTGTTTAAAAAGCAAAAAAATCTAAACTACCTTACGGCAGATATTGAGTCCCCCATTGCCGATATGCATTTTGATTTGCACAGCATCCCTTTGGAGGACGAACTTTTTGACGTGGTTTTTTGTAACCATGTTATGGAGCACGTTGAAAACCCACGGCAATGTATGAAAGAGATTTATCGTGTCATGAAACGAGGAGGTTGGGCAATCATGCAGGTTCCTCAGGATATGACTCGCGAGAAAACATTGGAAGATCCTGCCATAGTAACGGCAGAGGAAAGAGAGAAACATTACTGGCAGAAAGATCACTTGCGATTATTCGGCAGGGATTACCCCGATTTTTTAAGGGAAGCAGGCTTTGAGGTGGTTGAATTTTGGTTGAATCAGCATCTGGCACCCAAGGTATTCGAACGGTTTAGTATTTCATCGGAGGAAGTGTTGTATATTGCCAATAAAACATAGCTTAATGAAACGATTTATTGCTCTATATTTTTTAGCAACGTTTGGGATTGTCCGGGCCCAATCCGATTTTTTTTTTCACATTCAAACAACTTGCGGTAACCAAGAAGTTCTCTTACAAACGAACATTAACGGGCTCAACGGTCAGGTATTGAATGTCGATCATTTCAATTATTATATTGCTGATATTGTGCTTTACCACGATGGGGGTATCGCCACGTCTGTGAGTCCAAGTATTTTTATTTTTACGCCGGATATACAAGGTCATTATTTAGGAAATTATGGCATTCAACAATTGGATAGCCTCCAATTTATGGTGGGGGTGCCTACAAGGTTCAATACTCAAGAAGGTTTAGAGGCTCAGGACATTTCGGGTTATCCTTTAACCCATCCATTGAGTTTTCAATCTCCAAGCATGTATTGGGGTTGGCAGTTTGGTTATATGCATATGATTGTAGGGGGAAGTGCAGACTCCAACAATGACCAAGAAGTGGATGCCTATTTTGAACTTCACAATTTAGGAAACCATAACCAAAAAATCGTTCATATGCCAATACAGTCGACGCAAACATCAGGTAATCAGCAAGATATTTACTTGGACTGTCGCTTGGATCAATGGCTGAGGAACATCCCGTTGGAGACCGTGGGAGTGCTTCACGGAGAAAATGGTTTTAACGGTTCCGTAATGACGAATGTGAATCAGTTCACGGTATTCACCCAATCACCAAGCGCAGGTCTTTCTGTGTTTAGCCCCTCGAAATTCCATGTTTATGAAAACACCCTGATAATCGAAAATATTGAGGCGGAACGACTCGAGGTATACGATCTTATGGGCAGAAAAGTTAAAGCAATGGAGCTTTTTGATGCCACTGGCAATGTGCCTCTTTCGCTCAGTGAAGGCATTTACATTTTTATTCTCTACGGTGCAAATCACACGGCCATCGCTATGAAAAAATGCAGGGTTAGCCAACTATGAAACGAAGCATCTGGTATTTGTTCTTTCTCGTAATTATGCTGCATTCGTGCGAGACTCCGGAGGAGCTTACATCCTACGTGCCTTTTTCGGCTGAAAATCCGACCACGAAAGAAAAAATTTCTTTAGGAAGGGCTTTGTTTTTTGATAAAAGACTTTCGAAAGACGGCAGTGTATCGTGTGCAACCTGCCACCGTCCTGAATATGCCTTTACTGACCGAAAACCTTTTGCCCAAGGCATTGAGGGAAGATTTGCGGAACGTAACGCTTCTACCTTATTGAACAGTGCTTTTTTGGAGACAGTGATGTTCGATGCACATCTCAAAAACCTCGAACTGCAGGTGCTGGTTCCTATTCAAGAGCCAACCGAGATGGGCCACAATATGAAAGCATTAATTCCTAAATTGCGGGAAATACCGGAATACCAGCAATCGGCAAGAACCGTATTCAAACGAGATTTTGACGCATGGGTGTTAACCCGAAGCATTGCTGCCTTTGAACGCAGTCTGCTATCCTTGAACAGCCGATACGACCAGTACATGAAGGGACACAAAAAAGCGTTGAACGAACAAGAAGTAGCAGGTTTGAAATTGTTCAATTCTTTGTACTGCGTGCAATGCCATCCGGCACCTTTCTTTACCAATTTCAAAGCAGCGAATAATGGACTTTATCATGACTATGGAAAAGATAAAGGCAGGTTTCGAATCAATTTAGACAGTGCGGACATAGGGTTCTTCAAGACCCCCACTTTGCGCAACGTTGCGCTAACCTTTCCGTACATGCACGATGGCTCATTCCATACTTTGGGGGAAGTGATAAATCATTACGCCAGAGGCGGCAATCATCCAAAAGGTCAGAACGAACAAATTCAAGCCATGAATTTAACAAGCCAACAAAAGCAACAATTAATAGCTTTTTTAGGAACCCTTACCGACACGAGTTACATGAAAAAATTTCGTAAGCGTGCGCGTTGAATCCATCCGTCAGTTGTTCAAGGCTGAGGTAAAGCGCATTGAATGGAAAGGAGAAGAATTGGGGCTTCTTGCCTTCGGCGAAGGAAAAGGGCAATTGCTGTTCACGACTAATTTTGCCAATTATCCGATGCCAGTCCCAGAGAAATACGCCGAATTTGCCCGAATAGAACTTTATTTTCTCTTGCCCAACTACTGGAAAACCGAGGTGGAAGACGTGCTTTTTCAGTGGGCTATGGAAACGTTAATCGGTATAAAAAATTATTTGTTACAAAATAGATGGGCTATCAGTGGGCATACGTTCTCGCTACAGAACCTTCCGGAGAGCAGGTTTAAGGAATCCGGTTTCGAAGCCTTGATGTTGGCCGACCCGTTGTCGCTCGAAGCGTTAAAGAATCCCATTGATTCCAACAATGGAGCCCTTTATTTTAAGGCCTTGATTCCTATTTTTAAGAGAGAAAAAGAACTTAAAGTGGCACGGGGAATTCAATATTTGATTGGAAAATTCGCAGATAAAGGGGTCAATGAAATGGTAGATGAGTTCCGAATTTCAACAGTTAAATCTCGGTTTTTGTTTTGGAGGTAAGTGGTTTGAAAGAACGTTGGGCTGCAGGCGCTCTCCTTTTAGTCAACATGATTTACGGAGCAAGTCATGTCTTGGCGAAGGGGGTAATGCCCATTTACCTTTCTCCGACGGTATTCATTGCATTCCGCATTTTTGGGGCCTTGTTGCTGTTTTGGTGTGTAATGAGTTTTAGCAAAAATTTGCCCGTAGCGCGCAGCGATGTGTTTCGCTTTATGATCTGTGGACTGTTTGGAATTACTATTAATCAATTGCTTTTTTTTCACGGGTTAAATGCTTCATCTCCCATGAATGCAGGAATAATCATGGCTGTAAATCCCATTATGGTGGCCGTATTATCTTTTGTAGGATTGGGCGAACGCTTGATATTAAGGCAGTGGCTTGGAATTTGCCTAGGTTCCATAGGAGCCATAGCACTTACCTTATACGGTTCAACTACGGTTCAAGCTCAAATGGGGGATTGGCTCCTTCTTGGAAACTCTTTCAGTTACGCGATATATTTGGTGTTGGTTAAATCCTTGATGGCCAAATATCCTCCCTTACAAGTAATAACTTGGGTATTTACTTTTGGCAGCTTATGGCTGTTACTGTTTCCCCCGCTGTATCCAGCATTAGCCAAAACGAATCTTCGCATTATACCTTCCGAGGTGTGGCTAAAAATTATTTTCGTAATTGTTGCAGTAACTTTTTTAACCTACCTGTTAACGGTGGTGGGTTTAAAATACGTGAGCCCCACCGTTGCTTCCGTTTTTATTTACATACAACCGATTTTCGTGATTAGTTTTTCTTACTTTTTTGCTGAAATAGGTTGGTCTGACGATTATACAAAAGCCATAAATTATCCGACAATTGGGGTAATGATGGTTGTTTTTGTAGGAGTGTATTTAACTTCACATCCGATAAATAAAAAGAATATATGAGATTTTTACTCGGGTTTTTATGCAGTTTTATTATCGTACAGGCTTATTGCCAGAAAGCAATCCTTGACCATCAGGCCTATTTTCGCTGGAATAAAATCGAAAAAGTTAAGTTATCCCATCAAGGTCTGTGGTTGGCTTTTGAAGTTCAACCTCTTCGAGGAGACGGATACTTACATTGGCAGCACCTTCCCACGGGATTTAAAGATTCGATGTATGCGGCTAAAGAGCTTCAGATGACAGAATCGGGTTCGTTAATGGCATGGAAAAGAACCCCTGGATTTGATACGTTGCGAATTTGCGAATTGCATAAATTGGATAAAAAAAAGTGGCCGAAAGATACGTTGGTTGTATGGAAAAGCTCAGGTAAAAGGCAACGTAAAATACCGCAAGTTAAGCGATTTCAAGTTTCGGAAGCAGCAGACTGTATTGCCTATTTGAAAGAGCAAAATGACCCTTTTCAAAATTTAGTTCCAGCGCGCAACAAGAAACGTTGGTTTCCCTGCAAAAAGGAAGCTCTTTCAACCTCAAAGGAAATTAAATCCGATGGAACAACTCTCGCAATGGAGAATTTGGATTCGGTGATATTTAAGGTGAATCATGCAAGCGATTTTTTGTTATCAAGGCATGGCGGTTTGGCTTACATCACCCAGGAAAAGGGAAAGCAAGACACTTTTCGGTTATGGGTTAAAGCTCCTGAAAAGCGAGAGCCGAGGATGATTGGAACGCCCAACATGAGCATTAAATCGCTTCAATGGAATAAAGAGGGAACCCTCTTAGCTTTTCTGTATTCTCTGGATACCAATAAAACAAAACAGTATGAACTGGGTATTTTTTCCTTAAAAATTGATTCTTTGATAACGTTTGGCGATTCATCTTCCACAAAAGTTTTTGATTTCAAAGGCATTAACGATAAGGTTCAGCCAATCTTTTTGGATTATCTGCCTTATTTAAAATTTACCATAGCTGAACGCTTGGTGCACAAAAAAGATACTTTGCTTGAGTCAGAGAAAGTTCGATTGGATCTTTGGTCTCCCCATGACCTTACACTTCAACCTAAGCAACTATTAGAAATCAAAGACGGAGATAAAAAGGGAGAGATCGTTGCTTTGAACCTCAACGATTTTTCGCTTCAGTCGTGGTGTCCTGACTCCTTGCGTTGTACCGTGAATACCCACACTCAAAGCAATTATGCTTTGGCGTTTAATGAGCGTCCGTACGCTATTCAGGCCCAGTGGAAAACTCCGTCATTGAGCGATATTTATCGTTTAGATTTACGGACGGGAACCCTGCTGTTAATCAAAAAAGCGGTGGCCTATGAAGGACACCTGTCCAATGATGGGGGGTTGTTCACTTACTTTGACCCCAAAAGTAAAAACCATTATTTACTTAAACTGGAGCAAAGTTTTCAAGAAGTTTGTATGAGTTGTACGGTAAAGGAGGCTTGGGAAGAAGATGTAAATGGACAACCCATGGATCCTGGGCCACAAGCCGCTTACGGGTTTAATAATAAGGGAGATGCTTATTATTACATGTCGCGGGATAATTTCTATGAATTTACCATACCGACCGCTCAAAATCGTTGCCTGACTTGCCCTACCAAAAATACCGATTGGGAGTGGATAAAATGGCAAAGCGACTCCATAAATATGGCTTGGAATAACGGATATTTACAGGGTCGAAATCGCATCACCAAAGGGATTTCGCTGTGGGAACCCAACCCTACCTTTGATTTCGAGCAGAAATTGGAGGGAGATTTCAAAATTTTTTCGCTCGCTAAAGCAAAGGATACGTCGCAATATCTTTTGCGTCGAATGACCGTGAATCAATATCCAGATTTGGAAGTGGGTTCCTTCAACGCATTTGAAAAGGTTTCCTCCGCGAACCCTCAACAGAAAGAGTACAACTGGGCTAAGGTCGAATTGATTCGTTGGAAAAGCTATCAAGGAATTAATTTAGAGGGCCTAGTCTACCAACCTGAAAATTACGACGCAACCAAAAAATATCCTTTGTTGATATATTATTATGAACTGAACGCAGAAAATTTACATACCTACCGAGGGCCAGCTCCCTCAGCAAGCACGATAAATCCTACCGAGTACGCCTCTTCAGGTTACCTCGTGCTAGTGCCGGATATTCGGTATAAAGCTGGTTATCCCGCAAAAGGGGCTTACGATTGCATCATGAGCGGAACAGACTACATGCTCAAAAATTTTGCAGTCGATTCAATGCGAATGGGCTTACAAGGCCAGAGTTGGGGGGGATACCAAACCGCACAACTCATCACCATGACCAATCGCTACAAGGCAGCAATGGCAGGCGCCCCAGTAAGTAATATGTTTTCAGCCTACGGGGGGATTCGTTGGGGAAGTGGGTTAAACCGCCAGTTTCAATACGAATCAACGCAAAGTCGCATAGGCGCAACCATTTGGGAGCGCCCGGAATTGTACGTTGAAAATTCCCCTATTTTTCATCTTCCCAGGGTTAACACACCATTGCTCATTATGGCCAACGATAAAGATGGAGCGGTGCCATGGTATCAGGGCATAGAATTATATACCGGACTGCGAAGGCTGGGAAAACCATGTTGGATGTTAAATTACAACGACGATGATCATAACTTGACCCGATTACCGAATAAATTGGATTTAAGCATACGAATGCGGCAATTTTTTGATTTTTACCTCAATAATTGCCCTCAACCCCTTTGGATGAAGGAAGGAATTGAAGCGCGGGAAAAAGGAAAAGAATTCAAGTATTAATGGAAGAATCATTAACTTCAACCTCATGGAATTTATAGCAAATTTTATTGATGGGAAGTACCAGGCACCCGATTCAGGGTTGTACTTGGATAATGTAAATCCTTCGAACGGCCAAGTTTATGCGAAAATTCCACGTTCCGGAGAGCAAGATTTAACCCGAGCTGTTCAAGCCGCTGAAGGTGCCTTTCCCCTTTGGTCCAACTTGTCGTCAGGCGAGCGAGGCGCTGTACTGCTCAAATTTGCACGGGGGATTGAGGCAAGAATGCAAGAGTTTATTAAGGCGGAATCTCAAGACAATGGAAAGCCGGAAAAATTGTCGGCACACGTCGATATACCCCGAGCTATTTCGAACTTTCATTTTTTTGCTACAGCTATTGAGCATTTTTCTTCGGAGTCCCATTACATGGAACAGGTAGGAATTAATTTTACTACTCGGCGCCCAATCGGAATAGTGGGGTGTATTTCTCCATGGAATTTGCCGCTGTATTTATTCTCGTGGAAAATTGCACCTGCGCTTGCCACAGGGAACTGTGTGATTGCAAAACCGAGTGAAATTACTCCCTACACGGCATCGCTCCTCGGACAAATTGCTAACGAATCAGGATTACCTGCTGGCGTTTTGAATATCCTGCACGGTACCGGTCCAGAGATCGGTAATGCTATTGTAGCTCACCCGAAAATTAAAGCCATCTCTTTTACAGGTGGAACAGCTACCGGACAGCATATCGCCCGAATAGCGGCGCCTATGTTCAAAAAGTTAAGTTTGGAGTTGGGGGGGAAGAACCCTACTATTGTTTTTGCAGACGTCGATATTGAACAAACTGCAAAAGAAGTATTTAAGTCGTCCTTTTCGAATCAAGGTCAAATTTGCTTGTGCGGCTCTCGAATTTTCATACACGAAAGCATTTACGAAGCGTTCAAAAGAGCTTTCGTTCATTGGACTGCTTCGGCGAAAGTTAGTTTCCCTTCGGATCCAAAAGCTCAACTTAGCGCTGTAGTTTCTCAAGGGCACATGGAAAAAATATTAAGGTATATCGAGTTGGCGAAAGAAGAGGGCGGTACTATCCTAACCGGCGGTGAGCGCCTGCGTTTGAAGCCACCTTATGAAGAAGGATTTTATATTTCGCCGACCGTTATCGAAGGGCTGAGCAACGATTGCCGAACGAATCAGGAAGAAATTTTTGGTCCGGTGGTTACGCTGATGCCCTTTGCTCATGAAACCGAAGTTTTGGAAAAGGCAAACGATTCTAAATACGGACTAGCAGCTTCGGTTTGGACGAAAGATTTAAATACTGCCCATCGTATGGCCGACAAACTCGAAACGGGAATAGTATGGGTTAATTCGTGGTTAGTTCGCGATCTTAGAACTCCTTTTGGTGGCGTAAAAGATTCTGGCATAGGGAGAGAGGGAGGCCTGGAGGCATTGCGTTTTTTTACCGAACCTAAAAATATTTTTGTGAAGTATGAATAGGATATGTTTATGGATTTTTTGGGGATTATTCATTCCTGTTTCCGCGCAATTGCCCCATGGATTCTCGTTGCAACCCGGCGGAAAAATAGTGAGCAATGGGGTGTTTGAAACCGAGATCAGAAGTTCGGGACAACATCTTTGTTTCGAAACGGACTTGTTGATTTTACGGGATTTAAAAGGAACATTGGAATCTTCTCTTGCAGGCATTATTCCTCACGCACTTATTCCTAACTTATACATTTACCGTTCAAAAGCTACGACGTTTGAAGAATTGGTAGCCGAGAAAGAGTACCTGGAAAGCACGTTTGAGATAGCGGTATTTTACAATCAGGTATTCACCTTAAACCCCTCAACCAACGATCCCAATTTTAACCGACAATGGGCCATTCAAAACCTAGGGGGCCCCCTTCATTACAATGGTACGGTAGGTGCGGATATGGAGGTAATTCCGGCATGGAGTGCCTCCAAGGGTCTGGGAGTAAAGGTTGCGGTTTTAGATAGCGGGGTAGATACGCTTCACCCTGATTTAATGTCCAATTTATTACCCGGCTTCGACGGATACGCTGATAGCATCACCGACACACAGGGTTATCCAACGCCTAATTTTGGTTCGGATGGCCATGGGACAGCATGTGCAGGGATTATAGCGGCGGTTCAAGACAACTCCATCGGAACCTCGGGCATTGCGCCAGAAGCCAAAATCATTCCGGTTAGAATATTTTATTACATGCAATTTGCTGGCAACATTGGCGTACAGCCCTTCACCAGTACGCTCGGGTTATTGAACGGTGCAGCCTATGCCTGGAGAATCGCTGATTGCGATATCATGAGCACTTCTGCCGGACTGAACCCTGTATTTATTCAAGCCCTACAGATTAATACGCAATTGATAAATGATGAAATAGATAGTGCCTATCAACAGGGCAGAAATGGTTTGGGGGTGGTCATGTTTTTTTCTGCCGGAAACGACGATATCAACGATGTTTTATGGCCAGCCAACCTGGATAACACCATAGCCGTTGGGGCAAGCGATATGTGCGACCAACGAAAAAAGCCGGGAGATTGTTCCGGGGAAAATTGGGGTAGCACTTTTGGTGATCATTTAGATTTTATGGCACCGGGGGTCAAAATCGCTACCACAGACATGGTTGGCACCAACGGATATTCGAACAACGGTCTAACACTTACCTTTAACGGAACCAGTGCTGCTTGTCCGAATGCTGCGGGCGTTGGTGCTCTTTTATTGTCGGCGAATCCGAACTTAACTCAAGAACAAATACGTCAAATATTATCTTGGACCGCAGAGAAAGTGACCTACGATTACGACAGTATGGCAACGTTAGGTTCATGGGATTTTGAGGCAGGTTATGGGAGAATTAATGCCCACTTGGCCGTGCTTCTGGCTCTCAATACCTCAAACTATCCAATGGTCGATGCGGTGAATTCCCCGATAGTTGCTCCTAATCCTGCTCCGTGGATTGAATTTAAAAATGTGGGTCTCGAAACCCTCGATGTTGAGGTAGTCAATTCACTGGGTCAAAGTTTCACGGTTGTGTTGGGGGCTAATGAGGGATTCATCAAAAGCACAAGCCCCGGGTTTTACACCTTACGCTTCCAAGGAGGAGTTCGTAAAATCATCGTGCTTTAGTCCTCCACAGCGATTACTGCTTTGATCTCGGGTACAGCTTTTCGTATCGTTTCCTCAATTCCCCCTCGCAAGGTAGACTGTTTCATGGAACAATCCCGGCACGAGCCTGTGAGACGGACTTTTACCTCTCCGTTTCGAGTGATTTCAACAAGCTCAACATCCCCACCGTCCTCATTGAGGAACGGCCTTATGAGCGCAATCGCTGACATAACTTTGGTGGCAAGTTCTTCCATGAACCTTTTTTTAGGACTTTAATTTATGCATTCGTTGTACAAAATTATGAACTAAATCTTCAAAAGCCAAGCCTGATACCGAACCTTTTTGTAAGACGGCAGGGCGACCTACGTCTCCTGCTTCGCGAATGCTTTGAACTAACGGAATGGCCCCAAGAAATTCAATGCCCATTCCATTTGCCAAATTTTTTACACCGTCTCTTCCGAAAAGGTAGTATTTGTTTTCTGGCAACTCTTCTGGGGTGAACCAAGACATGTTTTCTACCATACCGACAATTGGAACTTTCAACCCCTCCATGCTAAACATGTTAATGCCTCGACGAGCATCTGCGAGAGCCACCTCTTGGGGCGTACTGATGATTACCACACCGTCTAAGGGCAAGATTTGTAGCAACGAAAGGTGAATATCTCCAGTTCCTGGGGGTAAATCGATGAGCAAATAATCGAGTTCTCCCCAATTTGCCTCTGTAATCATTTGAGTGAGCGCCTTGGAAGCCATGGGGCCTCGCCACACAACCGCATTTTCTTGGTCGGTAAAAAAACCAATGGAAAGCAATTTTACGCGGTGATGTTCAATGGGCTCAATAAGGGATTTTCCATTAAGTTCTACCATTTTGGGTCGTTCTCCTACAACGTCAAACATGGTTGGCATGCTTGGCCCGTAAATGTCGGCATCAATTAATCCAACTTTATGCCCTGCTTGAGCCAAACCAACTGCTAGATTGGCGGTAAGCGTAGACTTTCCCACGCCTCCTTTTCCAGAGGCAATAGCCACAACATTCTTGACATCCGGCAATATCGAACGCCGACTTTTACGTTCAGCACCGCTCACGGCAACCACCTGAACGCTTAACCTCACCGCTTGTCCAAATTCCTTTTCAAGGTGAAATCGAACGGCATCTTCCATCCTTTTTCGGGCATGCATTGCAGGATTTAAACTATGGATTTGAAGATCGATCACTTGTCCACTTATGGTTAAGTTTGCTACAAGGTTGGCGCTCACAATGTCTTGTTTGGTTTCAGGATCATGGACGGCCGATAGCAGTTCCAATATCCTTTCGCGCGTTACATCAGAGGACACGGCTTGAAAGATTTTAGGGTCGTTAACATCAATTTGGCCGTTTTTAACGCATCTCCGCTCGGCTTGTTCCGAATTTCATAATACACTCCGTCAATAGGGATTAGAGCGTAAATGTGGTAAGAAATGTGTTTGTACTCTTCCACCTTAATAGGATCAATGAGTTCGCGCTTGTACAGGAGGCGGTTTTCTTTTCGTTCAATGATGGTTGAGGCAAACACTTTACTTGCTTTCAATTTCTGATGAAATTCTTCCATTCGCTTCGCGTTTTCTCCCCAATCTTCGATGAACAATTCAAAATTCGGCCCCGCAGAAATATACCACTTAAAGTCTTCTTCGTGCACTATACTGGTTTTGAAAGAGGCGCCAATACCTGCTGTTTCATCGGGGATATAAATTGTAGCTGGAATATCGAAGGGCCTTAAATCGATTTTTTTGAACTGATATAAATCATCCGTTTTCGGCGTAGCGCTGCCTTTCTGGTTTGAACACGAAAACAAAAGTGCCACTGCGGTGGGAATCAAAATTGCCCTGGTTTTTAACAACATTAAACGAAGATATATACTTTTGAGGAAAACAAAACAATGAATAGAAAGTTGGGTGTTTTAGCATTATTTACCTTGGCTTTTACAATTTGTTTAGGAGCTTTTGGTGCCCACGCGCTGAAAGAAATGGTGGACGTTTCCGCTCAACAATCCTTTGAAACAGGCGTTCGCTATCAATTTTACGGATCCATTTTGCAGTTAGTATTATCGTTTCGCCCTGAATTCTCTTCTAACAGGTTTGCTTTATGGTTGCGGTTATTTGTGGTAGGAATGTGGCTTTTTTCCGGTTCAATTTATGGCTTAGTGTTGGGAAAAATGATGGATTTACAGGTGAGTTTTTTGGGTCCAATTACTCCTGTAGGGGGCATCCTAATGATTTTTTCTTTGATGATGATTGCCCTTTTGTTTCAAAGAAATCCTCCCCAAGAATAGGGGATTTAAGCCTAATTTGGTACTTTTGTTCTCCGTATACGGCGTTAATTTAACATGGAGAAAATCTCATACATTGCAAATGCTGACCCAACGGCGATAGAAAATCTCTACAGCTCCTATCAATCAGATCCTGATTCGGTAGATGTTGGTTGGAGAAAATTTTTCGAAGGGTTTGAATTTGCTCACATCAATTATGAGGGTCCTTCTGGGATTCCTGAGGAATTGGAAAAGGAATTCCGTGTAATTAATTTGATCAACGCTTACCGTCAGAGGGGGCACCTGTTCACCAAAACAAATCCAGTTAGGGAACGAAGAAAGTACAATCCCACCTTGGATATTGAAAATTTTGGACTGGAGGAAGCAGATTTAACAAAATTATATCAAGCGGGAACGGAGGTCGGAATTGGTCCAGCAACGCTACAGGATATATTAAACCATCTTGATGCTACGTATTGCCAATCTATTGGAATAGAGCACGCCTACATGCGAGATCCCGATAGAATAGCTTGGATTCGCAACAACATTGAGTTGGTAAATCGCCCCAAATTGGATGATAAGCGCAAACGGAGTATTTACAGTAAACTGTGCGAAGCATCGACCTTTGAAGCATTTTTGGCCAAAAAGTTTGTGGGCCAAAAGCGTTTTTCTATTGAAGGAGGAGAAGCACTCATACCCGCCTTGGATGCTTTAGTATCGAAAGGAGCTGATTTAGGTATTGAATATTTTGTAATGGGGATGGCGCACCGTGGCAGGCTCAACACTCTGGCTAATATTTTTAAGAAGCAGCCGCGCGATATTTTTTCGGAATTTGAAGGAAAAGAGTTTGATTTCGATACAAGTTTTGACGGCGATGTTAAATACCATCAGGGATTTACCTCACAAATCACCCTCCCCAATGGCAAGGAGGTGGGCTTAACGCTCGCTCCCAATCCTTCACACTTAGAAGCTGTAAATACGGTTGTAGGCGGAATATCAAGGGCGAAAATCGATCAAACATTCCATTCAGAGGGTAAGGTTTGTTCGGTCTTAATTCACGGAGATGCTGCGATTGCAGGTCAAGGAATTGTCTACGAAGCTATCCAGATGGCTCAGCTCGATGGGTATAGGGTTGGGGGTACTGTGCACATTGTGGTTAACAATCAAGTTGGCTTTACCACCAATTACATAGATGGCAGATCATCAACCTACTGCACAGATGTTGCGAAAACGACCCTCTGTCCGGTATTTCACGTGAATGGCGATGATATTGAAGCCGTGATACAATCTGTGGAAATAGCCGTTGCCTACCGTCAAGAATTTAAACGGGATGTGTTTATTGATCTATTGTGCTACCGAAAATACGGACATAACGAAGGCGATGAACCTAAATTTACGCAGCCGAAACTCTACGATATCATTCTTAAACATCCTAACCCGAGAGCCATCTATCAACGACAGTTGGAAGCCGAAGGAGTTCTAACGCAGCAACAGGCAAGCCAAATCGAGGAATCTTACGCAAGTTTTTTGGATAAGGAGTTCGATGCCGCACAACAAAACGAAAAAGCGCAAGTTTTTGATTTTTTAAGTGCAACATGGGCGAATTTTCGCCATGCCACAATCGAGGATTTTTACACCTCTCCGGATACGTCGGTGGACTTGAAAATGTTGAAACAACTAGGGGTAAAGTTGTCATCGCTTCCGGATAATAAAAAGTATTTCCGTAAGATTTCGAAAATTTATGAGGACCGATTTTCCGCCATCGAAAACGATAAATTGGATTGGGGTACGGCAGAAATGTTAGCCTACGCGACCTTATTAAACGAAGGCCACGGAGTTAGAATTTCCGGACAAGATGTGGAACGTGGTACTTTTTCACACCGTCATGCCGTTGTCATTACCGAAGATACGGAGGAGGAAATCCTTCCCCTGAATCATTTGAGTGACCAACAGGCAAGGTTCTTCGTTTACAATTCGTTGTTATCGGAGTACGGGGTATTGGGTTTTGAATATGGCTATTCCCTCGCATATCCAAACGGACTAACCATATGGGAAGCCCAATTTGGAGATTTCTTTAACGGGGCTCAAATTATGGTAGATCAGTTTATTTCCGCAGGGGAGGATAAATGGGCTACTCAGTCGGGTTTAGTTATGCTATTACCTCACGGCTACGAAGGCCAGGGTGCAGAACATTCGAGTGGAAGGATGGAGCGGTTTTTACAACAATCAGCTGATTTGAACATGCAAATTGTAAATACCTCGACTCCAGCGAATCACTTTCACGTTTTGAGGCGTCAATTAAAACGCGATTTTCGAAAACCACTAGTGGTTTTTTCCCCAAAATTGTTGTTGCGTTATCCCGCTGCCACGTCGCGGCTGGAGGAACTTGCAAACGGGGTTTTTCAAGAAGTGATCGACGATCCGGAGGCGACTCCCGCTTCAGTCGATACGGTTGTACTGTGCACGGGGAAATTTTACTACGAAATGAAAGTTAAGGCGACTGAACTCGGGGTTAAGAACATGGCTTTCGTGCGAATAGAACAACTTTATCCGCTTCCTGAGCAACAAATTCAAGCGGTGGTTTCAAAATACAATCCCAAGCGGATTATCTGGGCCCAAGAGGAGCCTGCCAATATGGGAGCATGGATTTACATGGCGATGAGTCTTCGGGATTTAACATTGCTCGGCGTTCATCGATCAGCAAGTGCAGCAGCGGCTGAGGGATCGAAAAAATTGCATGAAAAACGCCTTGAAAAATTATACAACGACCTTTTCCAATACGCTAACCTAACCCAAGAAAAATAAGATTATGGCAATAATTGAAATGAAAGTACCTTCGCCGGGAGAATCGATTTCGGAAGTGGAAATTGCTCAATGGCTTGTTGCTGACGGAGATTACGTCGAAAAGGATCAAGCAATTGCCGAAGTTGATTCCGACAAGGCTACTCTGGAGTTGCCTGCTGAGCAAAGCGGTGTGATTACGCTTAGAGCAGAATCAGGAGATACGGTAAAGGTGGGACAAGTTGTTTGCCTGATTGATACGAGTGCCGTTAGGCCGGAGGGCAGTGCGCCCATTGCGGTTGTGCCGGCAACTACACCTGCAGCAAATCCTGTTCCTGAAAAGGCGGAGCCTGCTCCTTTGGTTGAAAAGTCGCCCTCGTATGCCTCGGGAACACCGTCTCCGGCAGCATCGAAATTAATGGCAGAAAACAACCTCCAAGTCCAGCAAATCTTACCCTCTGGCAAGGATGGGCGAATCACGAAAAACGATGTTTTAAGCGCAATGTCTTCGGGATTGGAAAACAATCCGAGGCAGGGGTTGGCGGGTTCAAGGAATACGCATCGCGAGAAAATGTCGATGCTGCGCAGAAAAATTGCCGAACGATTGGTCTCGGTAAAAAACCAAACAGCCATGCTGACGACGTTTAACGAAGTGGATATGAAGCCTGTTATGGACTTGAGAGCCAAGTACAAGGATGCCTTCGCCCAACGTCATGCCGTTAACTTAGGGTTCATGTCGTTTTTCACGAAGGCGGTTACCGAGGCCTTGAAATTATTTCCTGCTGTAAATGGACAAATTGATGGAAACGAAATCGTGCTCTTCGATTATGCGGATGTCGGGATTGCAGTTTCTTCGCCAAGAGGATTGATGGTTCCAATTCTTAGAAATGCAGAGCAAATGTCCTTTGCGCAAATAGAGCACGAAATAAAACGTTTGGCGGTCAAAGCGCGCGACGGAAAGATTACGCCCGAGGATATGACTGGGGGTACCTTCACCATTACCAACGGGGGTGTTTTTGGATCGATGCTTTCCACCCCGATTATTAACCCACCTCAATCTGCGATCCTCGGAATGCATAACATCGTTGAACGACCGGTTGCGGTGAACGGTAAGGTAGAGATTCGCCCTATAATGTACGTTGCCTTGTCGTACGATCATCGAATTATCGATGGAAAAGAATCTGTTGGGTTCTTGGTAAAAGTGAAAGAAATGTTAGAAAATCCTGAGCAAATGTTATTGGGGGCAAAAGATCCCGAAGCAACGTTATTAGGAGCATAATTTATTGAGACCATGGCAAAAATTAGAAAACAGGACGCGTTAGATTATCATGCCTTAGGTAGACCCGGTAAAATCCAAATTGTACCGACAAAACCCTACTCTTCTCAACGCGACTTATCCCTTGCATACTCTCCGGGAGTGGCAGAGCCTTGTTTAAAGATTGCGGAGAATAAGGAGGATGTTTACCGGTACACGGGGAAATCTAATTTGGTAGCGGTGATTTCCAATGGAACTGCCGTTCTCGGACTCGGAGATATCGGTCCAGAGGCTTCAAAGCCGGTCATGGAAGGCAAGGGCCTACTGTTCAAAATTTTTGCGGATATTGATGTTTTTGACATCGAAATTGATGCGAAAGATCCTGAATTATTTATTCAAACAGTTAAGGCGATTGCTCCGACGTTCGGGGGCATCAATTTAGAGGACATCAAGGCTCCGGAGGCTTTCGAAATAGAACGTAGGTTAAAAGAAGAGTTAGATATCCCGGTCATGCACGATGATCAACACGGTACTGCGATTATTTCTTCTGCAGCACTGATAAATTCGTTGGAACTTGCCCGCAAAAGAATCGACCGCGTTAAAGTGGTTATTTCCGGAGCTGGGGCATCGGCGCTTTCCTGTGCGCAACTGTACATAGCTTTAGGGGTTAAGGTTTCAAATATTTTTATGTTTGACTCCCAAGGATTAATTGGATCACATCGCAAGGACCTCGACGATATGAAATTATCTTTTGCGGTGCACCATAAAGAGGTTCCCTTCGAACTAGCTTTTAAAGGGGCCGATGTTTTCTTGGGCTTGTCACGGGGAGGTTTGGTAACCAAAGAGATGATCAAGAAAATGGCAAGAGATCCAATTGTTTTTGCCTTGGCAAATCCGGATCCTGAAATTTCGTATAAAGACGCCACCTCTGTTCGTAAGGATATTATTATGGCTACAGGAAGATCAGACCATCCAAATCAAGTGAATAATGTCTTGGGATTTCCCTTTATTTTTCGGGGGGCAATGGACGTTAGGGCTACAACCATCAACGAGTCGATGAAGTTGGCCGCAGTGTATGCTATCGCTGCCTTGGCAAAGGAGCCCATCCCTGAAGAAGTCATACAGGCTTATGGCGAAAAAAACATTTCGTTTGGAAGGGAACAAATTATTCCCAAACCTTTGGACCCTCGGTTAATATATTCGGTGGCTCCGGCAGTGGCGAAAGCCGCAATTGAGTCGGGTGTCGCGAAAAATCCGATAAAAGATTGGCAACGCTACGATACAGAGTTGAAGGCGCGACTCGGATTGGATAATGAGTTGCTTCGCAATATGACATCCAAGGCGCAAAGCAGCCCAAAGAAAGTGGTTTTTGCGGAGGCGGATAACATTAAAATCCTTAAGGCTGCTCAGGTAGTGTATGATGAAGGCATTGCTTATCCTATTTTATTAGGCGAACGAAGAGCCATAGAACAACTCATGGAAGAGTACGGTGTTGAACTGCCGGAAACCGCCATTATAGACCCTAAATCCGACGAGGAAGCGAACCAAAGGTCTGTTTTTGGAATGGAGTTTTTTAAGCGTCGCAAGCGCAAAGGGGTAACGGAGTTTGAAGCCGTTAAATTGATGCGAGAGCGAAATCATTACGGTGCGATGATGGTGGATTTTGGCCTTGCCGATGCAATGGTAACGGGGTTGACGCGCTCTTACCGATCGTCGGTTCGCCCACTCATTCAGATTATCGGTTTGGAAGAAAATGTAAAAACCTTAGCAGGCATGTACATTCTTAATACAAAACGAGGCCCGCTGTTTTTGGCAGACACCACGGTTAATCAAAATCCGAGTTCCGAGCAAATAGCCGAAATCACGGTAAATGTGGCAAAAACAATTCAGAAATTAAGGGTAAGGCCAGTCATAGCGGCGTTGAGTTATTCCAATTTTGGTTCCTCACCCGGTCCCGACTCTCTTAAAATGAAAGAGGCGGTGGAAATCCTACATAATGCGCATCCTAACCTACTTGTTGATGGGGAAATTCAAGCCAATTTTGCACTCAATGCAGAAATGTTGATGGAGAAATTTCCTTTCTCCAACCTGGCAAATAAGGAGGTGAATACCCTTATCTTTCCAAATTTATCTTCGGGGAATATATGTTATAAACTGCTGCAGCAAATGACGGATAGCGACTCGATTGGCCCCATTTTAATTGGTTTAAGAAAATCCATTCATGTGGTCCAATTTGGGGCATCGGTTCGAGAAATAATCAATGTGGTTAAAGTGGCCGTTATTGATGCACAAAAAAAATAGCTCATGATATCACAACTCAACGGACGTTTTATTGAAAAATATGCTACGCAATTAGTGATTGAGTGCGGCGGTGTTGGCTACGAGGTAAAAATTTCGTTGAATACCTTCACCTCCCTAGGAGATAGGGACTCAGGCGTGGTTTTTACGAGATTAATTGTTCGGGAAGATGCCCACATTATTTACGGCTTTCACGCCAAGGAGGAACGTGAAATGTTTAACCATTTGATCAGCGTTTCAGGTATTGGGCCTAACACGGCAATTATTATGCTTTCATCGATGTTGCCCGAGGATATTGCGCGCGCTATTCAAACAGAAGATGTTATGACCATTCAAAAAATTAAAGGAATTGGTGCCAAAACAGCCCAAAGAGTTATCCTTGACCTAAAAGGAAAAGTGATTAAATTATCGGAGCAAGCACAGAATATCTTCTCCACAAACAATACAAATCGACTTGATGCGTTAACAGCTTTAGTTTCTTTAGGATTTGATAAGAAAGCTGCAGAAAAAGCGCTGGAAAGAATTGATACGGGTTCGGAGCCAGTTGAGGGATTGATTAAAGAGGCTTTAAAAATTTTGTAGTGAATTTTTGTAAACGGTATTCGCGGTTTATCAGTCGTGTATTGGGTCTTCTTTTGACGCTATCGCCGTTTATGAGCTTTTCACAAGGCCTGCCTTTCCCAATCAATCCAATTTGGAATAGTTACGACAACAATCATCAATCTTTTGATCTTGGCGATCCTTCCAGCTTGCAACAAACGATTGAATTTGACCCTGAAACGGGAAGCTACGTGTTCAAGCAAACATTGGGAAATGGTCTCTTATTTAGGAATTCCACCGAAATGTCTATGGAGGATTACCTGAACTATAAAAATAAAAAATTTGAGGAACAAAGTTGGGAACAGCAAATCGAAGAGGATGCCGTGCTTGGCCGTTCCTTTGAATTGCCCATAAAAATAGGCAGTAAAGTTTTCGAAAGCATTTTCGGTTCTGGGGACATTGTCATCAGACCTCAAGGAAATGTTGAGGTGCAATTAGGAGTTAATCATTCCCGGTATGAAAATCCCATATTACCTTTACGGCAGCGGCGTATCACGCGTTTTGATTTCCAGCAAAACATTAACATGGATATCGTTGGGCAAATCGGTACCCGGTTAAAAATTGGTGCAAAATACAACACTCAGGCCGCTTTCGACTTTGAAAATATTTCGAAGTTGGAACATACGGGTGATGAGGACCAAATTGTGCAGAAAGTAGCTTTGGGAATGGTTAGTTTAGACCTTCCCACTTCATTAATTCAAGGTTCCCAAACGCTTTTCGGAGTGAAAACCCAGCTGAAATTCGGTCGCTCTACCTTTGACCTCATTTTGGCGCAGTCTAAAGGAAAACGACAGGAAATAAACATCACGGGAAAGTCGCAGGTTCAGAAATTTGAAATTACGTCGGATAATTATGAGGCGAACCGACACTATTTCTTGAACATGTTTTACCATGACGATTACGACTCAGCCATGGCGAGTCTTCCCAACGTCAATGCAACACGCTACATTACCCGAATAGAGGTTTGGGTTACCAACCGCTCAAACATCACAGAGAATACCCGTAACATTCTCGCTTTTTCGGATTTGGGGGAAGGCAAACAATACAATTGTCAAGGTAATCCCGGAGGTTATACCACAGGAGTAGAACCTGATAACGAAGCGAACAACCTGTACCAATGGGCATCGAATCAACCCCTGATCCGAAATTTTTTAACGGCGGTTCCTGCGTTGAACAGTCAGGTAACAGCACCTGGCCCGTTTCAACAAGCCATCGATTACGAAAAGGTGGAAAACGCCCGAAAACTAACTGAACAAGAGTTCTCTTACAATGCCTTACTTGGTTATATTTCTCTCAATAATCCCTTAAATAACGATGAGGTGTTGGGGGTATCCTATGAATATACCTATCGAGGACAAACCTATCAGGTAGGGGAGTTTTCAACCGATGGGTCTTCTGGTCAAGAGGCACTTATTCTGAAATTATTGAAGCCAACCATCACCAGTCCTAAAAATAAAATCTGGGATTTGATGATGAAAAACGTTTATTCTATAGGCGCTTATCAAGTGGATCAAACGGGATTTAAGGTAGATATTTATTACAACAATCCGTCAACTAGCGTTCCTCTTCCTGTTTTTCCTATGGCGGGCTTAGACGACAAACAGTTGGTCACGCTCTTGGAGATGGACCGACTTAATCAAAACAACCAACCTTTTTCTGACGGGGTTTTCGATTATGTTCCTTTTACGGTTACAGGGTCTAAAATTGAAAATGGCGGAACCATCAATCGAAAGAATGGACGAATCTTTTTTTCAACGGTAGAACCATTTGGCAAAACGCTCGCCAAAAAATTACAAGACATCGGCGTCGCTCAAAATGTCATTAATACTATTGCTTATAATGAATTGTACGATTCTACAAAAACGGCCGCCCAGCAAATTCCGAGTAAAAACCGATTTTTATTCAAGGGCGAATACCAATCATCGATCAGTTCAGACATTCCTTTAAATGCGCTAAATGTGCCTCAAGGTGCCGTTACCGTAACTGCGGGAGGGATTAATTTAACCGAAGGAACGGATTACACGGTGGATTATAACCTTGGCCGAGTGAAAATACTGAATACGGGTATTTTAGAGTCCAACACGCCGATAAAAATTTCAATCGAAAGCAATTCGGTTTTTGGATTTCAAGCAAGGACTTTGATGGGGGGGCACTACCAATACCGACTGAGCGATAAAATGAAATTTGGAGCAACATGGGTGCGAATGACAGAACGCCCCGTAACCCAGAAAGTAGATTTTGGAAGCGAGCCTTTCAAGAACAATGTGGTGGGCCTTAATTTTAGCATCCGAACCGAGGTGCCTTTCCTAACGCGGCTGGTAGATTTACTTCCTGTAATTTCCACCAACCAAATGTCAACTTTATCCGTTAACGGCGAGGCGGCTTATTTGATACCTGGTCAACCGAAGGTTATTGATAGGGCGGGAACTTCTTACGTTGATGATTTTGAAGCGAGCCAGAGCACCATAGACCTCAAGTCTGCCACCGCGTGGCGTTTGGCGTCGATTCCGCAAGGGCAACCGGATATGTTTCCAGAAGCGGCCTCGCAATCGTTGTCGGCGGGGTTCAAACGTGCAAAAATGGCCTGGTACACGATCGACCCCGTGTTTTACCAGAGCAATAACCTCACCCCCAATCACATAAAGCAAGATGCTTCCATGTTGGCCGATAGCCGAATGCGCCTGGTCAATTTCACCGACATTTTTCCGAACCAACAGTTGCAGTATGGATCCATTCCAAACATAACCGTATTCGATGTGTGCTATTATCCGAAAGAACGGGGAATGTACAACTACGATACCACCAATACGGTGGATAGTGTCGGGTATTTTATAAATCCCGAAAATCGTTGGGCAGGGATCATGCGTGGTTTATCGACCAATGACTTTGAATTATCCAATGTCCAATTCATTCAGTTTTGGATGTTAGACCCTTTTAATGACGATGCCGAAAACCAAAGTCCAAATACGTTCATGAATGGGGGCGATCTATATTTCAACCTCGGAAACATATCGGAAGATGTGTTGCCCGACTCCCGTAAAGAATATGAAAACGGCATTCCTCCTTTTGGAACCAGCATCACAGACAACGTGGATACAACGGTTTGGGCTCGGGTTTCCAATGAACAGGTCATTGTCAATGCTTTTGATACCGATCCCACCTCGAGGCTAAACCAAGACATTGGGTTGGATGGTTGGAATAGTTCGGAAGAACAGCTTGCCTATTCTTCGTATGTGAGTTGGGTTCAAAACAATGCAACCATTACGCCGGCAGCCAAGGCGCGCATGTTACAAGACCCATCGAACGATGATTATAATTATTACCTGGATGATAACTTTGACAACCAACAGTTCGATATTCTTGAGCGTTACAAACGCTACAACGGCATGGAGGGAAATGCCCCAACTACTAATATGTCCGACACGGCTAACGCAGCAGGTTATCCTACTCAAGCAACCAACTTACCCGATCTTGAAGACATCAATCAAGACAACAACTTGTCGGAGTCGGAAGCATATTTTCAGTACAAGATGAGCATTCGGCCGGGAGATATGCAAGTGGGAAAAAACTTTATAACCAACATTCAATTATACCAGAACGGCAATAAAACCGAAAAATGGTATCAAGTACGAATTCCACTGACTTCCTACGAGAAGAAGATCAATGGGATTCAAGACTTCCGGTCCATCCGATTTATGCGCTTGTTTATGAAGAACTTTGATGAGCAGGTGCAATTGCGTTTTGCTAAAATGGAGTTCATGCGAGGCGAATGGAGGCCTTACTTATTGGATTTAACGCAACCCGGGATAAGCGTACAACCTGATCCCAACCTCACCTCCTTCAACATCTCTGCGGTGAACGTGGAAGAAAATGACCAACGCTCTCCGGTTAAATATGAAGTTCCTCCGGGAATTATTCGAGAAATTGACCCTTCACAAACGTATCAACGTCAAATGAACGAGCAGTCCCTCTTAATGGACGTTTGCAATTTACAAGACGGCGATGCACGGGCGGCATATAAAAATGTAGTATTCGATGTTCGGACCTATAAGAAATTAAAAATGTTTGCTCACGCGGAAGAAATAGACCCTTTAATTCCCTTTGAAGATAAAGAGGTAAGTTTATTTGTGAGGCTCGGAACGGACTTTATCGAGAATTATTACGAGTACGAGCTGCCCCTGTATAAAACAGAATGGGGAGCAAACTCTCCGGAAGATATATGGCCAGAGCTTAACAACATTGAAATCGTCTTCGAAGATTTATTGAGTTTGAAAAAAGAACGAAATCAAAAAGTAGAGGACGGCGTGCCGGGTGTGTCAAGCATGTTTGAGTATAGCAAAGACGATCCCGCCAGTAGCGACCGAAAAATTAAGGTAAAAGGCTCTCCCAACTTACAGTCGATAAAGACCATTATGATCGGAGTTCGGAATCCTCTTCAATCAGATCCCAGCAATAACTGGCCCGACGACGGGCAGCCTGAATGCGTAAATGTTTGGGTTAATGAATTGCGTTTGACAGACTTTGTTAGCGATGGAGGCGGTGCAGCAGTAGGACAAGCTCAATTGCAGGTTGCAGATTTCGCGACGGTTTCTGCCTCAGGGAATTACTCGGGCATTAATTGGGGATCTGTTGAAAGCCGCGTTCAAGACCGTCAGCGAAATGAAAAAATCGGGCTCGATATGAATACCACCGTACAGCTTGGCCAGTTTTTTGGAAAGCAAGCGAAAGTATCCCTTCCCTTCTTTTACGGTTATTCCTGGAGCGTGATCAACCCTGAATTTGATCCATTTAATCCCGATATCAAGTTGTCAGATTATGACCTGGCCACCCGAAAAGAACGCGCACGGCTCGGACAAGATTTTAACGAGCGCCGCTCCTTTAACTTTACGAACGTTCGCAAAGAAGCAAAAGCAGGCGCCAAGCCGGCATTCTGGAGAATTTCCAACTGGTCTGCGAGTTATTCTTATGCAGAAAATTTAAAACGAGATTTCAACACCAATTACGACAGAACCAGAAATTATACCTCGGCGCTTAACTATAATTATACGTTTACAGGTAAAGCTTTGGAACCTTTCAAGAAATGGCAACCGGTGCAAAAATCGAAATGGTTAGTGATGATTCGTGATTTCAACCTTTTCTTGATGCCGAAGAATATTACGTTCACCAACGACTTCTTGAGGATGTACAACGAACGCCAGGTGCGTAACAATTTGGTGCCAAATTATCAATTCAATCCGGTTTTCCTCAAGAAGTTTGACTGGAATAGAAATTACAACGTTGGATACGATATTACCAAAAATTTAAAGGCTTCGTTTGCTGCGACTAACAGGGCCATTTTTGTCGAAGGTAACAACCGAGTGGATCGTAAGAATGATCCATCGGGTTTTCAAGAATTCAAGGATTCTATTAAATCTCAACTACCTACTTTCGGTAAAACCATGGATTATACCCATAACTACGGCCTAAATTATGCGGTTCCTTTTGACAAGTTTCCGTTAACAAATTGGCTTACTGCAAATATAAAATACAACGGCACCTACAATTGGCAACGCGCCCCCCTTGCCCAGCCAGAATTTGGGAATACCATTCAAAATAACCGTTCAGTTAACCTGACCTCTCAAGCTAATTTTGTGACCCTCTATAATAAAGTACCCTTGTTTAAGAAAGTGCTTTCTGGTGGAAGGAATAACCGTGGCCCACTTAACGCCAAAAACAACGAGGGAGCCAACAGAGGAAACAATGAAGGAAATAAAAAAGTGGAAACGGAACCGCCTAAGCCCCCCAAGCCGGTTGAAGAAATGACCAAGAAGGAGCGCAGAAAATGGGCGAAGGTTTTGCGCAAATACGAGCGCCAAAAGAAAAAACAAGAACGCGAAAAGAAAAAGGTAAATCCAATTATCGAGACAGGAGCACGCTTGCTTATGGTAGTTCGCAACATATCAGGCACCTATTCCATCGATGATGGAACCCAACTTCCCGGCTCTAATCAGGAATCCCGTATTTTGGGCATGAATTCTAACAATTTTGGGATGAGTGCCTTTGTTTTTGGAAAACAAGGCTATGACCTCTGGGGACGCGAAAACGGATACAGCATTGCGAATTTATCAGCATCCAACGATTGGTTAGTACAAAATGAGAATTTGAATAAGCAATTTTCGATTACCCACAGCACTAAATTGAATCTTCGTGCTACCTTGGAGCCGCTTAAAGATCTGAACATTGAAATGAAGCTCAACCGAAATTACGGCAGAAATAGCGGAGAATTTTTCCGTTGGAACGAAACAAGCCAGCAATTTGAGGGACAGAGCCGTTTCGAGTCCGCTACGTTAACCTATTCCACCATTACGTGGGGAACTGCCTTTATGAAAGATAACAAAGACCGTTCTTCTGAAATTTTTAACCGCTTGCTGGCCAACCGTGAAGCAGTATCGCAAATTGTTGGGGCAGCAAATCCATATTCTTCCTCCCTTCCTTCAGGTTACTTCGATGGATATTCCGGAAATCAGCAAGAAGTAGTTATTGGGGCCTTTTTAACGGCTTATGGTAATAAGGAAGTCAATGAGAAAAACATCAATCCGATAAAAAACATTCCGCTACCAAATTGGAGCATTACCTACAACGGTTTATCGAAATTTAATTTTGCTAAGAAAGTGGTTAAATCCTTTGTACTCCGGCATGCTTATAATTCTACGGTAACGGTCAATGGTATGCAATCGAACATGGGCGCCACCACGGATGCTAACGGAAATCCAACGGCCTTGGATTTGAACAATAATTTCATATCTCCGCTTCAAGTTCAAAACATTACCCTCAGCGAGCAATTTTCACCTTTGATAGGGATGGATGCCACATGGATTATTTTGGATCAATCGGTAACGACCAAGTTTGAGTACAAAAAAGATCGAATGGCCACACTTTCCCTCAACAACAATCAAGTTACGGAAATAAAATCGGATGAGATAGTTATCGGGATGCAGACGAAAATAGCTAAAGTTAAATTGGTAAAACGCATTCCTGCCAACGATTTGAATGCCGGAATCAATTTTTCATTCAGAGATAATTCTACCCTAATTCGAAAAGTAGTCGAAAACACCAACCAAGCAACAGCGGGCCAATCGGTTGTTTCCTTTAAATTAAACATCGATTACAACGTATCGCAAAACCTGACCGTTTCGTATTATTACGATCAAAATTTGAATACGCCGAAAGTTGCAACGAGCTATCCAACCGGGAATATGAGTACGGGGTTAAAATTGAGGTTTAACCTAGCAGGAGTTCAATAATGCAAGTCCGATTTGCTCAACCATCTGATGTGGCGGCAATCCACGGGTTAATTGAAGAACTGGCAAATTATGAACGGGCACCGGATGCGGTCATTAATACCCCGAATGCTTTGGCCGAAGATCTTTTTCAGCATAATCGATGTAAGGCTTTGGTCGTTGAACAACAAGGACAAGTTGTAGCATTTGCACTTTATTATTTTGGATATTCCTCTTGGAAAGGGAGAATCTTGTATTTAGAGGATATTTATGTTAAGGAGCCTTTTCGCAATGGGGGGATTGGTCAGCTTCTTTTTGATCGAGTGGTGGCTGAAGCTAAGATAGAAAAGGTACGACGTATGGATTGGCAAGTACTTTTCTGGAACGAACCAGCTCTTGCCTTTTATCGAAAAAATAAGGCGATTTTGGACGATGAATGGGTCAATGGCCGCCTGTTCTTTCATAATGGAGATTCTTAAACACACCCAATAACTCTCGCTAAGGCCAAGTATTGGCACTAAAATCGAATATTCGGGTAAAGTTTTCGGTTGTCCACTACTTCTGCTGATTTGCGGAGCGAGTTCATGAGTGAGGCCTGCAGGTTACTTTTTACCATTGCCGTGAGTTGATCTTTTTCTTCCTTATATATTGCGGTTGACGGGGCTTTCTGGGACGAAACAATTTTAACGATATAGACGCCGGATTTCCCTTTCAAGGGAAGAGTAGTCTGACCATCTTTCACAAGCCCTGAGAACAATGCTCCTACGATTTCGGGCTCGAATCCGCTGTTTCCCATGGATGGGTTTGCAAAGGTTACCTGAGCTTGTTCTACAACAGCATTAAATTTACTGGCTACGGCATTTAGACCTTTTATTTTCGTCATTTCATTGATGAGTCGTTTCGCTTTTTTATCTTCGATAAGCTCTGTTTTCATTCGTTCCTTGACCTCATGGAACTGCGGTTCTCCTTTTTGAGTAACCAAAGACAGCATAGCAATAATGTATTTATCTTCATCCCTAATGGGTGCTTGCATTAGGTCACCGGCCTCGGCCTCGTTGTTAAATGCCAATTCTAAAACCCGATCTTGGGCGATTTTGGTACTAATACCGTACATCGTGGGGTTATTGTCCTCCAATTTAATCGGACGAATGAAATAGCCGTTGCGGTTTCCAAGTGTGTCAAACGCCGCAGTTTTCTTGGAAATATCGGATAGGCCTGATAACTTTCGATTGATTTTACCGAGCAACATGTTCGCTTCAGATTCCGAGTTTGCCACAGTTTCCTCAGAGGCCTTGAACGATTTTACGATAGTAACTAAAATGGGAAACCGGTTAGCATCGCGTTCCAATACTTCAATAATGTGGTATCCAAAATCGGTTTTAACCATGCCAATTTTACCGATGGGAGCAGTAGCACAATATCCACCGAATTCTTTCACCATATCCCCTTCCAAGAAGTCTGCGTATTCGCCACCTTTGTCTTTCGATCCGGGATCATCGCTGTATTTTTTAACGAGCTCCGCAAAATTGGTTTTGTTGATGGCGGCGAGAAGGCTGTCGGCGGTTTTTTTCTTACTGGCAAGCAGTTTCGAATCGGTTGAATTGTTGGTAGCAATTAATAAATGCCGCGCTTTTATTTTTGCAGGGGAGAATCCCAACAGTTTGGATAGGTAAAATGCATCGCTGACGCGGTAAGGACCCACTAATTGCCCAATCGCTGTTCGTTTAATGATGGTATCGTAATCCATGGGGTAGGTCATGTACTGATTGGCCTTTGGATGACCAACAGGTACAGCTATAGCTCTTGCTCCTGGGAGATAATTTCGCATTTCGCTTTCTTTCATGACCAGGGCGGAATCATTACTCGAAGCTAGAAAATCTTGGCGCAGTTTAGCAATCTTTTTATCAAAAGCAAGCGTATCTGCTTTGGAAGGCTTAATGGAAATATCAAACAGTCTTATTTCGCGATTATTGCTTCGATTCCAGTACTTTTTATCGGCTTTGTGTTCCTCGTAAAAAGAAAGCAATTCGTCGTCGCTGATTTTTATTTCAGCATTATTGATTTCGGAATAGCGCCTTGTAACAAATTGAATATTTTTGGCTTCTTTTTTGGATAAATATTCTTCCCGCGCTTCAACTTTTGTTATATAAATACCCTGAGCTATTAAGGAAAAGTACTTCTCATTTTTTCTTCGATCCGTGAAATACTTCTTCGTCCCTTCCCATTGGGCTTTTTCTTCGGCTTTTTTTGCGGCTTTTAATTTGGTTAATGTATTTTGCAACTGCACCCTTCCACTTTTGATGGATTGTTCGGAAATAACCCCCGTGGCCTTGTCCACAAAAAATTGGTTGAGGTCCTGTAGCACACTAAATCCCTCTGTTGCCATAAGGTAGGCAGTAAATTCTCGATCACTTACTGCAATGTTTAATGAATGGTATTCCTTTTGTAGCAAGGTGGAATCTACCATGAAACTAAATGCTTTGTCATTCGCCGCTTCTAGGTCTTCGTCGGTAAAGGGCTTGTTTTCCTGTTGCTTTTGGTTTCGCTCTTGGTTTTGAACACGTTCGGTTAAGGCGTTATAATCTTCGATATCAATTTTTTCTCCGGCAACTAGACCGATTCCGTAACTTCCTTCCCCCAAACCGAACATGCGGTTGTAATCCCCCAAAATGAATGCGATCATCGCGATACCTACAAAACCAACAATTAACCAGGATTTGTCACGTATTTTACCAATTATTGCCATGGAATCTGAATTAAGAGTGCGAATTTACAAATTAGTATTCACTATTAAAACCCCTCCATCTAAATGGCAATCATTTTCCCCCGCCTTTTTCAGGTTTTTTTTCTTCCGGTTTAGTCTCCTTGGGTTCAGGTTGTGAGGGCTTGGGTTTAATCACGGGCTTTTCAGGTGTTACCGGAGTTACGGGCTTAACGTCTTTGGGCGGATCTTTTTTGGCCGGAGCAGGTGTCGGAGTTGCGGGCTTAACGTCATTGGGCGGATCTTTTTTGGCCGGAGCAGGTGCCGGAGTTACGGGCTTAACGTCTTTGGGCGGATCTTTTTTGGCCGGGGCAGGTGCCGGAGTTACGGGCTTAACGTCTTTGGGCGGATCTTTTTTGGCCGGGGCAGGTGCCGGAGTTACGGGCTTAACGTCTTTAGGTGGATCTTTTTTGGCCGGGGCAGGTGCCGGAGTTACGGGCTTAACGTCTTTGGGCGGATCTTTTTTGGCCGGGGCAGGTGCCGGAGTTACGGGCTTAACGTCTTTAGGTGGGTTTTGTTTTTCGGCATTATTATTGGGTGAACCTTGACTTCCTGAATTATTTTCGGGCCTTCCTCCATTGTTGCTGTTGCCGTTTGGCGTGTAATTTATGGTGAAAGAATTTTGATCAACTCCACAAACATTATTTGCATTTACCTGGAAGGTGTTCATTCCTGACTGTAAGGCTACAGGAAGCGTAACCGATGTTCCTGCTAAGCTAATGCCCATTAAGGCGGTACCATTCTGGGTGAGATTTACCTCTGCTGCGCTGCTGATATTTTGAACATCCAGGGCTATGGTATATGCCGCAACTGTCACATTCGAAGACGCCGAGGAGGGATTTACCAGGACTATTATCGGAAGATTGCAATTGGCAAAATTCACGTTGGTAGTTTCCGTATCGGTTCCACAATTATTTCCGGCACTGATGTAAAAAGTGTTGGCTCCTTGATTCAAGGTGACCGTTGCCGTAAATTGACCGTTATTATAGTTAAATGGAACGTTTTGACCGTTGAAAGTGAAATAAACTCCTTCGATATCGTAGACATGTTGAAGGGTTGCTTCAAAATAGTATAAACCATCGCTAGCTTGTAAGGCTGACGTCACCGTTATGATCGGTACTTGACAGTGGTCGTAATAAACATGTTGGGTGTTGCTGGCGTTTCCGCAGGCATTGTTCGCGGTTAACACGATTGTGTTGTCCCCGTTCGCAAGGTTTAGGTTGGCTATAAGCACTCCGTTCACGTACGAATAGTTGGAAACACTTTGTCCGTTAAGCGTTAACCCAATACCCTGAACCGAAGGCATGTTGGTGAGGCTCGCAGCGTAGGTAAGAATCCCTTGCGCAACCGTATCGCTCATGGATCCAACGTTAATTTGAGGTGTGGTACAATTTTCATAAATCACGTTCAAATCTCCGCGGTCAAATCCGCAGTTGTTTTGAGCAACAAGTACAACGTGGTTTGATCCCGGGCTAAGGGTTAGGGTCGCACTCAGGTTACTGCCATTGAGCGTAAAATTATTGACGGGATTTCCGTTCAAAGTAATTGATACCTCGGCTGAAATAACACCGGTTACGGTGGCATTTAAGACGTAGGTCGCTGAAGTAACGGTCGCGTTGTTCGTATTTTGAACGCTAATCGAAGGGGTTGTGCAAGGAATAAAATTTACTTGTATCGCCTTGGTGTCCGTTCCACAAGCATTCGTTGCTGAAAGCATCAAGGTATTTTGACCGTTTTGAAGTGTTACTGAGGCGGTTGCGGTATTTCCAACCAGGGAAATAGGGGTAATTTGTCCATTGACCATGAATGTTAACCCTTGAACATTGGTTATTTGGAATACTTGGGCGGTGAAGGGGAACAATGTATTGGAAACCGTCTGGCCGTTCGCCGTTTGAATGTTCACAGAGGGAGAGTTGCACGTGCTTAAGGTGAGGGTTGTTGTTTGCTGAGCCGCACCACAACCGTTGTTTGCACTCAACACGATGGTATTGACGCCATTGTTGAGCGAAAGGGTTGCGCTTAATTGACCGCTCACTAGTTGAAAGTTGGTGATTGCGTTACCGTTCAAACTGAGGATAACTTGATTGCTCAGACTGACGTTCTCCAAGGTTGCGTTAAAGGCAAATGTGGCGTTCGATACCGTAGAGCCTGAAGTTACGGGCTGATTTATGGTTACCGTAGGCGCTTTACAAGGATTGAAAACGATGTTGTTCGTTTCAACGTCCGTTCCACAAGAATTTGTAGCAGAAATTACCACGGTGTTATTACCTGCTTGAAGCGTTGCACTGGCCGTCAATGTACCTGAAGTCAACGTAAACGGCACACCAATTCCATTAACCAATAAAATGACCTGTGACGCATTGGCAATGTTTTGAAGTGCTGCTGAAATGGCCAAGGTGGCATTGGAAGTAGCACCGAAAATGGGGGAGTTCAGCGATATCAGTGGCGCTAGACAATTGTCATAGGTCACGTTGAGCTGTCCAATGTCATTTCCACAGTCGTTGGTGGCTTTGATGACAAAGGTGTTTAGTCCCGGAGTAAGAGTCGGATTCAAGGTTATTTTTCCGTTCGTAAATGAGAATGGAACAGCGGTTCCGTTTCGCATTACCGTAATTTGTGCTGCGCTGTTGCAATTCACTGCGTCAACATCAATATTTATTGAATTTTGGTTGGTGGTGGTACTCAATTGGTTTGGGGAGTTCATAACAACCGATGGTACCAAACACTGTTTAAACGAAATTTGCAGGCTTTTGCTATCGCTGCCGCACGCGTTTTTCACGGAAACGACGACGTTGTTGATGTCTGCATTCAAAACTACACTGGCACTTACTATTCCGTTCAACCATTGAAATGGGGTTGCCTTGCCATTCACTTTTAAGGTGATTTCAGAGGCATTATTCACATTAGCGGTGGTAAACTGAAGTTCGTAGGCGTTCTGATTTACCGTTATTCCACTTGCAATCGGTTGCAACAAGCCAACACTTGGAGTCAAACAGTTATTGTAGGTGACCGTTTGTGTTTGACTTTGCGTTCCACAGAGATTGGTAAGGGTAACGGTGAAGGTGTTGGTACCCGGATTTAATAAAGAAATCGCTTGAACTATGCCCGAAGAAAATGTAAAGGGAATAGCGTTTCCGTTCTGCGTTACTTTAATTTCTTGTATTGAATTTATGCCATTCGTTGTGGCAGAAAACACGTAACCCGAGGCGCTTACCGTTCCTCCAGAAGAGGTTAGGCTTGCGTTGGGCGAGGTACAGGTTAGGTAAGTAATGTTGACGGTTTCCATATCAACCCCGCAGGCGCTGCTGCTCGTAAGGGTTACGATATTTAGGCCTGGGGTAAGCAAAAAAGAATATTCAAGCATACCTGTTGTTGCGTTGTAGGTGTAATTCTTGACCGGCAAATTGTTAACCAAAAGGCTAATACTGCTTTGGTTTTGTGTTTTGAACTTCACCGTGTAAGGTGCCTTGGAAACAGAAACGTTAACACTGGCAGGATTTTGCAAGGTAATAACAGGCGCTTGGCATTGTTGGTAGTTCAAGCTGATTACCAAAGATTCCGAACCGCAGCGGTTGGTTCCGTTGACCGTCAGGGTGTTGTTGCCGTTGACTAAAGTTACCGGAACAGTTAATACAGCGTTCGCCCAAGAAAAATTGTTCATGTTCTGACCGTTAAGTAAAACGCTGAATTCATTTTTACCGCTAAAACCCAAAGTTGACACCGTAACCACTTGCGAGGCCGAACTAACGGTTGTGCCGCTATTGGACGGAGACATCATGCTCAAGGAAGGAATAACGCAGTTATCGTAGATAATTTCGGTAGCTGCGAAGGAACTTCCGCACAGGTTGCTAGCCTCTACTTTGATTAGGTTCTTACCCGGTTGTAAAGAGAGGGTGGATTGGAAAACGTCGTTTAAAAAGTTGTAACTGAATTGGGTTCTTGAAACTCCATTGACATAGAGGGCAATGTTGGAGGCCATGGTGTTTTCAATGATTGCACTCAGGTTTAAGGTAGATTGTTGCACCGTGGTAGATCCGTTCTTTACTAAATTGCTGAAAGTAATGTTGGGTAGGCGGCAATCATTGTAATTAACCTCGAGGGTTTGGGTAGCGCTCCCGCAATCGTTTTGCACGAACAAGGTAAATCGGTTGATGCCAGGCTTGAGAACCACTCTGGAACTTACGGAGTTGGTGGTTGGATCAAAGGTAAAAGGAACAGTCAGCCCTCCCGCATCCCTGATCATAATGGTGTTTTTAGCAGTAATCTCGGTAGTATTAAATCGAATGTAATAGTTCTCGGTGTTGGTGGTAACCGAAGTTTCTGTTGCACTGATGGTCGGTTTAATGCAGTTGATGTTGTAGTTATTGATGTTATTGATGTTATTTTGCTCCTCTTGGTGCGGTTCTTTTTCTTGGGTTCTAAAACGGAACTGCAGATACCCTGATGTGTAGTTATACCAGTCTTTTTTAAGACGGTTTGAGGAAACCACTCCATCCCAATCGTCGATTCCCGTAAAGGTGGTTTTGTGCTCAATGCCGATTGAAAATCTTGGGCCAACGATATATCCGATTCCAATTCCTAGGCTCGGCATCCATTTAGCCTTCCAACGATCGTTTTGGTTTTCATTTAAGGGCGTTTCGTAGGTGTTGTCCATATCGGTGCTAATGGCATTGGAAATACCACCGCTAGCCAACATGTCCGGATAATTGTATAAAACGGCATCGTTGTATAGATTTCCCCATGTTTTGCGCCAAGTAATGCCAATTCCTCCAAAAATGTAAGGGTCCCAGTTGGTGCGCTCTGTAAAGCGGTTTGCGTGAAGGACTAATTCAAAGGCCAAACGGTGCTGCTCATTGAGAAAATTGTGAACAGTCATGTTGAAAGTATCCTTGTACGGGGAGAGTGGACCGCTGACGTAAGCGCTCAAGTTGCTGGTATCGTTGTCTTGACCGTACCAATCTCCGTGCAGGTAGCGTCCTCTGAGATCAAAACTAATACGCCTTCCCGTTTTCCAGTTGTAGGATTTACCTAAGGTAAAACCCCAACCGCCATCGTTTTCATTTCGAACGTCGGTACAACTCCAAGTGGCTCCCGCATTGATACCAAAAAACCATTTTGAGGAATGGTCGTAATCCAAGCGCTGACTGAAGGCGCCCAAGGAAATCAACAAGGTCAAGAGGGAGGAAAAGGTAATTTTTTGCATGATGTAGGTATTAAAAATTATTGCTTCGCGTCGACAATAATGCCAAAATTCGTAAAAAATTCGGTAGTTTGCGTACAATTTGGGTAAAGCAGTCTGCTCCTGTTGGATGTTTCTCCCGAAAAACCTTAGGTATCGTAATCTGTGCAACGGCTTGTTATTCTTTTGTTAATGGTGCATCTTGGTTCTCTTGTCAGGGCTCAGGTGCAACTTTTTCCAGTCAGTGATACGCTTTGTCCGGGCGAAAGCCTCACCTTTACAGCGACCTCTGGTTGTGCAGGGAATGCGACCTATTCCTTTTGGGTAAACGGTGACTCGGTGTTGTCGAATGCATCGGGAACTTTTGTGTTTTTGCCCACCCAAAACATCCATCAAATTCAAGCAGTGTGCGCGTGCGAGGTGAATGGATCAGTGACCTTGGATACGGCGATTTCCTCGGTATCGGTACTCGATGCTAACTTATCCGCTGGCCTAGATCAAACCGTTGATTCTGGGACCGTGGTGACCTTACAGGCTACTGGAAATTATGACTCGTTGATGTGGAGTCCTTCTTATCTGTTCAATTATCCCACACTACCGAGCGTTCAAACCACTCCTTTTCAAACCACGACTTACATGTTAATGGGCTATTACGCGGGTTGTGTGTTTTTTGACTATGTCACGGTTTTCTTGAGCAATGTGTTCAATATTCCCAACACCTTTTCGCCGAACAACGATGGCAACAACGATGTGTGGATCATTCCAGGCATTGAGAATTACCCCGATAACCGCATGGTTATTATGAACCGTTTCGGTGATGTGTTGTACGAATCGGCTTCTTATGGATCGGCGAATGCTTGGGCGGGAACGCGCAACGGAAAGGTATTGCCCGATGGGGTTTATTACTTTCTTTTGGATTTGGGCAACGGGGTTGTCAAAAAAGGAACCATAAGCATTGTTCGATGAGGTGGAAAGGGCTTGTTTTGATGTTGTTTTTAAGTCTATCCGTTGGCGCTCAGCAAGCACCCAACCGGGTATGGTACGGCATGAATTGGGCGAGCATCAACCCATCCCATCATGGCTTGAATGAATATGTAGAAGCGGCCCTGGGGGTAAAGCAGCAATGGGTGGGATTTGACGGAGCACCCAAGACCATCAATGCAACCCTGTCTTTTCCCTTCAGCGGCAGCAAAAGCGACGGAGCGATGTTTGGGGCGGGCACGAACCTTTTGGTTGAGCGCAACGGAGCGTTTACCTTTTCAACAGCTACCTTAGAAGGGGCTGTAAACATCAAAACGAATAAAGAAAATCGGTTGAGTCTGGGAATAGGAGGCGGCTTTGTGCAAGTTGGGTATAACCCGGAATACGTAACCACGAACCAACAGGATGTGGTGGTCAGCCGTTTTTCCACCTACAACTACCCAACCTATAAAATGGGGTTAAGCTACCGTACCCGAAATTCGCTTTCCGGAATTTACGCGAACGATCTGGGTCCTGCGAAGTGGAAAGAAATTGGCACCTTGGCCCAGCTCAGAACGGAATGGGGGGTTTATTACCGGCATTTGGTGGTATTGAACGAGGATTGGTTTTTGTTGCCTTCGGTAAAAATCACCCCGGTGCGCTATGCCCCGTTTAATTACGAATTGGCGGTAAGAGTGAATTACGCCTACCGCTTTCAAGTATGGGGAGGCACGCAAAATTTGAACAATGTCCAAGTGGGCTTGGGTTGCAGAATCAAGGACATTTTGACGATCAATTATCTATTCGATCGAACGAGGTCTAGCGTTCAGGGCATTAACCTCCATTCGCATGCAATAGGCTTAAAATGCATCATTGAAAAACACGGGGCTATCAACCGAAAGCAGCAATTGTTACTCGATTGATTTGGTGGATAACGAAAAACCTTTTATCTTTACCTTCCTCGATGAAAGAATCGGGCAAAATTGAAATAAAGCAATGAAAAGATACATTGCGGGGTGGAGCAGTTGGGAGCTCGTCGGGCTCATAACCCGAAGGTCACAGGTTCGAGTCCTGTCCCCGCTACAAGGAAAACCTGAGTCATTTGGCTCAGGTTTTTTTATGCCGTAAATCGAATCAAGCCGAAGGTTTGAATGAAGGATTAAGGCATAAAAAAAGAGTTGTGAAACAACTTGGTTTTACCTTGTTAAGCCCCTCCCAAGGTCCATCCTGACCAAACGAAGTGCGCGTCAGGATATTCCTGTCCCCGCTACAAGGAACCCTGACGAAACTGTCAGGGTTTTTTTATGCCGTAAAGGGGGTTTGTAATCACTTCCCAATACCCAAAAAATTCACCCAAAACATGCTATATTTGGCTTATAAAATAAGAACATGTACCGGTACGCTTTTCTTTTGCTATGTCTAGGGGTAATGAAAACCTCATTCTCTCAATCCAAGAAGGAGCAGATTGAAATTTTGAATAAAAGAGTGGACAGTTTGACTCAAGTAGTATCGTCGAAAGATAAAAGAATAAACGATCAAACTTCCCAGATTAACTCTTTAAATTCAACCATTACCTCCCTAGAGGGTAAGATTACGTCGCTCAATTCGAATGTAGGTAAATTAAACAGTGAAGTACAATCCTTGACCTCGGATTCCAAAAACAAACAACAAGAATTAAATCAAAAAAAGGAGGAAATCAATCGGTTAGAACTTCAAATCAAAACGAAATCAGACAGTTTAACGCTCTTAAAGGGGGAGTTGGAAAAACTTAAACCCATTGTTAAACCTGTTGTTAATAACACTCCGGTAAAAAACACCCCTTCTGGACCTTATAAGACCGTAACCATTGGAACTCAAGTTTGGATGAAGGAGAATTTGAATGTCTCCACCTTTAAAAATGGAGATCCCATTCCGGAAGTGAAAACTGATGAAGAATGGGAAAGAGCAGGGGAATTAAAACAACCCGCTTGGTGTTATTACGACAATGACCCCAAGAACGGAACAAAATACGGTAAATTATACAATTGGTATGCGGTGAACGACCCAAGAGGTTTGGCGCCAAGCGGTTACCACGTGCCCACGGATGAAGAATGGACTATTTTGACTGATTATTTAGGCGGTGAAGATGTTGCAGGTACAAAAATGAAAAGTACCAGCGGATGGGAAAATTGGATTGATTATTTGATTTGTGCAAACTGTAAAAATTGGAATGCTGAATACCGCTCAAATAAAAGAGGTTGTGATGTATGTCAAGATACCCGTTATCATGGTACAAAATCACGTTCTGGTAATGGCACCAACAGCAGCGGTTTCAACGGTCTTCCGGGCGGGGGCCGTAGCACCAATGGGACGTTCGCCAACAATGGCAAGAACGGTTTCTGGTGGAGTTCTACGGAGAACGATACATACAATGCCTGGTCCCGCTACTTGGATTGCAACTATGGCAATGTAAGCAGGGACTACCTCAATAAGAAAAGTGGGTTCTCTGTCCGTTGCCTTAGGGATTAATTTTACCCTGAGTTTACCGAAGGGTTATTTGATTTATTTGATTCATTTGACCATTTTTACACCGAGCGAAGTAATTCCACAAAGCGAAGCAAGTAACGTGATAAAGAGCAATCCAAGTTAATTCAAAGTATTAAAATGCTCTTCAATTCGTTCCAATCCGGAGTGTATTAGGTTCGATAATTCGATACTCTTCTCTACAAGGAAAACCTGAGTCATTTGGCTCAGGTTTTTTTATGCCGTAAATCGAATCAAGCCGAAGGTTTGAATGAAGGATTAAGGCATAAAAAAAGAGTTGTGAAACAACTTGGTTTTACCTTGT
>Ga0194123_10000545_pt1 | contig 69601 bp, 67 predicted proteins | sample TA2MahsurfametaG_5_FD_155479 | JGI IMG/M metagenome (GOLD analysis project Ga0194123, IMG submission 155479) | Freshwater microbial communities from Lake Tanganyika, Tanzania - TA2015023 Mahale A surface | ecosystem: Environmental > Aquatic > Freshwater > Lake | place: Tanzania: Lake Tanganyika... | reverse complement strand
TGGGGTGTGCATGGAGCGTCGGATGTGCACGGGGCCGTTACGGTACCCAGCCAAATCCGAGGGCCTGACAAGACCAGCCGCGACGCTGGGCGCAAAAAGTTCCCGATACCAGGCCCCATGATCGGATGCCGCCACCAGCCCGGGGTCTTCTCTGCGCAGCGCTCGGCGAATGCTTTCCCTCACGCTCTGGAATGACTGCCAGTAGCCTCTAGCCGCCAGAGCATCGCGTTGGTCCTGGTCGCGCCTGTCGTCATCGGGATTCCATTGACCGCTTCGGACCCGCTCAATCAGTTCGGTGTTGACCTTGTAGCCTTCGATCGAGAGTGAGTTATAGGCATCACTGATATAAGCCTCGTCGACCTGTCCAAGGTAACGGGAAAGGTTCCTTGGCAGGCCGGGTGGCGCGGGAAATATGCGAAGTACCTCCAAGCGCATCTGTGCCCAGTTCATTCGGAGCCGATTGACCTGCGGAGAGGTCTCATCCGCCGCCAGACGGACGAGCGGCATGTCTTCGAAAGGATTGGTTTCCGTCACCACGTACCCTGCCGCCCGCATGGTCCTGACGATGTCATCAGCGACCAGGTCGCGGCCCACACTGCGCAGCGCCCCTGCGAGGCGTCCGGCAATGGTGCTGCGTCCTCCCTCGAGAAGCCGCCTTAGCAGGTCAGTGGCATCCGTGATCATGGCAAGTGCAGCACGCATCTCCACAGGCCGGGCTCTGAAATTGGCTGGCGGGCAGTCGATCAGGGCGGCTGGCAAGGTGAAAACCCGCAACCCATCGCTGAGCTCAATGTCTTGTGGAGGTGGTAATTTCAGCCTCAGATCGAAAATCGAAGTGTCGAAGAGAAGATTCGTCGGCTTGTTCCCGGCCTTTGGAGCCCGGACCAGTAACTGACGGGGGACGCTTCGATTGCCTGTGTGAAGGCTGATGGACTGTTCCGGGCCCAAACACCATTCCGCGCCGAAGCGCTGATCCAGGTAAGTCGCGCAGAACGTCCAGAAAGAGGCAAACCAGGATGTGCTCTCGCCCGCGGGTTCGTCAGGACGCGTCGGCACGAACCAACCCTTCATCACTTCGCGTATGAAGCCATTCCTGTGCAGACGCTCGCGATGGGTGCGGGTGAGTTCATTAGCTCGAAAAGCCACCTGTCCACGATCCTGGATGGCCTTCAGCAAGGCCAGGGATTCGGCCAGCTTTTCCGACGGTGTGGGCATGGGCACCAGCCTTTGCGTTGCCAACCAGAGCGGGTGATTCTTAGGTTATTCCGTTTTATGATTTACAGGTTTTCCCGTCAAGCAAATTTTCGGGAATTCTGCTTCTGCGTCAGTCTGCTATGCCTTGCCGAGAGTCCAGACCCCCCGTTACGCTCCCCGGGCACCTACCCCACGCGTACGGAGTTAGCCTGATGCCTGTCCCCAGCCGTCACCGCAATTGGCTCCCTCCCTCCGCGCTCGTGCTCTGCCTCCTTCTCTTCACTCTCCCCGCCCTTGCTGCGCCACCCTTGGCGACCGTGAAGGATCTGGATCTGCAGCGTTACCTCGGTACCTGGCACCAGATAGCGCTTATCCCCAACTGGTTCCAGCGGGTCTGCGTGGACGACACCACCGCGCGCTATGCGCTGCGGGAAGATGGGAACATCGAAGTGGTCAACCGCTGCCGCAAGAAAGATGGCAGTCAGGCCGAGGCCATTGGCGTCGCGCGGCGCAATGCGCACTTCAACAGCCCCGCCATCCTGGAGGTGCGTTTTGCGCCTGCCTGGTTGTCGGCCATACCGTTCGTGTGGGGAGACTATTGGGTGATTGCGCTGGCGGATGACTATCGCGCGGCGCTGGTAGGCGCACCCAACCGCAAGTACCTGTGGATACTTGCACGCGAGCCGGAACTGGATGAGGCTGAATACCAGCGTCTGGTGGCCATCGCCAAACAACAGGGATTTGATGTCTCTACCCTGCAGCGGGAGTGATCGGCTCCCGTCGACCCCGCGCTCCGCACATCTCAATCCCCACAAACACCCCAAATCCTCGGGAGACACGCATGTCCGAACTCGCTGGCAAACGCATTGTTATCACCGGCTCTTCCCGTGGCCTTGGTCGCGCCACGGCGGAGGCTTTTGCACGCCACGGCGCTCGCCTCGTACTGAACGGAACGCAGGCGGAGGCGCTCGCCGAAGCCGAAGAGCGGGTGCGCGCCGAAGGCGGTGAGGTGGTTTCCGTGCAGGGTTCAGTCGCGGAATCGGCGACTTGCGAGGCTCTGATCAAGACCTGCGTGCAACATTACGGCGGCATCGACATCCTCATCCATAACGCTGGACAGGTGCGGGATCGCACGCTCTTCAAGATGAGTGATGAAGACTTCGACACCGTCATCGCGACACATCTGCGCGGCGCTTGGGCCTGCGGCAAATATGCCGCCCTCGCATGCGGGACACTGGCGGTGGACAGATCATTCAGGTGATCTCCAACTCGGGTCTCTCCGGTGGCTTTGGGCAGAGCAATTACGCGGCAGCCAAGGCCGGCATGCTGGGATTGCAGCGCACCTGGGTATTGGCGCTCGCCCGATACGGCATTCGCTGCAATGCCTTCTGGCCCATTGCAGCCACGGAGATGACGCAGGTCGTCTTCGACATCGCGGCAAAACAGGCAGCCAACGAAGGAAAGCCAGCGCCCGCACCGGCCGAGCTTGGGTTCGGTCAACCGCATGAAGTTGCCGAAGGTCTTCTCTTCCTCGCCAGCGATGCAGCGAGTCACTGGAATGGGCAGGTGCTCACCTTCAACGGTCGCAGGACCGCACTCTGGAGCGCGCCCGCGGAAACCCACATCACTTATCGGGATCAGGCAATGACCCGGGAGGAGCTCGCCGCGCACTACGCCGGAATCTCTCCCGAAACACATTACCAACCGGTTTTCGTGCCCTGATGCACGCCGCTATCGTCGGCATAGGGCACACGGAATATTCCCGGGACTCCGGGCGCAGCGAGCTCAAGCTTGCCTGCGAGGCGATAGGCGCGGCGATGCGGGATGCCGGCCTCAGGCCTGATGAGGTGGATGGCATCGCGAAATACACGATGGACAACAACGATCCCGTGGAGATCGCGCGCTGTCCTGGGTTGCCGCGGCTGAGATTCTTCGGCGGAGTGCCCTACGGCGGTGGCGGCGGCCCTGCGGGCACGGTGCTGCTGGCAGCCATGGCGGTCACAACCGGGCAGGCGCAAGCGGTCATCGCCTTTCGTGCGATGAACGAACGTTCCGGGCGGGGCACCCCGCGTTTCGGACAGGCCTGGATGACGGATCGCGCGGAAGGACCGTTCAGCTATCTCGCGCCCTATGGCCTCTTCAGCCCGGCGCAGATGGTGGCCATGGCCGCGCGGCGTCACATGCATCTCTACGGCACAGAATCGCGCCATTTCGGGGAAATCGCACGCATCTGCCGGCATCACGCCAATCTCAACCCGGATGCCATGATGCATGGCAAGCCGATGACTCTGGAGGACCATCAAGCCTCGCGCATGATTGCGGATCCCCTGCGGCTGCTGGATTGCTGTCTCGAAACAGACGGTGGTGCAGCCGTGATTGTCACCACGCCGGAGTTCGCGCGAGACCTTTGCCAGCCTCCCGTGCACATTGCAGCGGCCGGCATGGGTGGGGGCGCATGGAATAACCGTTTCATGGTCAAAGACGCAGAAGCCGTGCACAACGAGACTACCGTCATCACCGAGCATCTGTTCCAGGACGCCGGCATCACGCATGACGACATCGACGTGCTTTTCATCTATGACCACTTCACACCCATGGTGCTGATGGCGCTGGAAGATTTCCGTTTCTGTCCGCGTGGCGAAGGCAAGGATTTCATCGGCGACGGCAGCCGCTTCCGCTGGCCGCAGGGACATCTCCCGATGAACACCAGCGGCGGTAATCTCTCGGAAGGCTATATGCATGGCATGCAGAACATCATCGAAGCCGTGCGGCAGTTACGGGGCACTGCGCCCTGTCAGGTACAAGGTGCACAACACGCCTTTGTGTCCGCCGGCAATGCTGTGCCAAGTTCAGCGATGATCTTGAGGCGCGATGGATGAGCCATGCCGCGGATTTCCCGTATCCGGTGCCGGAACCCGGCACCGAGCCTTTCTGGGAAGGGTGCAACGCGGAGCGTCTCCTGATGCAGCGCTGCAACGCCTGCCGAAAGCTCCGCTGGCATCCGGCACCCCTCTGCATCTGGTGCCAGCACGAGGAACACGAATGGGTGCCAGTGTCCGGCCGCGGCCGCATCCATACCTGGACTGTCATCACCCACCCGGTGCATCCGGCTGCAGTCGATCACGTGCCTTATGTGGTGGTAGAGGTGGCGCTCGACGAGCAATCTGATCTGCGCATGGTGAGCAATCTGGTTGATTGCGATCCGGTCGATATCGTCATGGATGCCGCCGTGGAAGTCTGCTTCCGTAGACACGCCAGCGGTCAGAAGTTGCCGGTATTCCGGCTGGTTCATCGCAACACCTGAAAATCTTTTCCGACGAGTCGTAAACAACTTCTCCCCAGCCAGACTCCTGCGCAGAGTCAGAGACACTGCGCAAACGTAACGAGCATTCTCACAATCCATGCACGATCGTCATTCACACGCGCGGGCCTCCATGCGCGCAACAAGTTCCCTTGCAAGTGAACATCAGCCAAGCGTGTGCGAGCACCTTGTGTTGTTGCATGTCGCCCACCCCCGTGTGGTGAATTCTGGTCTTCCCGTTATCCGCTTCGTGAACTAAGGTCCCTTTCCCGCGTGGTCATGGGAGCGAGGCCGCGCAGACACCAATACATCATGCAGGTCAGTCCACGACTGGCAATCCCGGGCGAAAACAGCTGAGGACATCCAATGTCAACGTACAGATTGAACAGCACGAGACACGCCCCCGACAGTGCGGACTATCGCGTCTATCACGCCAAGAACTGGCGAGACATTCCGCAACTGGCGCGACTCGACAAAGAGCGGCTTTTCGAAATGGAGGTCGTGAGCAAGGTCTTTCCTTTCAAGACCAACAATTTCGTGATCGACAACCTCATCGACTGGTCCGATACGGACAACGATCCGATTTTCGCCTTGAATTTTCCGCATCGCGACATGCTGAAGCGCCAAGACTTCAGGACGTTGGCGGATCTGGTGTACAGGAAGGCGGAGCCCGCACTGATAGAGCACTGTGTACGAGACATCAGGGCGTCCCTCAATCCACATCCCGCGGGACAACAGGACCACAATGTTCCTGTGCTGGACGGCAGAAGACTCCCGGGCATGCAGCACAAGTACCGGGAGACCGTGCTGTTTTTCCCGAGTCAGGGGCAGACCTGCCACGCCTACTGCACATTCTGTTTTCGCTGGCCGCAGTTCACCGGCCATGCCGAGGAGCGCTTTGCGAGCCGCGAGATCGACGACCTGATTCGCTATCTTCGCCGGCATCCCGAAGTCACGGACGTCCTCTTCACCGGCGGTGATCCGATGATCATGTCGTCCCGGGTTCTCGCCAATTATGTCCGGCCGTTGCTCAACGCCCGTATTCCTTCATTGCGACGAATTCGCTTCGGAGCCAAGGCGCTCACATTCTGGCCGCACCGCTTCGTGACGGACCGTGATGCGGATTCCTTGCTTGCCCTGCTTGGAGATCTGGTTGATGCGGGCTTGCATGTAGCCATCATGGCGCACTTCAACCATCCGCGTGAACTTGATCCCCCGGTAGTGTGGGAGGCCATCAAGCGCTTGCGGGAATCGGGGGTGGAAATCCGGACTCAATCTCCCTTGCTGAGACCGGTCAACGCCAAAGCGGAGATCTGGCAGTCGATGTGGAAGACGCAGGTTGATCTGGGCTGCATCCCCTACTACATGTTTCTGGCGCGTGACACTGGCGCGCACGAATATTTCTCCGTCCCGCTGGTGCGGGCATGGCGCATCTATCGCGATGCCATTGTTGGCGTGAGCGGACTCGCGCGCACGGTGCGGGGGCCCAGCATGTCGGCAACCCCGGGCAAGGTGGAAGTGATGGGCATCAGCACGCTCGGGGATCAGAAAGTCATCACCCTGCGCTTTCTGCAAGGGCGGGATCCTGCCTGGGTGATGCAACCGTTCTTTGGCCGCCACGATGAAAAAGCCACCTGGCTGGATGAGCTCCAGCCCGCAACAGGGTCCAGATGGTTCTTCGAGGAGGCCCCGGAACATCGCAAAGCTGGATAGTGCGAGTGGCAGGCCGCCCTTGCGGCCGAGGCTTGCCTGCCTCGCCTGCCCTGCCTAGCATCCGGTCCACCAACACATCCGGATGGCTTTAATGACACAGCAGAAAACGGCGCTCGTCACGGGCGCCAATCGTGGGCTCGGTCTTGAGATTGCACGCCAGCTTGCGCAACAGGACTATGAGGTCTTCCTCGGCATGCGCGATCTCGCGCGGGGTGCCGCCGCGCTGTCGGCGCTCAAGGCACAGGGCCTCAAGGTGCACGCCCTGCAGCTCGACATGGCCGACAGCGACAGCATCAAGCGCGCGGAGGCTGAACTTGCCACGCGCGTTCCGGCGCTCGATGCGCTGGTGAACAATGCCGGTGTGATGCTCGATGGATGGTCCTTGCCACCCAGCGAGCTCCCGACCCAGCTGTTGCGGGACCCCTTTGACACCAATTTCATCGGCCCCTTCGAGCTGCTGCGTGAAGCGACACCGCTGCTGCGCAAGAGCCAAGCCGCGCGCGTGGTGAACATCGCCACCGACATGTCTTCGCTCGCCAACATCAACAACCCGCAATCGCTGGTCTACGGCGTGCTCTCGCCCGCCTACCAGTCATCCAAGGTTGCGCTGAATGCAATGACGGTGCTCTTTGCAAAGGAGTTCATGGACGAGGGGATCAAGGTCAATTCCGCATCGCCGGGCTGGTGCCGAACGGACATGGGAACCGATCAGGCTCCACTCAGCGTGGAAGAGGGAGCGGATACGGCGGTCTGGCTGGCAACCCTGCCGGCGGATGGCCCCACCGGACAGTTTTTCTCATCCACCCGCAAGCGCGGCGCCATGGAGTGGTGAGGGAAGATTCAAGAGGTGTTCTCCACAATGCCGCTGCGGGCCGTAATCTTGAACCAAGGGCTCAAGATAGGAGCTTCTCGGAGTGATTTAAGGCTTCCCGCACAAGTGCGGGCATGCACACCGTCACTACCAGATCGGCCCCGAGTGTTTGCAAATATAGGCTCAAGGATCTCGAACCCACTGGCGAACACTGCAGAGAACACCAAGCTTTGATCGTTGCGGGCGTGTGGCGCCCAACTGGCGGGAGACTCGTCCCTGATTCCTACTCCACTTCCAGAGTGGCTTGGGACTGGGTCTCCGGTGGTTGCGGCTGCTGTCGCTTGCCCTTGGCCAGAGCGGTCTGGATCTTGGTCTGGATTCGCGCAAGCCCCGCGCCGAAATCCGCATCCACCGTATCATTGCGACGACGGTAGTCAAGGTATTCGTGCGCGATGTTCAAGGCAGCCATCACGGCCACGCGCTCGCTGCCAATAACCTTGCCGCTGTCACGCTGCTCACGCAGCTTGCGGTTCAGGAATTCAACCGAGGTGAACAGCGCTTCGCGTTCTTCCTCCGTGCAGCCGACCAGGTATTCCTTGTCCATGATCGTGACAGTGATCGGTTTCACGGTGGCGTTCATCCGGGACTCAGCGCGATTCCATGGCTTTCAGTCGGGCAATCATCGCTTCCACCCGGCTGCGCGCCTGTTCGGTCTTGTCGATGAGGGTGGCACGCTCGGCGGCCAGTACGGTCTGCTGGCTGCGCAGAGCCTCGTTTTCGTTGGCGAGGGTTTCCACGGTGCGGATGAGCTCGTCCACGCGCCCTTCGAGCGCAGCGATGTCGAGTCGTTCTTTCTGGGGTTCCGCCATGGTGTTTGCAGCCGGCCTGGTGCGTGATGCCACACTGCCGGCAATATAGAGCCGGCTCATGGGGCGGTCAACTGCGCAACTCCCCGCTGCCACGGGATTTTTCCCGCCTTGCCCGCGTGCACCGGCGGCTTCTTTCAACCCCCCGGCTCATGAAATAATCCGCGCTGTCTGCAAGCTCCGTGAAGGCCCATGAACAACTTCGCCGCCCGCTCCTTTTACACCGCCGTTTCCGAGGCCCTGTCGATGCTCGACAGCGATGTCGACCCGGCGGAATGTCACGGCATGCTGTGCGGCATGCTGTGCAGCCCGGAAGGTTTTGAAACCGAGGACTGGTTGCAGCATCTGGTCGGATACCCGGAGGAAACCACCGAGCTCATGGTGGATGAGGCGCTGAACGATCTTCTCCACAGCACCTTGCGCGGCATGGATTCCGATGAGTTCGGTTTTGAATTGCTGCTGCCGGATGATGAGGAACCACTGGCCGTGCGCACCGATGCACTCGGCGGCTGGTGCCGGGGTTTTCTGTCGGGCTTTGGCGTGAGCCGCGGCATGTCCGGCATGAGCTCGGAGAGCCAGGAGTTTCTGGGCGATCTCTACCGCATCAGCCAGGTGGATCCGCGCGAAAGCACCGGCGAAATGGGCGAGCGGGCGTTCAACGAGATTGTGGAATATGCCCGCATGGGCGCGATCCTGTTGCGTGAGGAAAACCGCACCGAGCCTGTCGAGGAGATGGTGCACGGCAGCCTGCACTGAGGCCGCCCCCCACCGCCACGCATGGACAAGCGAGAGTACGCCCGCCGCCGCAAGCGACTGATGGACATGGTCGACACTGGCGGCATCGCGATCCAGCCGACCGCCCCTGAGCGGATTCGCAACCGCGACGTCTACTATCCCTTCCGGCCAGACAGCGATTTTCATTACCTCACCGGCTTTCCCGAACCGGAAGCTGTTCTGGTCATGGTCCCGGATCGCCCGCAGGGCGAATGCATCCTGTTCTGTCGCGAGAAGGATCCCGAGGCGGAGACTTGGCATGGCCGCAGGTTCGGGCTGGAAGGCGCATGCGAGCTCTACGGCGCAGACGATGCTTTCCCGATTTCCGATCTCGACGACATCCTGCCCGGGCTGCTCGAGAACAAGGAACGCATCTACTACACCATGGGGCGCTATCTCGATTTCGACCAGCGGCTCATGGGCTGGCTGAACCGTGTCTCGAGCAAGGGCCGCGCCGGGGTGCACACGCCTGATCAGTTCAACTCTCTCGCGCACTACGTGCACGAGATGCGTCTCTACAAGAGCCGTGAGGAGATCAAGATCATGCGCCGGGCGGCACAGATTGCCGCGGTCGCGCATCGGCGCGCGATGGAGGCCTGCCAGCCCGGAATGTATGAGTACCAAATCGAAGCCGAGCTGCTGCACAGCTTCATCCAGCAGGGCGCTCGCTCTCCCGCCTATCCCTGCATCGTGGGTGGCGGTGCGAACACCTGCATTCTCCACTACACGGAGAACACCGAGCCCCTCAAGGATGGTGATCTGCTGCTGATCGATGCCGGCGCCGAGCTCGACAGCTATGCCAGTGATGTCACCCGCACCTTTCCCGTGAACGGGCGCTTCACGCCCGAGCAGCAGGCGATCTACGAAATCGTGCTGGAGGCGCAGCAGGCCGCGATTGCCGCCGTGCGTCCTGGCAATGGCTGGGATGATCCGCACCAGGCGGCAGTGGAAGTGATCACCAAGGGGCTCATCGATGTCGGCATCCTGAAGGGGCGCTGGCGCACCCTGGTGAAGGAAGGCGCATACCGCCCCTATTACATGCACCGCACCGGACACTGGCTCGGCATGGACGTCCATGATGTGGGTGACTACAAGGTGGGTGATGAATGGCGCACCTTCGAACCCGGCATGGTCACCACCGTGGAACCCGGCCTTTATCTGTCGCCCACTTTGAAGGGTCTCGCCAAGCGCTGGTGGAACATCGGCATCCGCATCGAGGATGACGTGCTGGTGACGGGCGACGGGCATGAGGTGCTGAGCGCCGGCGCACCCAAGACCATAGATGAAATCGAACTCACCATGCGGCAGGCCAGTGCAGCGTGATTGTGATGTGGTGATCGCCGGTGCCGGCCTGGTGGGTGCGGCACTGGGGATAGGCCTGGCGCAAGCGGGTCTGCAGGTGGTGGTCTGTGAGCGTGGTGCAGCACCCACCGGACTCGCTTCGGATCCTCGCGGACTCGCGCTCAATCTTCGCTCGACGGAAATCCTTCAAACTCTCGGCGTGTGGGAAGGGATCGCGGCCCAGGCTTGTCCGGTCCGACACATCCACGTGACCCAGCAGGGACACTTCGGCGCCTTGCGTCTTTCCCATGCGGATCTCGACCTGCCTGAACTGGGCCACGTATGCCCGGCCGACCGCCTGCAGCAGGTGATACTCGAGCGCCTCATCGCCTCGCCCAAGGTCCGCATCCTCTGGAACACCGGGATCGAGGCCAGTCATGTGAACGAGGATCTCCTGCAGGTGAGCTTGTGTCCGGCGACCGGCTCCGTGAATGCGAATGCGGCAGAGAATGGTCATACGCTCACGGCCGCCCTGCTGGTGGGTGCTGATGGCACGGAATCCACCGTGCGCATGCAAGCTGGCATCGAGGCCGTCCGTCACGACTACGGACAAACCGCCATCGTCTGCAATGTGGACGTGAGTCGGCCGGCGCCGGCCACGGCTTTCGAGCGCTTCACCACCCAAGGTCCCATGGCTTTTCTGCCCGTGGGCGGACGTCGCTACGTGATGGTCCGCGCCGCACGCACGGCGGACGTCGCCGGACTCCTCGCCCTCGGCAATGCGGAGTATCTGGCCGACGCGCAGCGACGCTTCGGCTATCGCCTGGGAACGCTGTCACGGCCGGGTGCAAGGCGCGCCTGGCCGCTGCTGGGACTGCGTGTCGCGCGCCGCGTGGCAGGCAGGCGCTTGTTGCTCGGCAACGCCGCCACCACGGTCCACCCCAACGGTGCACAAGGACTCAATCTCGGCTTGCGCGATGTGGACGAGGCGGTGAGCTTGCTCGGTGAGGCTCTGCATGGAGGAGAGGATCCGGGCGACCCGCAATTGCTCGCGCGTTTTGCCGAGGCGCGGGATGCGGACCATGCCCGCACCTTCCGCCTCACCGATGCCATGGCGCGCGGTTTTGCGCTGGAAATACCAACCGCAGCAGGTCTGCGCAGCCTGGGACTCCTGATGGCGGACCGACTGCCGGTTTTCAAACGACGAGCCATGCAGGCTCTGGTGCTCGGCGGCCAATCCGCGGCGACGGAACATCCCGGCATGCCAAGATGAGCGTGGCGACCACAGAAGTTGCGGTGGTGGGCGGTGGTCTGGTCGGGATGATCACGGCGTCACTGCTTGCCACTGCCGGTCGCGAAGTGACTCTGGTTGATTCCCTCACGCATCTGCCGGCGCATGATGGGCCTTGGGATCTGCGCAGCTTCGCGCTGACGCCGGCCAGCCGCCGCATCCTCGGTCATTGCGGAATCTGGGAAGCTCTGGACGCGGCGCGCATCGCGACCTTCGAGGGCATGGAAATCCGGGACGCGGCGAGCCCGGCCAGACTCTGCTTCGACAAAGCGAGTGCCGGCAACCAGCCACTCGCTTACCTCGTGGAACAGTCCAATCTGATGACGGCCTGTCACCGGCAGTTGGCGCGACAGGCCCGGGTGTCCGATCTGGCGGCACAGGTGCTCGGCATGACCACCGGCACGGAAGACGTGCGTCTTCATCTGGGCGACCGGCGCGAGCTGCGCGCGCGCGTGGTGCTGGCCTGTGATGGCCGCGATTCTCCACTGCGGGCGCTCGCGGGCATTGCGAGTGAAGAGCACGACTATCACCAGCGCGCGGTCGTCGCGAATATCCGCACCCAGTTGCCTCATGGTGGTATCGCACGCCAGCGCTTTCTGCCGGAGGGGCCGCTCGCCTTGTTGCCCTTGCCCAGTGCCGATGAGGTCGCGGTGGTGTGGAGCACCACGCCCGAACAGGCCGCCTGGGCCGAGAGCTGCGAAGACGAGGCTTTCAGACTGGCTCTGACCCAAGCCGCCGACGCTTGGCTCGGTGAGGTGCTGGTGACAAGCCGGCGGCTCGCTTTCCCGCTCACGCGCAGGCACGCCCGCCACTATGCGGCCGGACGCCTTGCGCTGATTGGAGACGCCGCACACGTCGTGCATCCGCTGGCTGGACAGGGGCTCAACCTGGGTCTGCTCGATGCTGCTGCAATCGCCGAGGAACTTGGTTCCGCCTCAGCCGCCGCCCTGCAACACCCTCAATCGCTGCTCGCGCGCTATTCCCGTGCTCGTCGTGGCGGTAACCTCGCCATGCTTGCCGTGACCGATCAGATCAACCGGCTGTTCGCGCGCAGGGAAGCGCCCGTCATCGGCTTGCGGCGAGCGGGCCTTGCCTGTGTCGAGCGCTGGGCGCCCCTCAAGCGGCGGCTCATCGCCGAAGCCATGGGTCAGCGTGGTGATCTGCCCTTGATTGCACGACCAGGCCCGTCCAACAGCCCTCTGACCCGGAAAAATTGAAGATGACGATGCTCGATCCCGCCCTGCTCTCAACCGCCCTCTTCGAGAGCTCTCTCAAGAGCCTGCCGCTGCTTGCACGTGGCAAGGTGCGCGACATCTATGCCGTGGGCGACGACCATCTCCTGCTGGTTGCGACCGATCGACTCTCCGCCTTCGACGTGGTGCTGCCGGATCCGATTCCCGGCAAGGGCGCGATACTCACAGCCATGTCCAACTTCTGGTTCGAGCGTTTTCGTGGCGAGGTGCCCAACCACCTTGCCACGCTGTCCTTGGAGGAGGTCCTGCCGGATCCGGCCGAACGCGCACAGGTGGCTGGCCGTGCCGTGGTGGTCCGCAGGCTGAAGCCCTTGGTGGTGGAGGCGGTGGTGCGTGGATATCTCATCGGCTCCGGCTGGAAGGAATACACCCGCACCGGTGGGGTCTGCGGCATCCCTCTTCCGTCCAACCTGCGCCAGGCGGAGAAGCTCCCCCAAGCCCTGTTCACACCCTCCACCAAGGCTGCGGCGGGCGAGCACGATGAGAACATCGACTATGCAACCGCCGAGGACATCCTCGGCGTCGCGCATGCGGCAGAGGTAAAGCGTCTCGCCATCAAGCTTTACACCGAGGCGGCGGACTATGCGCGGACCCGCGGGATCATCATCGCGGATACGAAGTTCGAATTCGGGACCGATGAAACCGGGCGGGTGGTCTTGATCGATGAGGCGCTGACACCGGATTCGTCACGCTTCTGGCCAGCAGACCAATATCAGGCGGGCATGAGCCCGCCAAGCTTTGACAAGCAATTCGTACGTGACTACCTCGAGACCCTCACCTGGGACAAGCGTCCTCCCGGGCCGCGTCTGCCATCGGAGATCATCGCGCAGACTGCCGGGAAATACCTTGAGGCATTGACCCGCCTCACGGGGTAGTCCGCACATGCGCGAGCTTTTGCGCCAGTACTACGGCCGTATTCTTGCGGGCTACGCGGGAATCCTGATGCTGGCGCTGCTCATCGGCTCCTCTTACGAGCGGCATCTCATCCAGGGTGAACTGGCGCGCAACGCCGATGATTTCGGAGTGTCCTTCGAACCGCTGCTCGCGCACGCATTGACTGAAGGCGAGTCACTGGAGCTCGAGCGTCTCGCTGCAGGCTTGGTCGCGGGCTATCTGATCGAAGCCGTGGAGATTACGAGCCCAGCCGGTGATGCGGTCTTGAGCGTCGGCGAAATTTCCCCGCAGGACACGGGCCCTTGGGCACTGTTCATGCCAAGGCTTCTGCCTCACGCCCATGCCATCCATGATCAGGGCCACCTGCTGGCCACCCTGATGATTCACAGCGATCGGGAGGTTGTGCGCGGCCTCATCCAGCGCAACATCGTCCAGATCTTCATCTACGCGACCCTGCTGGCCACCACCCTGCTGGTCATCCTGCTGCTCAGCCTGCGCACCCGCGAACTCGCCGAGGCGCGGGATGCCGCGCGCGCTTCGTTGCGCGAGATTGCGCGCCTGGAACAGACCGCACTGCAACTGACCGGAAGCATTCCCGTTGGCACTTACGTGCTGTCCACCAATCGGGAAGGCATTCCCCGCTTCACCTTCGTCAGCGACCGCTGGCTGACGATGCTCGATGTCGAGCGGGAAGCCGTGATGGCAGATCCCGAAAACGCATGGATCCGCGCCCACCCCGACGACTACGCGCAGTTCGTCGAGCTCAACCGGGAAGTCTTCCGCAACATGACACCTTTCCACTGGGTAGGACGTATTCTCGTGCGTGACGAGGTGCGATGGCTGGAGGTTGAATCCGTGCCTCGTGCTTTGGCAGAGGGTGGCCATGCCTGGGAAGGTGTGATGATCGACATCACGGCCAACAAGCACGCGGAGGAGGAGCTCATTCGCCTGCACGAGCGCCTGACCAGACTGGAGGTGGAGAAAACCCGCGTGGAGGAGCGCACCCGTCTCTTGCAGGATGTGCACGACGGTTTCGGCTCACAGCTCACCACCGCGCGCCTGCAGGCCGAACAAGGCCAGATGGACCCGGCGCGCATGAGCGAAATCCTCCAGGAGTGCATGGCGGATCTGCATCTCGTGGTGGATACCCTCGGCCAGCAGGATGTCTCTCTCGCCGATGCCCTCACCGACTTCCGTTTCCGCACCCAACGGAGACTCTTTGACTCGGCGACAGCCGTGCACTGGGAGCTGGCACTGGACGGTGCTCCGCCATTCTCTCCGGATGAGTCGCTGCGGCTGCTGCGTATCGTGCAGGAAGCACTCAACAATGCCCTGCGTCATGCGCGGGCAAGTCGGGTCTGGATCTCGGCCTTATGGCACCCGCAGCTCGGTCTTGTCGTCACCATCAAGGATGACGGGGCAGGTATGCCTACTGAGATGACGCCCGGGCGCGGCATGCTCAACATGCAGGGGAGGGCGCGCGAACTGGGCGCTTCACTCCAGATAAGCGGTAATGAAACAGGTGGAACCGTGGTCAAGCTCACCCTGCCCGCGAGGCTGCAGGCGGCCTGAAGCAGAGCAGCCCGTGGTCCCGGGCCTTGTTCACAGCCTGCAGCTGGGAGTGGGCATCGAGCTTGCGGTAGAGATTCCGCACATTGGTCTGCACCGTCGACAGTGAAATTCCCATCATTCGCGCCACTTCGTCGTAGGAGTTTCCCTTGGCGAGATTGCGCAGCGTTTCCAGCTCTCTTGGCGTGAGCCCGAAGGTGTTCTCCACGGAGCCTTCCGCGGGTGAACCGGCCAGGCGAAAAAGTGTGCGCGCGAGGGCCGGGCTGATGGGGTAATTGCCTTCCAGCACCTGACTGATGGCTTCGGCCATCGCGGATTCGGAATCTGATTTGAGAATGTAGCCGCGCGCGCCGGCCCTGATGGCCGCAAGCACGCTGGTCTCTGCCGAGATGACGGAGATCACCATGATCGGCAGTTCGGGGTCGCTCTCGCGGGCTGCATGGATGACCTCCACGCCGCTGATGTCGGGCAGGCCGAGATCGATCAGGGCCAGATCGAAGTGAGACTCCTTGCCCTGCAGCAGTTCAAGTGCCTCGCGGCCACGCTGGCAGGCCACAACCTCCCAGCCCCGCCCCAGCTTGCTGACCGCGCCCAGCACGAGCGTCTGGAACAGGGTGTTGTCCTCCACCAGCAAGACGCGGCGTTCGCGGGTTCGTGGAATTGATGCGGCAGCACTCATGATTTTCAGCCTACTTTCCTTGTTGGGGGTTTGGCATCCCATGGTCATGGGTGTGCCCGGTGGTGTGAGTCAGATCAGGCCGTGTGCGCGAGCCTTGTTCACAGCCTGCATCTGGGAGTGTGCATCGAGCTTGCGGTAGAGATGGCGGACGTTGGTCTGCACTGTGGAAAGCGTGATGTTCATCGTCTTGGCCACGGCCTCGTAAGTGAGTCCTCTGGAGAGGTGGCGCAGGGTCTCGTATTCCCGGGGAGTGAGCCTGAAGCCCCCGCTGTTCACCCTTGTCGGCGGAGCACCCGCCAGGCGGAACAGAGTGTGGGAGAGTTCCGGGCTGATGGGATAGTGCCCGGCGAGCAATTCCCGGAAGGATTCCGTCAGCAGCCGATCGTTCTCCGGCTCCAGCAGATAGCCCCGCGCACCATTGCGAATGGCCGCCAGCACCGTGCGCTCCTCCCGCGACGAGGAAAGCACCAGAACCGGGGATTGCGGTGCGGCTTTCATCCAGGCCTTGAGGACATCGAGGCCCTTGATGTCGCTGAGAGCCATGCCCACCACGGCAAAATCGTAGTCCCGGCCCTCCTCGCGGATGAGCTGTATGGCCCGCCGACCGTTGCGACAGATCACACCTTCCCACTGGCTACCCAAGCGGGTCAGTGCGGCCGACAACAGCCTGCCGGCGGCGGCAGACTCGGCGACCAGCAAGGCTTTGCGACGCGTAGGCTGCCGGGTGATTTTGTGTCCTGTGGGCATGACGGCGGATGGGGCTTGGGGTAAAAAAACCCCACCATTTTCCCCGATTATTCCCGGGGGGCCTATCGCATTCACGCAGGAATAGCGCCAGCGCCGTGCGGTCTCAGCTCTCCCGGTAGAGCATCAGCACCAGACCAACACCCACGAAAGCCAGCGGCCAAACCCAGCCGGCCCGCTCCCTGACCGGCGAAGCTGCACGCAATTCCAGCCAGCGAGCGGATCCCGCCACCAACGCGAGCAAGCCGATGGGAATGTGACTCATCTCGATGAGCAGCGCTTCCTGGATGTTCTCCAGCACATGACTGTGGGTGAGCATCATCACCCCGCCCGCGATATTGGAGACCGGGAATACATAGGCTGCGCGCGTGTCACCCAGATTGCCGGTACGCACACGCCACTCGAACAGACCGAAGACCATCACCAGCAGAGTCATGAGCCGGTGCTGCACCACACCCGGTTCACGAAACGCCTCGAAGAAGCCCACATCACCCAGGGGCCAGGACTCGGGATCCGCACGGATGGCGATGAACACCCCGAGTATCACGAAGATCATCGGCCAATGCCTGGCAAAGCCGAAACCCGGCAGCCGGGCCAACAGGGCAAGCAGGCCGATTGCCAGCACGAACACGCCGGACCAGTTGTGGTTGTATTCGGACCAGGCCATGTCGGCGGCGCTGCGCTCGTACAGGATGCCCGCGCCGGGCACGAAGGCACGCGCAGCGTCCTCACGGGCGGCCGCGGCTTCCCGGTCCAGCTCCGCCTGCGCGGTTTCGTACCACAGCTCGGAGTGATCCGGGCTGGTCAGTTGCGGTGCGCGCGGAATGATCACGCGTTCGACGATGGTGTTCCAGGCCACGCGGTCATCAGGCAGATCGATCGCGGGGGGCAGGGAGGTCAGGGAGCCCGCCACGAAGAACACCCCGATACCCACGGCAATCTCCACTTCCACGAAGCGACGCGTGCGCAGGGTGGCAGCTGCATCGAGCGGGCCAGCCATGCGACGCACAGCCCAGAAGTTGCCCGCGCCAAAGGCGAGCAAGGCCAGAAACATCACGGCCTTGGTGCTGGTCATCAGCCCATAGGCAGTGCCGTAGCTTGCCGCGAACACCCCCAGGTAAGCATCGTACTTGGCGATTGCCGACAGCAGGATGGCGAGCACCGCTAGTACGCACAGGCGCGAGTAGCGCGCGGACAGATCGGCCCGTACACCCGGTGCGAGCGAGGCACCAAGAACGATCAGGAAAAAAGGCAGGCCACCAATCCACAGCGCGCCCCCTGCCTGATGCAGCGCCGAGACGAGCAACAACCAACCGCGCGCTTCGATGCGCCCGGTGGCATGGGTGGTCGCGACGATGCCGGCCAGGATGATCACCGCGGCCAAGCCTTCGAGCCAGCCGCGTTGGCAACGTGGATCGGCGCTCAGCAGCAAGAGCAATGCGCCCGCACAGGTGGCGATCCCTGCAAGCGCAAAGGGCGCAGTGAGAGCGCTGGCCATCGGCACGCCCACGGTACCGGTGAGTACACTCAAATCGAGTGCCTTGCCCAGCGCCACGGCCGTCAGCAGACCAAACGCGGTGAGTTGCACAACCTTCCACAGACGACGCAACAAATCCTGATCAAATGAGGCAAACCCGGAAGCGCGCGCAAGCACGGCATAGCGGAATGCCACGCCGCCCACCGTGATCGCCGCCAGCCCCAGTGCAAAACCGCGCAGGATGACGCTCAGGAAACCGAACAGGTCGACCAGCAGATCCATCCTCGCCTCACTCCGTTGTGGCCACTTCAAATTTCAGTCGCCCACGGGTGATGTGGCCATCGGTGCTCAGTACATACCATTCCAGCAGGTACTTCCCCGGTATCAGCGCGGGTGTGCGGCTTTGAATCCGGTTCGCCGGCGCGTCTTCCGCAATCGCCAGGGTGGTGCTCCGGTTTTCGCCATCAATGACGGCAAGTCGCGAGCGGGTGGCGTCGATACGGCTGTTGAATTCCAGATCAACGGCGACTTCTCCCGCCGGCATCACGCTGCGTGCGGCCGGCTGGGCGCTGACGACCACGGCGTGGGCAGCAGCCATGCGCCATGGCAAGGCGCAGCAAACGCACACGAGAAAACCCAGGATCAGGCGGTGCATGTTTTGAGTTCTCATGGTTGCAGACGTGAATGCCCGCGCGCGTCGAGTGCTGCCATCAAGGCTGGCAGGACGATGAGTGCGCTCAGGATGGCGTAGCTCAGCGACACACTGATGAGCACGCCCATCCCGGCCATGCCGGGGTGCTTGGAGATCGCAAGCACGCCGAAGGACGCAATGGCGGTGAGTCCGCTGAAGAGAATCGCGCGCGGCGTGCTGCTGGAGAGCAGGCTGTGCACATCGGCTGTGTGTCCCTTGCGCACGACCAGATAAGCGCCGTAGGCGTTGTTGAGGCCGATGAGCAGGGGCAGCGCGATGATGTTCGCGAAATTGAACGGCACCGAGAACACCACCGAAGTGGCAACCGTGAGCAGCATCGCAACCACCAAGGGTGCCGCAACGAGCAGCGCATCGCGCAGCCCATGCAGCACCAGATGGTGCAGGATGATGGTGAGCAGCAGCGCCCACAGCGAGGCGCTGATGCAGGCCTGGATCACTGCGCGCGCTCCCTCATGCAGCTCCACCGGAGCTTCGGTGGCGGAGGGCGCGACCGTCTGCACCGCTTCAGCGAGCGCCCGGATGGCACCGGGCGCATTCAAATCCACGCTCGGCATCACCTGAATGCGCGCCTGGCCATCAGCAGCAACCCAGCGCTCGCGCAGATCCTGTGGCAGTGAATCCAGAGACACTTCCCCCGCTTCCAGCAGTTGTGACAGTTTGCGCAAGGTGGCGCCGAGGTCGCCCACGAGCTGGCGCCGCAAAGCCGGCAAGGTTTCTTCGAGCGTGCCGGGCGCCGTTTCCACTGCGCGCAACGCGGAGTCCAGCCTAGAAAGGCTTTTGCCGAAGGGCGACCCGGGCACCACGCGCCCCTGCGCTTGCGTCAGGGTTGCCTGAAAGCGGGAGAACGCGGCTGCTTCTTCGGCAATCGCGACCGGGACTGTGTCCTCTTGCAGGCTGAGGGCATCGGCCAGCGCCATATTCATGCCGGAAATGATTTCGAGCTTCTCGTCCTGCGCCGAGGGCACGTAGCTCTCGAGCGTGATCGCCTTGTCCACTTCGGGCAGGGCTTCGAGTCGGGCGGCCAGTGCCACGGCTTCGTCCAGTGCAGGCGCAAGCACCTGGATGGGATAGGGAGAGCTGTCGGGATCGCTCGCGAGATCGCGAAAGGCCGCCACGCCATCGGTGGCACCGTCCTTGAGATTGAGTGGATTGAGGTCAAAGCGCATGAATGGCAGTGCGCAGAGGCTCGCCAGCACCAAGGCCCCGGAAACCCACAACACGCCACGATGGTGTCTCTGCACCCAGCTCTGCCCGACTCCCGTGACGGCGGCCTGTTGCTCCCGCCGGGCGGGGATCGGCAGAAAGCGCAGCAGGGCCGGCAGTACTGTCAGATTGGCAAACCAGGCGATGACCATGCTCCAGCCGGAGATGATGCCGAGCTGGGCAAGTCCCAGATAGGACGTCGGCACAAACACGAAAAAGCAGATGGCAGCCCCCACGGCCGCCAGCGCGAGTGCGCCACCCGCGCCCTCGGCGGCGGCGGTCAGCGCTTGGCTGCGGGCCATGCCGCGATCCGTCTGCTCCAGATAACGCATGGTGAACTGGATGCCGAAATCCACGCCCATGCCGATGAACAGCACCGCGAAACATACCGAGATGATGTTGAGCGCACCCACGGCGGCAGTGGCGAAGGCCGCAGTCCAGATGAGACCGCAGGCGAGTGTGATGAGAACGCCCGTCACCAGGGTCGGAGAGCGCAGACCTATCGCGAGCACCACGGCGACCAGCGCGAAGGACAGGGCCGTGGTGAGCTTGGCATCGTCCGCCACGGTCTTCAGCTCCTCGGCGTCCATGACGGCCGAGCCGGTAAGCCGGAAACGCGCCTCGGGATGTTCCTTGGCGAGCGTAGCGAGCAGCGTGCGCAGCGCGTCTATCCCGGGCAGCTCGGGCTGGAAGTCGCGATCAGCCAGGGCCGGATCCACCAGCACAAAGGCGCGATGCAGCTTCCCTGCATCGTCGTCTTCCGCGAAAAGCTCGTCACGCCAGCGCACGGGACGCGCGTCGCCCGCCACCAGACGTTCGGTCGCTTCGCTCACGCGATCGAACATGCGCTGCAGCATGTCCTGCTGGGCTTCGTCCAGTTCGGTGTCGAGACCCTTACCCAGGGTCGCGAAGATGCCGCGCAGGCTGGGGTCATGGGCCAGGGTCCCGAGAAAAGGCTCCGCGGACTGCAGGCGTTCATCCAGTGACCACAGCTCATCCGTGTCCAGATACAGCAGCCCATGCGTGGCAAAAAATTCGCCTGCACCGGGCCGCTCGACCGCCATGGCGATGTCAGGGCGTTCTGCCAGCCTTGCTGCCAGCGCATCCGCGGCATCTTCGGCAGCGCCGGCACTGGCTGCTTCCGTGAACACCACCACATCGCCGGTCTGGGCGGGGAATGCCGCGCGAAAGCGGCGATGCGCCTGTCGGTGCGGCAACTCGGGATCGAGCATGTTGGCCGTATCGGTATCGATGGCGAGATGGCCGGCCGTGTAAGTGAGCGCACCCCAGGTGCCGAGAGCCGCCAGCAACAACACCAGCCAGGCGTGGCGCACCGAAAAACCGACCAGGACGGCAGTGGCCCGGCCGGGCAGTTGGCGAAGGGTGGAATTCATCGGGCTCAAGGGAGGGATGACGGGCTTCATGCCGGATGCGAGACTGGCAAGGATACGCAAAACAGCCGGTCATTTCAGCCGCGGGGCGCCCGGTGTCCACGAGCACGCCACAGAATCGAGAGCACGGAGAGTCACCCCATGCTGAGCGCTGCTGCCGGCAACCACACACGCCTGTTCGGCGTGTGCCTGCTGGCCACCGACAAGAGTCATACGCCCACCATGCTTGCGCAGGCGGTGGAAGCGCGTGGGCTGGACATGCTGTTCCTGCCGGAAAACAGCCATATTCCGGTGAAGCGCGACAAGGAGTGGCCCTACGCGGAAGCTTTGCTCGACCCGCTGTCTCGCCTCTACGACCCCTTCGTTGCACTGAGCGCGGCGGCTGCCGTCACCAGTCGCCTGCTGCTCGGCTTTGGTGTCTGCCTCATGACCCATCGCGATCCCATCAACACGGCCAAGGCGGTGGCGTCGCTCGATCTGCTTTCAGGCGGGCGCGTGATTCTGGGCGTGGCAGGTGGCGCGCTCGATGAGGCCATGCGCAACCATGGCTCACCGTTCAGGCAGCGCTGGCAGATCGTCCGCGAGCGCACACTCGCCATGCGGACCATCTGGCGTGAGGATCCGGCCGAGTATCACGGTGAATTCGTGGATTTCGAGCCCATGCGATCCTTCCCCAAACCCGTGCAACGCGGCGGGCCACCGGTCTGGATAGGTTCGAATTCGAAACAGGTACCCGCGCGGGTGGCGGACTATGCGGATGGCTGGATCGTCTACAACGGTCGTTACCCGGGCGATGCCGTGGAGGATCTGCGGGAAGCCTGCGCTCGGCGTGGCAGGTCATTCGCGGACCTCACTCTCACCTTGATGGATGCGCCGTGGGATGCCGGCGAGTGCGAGATGTTTCTGGCGCAGGGTTATTCCAAGCTGATTTTCCTGATCCCACCGGGCGAGCAGGACATCGACGCCGCGCTGGACAAGGTTGCGGCCATAGCCGCACGCCTGCGTTCCGGTCGCTGACGCCTGGCGCACCGATCAGGAAGCGGTCGGCGCCAGCGCGATCCCCTCGTGCAGACAGCTGAGCCCGCGCGGCACGCGCTCCAGCAGATTTTCTTCAAAGTGCCGGAGATCGAAACCCGCCTCCGTCACCAGTTCGTCGAGGTCGCGCAGCGGCTGTTGCGCGCCATTCAGCAAACGATGCAGGAAGGCCCAGCGCTGTTGCAGGCGGGCAGTGGCCGGATCCCCGCTTTGACCGTGCTCGATGAACAGGAGCCGCCCGCCCGGGCGCAGCACCCGACGGATCTCGCTCAGCACCTCTGCCGGTTCTATTGCCCTCGAGAGTGCGAATGTGCTGACCACCGTGTCGTAGGCTTCGTCCTTCACGGGCATGGCATCGAGCCGCCCCTCGCGACGGTCGACCGAGAAGGGCAGATGACGTGCCGTGCGCCGGATGGTCGCCTGACCTCTGCGCGAGCTGACCAGGCTGGTGATGGAAGTGATGGTGCGCGGATAGAGTGCGAGATTCGCACCCGTCTCGCCACCGAGCTCCAGCACATGGCCGGTGGCGGCTTCGAGGATGCGTTCGCGGGCGAGGCTGAGCCCGCAGGACTTGTCGAGAAAATCCTCAAAGCGCGTCCTGAGGCGGCTACCCGCAGACATCAGGTGTGGCCCCACCCTTTCATCCAGTTTCTCATTGGGTCTTTCACGAGGCCTTTCATGGCGTGCCAGCCGGCGGCGCGACCCCAAGAGGTGGCATGGTCAGGCCGGCTTCGCGGTACATCTCTTCCAGTGCTTTCAGTGCACCCGCGTGGCCCTGGCGGGCCGCCGCGCGGTACCAGCTGATCGATTCCACTTCGTCCGGTTTCTGGCCGCGACGATAGGACTCGCCCAGCGCAAACTGGGCGTCCGGATTGCCGCCCTTTGCGGCCTTGGTCAGCCACATGCGTGCCTCGCCCTCCTGCTTGGCGGCTCCGGCGCGCTGCGCGAGCACGAGCCGGGCGCCTGCATTGCCCCCATCCGCCAGCACCTCCAGTTCGGTGCGTGTGAGGCGGGCCAGCGTCTCGGGCGACTGCGCGGAGCTGGCAGCGGTGCTGGAGGGCGTGTTCGCTGCTGGCCTGCTGTCTTCGATCGCCCCGACTTGTGAAGGTGTCGGCTGGGGCTCCGGCGGCGGTGGGCCGGGTTCTGGAAGCGCCATGCCGGCCACCACCGGCACCCGCTCCAGATGAATCCCGTGCGCACGGGCGAGCTCCATGGCGCGGAGTTCATCCGCCGATACCTTGCTCGGGATGAGGCCGACCACGGAATCTGCCGGGGCGGTCATCTCCTCGTCATCGGTAGCCGTAGCGGCGTCCCGCGCCTGGGGCAGGGTCGCGGGCAGCGCTGCGGCACCACCGGCCGGCAGCGCAGGCATGGCTGGCGGCTGCATCCCGGCCGCGCGATAGAACTCGCTCACATTCTTGCCCGCCAGTTCATGGCCCTGGGCGGCCGCCTGACGGTAATAAGTGAAGGCCCAGTCATCATCCTGTGGCACACCCTCGCCCAGCAGGTACATGTTGCCAAGATTGAACTGGGCTTCCGCATTGCCGGCCGCAGCCGCACGCGTGTAGAGCGCGGCGGCCTGAGTGGCGTCCCGGCTCACCCCTTCGCCCTTCTGGTACAGCGCGCCCAGACGCACCATTGCTTCGGCATTCCCGCTTTCGGCAAGGGAGCTCAGCATGGGAATGGCCACGGGCAAATCGCCAGGAGCTTGCGCAGCAGCAGCCTCCTCGAGGGTGGCCGCGTTCACGCCCTGCGCACAGGCGAGGCAGGCCAGCAGGAGCCACCGCGATGTGGCGGAGGTGGCCTTGCGGGCCACGAGACGGGCGATGGAACGTTTGATGATGGCGCTGCAGGCGGGTGGAAACGGCCGCGATTATAGGCAGAGCCCGATCCCCCGCCAACCGCGTCCGCCGCTCTCGCCGGGCGATCCGCTCAGGGCGATGTGGTCGCCTGGGACCAGCGCTCACCTGCGAGGCGCCAATAGGGCGCGAGACTGGGCCGCCCGTCCTTGTCCGGCAGCGGATGCGCCTCGAGGTGACGGTCGCGAACGACATGCCGATAGGCAGCTCCGGCGGTCAGGGGCAAATCAGGGATGTCCCGCCGTTGCAGGTGTCCCCCCTGCCAGGCAAAGCGCAGGGCGCCTCCGGGCGTGGTGGCATCCGCCCCCAGCCCGATGACCAGCGTCTGGACGGGATCGTCCGCCAGCACCGTCCACCAGCAGGCTTCCACCGGGCGGGACTCGGGTGCCATGAGTCGGGTCAGGGGTTGCAGGGCGTCGGCGATTTCGATCTCCAGGGTGGGACCCCACAGCCCATCATCGGCTTGGCTGCGCACTGCAATCTGGAGTCCGCCGGCCTCGATCCGGCAGGCCGCTTCCTCCGCGTGGACACCGGACGTCCCCAGTAACAGGGCCAGCATCAGTGCCGGCAACGAGGCTGTGCCTCTGCTTCTCATGCGCGCTCTCCTCCTCTTGGTGGGGCCGCCCCGCTTGAAACCGGAGCAGGTCGTCCCTACTATTAGCACTACTCGTCATCGAGTGCTAATAGGTTCTCTATTGGCATCCTAACCAACAAGTGTCAGTTAAGGAGACATAGCGATATGAAAATTCGCCCATTGCATGACCGCGTCCTGGTCAAGCGCCTGGAAGAAGAAAAGACCTCCCCGGGCGGCATCGTGATCCCCGATTCCGCCGCCGAGAAGCCCATCCGGGGCGAAGTCGTCGGCGTCGGCAACGGCAAGGTCCTGGACAATGGCCAGGTTCGCATGCTGGACGTGAAGGTTGGCGACAAGGTCCTCTTTGGCAAGTACTCGGGCACCGAGGTCAAGGTCGAAGGCGTCGAATACGTCGTGATGCGTGAAGACGACATCATGGCCATCCTCGGCTAAGCCACATAAACACGGATTCATTCAGAGGAAGCATCAATGGCTGCTAAAGAAGTACGTTTTTCCGACGACGCCCGCCAGCGCATGGCCCGCGGCGTCAACATTCTCGCCAATGCCGTCAAGCAGACCCTGGGCCCCAAGGGCCGTAACGTCGTGCTCGAAAAGAGCTTCGGCGCCCCCACCGTGACCAAGGACGGCGTGTCCGTGGCCAAAGAAATCGAACTCGAAGACAAGTTCGAGAACATGGGCGCCCAGATGGTGAAGGAAGTCGCTTCCAAGACTTCCGACGTCGCCGGTGACGGCACCACCACCGCCACCGTGCTGGCCCAGGCCATCGTGCGCGAAGGCCTGAAGGCCGTGTCCGCCGGCAACAACCCGATGGACATCAAGCGCGGCATCGACAAGGCCGTGATCGCGGCCGTCGGTGAGCTGCAGGTCATCTCCAAGCCCTGCACCGACAGCAAGTCGATTGCCCAGGTGGGTACCATCTCCGCCAACTCCGACACCAGCATCGGCGACATCATCGCCCGTTCCATGGACAAGGTCGGCAAGGAAGGCGTGATCACCGTGGAAGAAGGCTCGGGCCTCGAGAACGAGCTCGACATCGTGGAAGGCATGCAGTTCGACCGCGGTTACCTGTCGCCCTACTTCATCAACAATCAGGAAGCGATGAACGTGGAGCTCGAAGAGCCCCTGATCCTGATTCACGACAAGAAGGTCTCCAACATCCGTGACCTCCTCCCCGTGCTGGAAGGCGTGGCCAAGGCCGGTCGTGCGCTGCTGATCATCGCCGAAGACGTGGAAGGCGAAGCCCTTGCCACCCTCGTGGTGAACAACATGCGCGGCATCGTGAAGGTCTGCGCCGTCAAGGCGCCGGGCTTCGGCGACCGCCGCAAGGCCATGCTGGAAGACATCGCCATCCTCACCGGTGGTACCGTCATCTCCGACGAAGTGGGCCTCAGCCTCGAAAAGGCCGACCTGAAGGATCTCGGCCGTGCCAAGCGCGTCCAGATCACCAAGGAAAACACCATCATCATCGACGGCGCCGGTGACCAGAAGGCCATCGAAGGCCGCGTGCAGCAGATTCGCGCCCAGATCGAGGAAACCTCCTCGGACTACGACCGCGAGAAGCTGCAGGAGCGCGTGGCGAAGCTGGCCGGCGGCGTGGCCGTCATCAAGGTTGGTGCCGCGACGGAAGTCGAAATGAAGGAAAAGAAGGCTCGCGTGGAAGACGCGCTGCACTCCACCCGCGCTGCGGTGGAAGAAGGCGTGGTTCCTGGCGGTGGTGTGGCCCTGCTGCGCGCCCAGGCCAAGGCCAGGGCCGTGAAGGGTGACAACCACGACCAGCAGATCGGCGTGGACATCCTGGTCCGCTCGCTCGAAGAGCCGCTGCGCCAGATCGTCGCCAACGCCGGTGAAGAGCCGTCCGTGGTGCTCAACAAGGTCGCCGAAGGCAGTGGTAACTACGGTTACAACGCCCAGACCGGTGAATATGGCGACATGATCGCCATGGGCATCTTGGATCCGACCAAGGTGTCGCGCTCTGCCCTGCAGAATGCGGCGTCCGTGGCCGGCCTGATCCTCACCACCGAGTGCATGATCGCCGAAGCCCCGAAGAAGGACGGTGGCCACAACCATCCTCCGATGCCCCCGGGCGGCGACATGGGCATGATGTAAGACCGTAAGGTCTGGTCAGTCTCCGTCGGTCGCAAGGCCGACGGAGGCACCCGAAGAACCCCGGACCGTTCGCGGTACCGGGGTTTTTTATTGGGTCCTTGCTCTTTCCGGGCGTAAGGCTTGCTCAGGTAAGAGCGGTGCTGGAGTTTGCGGCGAAGCACTCCCTAACGGCTGCGTGAAGGTTCTGTTTGACCAAGGCACGCCTGTGCCACTCAGAGACTGGCCAGGTCGTTGCTCTAGTCGCGAATCTTCTTGGCCAAATCCGGTTGGGTGGAGGAATCGCCCGCCCGCATGTAGCGCGCCTCGCCATCACCCCGGGTCACGTTTTCGTATACCCCCTCATCGCGCTTCACGAGCTTGGTGAAGCCCTGCTCCTTCAGCTGGCTGTTGCCGACCGGAAAGGCGAGGGCTGGCGGTGACAGTTGCTTGTGCACGGGCTCCAGGAAATCCGTTTCGCCCATGGGCACCTGGGCCGCGTAGCACACCTCACCCCACGTGCCGAGCTCGACATGGATGCCGTGGCGCACGGTCACGGTCTGACCGTTGGCCGGGCAGTGGTAATCGTAGCGTGGCATCCGGGACTTCCCGTTGAAATCCCCTCCCGTATAGGGCCTGCACAAGGATTTGCCAAGCCCCGGGCCTATAATCAGCTCCGGTCATTCGCGGAGAACACCCCATGCTGCACATCGAACAACTGGCCGTGCTGAGCGACAACTATGTCTATCTGCTGCGCGATGCCGCCAGCGGCACCGTGGGCGTGGTCGACCCCGCGGAGCCCGAGCCGGTAGTCGCGGCACTGGCCCGCCTCGGCTGGCCACTGCACTGGATACTGAACACCCACCACCACCCGGATCACGTCGGCGGCAACGAGGCGCTCATCGAGGCCACGGGCTGCAAGGTCGTGGGCCCGCGCGCGGATGCTGCACGTATCCCCGGCATCTCGCTCGCGCTGGGCGAAGGCGAGGAATTCGCCTTGGGAGAATCGAAGGCGCGAGTGTTCGACGTGCCCGGTCACACGCGGGGCCATATCGCCTTTTGGTTTGCGGAAGCCAAAGCGCTTTTCTGCGGCGATACCCTTTTTGCTCTCGGCTGCGGCCGACTTTTCGAGGGCACTCCCACCCAGATGTGGGACTCCCTGTCCCGCCTGAAGGCCCTACCGGGCGACACGCGCGTCTTCTGCGCGCATGAATACACCCAATCGAATGGCCGTTTTGCGCTCGCCATGGAGCCGGGCAACGCCGCCTTGCAGGCCCGCATGCGCGAGGTCGATGGGCGCCGCGCCGCGAGCCAGCCGACCGTGCCCTCCACCCTCGCCGAGGAATGGGCCACCAATCCTTTCCTGCGTCCGGATAGCCCGGAGCTCCAGGCAACTCTAGCCCTCACCGGTCATGGCATGGTGGAAGTCTTCGCCGCCACGCGCGCCCGCAAGGACACCTTCCGTGGTTGAGAAGCCAGCGCGGCAATCCGCCTTGGCGACTGATCCCTCGGCGAAATTTGACGAGAGCTACTTCCAGCGTTTCTACTTTTCAAAGCGCACCCGTGCGGTCGCCCCGCTCGAATATCTTGCGCGTGCCCGCCTGCTCGCGGCCTACGCCGCGCTGCATGATCTGAAAATAAAGCGGATTCTGGATCTCGGTGCCGGTGCGGGCTATTTCCTGCGCGCACTGGATGCGGTGTTCCCTGGTGCTCGCTGCGTGGGCGTGGAAGTCAGTGACTACGCCTGCTCACGCTACGGCTGGCGCAAATCCTCTGTTACCGAGTTCCACGATCCACGGCCCTATGACCTCGTGGTCTGTCACGATGTGATCCAGTATCTCGACAATCAAGAAGCGGCGCGCGCCCTGCAGAACATCAGCAGCCTTTGTCGCGGCATGCTGTTCTTCATGGCCTTGACGCGGGAAGACTGGGAGCAGAACTGCGATCAGACGCGCACCGACAGCGCGGTCTACAAGCGGCCGGCCAGATGGTATCGGGAGCGTTTGAAGTCGGATTTCCAGCGCGTGGGGTCGGGAGTCTATCTGGCGCGGCGCGCAGGGATCCCCCTCTTCGCGCTGGACGCGGATTGAGGGTTTACTTCAGCGCGATGAAGCGCAGCGCGAGTCCGTTGTTACACCAGCGCTCGCGGGTGGGTGGCGGACCATCATCGAACACATGCCCCTGATGACCTCCGCAGCGCACGCAATGGTATTCCGTGCGCGGAATCCACAAGAAGTTGTCTTCCTTGGTCTCCATATGACCCGGGATGCTGGCAAAAAAGCTTGGCCAGCCGGTGCCACTGTCGTATTTCATCGCAGAGGTGAACAGGGGCAGTGAGCAGGCCCGGCAGACATAAACGCCGTCGCGTTTTTCCTGATTGAGATGGTTGGAGTAGGGCTCCTCGGTGTCCTCCTTGAACAACACCTCATAGCTCTCCTTGGGCAGCAGCTTGCGCCATTCCTCGGCTGATTTGCGCACCGGCGTGAGTGAGGTGTCTATCTCGGCCCTTGGATTCAGCAGCTCGCGCCAGTGCTTGCGCATCTGATCCACCTCCGCGGCCGTGGGTGCGGCTTGTGCGCGGCCCACACAGCACCACAGAGCCAAGCCACCCAGATGTGCGAGAGCGGCGCGTCGATTGATCTTCAAGGATTTCACAGGCTGCTCCCCGCTCATGCCTCGCTCCAGACCGCGGCCGAGATGTCCGCGCCCTGACCGGCGAAGTAGCGTGCGAGGTAATCCTCAAAATTGAGGCTCTCATCCGCCTCCAAGGCGCGCTGCGCCACCCAGGACTCTTCGGCCCAGACATGAAACTGCGCGCGTACTTTCTCGGGCAGCGAGTCTTCACGAAACCACGCGGCATGGGCCTGCGAGCGCTCCAGCGCATATTCATGGAAGCTTTCGCCGGAAGCCCGCAGATCGGCCACCATGCGCGCCGACGGCAACAGTGAAAAATCCTGCAGAGCCGCCCGCTGGGCCCTCAGCGCATCGCGGTAGCACTCACCACCCGCGGCGGCGTCGAGCACCACGCAGATGGGCTCCATGGCCTTCATGATCTGCTGCGCCCAATCCACCACGGACACGCGCCGACCGCGCTCTATGAGTCTGAGACCGGGCTCGCGCCCACGCAGGGCGACGGTCAGTTCGTTGTATTCAATCGCCCACTGCTCTTCCTCGTTGATGGGCGCGCTTTCGGCCAGCAGGCAGAGCAGCAGGAATGCTTCGAGGAAACACATGTGTTCGGTGGAGACGCCACTGCGACTGAAGGCCTGCACATCCAGCGCCCGCATCTCCACATACTCCACCCCACGCTCGCGCAGCGCGCTGCTGGGCTTTTCGCCCGGCCGGGTGGTGCGCTTGGGTCGCATGTAGCTGTAGAACTCGTTCTCGAGCTGCAGCATGTTGGTGTTCAGCTGTACGCGCTGGCCACCGTCGTAAAGCCCGATCACTTCGTATTCCGGATAGGGCGTTGCAATCGCGCGGCTCAGGCTCTGCACGTAATTGTCGAGCGTGTCGTAGGACATGCGCAGCGCGGCCTGGTTCTTGTTCTTGTAGCCGATGTCACTCATGCGCAGTGACGTGGCGTGCGGCAGGTAGTGGGTATGCGGATCAAGCTGCCGGAAGCGCGTCGTGCGCCCGGCGAGGAAGGAGCTGCCCACCACCGGGCTGCTGCCAAACAGCAACGGCACCAGCCAACCGAGGCGACGGAAATTACGAATCAGCGCAAAGTACTGCTTGTCGATGAAATTGCGCTGGCTGTCCGGATCCCGTTCCATGGCCTGGTAGAGCGGCCAGAATTCCAGCGGCAAGGAATAGTTGAAATGCACGCCGGCAATGGTCTGCATCCTGCGGCCATAGCGGTAATCGAGGCCAACGCGGTAGACATGTTTCATGCGTCCGATGTTCGAGTGCCCGAACTCCGCGATGGGCACCTCCTGATCATCGCGAATCGCGCACGGCATGCTCGCGCACCACAGCAGTTCGTCCGGGGTGAGCGTGTGATAGATGAAGCGATGTATGTTGTCCAGAAAGCCCGCAACTTCCTCATTCGACGCAAACGCCGGCGTGATGAATTCCGGCAGGGCTTCCGAATAGTCGGTGGTGATATACGGATGAGTCAGGGCCGAGCCCCAGGACTGAGGATGCAGCGTGCGCGCCAGACGCCCTTCGCGCGTGATGCGCAGGCTTTCCTTTTCCACGCCGCGCTTGCCGCCGGCCAGGGCATCCACCCAGCCCAAGGCTTGCATGCGATTCAATCTGCGCTGGGCGAGTTCGTACACAGGGACTCCGATACCGGGCGTTGTTCTGATTTGCAGGCAAGGGTACCACAAGCCTTCTACATGCCCTCTGCTGGTGCTTCACGACTCGGAGGCCGATCTATTGCGGCGCGACATTTACACCGGGAAAACAACTCGCATACGATGAGCGCGGTTGCAGCAACTCCCTATATCCACGCGTGAAGCCCATCCAGAAACTGCTCATCGCCAATCGCGGCGAAATTGCCTGTCGTGTCATCCGCAGCGCCCCCCAGCTGGGGATTCGCACGGTGGCCGTGTATTCCGACGCGGACGAACATGCGCTCCATGTGCTGCAGGCGGATGAAGCCTGCCGCCTTGGTCCGCCCAAGGCAGCGGAAAGTTATCTCAAGGTGGAGGCCATCCTCGAAGCGGCCAAGGCCACGGGTGCAGATGCCGTCCACCCCGGATATGGCTTTCTGGCGGAGAACGCCGGTTTTGCGCGCGCGGTCGCGGCTGCCGGCATGGTGTTCGTTGGTCCCACGCCCGAGCAGATTGAAGCCATGGGCGACAAGGCGCGGGCGCGCAGCCTGGCGGAAGCCGCCGGGGTCCCTGTGGTGCCCGGCAGCCGGCGTTTCAGCATGGGCGATCTGAATGACCTCGAGAGCGCGGCGCAAGCGGTCGGTTATCCGCTGCTGGTCAAGGCTGCCGCTGGGGGCGGCGGTATCGGCATGCGTCTCGTCGAGGAGGAAAGCCAGCTGCGCAAGGTGGCGGAAGCCACCCAGACCATGGCCGAGCGCTCTTTTGGCGATGGGGCGGTGTTCCTGGAACGTTTCATTCCCAAGGCTCGCCATGTGGAGATTCAAGTCTTCGGCTTTGGAGACGGTCGGGCCGTCCATCTCTTCGAGCGCGACTGCTCCCTGCAGCGCCGCTTCCAGAAGGTGGTGGAGGAATCCCCGGCTCCCGGCCTGCCGGCCGCGGTGCGCGACCGCATGGCGCACGCGGCCGTGGCGCTGGCCGAAGCCCAGCAGTACGCAGGGGCAGGCACGGTGGAATTCATCGTCGATGCCGCCACTTTTGAATTCTTCTTCCTCGAGATGAACACCCGCATCCAGGTGGAACATCCGGTCACGGAAATGATCACCGGCCAGGATCTCGTGAGCCTGCAGCTGCGGCTGGCCCGGGGTGAGGCGCTCACCGAACTGGCCCAAGCCGGCCTCGTCGTGCGCGGTCATGCCATCGAATGCCGCCTCTACGCGGAGAACCCGGACAAGATGTTCCTGCCCTCACCCGGCAAACTCACCGAGCTGCGCCTGCCCGAGTCCGGCCCCACCCTGCGGGTGGACACGGGTGTGCGAGAGGGCGATGCGATCACCGCCTGGTACGACCCCATGATCGCCAAGCTCGTCTGCTGGGGCCAGACGCGCGAGGAAGCGCTGGCCAACATGGCGGCGGCGCTCGCCGAGACCCGCATCGAGGGGATATCGAATAACATCCGGTTCCTGCGCCGGATCATGGACCACGCCGCTTTTGCCCGCGGTGACGTGTTCACGGGCTTTCTGGAAACCTACCGGCAGGACCTCGTCGGCTGAGCCGCGCGGGGTGTCCGGTGAGCGAATGCGACCTGGAGAAAAAGCGTAGATGATTTACGAGCAACCCCGATTCCTGCCAGGTGGCGATCGCTTCCTGACCATCGAATTCGGCGATGAGCTGAATCTGGAACTCAACTTCCGCGCGCAAGGGCTCGCCAAGCTCATCGCGGAGCACCAGGTGAAGGGCATCGTCGAGGCAGCGCCCTTCTTTGCCACCATCCTCATCCACTACGACCCGGATCTGATCAGCTTCGAGGATCTGAAGCGCGAGATGGCGGCTCTCATCGGCACCCTGACGACGCTCGATGATGTGGAGCTCGACAGCCGCCTCATCTATTTCCCGGCGGTATATCTCGACCCTTGGAGTGCGGAGGCCATCGACCAGTACATCGAGAAGATCAATCCCAACAAGAAGCGCGATCCGGAGTTCGTGGCCGAGCTCAACGGCCTGGAAGATGCGGCGCAGATGGTGCGCGTGCATTCGGGCACGGAATACTGGGTGGCTGCACTGGGCTTCTGGCCGGGCACGCCGTTCATGATGCCGCTTGACCCACGTTGCAGACTGTTCGCGCCCAAGTACAACCCGCCGCGCACCTTCACCTACAAGGGCACCATCGGCATGGGAGGCGGTTCCACGGCCATTTATCCAGTGGATGGTCCCGGGGGTTACCAGATCTTCGCGCGCACGCCGGTGCCCATCTGGGACATGTCGCAGAAGATGGAGCCTTTTCGCGAGGCGCCACACCTGCTGCGCCCTACCGATCGCCTGAAGTTCGTGCATTGCAGCCTGGAAGAATTCGAGGCCATCGAGCGCAAGTGCGCCGAGGGGACCTACCAGATCAACGCTGTCGGCTACCAGAAGATTTCGCTCAAGCGCTATCGCGCCTGGGCCGAGTCGCTGGATCGCACCGCCCGGTTCTGAGGACAAAGCCATGCTCGAAGTGATCAAACCCGGCCTCGAGACCAGCATTCAGGACTGGCCCGGCCGCTATGGCTATCTCAACTGCGGCTATCCCTGGTCCGGCCCCATGGATTCGTGGTCTTTCCGGCTCGCCAATGTGCTGGTCGGCAATGCTCCCGGCGATGCCGCGCTCGAATGCCAGTTCATAGGCCCCACCCTCAAGTTCCAGCGCAACACCATCATCGCCCTCACGGGTGCAGACATGCAGGCCAAGCTCGATGGTGAGCCCGTTCCGCTGTGGCAGAGCATTGCCGTGAACGCTGGACAGACTCTTGCGATGGGCTCGGCCCGCCTCGGTGCGCGAGGCTATCTCGCCATCGCCGGTGGTATCCGCAACGAGGTTTTCTTTGGTTCCCGCGCCACCTTCAACAAGGGCGGTCTGGGCGGTATGGAGGGTCATGCCCTCAAGGCCGGGCAGGTTGTACCTGTAGGCGAAGGCCAAGGCCGTGCAGGACTCAAAGTGAAGGAGGCCGCGCGCCCGGTCATCGTCACCGACAAGCGCTGGCAGGTGGAAGTGGTCGCAGGGCCGAATGATGACTGGATCGACGCTGCCGGCCATGAACGTTTCCTTGCGACCGACTGGAAGCTGTCCTCCAAATCCGATCGCGGCGGCTTCCGTCTGGAGGGTCCGGAATGGACCTTCACTGAGCGCGCCTACCACAAGCTGCCGGAGCATGGCTCCGATCCCGCCAACATCGTGGACCACGGCTATCCCGTGGGCGCCATCAATCTCGCCGGCCAGACGCCCATCATCCTGGTGTCGGATGGCCCCAGCGGTGGCGGCTTCATCAATCCCTATACCGTGCCCCAGTGCGCGTTCTGGAAACTGGGCCAGTCCAAACCCGGCGAGGTCTATCGCTTCCAGGTCATCTCCGTGACCGAAGCGCAGCAACGGGCCCGCGACATGGCCGCACGTTGCACCCCTGACAGTCTCGAATGAATCCCTGATTGAGGAGCGATATTCCGATGGCACACGAAGTGGAACTGCAGACGGCCGGCAACATGTGGAAGGTGCTGGTGAAGCCGGGTGATCAGGTGCAGGCAGGCGATACCCTTTTCATCATGGAAGTGATGAAGATGGAAGTGCCGCACGAGGCGCCCGCTGCGGGCACGGTGAGTGCGGTAAATGTGGCGGAAGGCGAGGAAGGCCTGGAAGCCGGATTCGTGGCGGTGGTGATCGACTGATCACGGCGTGAAGCGGCTCAGGCGGGTTGCGACCTGTCCTGGGCCAGCAAGCCGCGCGCCACGCGCGCAATTTCAGCACCCATCGACCCGGGTGCCTGCATTTGACAATCCCCGGCACGTGACCGCAGAGCAGCGAGTGCAGTCGGGTTCTCCAACAGATCAACCACAGTTCTCTCCCATGCCGGCAGATCCAGGGGGTCGAGTGCCGGCATGAGCCCTTGGCTCGCCTCCAGCAAGGCCGGGTGATTGGCCGTCACCACCGGCGTGCCTGCGGCAAGACTCTCCGCCACCGGCATGCCATAGCCCTCCGCAAACGACGGGAACAGGGTGAACAGTGCGTGGCGGTAGAGGTAGGCCAGACCGGCATCATCGAGCTGGGGCAGGTGGAGCACATGCCCGGCCAGGTGCCAGTCACGCGCCAGCCAGAGCTTGAGGTGATCGCAGCCCCACCCCCAATCGCCGACGAAGATCAGCCGTGGAATACGTTGCGCGCCCAGTCGCGCCAGCAGGCGTTCCCAAAGGTTCAGCAGCAGGAAGTGGTTCTTGCGCACCTCGAGGGTCGCACACAGCAGGACGAAAGCCTCACCCTCCGCGAGACCTGCGGGTGGATGGGCGTCTGCGCCAGGTAGAAGTGCGGTGGGGACCGAGGGATTGCACACCGACGCTGGCGGTGGCACCAGACCGTGCTCCCGGCATGCGTCATGGAAAGCACTCAGCGAATACCGGGAGACGGCGATGAGATGATCCGCAAGACACAGCGTCTGCAGCATCCCGGTAACGAAGCCGGTCACCTCCCGCCCAGCAGTCAGGTGTGGTTTTTCCCAAGTCAGCACATCGTGCAGCACCATGACCAGCGCCGCGCCTTCCTGCTTGAATCGGGCCAGCGTCTCTGCAGGAATCACGGTCCAGGGATTGGCCGCAAACACTCGCACGTGGCGTCCCTTCGCGGCGGGTGGCCGCGTGGCTGCGCGCGCGGCGAGCAGTCGATCACGCCGGGCAACACCGCGCCAGGTCAGCATCCGGGTGATGAGCGCCGGTGGCCGGTTATGCGCAACAGGCAGCGTCATCCAGGCCTGCCCGAGTGCTGCCGTCACGGCAACATCCCATGCCTGTGGCCGCCAATGGGTGTTTTGCGCAGGCAGGGTGCCCGTGTCCACCCACTCCCGTTCCGCGACTGAAAGCGCCCGCAGCCTTTCTTCACGCGGATCCCAGCGGCAGAAATCGAGCTCGAAATCCGGGGCAGCCTGCAGCACTTCCCACACCTCTCGCTCAACACGGACAACTCCCGCGGGTGCGCGATGACCACGGCGCAGACTGAGCGTCATATCGAGAACAACACGAGATTCATTCGGACCGCCGGCAAGCTCCCGGAGTGGCGCATCCACGGGCGTGGACGAGGTCGCCGGGGCGAGCAAGGCCAGAAGTTCGGTAATGGCTGATTCGCCAACCACGGGCGGCGACAGGTATGGGGCCGTGTGGACAAAATGGGGTCCCCGGGGCATGGCGTCCGGCGCAAGTGTCGGCAGGTGCTGAAGCATTTCCCGGGTTGGCACCAGAAGGCTCGCGCCCGGCAGATTCACCAGCAGACCTTCCAGCGTCTCCTGCCACGACAGGTCGTGGACGTAGAGAAACGTCTGCTGGGAGATTTCCGGAATCCAGCGCACCGCCTCGCGCATGAGGCGGGCCCCGGGCCGTGTGTTCACCAGCACCGCATCCGGACGCAGGGCGCGGTACAGGCCGAGCAGCGCATGCAGTGCCCGCGTGTCGGCGGGCTTGCAGTCCTCGTCCAGTGTTCGAATCTGCAGACCGGGTCGCTGGATGGCGGTGAGTTCATCAATGTGCCGCCGCGACTGGGCCAGCACGCCCACGCGAATCCCGGCGGGCAAATGGCGAACCAGGAGCTCGAGATTGCGCTCTGCGCCGCCATAGCCCTGCTCGGTGGAAACGAGCAGCAGCGCGCGGGGCGCCGTGGACAGCTCAGTGTCCTGTTTCAAGGCCTCGCTCGGCCATGGCCACTGCGCGGAACATCGCCCGGCCTTTGTTGAGGGTTTCCTCCCACTCCAGGCGCGGCACGGAATCGGCCACCACGCCGCAGCCTGCCTGAATGTAGAGGCGTCCGTCCTTGATCACTGCCGTGCGGATGGCGATGGCGGTATCCATGTTGCCATTCCAGGAGATGTAGCCGACGGCGCCACCATAGATGCCGCGTTTGACCGGCTCTAGTTGATCGATGATCTCCATGGCACGGATTTTTGGCGCGCCGGAGAGCGTGCCCACCGGCAAGGTGGCGCGCAGCACATCGATGGCATCGCGCCCCTCGGCAAGCTGGCCTTCCACGTTGGACGAGATGTGCATCACGTGCGAGTAACGCTCGATCACCAGCTGCTCGGTCACGCGCACCGTGCCCGGCACTGCTACTCGGCCAACATCATTCCGGCCGAGATCGATGAGCATCACGTGCTCCGCCACTTCCTTGGGATCGGCGAGCAGCTCCTGCTCCAGCGCCAGATCTTCCGCTTCGGTGGCGCCGCGCTTGCGCGTGCCGGCGAGCGGCCGCGTGGTCACCGCACTGCCTTCGAGCCGAACCAGAATCTCCGGCGAGGAGCCGACGATCTGGAAGTCCTCCAGATCGATGAAGAAAAGATACGGCGAGGGATTGAGGTGCCGCAACGCGCGATACACGTTGATGGGCGCGGCCGACAGAGGCACCGACATGCGCTGCGAAGGCACCACCTGGAAGGCATCGCCTTCGATGATGTAATCCTTGATGCGCAGCACCGCCTGCTCGAAGGCTTCCTGCCCGAACTCGGAGATGAAATCCGTCTCGCTCACCGGCTTGCCCTTGGGGGTCGTGCCCTCGGCCAGTGGCTGGCGCAGCCGTGCTTCCAGTGCCGCAAGCCGCGCCTCGGCATGCTCCAGCGCTGCGGGCGCGCGCGGATCCACTTCACAGACGATTTGCATGTCGCCGCGCAGGTTGTCGAACACCACGTATTCATCCGCCACCATCAGCAGCACATCGGGTGTGCCCAGGCGATCCGGTGGCATGGTCGCTTTCAGGCGGGGCTCCACGTGGCGCACCGTGTCGTACCCGAAATACCCGACCAAGCCTCCACTGAAGCGAGACACCGGCAGGGTGGGCGCGCGTGTGCGGGCCAGGAATTCGCGCACGAAGGCGAAGGGATCTCGGCCGGTATGGGATTCCGTCACCGTGCCCTCGTGCACCACCTCGAGGCGCTCGTCGCGCGCACGGACGAGCGTGCGGGCCGGCAGGCCGATGATGGAATAGCGGCCCCACTTCTCGCCGCCCTCGACGGACTCCAGCAGATAGCTGTACGGCCCCGCTGCGAGCTTCAAATAGACACTCAGGGGCGTGTCGAGGTCTGCCAACACCCGCCGTACCACGGGCACGCGGGTATAGCCTTGGGCGGCGTATTGCGCGAACTCAGCGGGGGTCATGGCGGAAGCCTGGCAGGGGAAACAGGGAACTCATGGCGCGGTTCTGCCTCGTGGGGCCCGCAGGGTAAATGAGCCCCCCCGGGGAGGCAACTCGCACCCTGCCCGGAGCGGTGTGATGGCGCTTGAGGTGATTCGCTTCAGCGCGCCACCGCGAGGGGGCCGCGTGCGAGTCGGCCGGGCAAGGCACCGGTTGGCCGACAATCCTCCAGCATCACCTGCCCGTTCACCAAGGTATAACGGATGCCGGTGGATTTCTGCACCAGACGCTTGGCGCCTGCGGGCAGGTCATGCTCCACCGTGGGCATCAGCGGCGCAACGGTCTGCGGGTCGATCACCAGCAGGTCGGCGTTCATGCCCTCGCGGATGAGCCCCCGGTCATGCAGGCCCCAGGCCGTCGCCGTGTCATAGGTGATGAGCCGCACGGCCTGCTCGAAGGTGAATTCCTGCTTTTCCCGCACCCAATGACTGAGCAGATGGGTCTGCAGCGAGGAATCCATGATCTGCGCCACGTGTGCGCCCGAATCCGAGAAGGTCACCACGCTGCGCGGATGCCGCATCATTTCCAGCGCGTGCTCCTGATCTTCATTGGCGAGCGGCTGGCGAAAGAACACCTTGAAGTCACGTTCCAGCGCGAGGTCGATCATCGCCTCGGCCGGATGCACGCCACGCTTTGCGCCCACATCGTCCATGCGCTCCTCAACGCCGATGTCGTTCATCACCCACAGCCAGTCCCACTCCGGCGGGCGCGCCTCCGCGCCCACCACCATGGGGCCGTCATAGGGGCGCGTGGCCACGTCCAGCAGGCGCCGCCGCCAGTCCGGATCCCGCAGCAGACGTTTCTGCTCTTCCAGAGGATGTGCGCGCAGATCACGCCACACCTCCCAGGTATCAAACGGCGTATGGGTTTCGAAGGAGAGCAGGGTGGACAGATGCCGGCTGTGGCATTGCACGAAGATGCGTCCACCGGCGCGCGCCGCTTCATTCGCCACTTCATAGAAGGGCCGCCATACATCCGATGCGAGGCGCGTGGAGAACATGCCATAGGTGAGCGGACGACCGGACTCCACAGTCAGCTCCACGAGGCGATCAAAATATTCCTTCTGGCGCTCCGGTTTGCGACCGGGGGTTTCGCTCGCGATCTCGAAGATGCCGGCACCGGTCTCGCCCATGGCATTCACCAAGGCGCGCACTTCGCTCCAGTCCGCCACACGGCTCGCCACCGGCCTGTCATCGGACGTGAGATGGTTGTAGGTGCGCGAGGTGGAAAAGCCTATCGCGCCCGCCTTGATGGCAGTGCGCACTTCGTGCTCCATGCGCGCAAGCTCATCCGATGTGGCCTGTTCACTGAAGGCGCGTTCGCGCATCACGTAGGTGCGCAAGGCCGAGTGCCCAATGTAGCCGCCGTAATTGATGCCTTTCGGCAGCGCATCCACCACATCGAGGAATTCCGGAAAGCTTTCCCAGCGCCAGTCGATACCGGCGAGCATGGATTCACGCGGCAAATCCTCTGCGCGCTCCAGATTGCGGAACACATAGTCCGCTTCCTCGCGCGGGCAGGGCGCCAAGGTGAACCCGCAGTTGCCCATGATGGCGGTCGTCACGCCGTGATAGCAGCTGGAACTGCCGAGCGGATCCCAGAACACCTGCGCATCCATGTGCGTGTGGCCGTCCACGAAGCCGGGGGTGACCGCATGCCCTTCGGCGTCGATCACGCGCCCGGCAGGTGCACGAACTCGTCCCACGGTGACGATGCGGCTGCCCTTGATGCCGATGTCCCCCGGATACGCGGCACTCCCCGAGCCATCCACGATCATGGCGTTCTTGATGATGACGTCATACTGCATTGCCGCATTCCTCCGCTGGGCAGGCTTCGAGCGTAACAACTCTGCCCCCGGCGGCCAATCAGCGGGAATGATCCCGATTCCGCCCTGCCTGCCTTTGGTTTATGGTCCAGCCACCCGGATGCGAGGAGTCCTTCATGCCGCAGTACTCGATCATCGATGTCGACACCCACGTCACCGAGGTGCCGGATCTGTGGACGGCGCGGGTTCCCGCGCACATGCGCGAATCCGTACCACGGGTGGAAACGGACGCGCGCGGCAGGCAATGGTGGTGGCTGGGCAAGGATCGACTGATCCCCCTGGGACTCACCGCCACGGCCGGCGTCGGGGATTTCAAGCATCCCCCGCGCAACTATGCCGAGATGCATCCCGGTGCCTTCGATGCAAAGGAACGCCTGAAATACATGGATGCCCACGGCATCTGGGCCATGGTGCTGTATCCCAACGTGGGGGGCTTCGGCGCGCAGGAATTCCTGAAGCTGGGCGATCCGGATCTCATGCTCGCCTGCGTGCAGGCTTACAACGACTGGCAGACCGAGTGGGCGTCTGCCGATCCGGAGCGTTTGTTACCCATCACCTCCACGCCCTTCTGGGACGTGCCCGCCGCCGTGAAGGAAATCCACCGCTGCAAGGCCATGGGCCATCGCGGCATTCTCTTCACCGGCGAACCGCAATCCTTCGGCCAGCCCATTCTCGGCAGCCGGCATTGGGATCCCTTGTGGGAAGCGGCGGTCGAGCTCGATCTGCCCATCAGCTTCCACATCGGATCCGGCAACATGGAGGGCGGCCTGCGACGCGACAAGTTGCAGGAATACGGCCGCATGGCGGCGTTTGCGGAATTGTCGGTGGATCTGTTCATGAACAACGGCCGCCAGCTGTGCGACCTGCTCATGAGTGGCGTGCTTGCGCGTTATCCCACCATCCGCTTCGTGTCCGTGGAGAGCGGCATCGGCTGGATCCCCTTCGTGCTGGAGGCAATGGACTACCAGTTCGAGGGCAACCGAGTCGCTGATGATCGGCCGGAGTTTGATCGGCTGCCGTCCGAATATTTCGCGCGCAACGTCTATGCCTGCTACTGGTTCGAGCAGACTGCGCCGCGCCGCTTGCTCGACAAGGTGGGCACGAACAACATCCTGTTTGAAACCGATTTCCCCCATCCCACCTCACTGTATGGCGATGAAATCGCGCGCCGCATCGAGGGTGGCCTCGCCGACTGCGATGCCGAGGCGCGGCGCAAGATCCTCTGGGACAACGCCCGCACCCTGTACAAGGTGGCGCCGCCGCCCGCTGCTTGAAGACCTCTGACTGATTACGGAGCCCACCCATGAAGATCCCGACACTCGACGAATACGCCCGCAAATACGACCACGTCAGCTTCCATCGCGAAGACGGCATCCTGCAGGTCACCATGCAGACCGGCGGCAGCGATCTGGTGTGGGGCTTCGTGCCCCATCAGGAGATGGGCTATATGTTCGCGGATATCGCGAACGACCCCGAGAACAAGGTCATCATCTACACGGGCGCCGGCAGCACCTTCATCCACAAGGAAGATCTAGGCGGGGGCAAGCCGGACGCCAAGATCTGGGGCGAGCATGTGCTGCCCGATGCCAAGCGTCTGCTCATGAATCTGCTGGAGATTCAGGCACCGATGATCGCAGCCATCAATGGCCCTGCGACGGTGCATGCCGAGCTCGGCCTGCTGTGCGATATCACGCTTGCAGCCGACCACGCGGTATTCCGCGATGCGCCGCATTATCCCAGCGGGCTGGTGCCCGGCGATGGCGTGCACGTGGTATGGCAGGCCCTGCTCGGGCTCAATCGCGCACGCTACTTCCTCATGACCGGCCAGGAGATTTCGGCGCAGGAGGCTCTGGCACTCGGGGTGGTGAACGAAGTGATGCCACAGCAGGCCTTGCTGCCGCGGGCGTGGGAACTGGCGCGGCAGATTCGCCGGCGGCCGGAGCTCACCACCCGGCTCACCCGCGAAACCATGCTGATGCAGCTGAAGCAGCAGATGCTGGCCCAGCTGCCCTACGGGCTTGCCCTTGAAGGGCTGGCCGCGGCCGACCACTGGCCGGACCACTTCGCGGCGGAGAATATCGCCAAGCGTTGAGTGCGCTCACGAACCGGTCGGGGTGGCGACTGTTACGCGGCCCCGGCAGGCCTTACACTGCCCGACCACGGTTGGGACCAGACTTTTCCGGGAGATTCCATGCGACTGAAAATGAAGTGGGCCGCGCTCGCGCTGGCCATGCAGGCAACGGGCGTTCATGCGGCGGACGCGCTGCGCCCAGTGACCCAGGCCGACCTCGACAAGGGCACTCAAGACACCTCCAAGTGGCTCATGTACGGCGGCAACTACGCCAACTGGCGTTACAGCCCGCTCACCGATATCAATCGCGACAACGTCGGCAAGCTGCGGCCCGCGTGGATCTTCCAGCCCGGCATCGTGGGTCAGTTCGAAGCCGCCCCCGTGGTGGTGGATGGGGTGATGTATGTCACCGCGGCCTACAACAATCTTTACGCCCTCGATGCCGCCACCGGCGAGATGCTCTGGTATTACGAGCATCAGGTGCCCGGCAACATCCAGATCTGCTGCGGTCCCGCCAATCGCGGTGTCGCCATCCTCGGCGACCGCATCTTCATGGGCACCCTGGATGCGCGTCTCATGGCCTTTGATCGCGCCACCGGCAATGTGCTGTGGAATGTGGAGATGGCCAAGTTCGAGGACGGCTACAGCTCCACCTCGGCCCCGCTCATCATCGACGACAAGGTCATCATCGGAAATGCCGGCGGCGAGTATGGCGCGCGCGGTTTCGTCGATGCCTATGATGCGGCCACCGGTGAGCGCAAATGGCGCCGCTGGACCGTGCCGGCCAAGGGCGAGCCGGGCACGGAAACCTGGGCCGGAGATTCCTACAAGACAGGTGGTGGTCCTGCCTGGGTGACCGGCACCTATGATCAGGACAAGCGCCTGCTGTACTGGACGGTAGGCAATCCCTCCCCGGACTGGAATGGCGACACACGCGAAGGCGACAACCTCTACACCAACTCGGTGCTGGCGCTCGATCCCGACACCGGTGACATGAAGTGGTACTTCCAGTACACGCCGCACGACGTATGGGACTATGACGCCACCACAGGGATCTTCCTGGTGGAAACGGATCTCGGCGGCAAGCAGGGCAAGGCCATCGTGCAGCCGAACCGCAACGGTTACCTCTATGTGAACGATGCCGAGACCGGCAAGTTCCTGCGTGGCACCCAGTACACCGATACTCTCAACTGGGCCAAGGGTCTCGATGCCAACGGGCGGCCGATTTTCGATCCCGCCTACGTACCGGTGCCCGGCGGCAGCAAGGAATTCATCTGTCCCGGCAACGTGGGCGGCCAGAATGGTTCCTATACCGCGGCCTACAGCCCGGACACCAAGCTGCTATATGTGCCCGTGGTGGAGAGCTGCGGCAAGATGGAGAAGCAGGAAGCGGTGTTCGTGAATGGCACGCCCTTCTGGGGCGGCGGCCCGGGCGTGATGCAGGGTGAAGACGGCTCGGCTTACGGCCATCTCTCCGCGATTGATGCCGCCACCGGCAAGATTGCCTGGCGCTACAAGGACAAGTGGCCGATGGTGGGTGGCACGCTCGCCACTGCGGGTGGCGTGGTGTTCACCGGCAACCAGGAAGGCCATGCGCTGGCCTTCGATGCCACCTCCGGCAAGGAGCTCTGGCGCTTCCAGACCGGCTCCATGGTGCGCGGCCAGCCGACCACATGGAAACAGGGCGACAAGCAGTATGTCGCGGTGCCCAGCGGGGGTGGCGGCATTGCAGTGGCCATCGTGGGTGAGAATCCCAACGTGACCAAGGGCAGCGCGCTGGTGGTGTTTGCCCTGCCGTGATCAAGCGATTTGTCCGGCGCGTGGGCGCCTCCCTGTTCACCGCCGGACTCTTCGGCTGCTTCGCCACCGCGGCACTTGCCACCGGTGGCGATCGCGCGCAAGCGGCACCGGCGGCGGCACAGGATGCCGCGCAGGATGTCCTGCGACTCTGTGCTTTGTCGAACAGCCTGCCCTACAGCGCACGCGAGGGTGCGCGGGGTTTTGATGTGGCGGTGGCGCAAGCACTCGCCAAGCGTCTCGGCAAGACACTCGAGATTGTCTGGACAGACAATGGCGAGGGCCGCCTGCAGGAAATCGACGAGAGCGATTACCCCCTGCGCAGGCTCGCGAAGGACGAGTGCGATCTGCTGCTCAGCATGCCGGGGCCGGCGCGCGACACGCTGAAGAAAGCCCCCTCGCTCGCATTAGGCCAGCCGTATTACGGTGCGGCCTTCGAACTCATTGGTCCAGCTGGCACCTCGGGCCAGCTCAAGGCGCTGCGCACCAAGCCGGTGGCGATTCAGGCGCAGACGGTTGCGAGCTTCGCCATCGCCATCCTGCAGGGCAAGCAGCGCACTTTTTTCTCCGCGCAGGAAGCCTTGGACGGTGTGACCAGCGGTGAGGCTGAGGCGGCATTGCTGTGGGGTCCCGCGGCAGGCTGGGCACTAAAGCAGACTCCGTCCTCGACACTCTCCATCGCGGATGGCTATGAACCTCCGGCAGCGCTGGCGTGGAATCTCCATGCGGCCACGCGTGGCAAGGATGAAGCCTTGCGGGTGGAAGTGGATCTGGCTTCGGGCGAACTCGCGCGCACAGGGGAGCTCGCCTCCCTTGCCGCAGCCTGGGGTATCCCCCTGCATGCACCTTTCGCGACCACTTACAGCCTGACGGAAATCAACAAGCTCCGCTGACGCTCGCGCGCCCGTTCAGGGCGCAGCCGGCAACTCGTGCGGACACTTCTCAAGTGGCACCAGAGGCCGTGCACTCGCCAGTGCAAAGGGTTGAGCGAGATCCGTGCCGCGTGTAGCTGCAGTCGGCGTGGCGGCGCTGCTGACCACGAGCAGGCGTTTGCCTTCACGGGCAGGTGAACCCGCTCCGCGCCCATTCGAGACCTGCAGCAGGTTTTCCGCAGGGTCCGCATCCTCGTCGATCAACGCGAAAGCACCTTCAGCTTCCACGAGCTTTAGCGCGAGTGCGGGTGAATCCGGCGTGCGCATCCAGGCGAGCGTGAATTTGTCGTGAGCCTTGGCCTGCACGGCATAGCAGAGGCGCTCGCCGGGGAAGAGGCTGGCACTGCGCGCGTGCCGCGCTTCACCGAGTGCGCGCTTTTCGTTGAGATAACCCCAGCCATAGCTGCGATCATGCCGCGCGCCGTAAGCGTAAGGTCCGTGTTTGGGGGCATGAGTGTCCGTGCCGCAGGGCGCGCTGTGACCGCGTGCGGCCGGTGACGGCGCACCCGAACTCGTCCACGTCTCCGCGGAATTGATCAGCACCGCCTTGATGCGCAAAGGGTCACGCAGGCCCGTGCCCATCAGGCGCAACGCGGCCACGCCAACCACGGCAGCAGCCGGGCTGGTGCCGGTGCTCAACATCGGTTGATTACCCGGTGCCGCCGTATCGAGGCGTACGCCGGGCGCCACCAGATCGATCAGGCGCGGCCGCGCGCTGCCAACACTGCTGGTGCGATAAATCTTGTGCTGGCGGCGCGACCCTCCCGGCCCGCAACGCTGCCAGTCGAAGGGATGCATGTTGCCCACCGTGAGGCCGTTCCAGGTGGCGCCGGGCGCGGTCATGGTGTGCGTCCTGCCCCAATGTTTGTTGCCGGCGGATTTCACCGCCACCAACGCGTAGTCATCGATGGCGCGATCGAGCAGGTGCGTGATTCCCGTGCCACCGTCTTCCTGGCACCCCGCATCCGTCTCCTCGATGCAGAGCAAACCGTTGCCTTGGCTGTAATTCAAGAGATCAGGAAACGGGCGGCCATCTTCTGCCGACAGCAGCCAGTGCAAGGCATGGACAAACCGCGCCTGTCCTTCCGGTGTCTCGGGGCCGGCCACGGCAGCCACGGTCGCCTTGATGGGGGCAGGTGCGGCCACGCTTGCACGCAAGGGATGCCCTTGGCTGCTCAGGCTTCGACCTTGCGCCGCCTGCGCATAGAGGCCGAGCATTGCCGTGCCGTGGGCAGTGCTCACCTTGCCGGGTGCGGTGTCTTCATTCTCCAGATAAATCTCACCGAGCCCGGTTTGCAGCATGGGATGGGTGATGTCGGGCCGGGTATCGATGATGCCGAGCACGCTGCCCTTGTTCCCGCGTGATTCAGCCGTGAGCTCGCGTGCGCAGCTTGCGTGATCGCCTGGCGTCGCTGCCGAAAGCAGGGTGTCATCACTGACGTCACCCAACCGGTAGAGCGCAGCGCCCGTGCGCTCGAGCACCGCCCGCCATGCCGGCAGCGCCTGCTCTGCCGAGGACGGCGGCAGGAAGACGAGCCAGGCGTTCAGCACCGGCAAGGGTTCGAAGCGGATCTCTGTCGCCAGTGCAGGCGGCACAGCCTCCAGCAAACGCGTTCTTTCTTTGGTCGCGCGCTTGGTAAAGGTCTCGTGTCTCAGCAGGCAGATGGCCTGTCTGCGCGCCTGCAATGACTTGGTGGAACTCTTGATGTGCGCCAGGCGGTCAGCGATGGAAGCCTCATCCGATTGCAGGATGAGAACCGCGGCGTAGGGCTCGCCAGCCTGTGCAGCCGTTGCAACACACAAGGCGAACAAGACCGTCGGGAGCGGCCACCAGAAGCGGACGCTTTTGAGGAGTCGATGCAGGGGAATGCTCTCGAGGCAATCGGGCAGACGGTGCACCGGGCACCGCCCGCCCGTGCGGGACGCGATCAGTGGAACTGCTTGAGGAAGCCGCGCAGATCCGCGTTGAACACCATCGGCTTCTCCAACTGGCAGAAGTGGCCCACATCATCGTAGATCTTCAACGTCGAGCCGGGGATGCCATCCGCCAGAAACTGGTTGTGCGCCAGCGTCGTCGCAAAATCTTCCTTGCCGGCGATGATGAGCGTGGGCTGGGTGATGTGCTTGAGGCGATCCGAGATGTTCCAGTTGAACACGCCATTCGGATCCACGGCACTGGCAAAGAAAACCTGCTCGGTGAAGTTGTCCGGATTGCGGAAGCAGCCTTCCATGTAATGCAGGATCTCGGCGCGGTCCTGCTTGGATTTGGCGGATACCGTCCCTTGCAACAGCGCGCTGAACAGTCCGCGCCAATCCTTCTGCATGGCCTCCGCAGCGGCGGGATCCATGCCGGCTGCCATGTTGGTGGCGCTGCTCAAGATGAGATTGCCGAGCACGCGCTGTGGCGTGTCGAGACTGGTCTGCATCGCAATCATGCCGCCGATGGAATTGCCGACGAGCACTGCGCGATCAATGCCGGCATGGTCGAGGATCGCGGCCACATCCGCCGCCATTTCCTGAATGGCGTAGCCGCTCGCTGGCTTGTCGGACAGGCCATGGCCGCGGTGATCCACCACCAGGCAGCGATGGTCGCGCGCGAATTCGAACAACTGGTTGGACCAGATATAGCGATTGGTAGTCCAGGGATGCAGGAACACGATGGGCAGGCCCTGGCCGAAGGATTCGTAGTAGACGTTGACGCCCTGGCGGTTGACGTGTGGCATGTGCGTGCGACCTCTTTGGCTTGGTGGGACGTGATGAAAGCAGGCTCGATGATAGCGGACCCGCGGGAACGATAAACCCGGAATCCTCCCACCCGCGTTGCACTGCGATGGGCCTATACTCGGGCTCCCTGTTGCCAGTCAGACCCTTCGGGAGATCTCAATGTCCGCACCAGAAGCCCTGCCGGACGGCCTCGTTGCCGTCGTCAAGAAAGATTGCCCCACCTGCGTGCTGGTCGACCCGGTGTTGGTGGCGCTGGAACGCGCCGGCGTGGCGCTCACCGTCTATGTGCAGGACGACCCTGCGTTTTCGCAGGTGCACAAGGTGGTGGATGACACGGCACTCGCCTGGTCGTTCCAGCTGGGCGTGGAGACCGTGCCCACCTTGATCCGTCGCGTGAACGGCGAGGAAACCGGTCGCGCGGTGGGTTGGGAAAAGAGCGAGTGGCAGGCACTTTCCGGCATGCCCGCGCTTGGCAATGACTTGCCGGATTACCGCCCCGGTTGTGGTTCTCGCTCGGTCGAGCCCGGCATCGCCGAGCAGCTGGCCGTGCGCCACGGTGTGGTGAAGATGGCCGCGCGCCGCATCGAGGTGCCGCCGCTGGAAGATCCGGAAGAGCTTTGCTTCGACCGCGGCTGGAGCGATGGCCTGCCGGTGGTTCCGCCCACCGAAACGCGCGTCTACCGCATGCTGCAGGGCACCTCGCGGGCACCGGATGAAGTGCTCGGGCTGATGCCGCCCAATCTGGTGCCGTGCACAGTGGAGAAGGTGGCCATCAACGCCGTGATGGCCGGCTGCAAGCCGGAATACATGCCCGTGGTGCTCGCCGCAGTCGAGGCGGCGCTGGACCCCGCTTTCTGCTTGCATGGCCTGCTCGCCACCACCTGGTTCTCGGGGCCGATGATCATCGTCAACGGTCCGGTGCGTCAGCGCATCGGCATGAACTGGCGCGGCAATGTGCTGGGCCAGGGCAATCGCGCCAATGCGACGATCGGCCGCACCTTGCAGCTTCTGGTGCGCAACGTGGGTGGCGGCCGGCCGCAGGAAGCCGACATGAGCACCTTCGGCACGCCGGTCAAATTCGGCTTCTGTTTCGCGGAAGACGAAGCCACGCCCTGGACCACGCTGAGTGAATCACGCGGATTTGCGCGCGAGCAGTCCTGCGTCACGCTGTTCAGCGCGGACGGCCCCATGGGTTGTGTCGACCAGAAGTCGCGTGAACCGGCGGGACTCATTCGCTCGCTTGCCGGATCCTTGCGCGCCGTGGCGCATGTGGATCTCGCCAACGCCTCCGATGCGGTGGTGGTGATTGGGCCTGAACACGGCCGCGTGTTCGACATCGCTGGCTGGACCAAGGAGCAGACCACCCGCGCATTGCACGAAGCACTGGTCTTCGAAGGCCAGGATCTCGGCATGGGCACGGACAAGAATGCCGTGCCGGTGTCGGGCGGCAAGGGTCGCGTCGCCAAATTCCGTGAGGGCGGTCTCGTGCTGGTGCGGGCCGGGGGAGACGCGGGACTGTTTTCCGCTATCATCCCCGGATGGTTGATGAAGGGATCGCTGGGTACCGATCCCGTCAGCCGGGAGGTACGCCCATGAGCACCCTCTTGCTCGATCCCACGGGAGAGCTCTCGCCCGCACAGAGACTGCCGCTGGCCAAGCCTGCAAGTCTGGCGGGACTCACCGTTGGATTGCTCGATATTTCCAAGGCCCGCGGCGATGTGTTCCTCGACCGCCTGGAAACGCTCTTCCAGTCGCGCGGCGTGAAGACTCTCCGCTTCAAGAAACCCACCTTCACCAAACCGGCACCGCTCCCGCTCATTCAGGAGATTGCCGGCAAAGTGGATGTGGTGGTGGAAGCTCTGGCTGACTGAGGCTCCTGTACGTCGTGCAGTTTGCATGACATCAGGGAACTCGACAGTCGCGGCATTCCAGGGGGCTTTATCGCTTCGGAAGTGTTTCGGGGCGCGGCGCAGTCGCAGGGCGATGCGCTGGGCTTCCATCCCGACAGTCTCTTCGTCGCCCATCCCATCCAGGATCGGACGGATGCGGAGATGCAGGCGCTGGCCGAGCAGGCCTTCGAGCGCGTACAGAAGCTGGTGTGTGAGGGCGGCTGAGCGCCGCCCGGATTATTTACCGGGGCTATTTGGCCTGAATGGACTGGAGATAAACGACCAGCGCATTGATCTTGCGCTGGACGTGCTGTTCCGAGAGCGCCAGCAATGAGCTGCGGTACTGGTTGCCCCATACCGGCATTTCCACACTGCCGTGGGCCAACTGCTGGAGATCCCGCCCGTCTACCACGCGGCGCACGTAATCCGTCGGGAACTCCCCGTCATTGCGGGCCGCGAGGTGCGTGAGACCAGACGGCGCCTTGTGCAGCGCCCCGGCTACCGGACCATCGCCCACGCCGGTCGCACCATGACACGCGGCGCAATCCTTCATGTAGCGTGATTTGCCCTCGGTAAGCGGATCCTGCGACGGTTTTTCCGCCTGGGCGCCGCCCATCAAAAGCAAAGCATCGCCGCAAGGGTGAGGTGGTAAGGGGTTTTATTCATGGGATCGCTTCGCGCATCTGCTGCAGGGCCTGACCACGTTCGCGCAATTCCTGCCGGTCTTCAAGCCTTTCTTCCACCCCAGTGCCCCCGGCAACCGATGTCGTACCAGCCAGATAAGCCCTCAGTGCGGGGAGGTTCCAATCCCGCACCCCGCACCAATCTGCCATGGCGGCGCAAAACCTGAGAACATCCCCCAAGCTTTCCTCCTCCGGATATCGCCATGAATACCACCCACCCCCTGTTCAAGAAGATGCTGTCCAACGTGAAGGTGCTGGATTTCACGCAGTACCTGGCCGGGCCCGCGGCCACCCGCCTGCTGGCGGATTTCGGGGCCGAGGTCATCAAGGTGGAACGCACGCCAGACGGAGATCTGGGCCGCAAGATTCATCATGTGGCGCCCGGCATCAGCGGCTTCTTTCTCGCAACCTCCGCAGGCAAGAAGAGTCTCGCGCTCGAATTCCGGGATCCGGCGGCACAGAGCATCCTCTACGAACTCGTGCAGCAGGTGGATGTGGTGGTGGAGAACTACAGCCCCGGCGTGATGGCGAAATATGGGCTGGACTACGCCTCACTCAAGGCACTCAACCCCAAGCTCATCATGTGTTCGATTTCCGGCTTTGGACAGGAAGGGCCGTACGCGGATTTCCGCAGCTTCGACATCATCGCCCAGGCGCAAAGCGGCGTGATGGCCATGACCGGCGAGCCGGACGGGCCGCCGCAATATGTGGGCAATTACATCGGTGATCCGAACGCGGGCGTGCATGGCGCGCTCGCCATCTGCGCTGCGCTCTATCACCGCGCACTGCAGGGCGAGGGCCAGTACATCGATGTCTCCCAACTCGAGGCGCTGGTGTATCTGGATTACATCAACTTTCCCGTGTCCATGATGAGCGAAGGGCGCATCAAGCCACATCGCTTCGGCGGGGATTTCTACAGCATCTGCCCGTATGGGGTGTACCGGTCACGCGAAGGTTATGTGGTACTGGCCGTGATGCAGCATCAATGGGGACCACTGGTGCGGGCGATGGGGCGCCCCGAGCTGGAACATGACCCACGCTATGCGACGCAGGAAGCGCGATGCAGCGTGCGACCAGAGGTGCGCGAAATAGTGGAGGCCTGGCTCAAAAGCCAGCCGGATGATGCGACCCCGCTGCGGAAACTCGCCGACGTGCACGTGCCGTCTGCCCCTATCCTCAATATCGACGAGGTGCCTAACCATCCCCAGATCAAGGCGCGCGGCCTGTTCCAGGAACTCACCCATCCGGATCTCGGTGTGACGCCGGTGGCGCGAATGCCCTTCCACTTCTCGACCGTCTCAACCGAAATCCCGTTCCGCGCGCCATACCTTGGCGAGCACAACGCGGAAATCCTGCGGGAATATCTTGGCTATACGGATGAGCGCGTCGCAGCGCTCCGTGCCAGTGGAACCTTGGTGGAGGATGGGCGGTTGGATGAGCTGAGGCGTAAGGGGCGGGTTTGAGGCGTGCCCTCTCAGCACGTTGCAAAAAGACCTTCGAACGCATCCTGCCTTGCAACGCCATTGACGGGCTTGCCTCCATTGAGCGCCAAGAGTTCAAGACGCGAATAACCTCAGTTATAGTCAGGCCCGCAAATGGGAAGTCGATGGAGAAACGGAAAATCCGACATGGAAATCACATATTTGTAAAAGGAGATGCGAATCATGTTTGGGGGAATGATCGATAAAATTGACCTGCTTGGATTTCTCGGACCAATAGTTTACAGAGAATGGCGGTTTCGGGGTTGGTCTGATGTCCTTGATTTCAAAGCGGCCCACGCTCACTTTCGGCGTGCGTGCCGCGACCCTCGCTCATGAAGTTGGGGGAGAACTGCGCCAGCTTGCCGAGCACGTCACCCATACGCCTGCGTGCCGGACGGATACGCAACTCATCGCCCTCTTCTTCTATGACAAGTTCCATGTCCCAGCTGGTATAGGCGAGTTCGGCGGGAATCTGCACAGCCTGTGAGTTCCGGTACTTGAAAAGCTTGGTCATTGCCACAGCCGACCCACCCAATCCTCAGTCCCTCAAAACCCCCAGTTGGGCCACCAGCGCCGCGCGGCTTTCCTGGAACTGCGGCGACACCATCACTTCCTGACCCAAGCGGTCGGCCGGTTCGTCGCAGAGGAAGCCATCCTCGTGTGAGACAGTCGCCTCGAAGAGGGCGCCGCCCGGTGTGCGCACATAGATGGAATCAAAGTAGCCGCGGTCCTTCACGTCGGACGTGTCCGTGTAGCCCATGCCCTCCAGCGCGGCCTTGATTGCGCCCTGTTGCGCTTGGGTATCCACTTGAAACGCCATGTGATGCACAGCACCTTCGGCCAAGGTCCAGCTGCCCTGCGCCACAACGCCGAGTTCTATCTCATCCGCCTCATAGGCGAGGCCTACAACAACGCCTTGCCCCTGGCATCCGTCGGGGGCGAGCCCATCAAGGCCAAGCTGCTGCGGGATCATCTGGGTATCGATTACACCCAGTCCGGTGTCGCTTTCCTGGTGGCGAAGACCGCCAATCTCATCGCACTGGTGATTTTTCTCGCCGCCGGTTTTGCTTTCATGCTGGCAGATCCGCGTTTTTCGACTGCTTATCGCACTGTGGCAGGTCTGGGGCTGGCTTTCTTTGCTGTTTCCATCCTGCTGATGGCGGTTGTGCAGCAGGCACGGACCGCGCCTTTGTTCGAGCGGCTCACGGCCCGACGCGCCGAACATCCCCGGGTGGCCAAGGCGCTCGCGGGGCTCGCGCAGTTCGATGATCAGCTGGCCGCGTGCTACCGCGGCGCCCCGCGTCGCTTTGTGGGCATCGTGTTGCTGGCGCTGGTGACCTGGCTCGCGGGGATTGTGGAGATCTGGATCATCCTTGCCGCCGCGGACAATCCCGTGACCTTGCAGGAGGCCTGGGTGGTGGAGGCCGCCGTCCAGCTCGTGCGCACCGCGGCGTTCTTCATCCCCTCGGGCCTGGGGGTGGTGGATGGCAGTTTCGTGCTGGTGGTTGGCATCGTCACGGGTAGCCAGAGTCTCGGCGTGCTGGTGGCGGTAGTCCGGCGGGCCCGGGATCTGCTGTGGATTGCGGCCGGCTTTGTTGCCGGCCTGCGCTATGTGGGGCGCAGCGGGCTCAGTCGGTTGTGGCGCGAGGGTTCACGGGAGGCCGGGTGAGTGTGGCGAAGGCATCCCGTCCGGTGGTGCGCAACGGGAAGACAGCGTGATCCGCTTTCAGCTCAAGCGTATGGCCATCCGGATCGAGCACGTACACCGAGGTCCCGAAGCCCGTGGCCCCGTAGAGCTCCACCGGCCCAAAAGTGATCCGCACTCCCTCGTGCTTCAGATGTTCGACTATCGCGGTGAAGTCTCCCTGCACCAGCAGGCATACGTGGTCGATTCCACGTTGGTTGGGCGCAGCCAGCGCCGTACCGGCAGGCATCACCTGCAGGTCGATGAGATTGCGCCCGCAGCGCAGCTGGTAGATCTGCAGATCCTCGATGATCCGCTCCAGATGCATGCCGAGCACCCGGGTGTAGAAGTCCAGGGTTCGTGTGATATCACTCACCCTGAGCACGAGGTGATCGAGGCCGTGATAGGAGATGGGATGCTGATTCATGGGGCCGTTCTGCCAATGCCGGGAGGGCCCCATGGTGGGTAGACCTGCGCGACAGGTCAACGGGCATTCAGGGCACGGCACGACAGCCGCTATGCTGGAAGCCCCTGATCGATGCACGCCGAGACGTGCCCCAGATAGTCCCCGAATAATCCCAAGGTAATCACCAGACATCCCTGACATGGCCCTGATGACTCCAGAAGATCCCCGCCCGCTCATCCTGCATGTGCTGCACGCCCTGCACATCGGGGGCATGGAGAACGGTCTGGTCAATCTCGTGAATCACATGCCGGCCTCGCGCTTCCGGCACGCCATTGCCTGCATCGAGGACTATTCGCCCGCCTTCGCCGCCCGCATCACGCAGGCCGACGTGCCGCTGGTGGCCTTGCATCGCAGCCACGTGGGCGTATGGGCGATGCGTCGCGCGCTGTTTTCACTGATCCGGCGTCTGCGCCCCGCGCTGGTCCATACTCGCAATCTGTCCGGTCTCGATGCCCTGCTGCCGGCGCGTCTCGCCGGCGTGCGCTGCGTGCACAGCGAGCATGGGTGGGATGTGGACAACCTCCAGGGCCAGGCCCTGAAGCCGCGTTTGCTGCGCAGGCTGCATCGGCCGCTCGTCTCGCACTACATTGCGGTGTCCAACGATCTGGGGCGCTATCTCACCCGCGAGCTGGATGTGGCCCAGTCTGCCGTGACCTGCATCCACAACGGGGTGGATACCACACGCTTCCATTCCGCGGCGGGTGTCGCGAGGGCCGCGTTGCCGGAGGCCCTGCGGGATCCTGCGCGGCTGATCATAGGAACCGTCGGCAGGCTGCAGGCGGTGAAGGATCAGGCGACGCTCCTGCGCGCCTTCGCCGCGCTGCTGTCCGCCCATGATGGGGTGCCGCCCGCACTGCTCATCGCAGGCGAAGGTCCGCTTGACGCAACTCTCAGGCAATTGGCCGAATCACTTGGTATCAGCGCGCATGTGCTCTTCACCGGACCCAGCGATCGCATCCCGGAGCTGCTGCAGGCGATGGAGGTCTTCGTGCTGCCCTCCCTGAACGAAGGGATTTCCAACACCTTGCTGGAAGCGATGGCGAGCGGGCTTCCGATCCTTGCCACTCGCGTGGGCGGCAATGTGGAACTCATCGATGAAGGCGTGGAAGGTAGCTTCTTTGCGCCGGGCGATGTGGCGGGCTTGAGTGACAAGCTCGCGGCTTATGCGCGGGCGCCGGATCTGCGCCAGCGCCACGGTGATGCGGCCCGGCTGCGGGCGGAGCGGCAGTTCAGCCTGTCGGCGATGATGGACGCTTATGCCGGCGTTTATGAGCGGATCATCCAGCGCGCCTGAGATCAACGCTCAGCGTGCAGTCTTTCGCGAGGCGCTGGGCCGGAAGCGCGATACGGCACGCGCGAGCAGGCTGCGGTCCAGCGGCACATCGCTGTAACGCAGTCCCGTATAAAGCCGTGTGATGTGTTCAACCTGCGGCGTGAGGTCCGGGCGCACCTCACCAATACGCTCGGCATACGCCAGCGGCCCCTCATGCGCGGCGCGTGGCAAACCAATGCCGGCGAGCCTTGCGCAAAACCGTCGGTAGTCCCGCAGCACCGCATCCTCAAGCGTGCGTGAGCGCCGCGTCACCCAGGCCAGCACCAGCACCATCGCGGCCACGGTAAGCGCCAACGCTGTGGTCATGCCGGTGAGATCTGCCTCGACAAAACCCAGCCAGGACAGAAATTCGAGCTGCCGCTGCGGGGTATAGCCCAGCACCCATTGCGACCACTGATAGTTCACCGCATCCCAGGCCGCCCGCAGACTGCGCAGCGCGCGCACCGCAGTTTCATTGGCTTCAAAAAGCGGCAGCTGCGTACGCGCCCCGGTCACCGACTCGATGCCGAGTGAAAGCCGCGAGGGCGCCACCACCGCGGTGGGATCCACGCGCACCCAACCCTCCTGCGGCAGATACACTTCCGCCCAGGCGTGGGCATCGCGCTGGCGGATCATGAAGTAGTCACTGAGGTTGTTGAATTCACCACCTTGGCAGCCGGTGACCACGCGTGCGGGAACTCCGGCCGCGCGCATCAGCACCACGAAGCTGCCCGCAAAGTGCTCGCAAAAGCCTTCGCGGGTTTCGAACAGGAAGCTGTCGATGGCATCTCCGCTGAGCGCCTCCGGCAGCAGTGTGTAGACGAAATCTTCGCGATAGAAAGCCAGTGCGCGCTCCACCAGTGCGCGTGGTGTGGCGGTTTCATCACGCCACTCGGCAGCCAGCGCGCGGGCCCGCGGATGCGCCACTGCCGGCAGTTGCAGTGCCGCAGTTCGCTCGGCCTCCGTGAGTGCCATCAGGCGCCAGCGGGTCGCGGATTCCAGGGTGTAGCGCAGGCGTTTGCGCACCGGGGTCGTGGCATGCAGGCTGAGATCCGGCCCTGTGCGCGCCACCTTGCCGGCATCCAGCACCGCATCGAGACCAATCAGCCAGTGTTCGTCCGTGGGTTCCAGCAGCACGGTGTAGCGATAGCGCTCCTCCAGTCCTTCCACCTCGGGTGCCTTGCCCTCTGCAATCGGGCCAGCCCGCCAGGTGCGGCCATCCGTCTGCCACAGCACCGGCCCGCGCCAGTACATGTCTGCGGCGCGTGGAACCTTGCCAGCAAAATCGACGCGGAAGGCGATTTCATCGCTGGCCCCGAGACGCGTGATCTCGCCCAAGGTCATGGTGTCGCTGAGCCCGGTGACCGCGTCGTAAGCATCCTTGGGCAGGCCGAAGAGGGGGCCCGGAATGCGCGGATACAACACGAAAGCGATGAGCATGATGGGCACGGCCTGCAACACCATGCGGGCCCCGAGACGCAGACAGGCCTGTCCGGAAAAGACGGTGGGTGAAGTGTTGAAGCGGATGAGCGTGGCGGTGATGAGCACCACCACGCCCAGCATGTAGACCGCCGTGAACACGGTCTGGGAATAGAAGAAGTTGGTCACCACGAGGAAGTAGGCGAGAAACGTCACGATGTAGAAATCGCGGGTCGCCTGCAGCTCGATGAGCTTGAGTCCCATCAGGGTTGCCAGCAGCGCCACGCCCGCATCACGACCAATCTGCCCGCGGTAGGCGATATACACGGCGAGAGACGCCGCGAGCGCCAGAAACTGCTTCAACCACCACAAGGCCTTGTGGCGCCGATCCGGCAACGGCAGATACTGCCAGGCGGCGAGCATGCGCCATCCGGCGAGCACCACGAAGCAGGCGGTGATGCCGGGCGAGAGTCGCGGTACATGGGGCGCGATTGCAGCGATGAGGCTCGCGAGGCACCACCACAATTGCGAACGCGCGAGCTCCTGTGTCTCCCGTCGCATCGTGATCATTCCAGACCGTACCGGGCCAGCGCTTCCAGTGCTGCGCGACGCTGCGCCGTGCCGCATCCGGGAGCAATGGGCGACATCCCCGGCAGGCTCAGGCTGTAGCGCAGCCCGCGTTGTTCGGCCTGCAGCACCCATTGGCAGAGTTGCGAGAGTTTGTCCTCCACGTCCGGCAGGTGCGCAACGGCAGACCAGTCAAGCGCCGTTTCGCGATCCGCATTGCCACTGAAGCGTTTGACCAGCACTTCATCCTGATGGGCCAGGGATGGCCAATGAATGCGCCGCGGGGATTCGCCCGGCCGATAGGGGTGCAGTCCCGTGAAATCCTCCACGCCGGTAGCATTGCCGCGCTCGCCCTGACCCGCGGGCAAATCCGCTTCCGGCAAGGGCAAGTGTCCGACAGGCCGCGGATACACCAATGCGCGCGCGGGTTTCCAGATAGGCCCACCCGCCCAGCACACCGAGTGGGAAGCGCGATTCCACTCTCACCCTGCCAATCGCTTGCCAGCCCCGATGAGGCGAAGGCACGCGCAGGATCACCTCACCTCCCGGTTCAAGCACGGGAAGCTGCGTCACGGCGGTGCGTTGATCCTTCAGCCACCACCGGCGATCGTCCAGCGCGAGCGCGGAGACCGTCACGTGGTGGCGAGGCCGTGCGCTGTCATCCAGCAAGTGCAGGCGAAACTCGGCTTCCCCTCCTGCAAAGGTCGGCACGGATTCCACCTCACCCAGCTGCAGGCCGGCGAGATTGTGATACCCCTGCAGCATGCCCACCAGCAGCAGCCCGCCCAGCAGAAAGCAGAGCAGATAAGCGAGTGCGTTGTCGTAATTGATGGCGCCGAGCAGGATGACGAGGATGAGCGCGCCGAGCAGCAGACCATGCCGGTTCGGCAGCATGTACAGCCGTCGATAATTGATGGGCGGCGTGGGGAAGGGTCTGGGGTGACCGAACATGGCCCTGGCCGCGTTACTGCCGGTTCAGGGAATCGGGACGCCGGCTACTAAAGCTGCGCCCAGCTCTTCGGCGGTGCGCGTGCCATCCCTTGCAACGAGCCGACGCCCGGCAACGCTGGGCAACACGGCCTGCAGATCCTCCGGCACGCAGTGCTTGCGTCCCTCCAGCAAGGCCCAGGCGCGGGTGGCGCGCAGCAGTGCGAGACCCGCGCGTGGCGAGAGCCCGCACGCATAGTCTGCAGAGCGCCGGGTGTGCGTGAGTACGGCCTGCAGATAATCAAGCATCGCATCCGAAACGTGGACTTCACCCACTGCTGCCTGCAGTTCGAGGAAACGCGCAGCATCGAGTATCGGTTGCAGCGCCTCGATCATGCCGCGACGCTCCTCGCCACGCAGCAGTTGCCGCTCCGCAGCCGGTGCCGGATACCCCAGCGAGAGACGCATGAGAAAGCGGTCGAGCTGCGACTCGGGCAGGGGATAAGTACCGATCTGCTCGCGAGGATTCTGGGTGGCGATCACGAAGAAAGGCCGCAACAGCGCATGCGTGCTGCCCTCCAGCGTCACCTGTCCCTCTTGCATGGCTTCGAGCAGCGCGCTTTGAGCGCGTGGTGTGGCGCGGTTGATCTCATCCGCCAACAAAACCTGCGTGAAGACAGGTCCGCGCTGCAGGGTGAAGGTGTTCGTTTCCCGGTGATAGATGGAAACACCGAGGATATCCGAGGGCAGCATGTCGCTCGTGAACTGCAGGCGCTGGAACTGCAGGCCGGAAAGCTTCGCCAGCGCGTGCGCGAGCGTGGTCTTGCCGACGCCCGGCAAATCTTCCAGCAAGAGGTGGCCGCCAGCCAGCAAACAGGTCACGGAAAGGCGGGTGACCGCAGGCTTGCCGAGAATCACGGCATCCAGACTGCGCAGCAATCCTTGCAGAGAGTCATGCATCGCTTATTCTCCGGCGATGGTCATTTCTTCCAGCAGCACCGAGCCGATGCGCGTGGCGCCGCGGGTTTCCACGTCACTGCCCACCGCCACGATTCCGCGCAGCATGTCGCGCAGATTGCCGGCAATGGTGATTTCTTCCACGGGATACGCCAGGGCGCCGTCTTCCACCCAGAAGCCGCTCGCGCCACGGGAATAATCGCCGGTCAACAGATTGGTGCCATGGCCCATGAGGTCGGTGACCAAAAGGCCGCGCCCCATGCGACGGAGCAGGGTCTGCAGATCTTCATCCTGGTGGCCGACGATTAAATTGTGCGGACCGCCCGCATTGCCGGTCGGCGGGAGGCCCAACCGGCGCGCGCTGTAGCCATCAAGAAAATACCCCGTGAGAATGCCGGCATCGATCACCCTGCGACTGCGCGTGGCGCCACCTTCGGCATCGAAAGGTGCACTGCCCAGACCCTGCGGCAGGAAAGGATCTTCCTCGATGGTGAGAAACCCCGGCATGACCTGGGTGCCGGCGGCATCGCGCAGGAAGGAGGCCTCCCGATACAGATTGCCGCCGGAGCTGGCGGCAACCAGCGAGCCGATGAGTCCGGTCGCCAGTCGGGCTTCGAAGATCACCGGTGCCCGCCGCGTGCCGAGCTTGCGTGCCCCGAGCTTGGCCACCGCGCGCTCGGCGGCGAGCCGGCCGACCGTCTCCGGAGACTCCAGCGCACTCGCGCGACGGGCCGAGGTGAACCAGTAGCCTCGCTGCATGGCGCCGTCCCGCGCGCCCACCACGATGCAATTGAGTCCGTGCCGGGTGCCGGCATAGCCCGCCGCGAAGCCATGCCTGTTGGCATACGCATGAACCCCGCGGTAGTGACTGACCCCCGCCTCATCCACCTGGCTCACTTCGCGCTCGGCGGCTTGTGCGGCCTCGGCGGCGCGCAGCGCGAGTGCAATGGCGTCCTCGGCCGTGATCTCCCACGGATGGTCGAGATCGAGATCCGGGATGTCTTGCGCGAGATAGCGCTCTTCGAGCAGCCCGGACCATGGGTCCGGCTCGGCATTGTGGGCAATCTCCGCCGCGGCAGACACGGTCTCTGCGAGCGAATTGCCGCTGAAATCCTTGGACGTGGCGCTGCCCTTGCGCTGGCCGTCATACACCGTCACATGGACCGCCTTGTCCTGATGGTATTCGAGGGTCTCCACCTCGCCGGCCCGCACCGTGACCGAGAGGCCCTCGCCCGCATTCACGGAGACTGCGGCGGCCAGGCCTTTCTGGCGGGCGATCTGCACCACGCGATGTGCGATATCAACGGCATCCGAGGGATCGGCAGAGGGCGAGGACACGGGCGCAGAATCCTTGCGGGGTGACAGTCGCCGCATTGTAGCGGATTCGGATCCCGGCGCCCGTTGCCATCCTGCTAAAATCGCCGCATGTCGAATACCCTCGCGCGCTTGAACGAAGCGCAACTCCAGGCCGTCACCACGTCCGCCCGCCAGACCCTCGTCCTGGCAGGTGCCGGCAGCGGCAAGACGCGTGTTCTCGTCCACCGGGTGGCCTGGTGCCTGGAGCAAGGCCTCGCCGCGCCTTCGGGCGTGCTCTGCGTGACCTTCACCAACAAGGCCGCAGCCGAGATGCGCGGGCGCATCGAATCCCTCATCAACCGCCCCCTGGGCGGCATGTGGGTCGGCACTTTCCATGGCATCGCCCATCGCCTGCTGCGTTCACACTGGCGAGAGGCTGGCCTGCCCGAGCAGTTCCAGATCATGGATTCGGAAGATCAGCAGAAGATGCTGAAGCGCGTGATTCGCGGCATGAATCTGGACGAGGACCAGTGGCCGGCGCGCGAAGTGCAGTGGTTCATCAATGGTCGCAAGGACGAGGGCCTGCGGCCCGCTGACCTCACCGATGACAACGATGCCGGCCTGCGCACCTTCATCGACATCTACAAGACCTATGAGGAAGCCTGTGCGCGTTCCGGACTGGTGGACTTTGGCGAGTTGCTGCTGCGGGCCTCCGAACTGTGGCGCGACAACGCAGGCCTGCTCCGTCATTACCAGGAGCGCTTTTTCCATGTGCTGGTGGATGAATTCCAGGACACCAACGCTCTGCAGTACCGGTGGCTGAAGCTTCTGGTGGCGGATCAGGCCAACTTCTTCGTGGTGGGCGATGACGACCAGTCCATCTACAGCTGGCGTGGCGCACAGGTGGAGAACATGCAGCGCTTCCGCCGCGACTATCCCACCCACAACCTGGTGCGCCTGGAGCAGAACTACCGCTCCACGGGCAACATTCTGGATGCGGCCAATGCCCTCATCGCCTGGAACAGTGGGCGCCTCGGCAAGAAACTCTGGACTGATGGGGCGCGCGGCGATCCCATCCGCATTTACGCCGCATTCAATGATGTGGAAGAAGCCCGCTACTGCGTAGACAGTATCCGCCGCATGCATGAAGAAGGCGACCGCTACACCGAAACAGCACTCCTCTATCGCACCAGTGCCCAGTCGCGCGTACTGGAAGACGCCCTGCGCCAGGCGGATGTGCCCTATCGGGTCTACGGCGGCTTCAAATTCTATGAGCGTGCGGAAATCAAGGACGCGCTCGCCTATCTCCGCCTCGCCAATTTTCATGATGCAGACCCTGCCTTCGAGCGCATCATCAACCTGCCGGTGCGCGGTATCGGCAATCGCACGGTGGACGACATCCGCAACTGCGCCCGGCTGAACCGCATCAGTCTGTGGGAGGCGGCGCGCAAGCTGGTCGCCAATCGAGAGCTGGGCGCACGCGCCGTCACTGCCGTCGGCCAATTCCTGCAGCTCATCGAGACCATCAGCCAGCAGATCGAGGGGCTGCCGCTGGAAGCCGTGCTGGAGACGGTGATCTCGCTCAGCGGCCTGCCGGATCACTATCGCAAGGAGAAGGGTGATCGCGGTCTCGACCGCATCGAGAACCTGGAAGAGTTGGTCACGGCTGCGCGTGATTTCGAACCGGATGAGAACGATGCCGAACTGCCACTGGTGGCGGCATTCCTGAGTCATGCGGCGCTCGAGGCAGGCGAAGGCCAGGGTGGCCAGTTCGATGACTGCGTGCAACTCATGACCTTGCATGCCGCCAAGGGGCTGGAATTCTCCAACGTGTTTCTGGTGGGCCTCGAAGAAGGACTCTTTCCCCATCAGCGTTCCAGCACGGATCCCAGCCAGCTGGAGGAAGAACGTCGCCTCTGCTATGTGGGGCTCACACGTGCGCGCAAACGGCTGACCTTGTCGCATGCGGAGTCACGCCGCCTGCATGGCGCGGATTTCTACCCGCAGCCTTCGCGCTTCCTGCGCGAGATTCCGCGCGAGCTGCTGGAAGAAGTGCGCATGGGTGGCTCGGGCCTTGCGTCTGTCGCAATGCGCGAGGAGTCCGGTGAATCCGGGCTGCATCTGGGACAGCGCGTGCTGCATCGGACCTTCGGTGAAGGCGTGGTCCTGCACATGGAGGGCCGCGGTGCGCATACCCGTGTGCAGGTGAATTTCGCCGGCGGCGGGGTGAAGTGGCTGGTGGCGGCCTATGCCAATCTCGAAGCGCTCAGCTGAGCCCTCTCCGTGTCATGGCGCGAATCGATAAGGAAGTGGCGCAGATTGCTGGTGGGGTAGTGCGCCACGGCACGTAGTCTGGGGGTCACACAGGAGGACCCCCATGCCAAAGACAGTACTCATCACCGGCGCTTCCAGCGGTATTGGCCGCGCCACTGCATTCCACTTCCATGCCAAGGGCTGGAACGTCATCGCCACCATGCGCAACCCCGCGCAGGAGACCGAACTTACGGGTCTGGATCGCGTGCTGGTGGCGCGACTGGATGTGCAGGACACGGCGTCCATCACCCAGGCGGTGCAAGCTGGCCTCGAGCGCTTCGGATGCATCGATGTGCTGGTGAATAACGCGGGATACGGCGCCTATGGGCCGCTGGAGTCCACGCCCCTGTCACGCGTGCGCAACCAGTTCGACGTGAACGTGATCGGCCTCATTGCCACCACTCAGGCGCTGATTCCGCATTTCCGCCGCCAGCGTGAGGGTGTGATCATCAACATCTCTTCCGTGGGTGGAAAGATTACCTTCCCCTTGGGCACGCTTTATCACGGTTCCAAATTCGCCGTGGAAGGACTCTCCGAAGCCTTGCATTACGAGCTCTCTGGTTCCGGAGTGCAGGTGAAGATTGTGGAGCCCGGCATGATCAAGACCGACTTCGCCGGCCGTTCCTTCGAATTCAACAATGATCCCGCCGTGGAGGAATACCAACCCCTGGTGCAGGCCGTGTTTGCCGCGCTGGGACCGATGACAGAAAACGCCTCCCCGCCCGAGATGGTGGCCGATGTCATCTATCAGGCAGCGACCGACGGAACCGCGCAGCTGCGCTATGAGGCGGGTGCCGATGCGGTGCAGTTGCTCACCGCACGGCGCGCCGCGGATGATGCCGCCTTCATTGGCGGGATGCGCGCCAATTTCGGGCTTTGAGTTCGGGCCGGGGCGTTTTGCGTCTGAGGAGCGATTGCCGTGATCCAGATGCACTTTGATAATGGCGTCCGGCCCGCGGCTGGACGCCGGAATCCCACCATGCACTCAAATACCTATGCGCTCGAGACGAGCTGGCGCCCAATCCTGAAGGATCTGGGCGTGTCTGCTGCGCGCGTATTGCGCCGGGCCGGCATGCCGGAAGACCTGCTGGTGCAGGGCTCTGCACGTCTTGGCGCGGCGGATTTCTACCGGTTCTGGAATGCGCTTGCAGAGGAGTTGGACGATCCGCTCTTTCCGCTGCGCCTGTGCCAGGCGGTGAGGAGCGAATCCTTCTCACCGCCGCTCTTTGCTGCCCTGTGCAGTCCGAACTTCCTGGTGGCGGTGGAACGTATCGCGCGCTTCAAGGCGCTGGTGGCGCCCATGCGCCTGGAACTGAAGCCAGAAACACACACGGTCACCTTGGGTATTCACTGGCCCGATCCACTACTGCCGCCGCCGCAATCGCTGGTGGTGACCGAGCTTCTGTTCTTTGTGTCGCTGCTGCGCATGGGAACGCGCGAACCGCTGAAGCCGCTGCGTGTGGAAACCACGCACCCTCCTGCGGAAGCGGAAGAGTTCGAACAATTCCTGGGCGTGAGAATCAGACGCGGCAAGACGCACCGGGTGGTGTTTGATGCGGAAGATGCACAGCGCCCGTTCCTTACCGCCAACGAAGGCATGTGGGCGACCTTCGAGCCGGAGCTGCGCACGCGGCTGATGCAGCTGGATACGTCCGTGACAATGGAGCAACGGGTGCGAGCGGTGCTGCTGGAAGCCTTGCCCAGCGGACTTGCCGCGATGGACGCCGTGGCCAAACGACTCTTTGTGAGTCGCCGCACCCTGCAACGGCAACTGGAAGCCGAAGGCACCACCTACATGCGACTGCTGCAGGAAACCCGTTCAGCGCTCGCCCTGCACTATCTTCGCAAGACCACCCTGCCGGCCGCGGAGATTTCTTTCCTGCTGGGCTTTGAAGAGCCCAACTCGTTTTATCGCGCCTTCCGTGACTGGACCGGCCGCACGCCGGAAGAAGTCCGGCACCGGGGGAGTGCCTGAAGAGCGGGGGACCTGATTGCACACCCGCCCTTCAGCAAACTCAGTGCCGGGCTGCAGCCCCGCGTATCAGAGCATTCGACGGCAGCTGGGGATCTTCAAACTTCCGCGCCGTTTCAACGCCCGCCACCGGTAAGCCCTTGGAGTCCAGCAATCCGATCTGCACCAGCACGGAGGCTTGGTCCCAGTAAATCCGCTCGCAGGCGATTTTGTCGCCTTCGAACTGCACGGCGACCACCATGGGGATCTCGATCTTCCGGCCCGTGGGTGCAACGCCGGGCAGCATCCAGTCCATCACCACATCGTGGGTGCAGGAGAAGATGAACTCGTCGATGAGGCGATCCGAGCCCACAGTGCGGGCCAGTGGCCGCAGGGTGGCGTCATGGTGGCCACTGTCGCCGCCGCATCACGCGTCGCGAATTCGAGCTCGGTGTGCTGCTCCCACAGTCGGATCATTTCCGCTTCTGACAACATACTTACGTCCCCTCTCCTCTGTTTGTTGTTGGCTGCGTCAGGTTCGCCCGAGTGGTCCCACCACCCGGGCGAGTGCGCGCAAGGCAATCAGGCTTCCCGATGGTAAGCCTTGGACGTCACCAGCCATTGCCCGTTGATCTTGTGATAGCTGAGATAGTCGACAAAAAACATGTCGCCAATCCGTACCCGGACCTTGGCCAGGGCCTGCGTGGAAGACGTGAAATCCACCATCAGGATCTGCTGTTCGCGGGTGGCGCCCTGTGATTTCGGCGATTTGCGGCCGGCCAGGACTTCACGGTAATGCGCCGCCGGCCAGCAGATCATTTCGCCTTCGCGCAGGCCATGCAGCTGCGCGGTGGCTGCGAATACCTGGTCGAAGCGACTGACATCGCAGTCGTACATGAGATCAAAATAGCGGTCCAGCGCGCCGCCGAGCTCGTTGACGAGAGTCATGTTCATGGTGGGTTCCTTCTCGCGCCGGACGGCGCCTGCACGAACTCTATCCAGCGCAGAAACCAAGAACAAGCTCACCCGGCCGCTGGCCCCGAATAACCCCGGCGGGCGGGCCGGAAGCGTCGGGTATCAAAGCCATCGGTCACGGCCGCTTGCCGGAACTGCTCCACGGCCGGTGCCACTTCCGCCAGCGACAAGGTCAGCAACATGAGGGGCACGCACTCCTCAGGCAACTCGTCCAGCGTGTACTGGTCGAGAAAACTTAAGGTTTCGTCCAGTCTCGCGAGCATGGCCGCGTAGAAGCCATCAATCTCTTCCAGGGTGCTGGCCTGGCGCTTGGAGCCGCGCTCCGCCTCGGTGGCCAGCGCCCAGTCGGACCATGCCGCGAGATCCGCAAATTGCGCGGGAAAGCGCTGGGCACTCATGCGGCACCTCCTTGCCCGTTGCGGGGCGTTGATGGGGGAGCGCCATGTCCGTGGGTTCTGCGCATGATGGCCTCCTGACTGTGGCGGACCAGCAGTTCCTCATCGTGGAGCATGAAGGTGGCTTTGGCACCGGAGCCGATCACGGACTGGGTCTCCTCGAGGATGCGCCCATCCTCCAGCACCACATCCCGGAAGATCACATGCCCGTATTCCTGGCTGAATCGTTGCCCCGGGGTGCGGGCACGCGGGAAGTACTGGGTGGCGGTCCAGATCGTGCGGTCCACTGCCACCGGCCAGAACTGGTGCGTGAAGTAAGAGCCTTCGGAGACCGCCAGGATCAGCGCTGGAAAAACGATGTTCAAATCGAAAGCCCAGGCAGTGCTGCGCGAGGGGTTCACCCCGGGCGGCAGTTGATCCACGCTGAAATCCTTGCGCACCGCAAAGCTGCCACGCATGAACGCGGCACCCGCTACCGGCGTCGGCTTGAGCGCTGCGTTCCCAAAGAGCGAAGTCCTTGCATGATCACCCAGCAGCTCCATGTGCAGTACATGGGCAAAGGGATTCTCCTTGCTGGTGAACGCATCGGGGATGGATTTCCGATGCAGGAATGGCACGTGATAAACCTCCTGGAAACCATCCTTGATGAGTTTCCAGTTGGCATTCACCTCCGCGGTCCAGCTCGCACTGGTCGCGGAATTCCCGTGAAAAGGATAACCATGCAGGCTGGTGCCGAGCTCACCCAGATACTCCGCCAGCGTCTGCGCCGGGGCGGGATCCAGGTTCACGAACACGAAACCTTCCCACACATCCAGCTTGAGGGGCGTGAGACCGAGTTTCTTGCGGTCCAAGTTGAAGAAGCTGCCCTCGTCCGGCACAAACCGCAGCGCGCCGTCCAGCTCATAGGCCCAGCTGTGCAGGCGACAGGTAATGGCCTGGCAGGAGCCCTGCTTTTCCCAGAGCAACTTGTTGCCGCGATGTGAACACACGTTGTGGAACGCCCGTATTGCGTTGTCCTTGCCGCGCATGATGATGACGGAGGTGTGGAGCATGGCGATGTCCTGCACGAAGTAATCGCCTGCATTCGGAATCTGCTCGACCTTGCCAACGCTGAGCCAGGTCTTGCGGAAGATGTGCTCGCGCTCGAGCTCAAATTGTTCTTGGGAAAGATACTGCTCCACCGGCAGCGGATCCCTGCCGAGATGTGGATAGTCGTCGTACCATTTCCTGCCGGTGCCCTCGCGGGCGTCATTGGCCTTGGCGGTCATGTGTGCTCCCCGATTCCTGATGTGAACAGGGAGCGTAGAAAGCGCGGCTGCCGGCTACATCAGCAAAGCGCGCCGCGGCGCTAGCAGATCGCGCCGCGGTCAGGGCAAGGTGGGCTTATCCGCCGTGCCCGCGGATATAGGTTTCCAGATAACTTACCTGGTCACCCATCTGGCGGATGATGTTCTTCACCATGTCGCCGATGGAGACCACGCCCACCAGCTTGCCGTTATCCACCACCGGCAGGTGGCGGTAGTTGCGGCTGGCCATCAAGCCCATGCAGGCTTCCAGCGTATCCTCCGGCTTGACCGTGGCGGGGTCGCGGGTCATGACTTCCTCAACCCGGGTGTGATGGGCATTGCGGCCGGCGAGCAACACACGGATGGCGCAATCCCCCTGGGTGATGATGCCGGCCAGGGCTTCGCCCTCCAACGCGAGCACCGCGCGCACCCGGTGCTCCTTCATCAATTCGAGCGCCCGTTGCACGGGGTCGCCGGGCGCGACAGTGATCAATCGACCAGGCTTCTGGCCCAAGCAGGTTTTGACGGTTGCCATGGTTTCCTCCGCAAGTGAATGGCGATAATCAGGCTGTGCAGTCGAGGCTGTCAACGCCAAGAACCTCACCGCAGCCCAAACGATTGCTCGATGCCCGGTGCGAGGACCTGTTACCGTCGGCAGCAGCACAAGGCGAGGACGCCCGGACAGAAATGCCGGCGCCCCAACACTTCATGAGGACACCCCCATGACCGACCTCACGAGTTGCACCGCCAATGAACTCATCACTCTCTACCGCGACGGACGCACCACGCCGACCGAAGTCACGCGTGCGGTACTCGACCGTGTTGCCCGGCTCAATCCCGCGCTGAACGCGTTCTGCTGGGAGGATGAGGCGGCGGCACTCGCAAGTGCGGCACGCAGTGATGCGCGTTGGCAAATGCATCGTGAGCGTGGCGAGGCGGTCGGGGATCTCGAAGGCGTGCCGGTCTCCATCAAGGATCTGATCCTCACCCAAGGCTGGCCGACCTTGCGTGGCAGCCGCTGCATCGACCCTGCGCAGGACTGGTCGGTGGATGCGCCCGTCACCGCGCGTCTCCGCGAGGCGGGGGCGGTGCTGCTCGGCAAGACCACCACCCCGGAATTCGGCTGCAAGGGCGAAACCAATTCCCTGCTCACGGGCATCACCCGCAACCCCTGGGATTTCTCGAAAACATCCGGTGGCTCCTCCGGCGGCGCGGCCGCAGCCGTGAGTGCAGGTCTGGGCCCGCTGGGCATCGGTACGGACGGCGCGGGAAGTGTGCGTATCCCGGCGGCTTTCTGCGGCAATGTCGGCCTGAAGCCGAGCTTCGGGCGGGTGCCGGCCTTCCCCCTGTCACCCTTCGGTTCGGTCGCGCATCTCGGCCCGCATGCCATGAGCGTGGAAGATGTCGCCCGTGCGCTCACGGTGATGAGCCGACCTGATGCGCGGGACTGGACTTCACTGCAGCCGCTGCCCGAGGGCTTTCGCTTCGAGGAGCAGTTGGGCGGGGGCGTGAAGGGCTTGCGCGTGGCGTACTCCTCGCGCCTCGGTTACGTGCGTGATCTGCATCCGGAGCTCGAGCGCGCCACTGCGCAGGCGGCGCAAGCGCTCTCCGACTTGGGCGCCAAGGTGGAGGCCTGCGATCCGGGCATCGAGGATCCGCTGGAGATCACCACCTCACTCTGGTTTGCGGGTTCCTATCAGGTCTGGCGCACCTTGAGTGCCGAACAGCAGGCGCTGTGTGATCCGGATTTCCGCGCCCAGGCCGAGCTGGGGGCGATGATCGATGCGAATGCCTTGCATCAGTGGAACCAGAAGCGCGGGCTGCTGGGCTCCCACCTGCGTCACTTCATGCAGTCCTTTGACCTCATCCTCACGCCGAGCACCGCAGTGCCCGCCTTTGAGGCATTGCCCGCAGGTCACAGTCCTATGGATCCCGCGCACATGCTCGGCTGGACGCCTTACACCTACCCGTTCAATCTCTCCCAGCAGCCGGCCATCAGCCTGCCCTGGGGCTTGAGCGCAGAGGGTCTGCCATTGGCGGTGCAGCTGGTGGCGCCGATGTTCAGCGATGCCTTGCTGCTACGCGCGGCGGCGGCGCTGCAGGCCTGCAATCCGCCCCTGCGGCCAAGTCTGTAGGCGAGGACTGGCACCCAAGGGTCGCGCGGACATCGTTCATACGCTGACCTCAGAAACGACAAAGGGGCCAGAGGCCCCTTTGTTCTCGCCCAAGTCTGACGCGGTGGATTACTTGCTGCTCTCCACCATGTAGTCCACGGCGGCCTTGACCGCATCGTCAGAAAGATCCGGACGGCCACCCTTGGGCGGCATCATGCCGGCGTTGCCCATGTAGCCCTCGATGGAGTGCTTGTGGAGGGTGTCCATGCCCTGTGCGACACGCGGCGCCCAAGCTGCGGCATCGCCAAATTTCGGCGCGCCGGCGGCTCCCGGGGTATGGCAGGCAAAGC
>Ga0194123_10000542_pt1 | contig 70149 bp, 47 predicted proteins | sample TA2MahsurfametaG_5_FD_155479 | JGI IMG/M metagenome (GOLD analysis project Ga0194123, IMG submission 155479) | Freshwater microbial communities from Lake Tanganyika, Tanzania - TA2015023 Mahale A surface | ecosystem: Environmental > Aquatic > Freshwater > Lake | place: Tanzania: Lake Tanganyika... | reverse complement strand
CGGACAATTCACCCTACTGTGCGAGACTCAATAGGAGCTGGAGGATCGGGATACCCAAGCCCCTTCGGTTTTCCCCTCGGTCCGTCGATCAAGGCAAGGGCCGGACCCGGTAGAAGCGGCCGGGCTGCGTGATGGGATCGAACACCACCGTGCCTCCCGCCTGGGTCATCATCTCGGCGAGGGTCGTGAAGGGACCCTGGGGGCTCGGCGAGCTGTCCACGGCGTAACGCCGGCCCTCGAGACCGTTGAACAACAGGCGCACGGAATCGGCCACGCGGGTCGGCGCATCCCACACGACCGGACCAGAGACACCGACCACGGCCGCCTCGCTGTCCACCGTTCCACCCGGGTTGCTGACCCGGACGCGATAGACGCCGGCCAGGGACGCGGTGGCCGCCCCGAGGTTGAGGGTGGGGGTCGAACCCCCGACAGGCGCGCCGTCGCGGGTCCAGGCATAGACGAGGTCGGGTCCGGTGGCCGACACGGCCAAGGCAACCGGTTCGCCCGCATGAAGCCGCCGGCCGACCGGCTGGGCGGAGATCACCGGCTTGGCCACCGCGGCCTGCACCGTGAGGGTCGCCCAGTCGGTGAAGACGGTGCCCAGGTCGTTCACCAACCGCAGCCGATACCGCCCGGCATCCGCGGCCTGCACATTGGAGAGGGTGAGCGTGGCATTGGTGGCGTTGCGCACCTCCAGGTCCTCCTTGAACCATCGCAGCGCGAGGGGTTGGTCGCCGGTGAAGGTGGCGGTGAAGGACGCCGCATCGCCGGGGGCGACCGTCAGGCCGACGGGCTGGGAGGTGACGGCCGGTGGATTGGCTCCGACCACGGTCACGGCCACGTTCTGGTCCGACCAGTTCCCGCTTAGGCTCGTGGTCTGCCATCCCCGTATACTCAGGGTGAAGGACCCGCTGGAGGTCGGGGTCCCGGAAAGCGTGCCCCGGGTGGACAGGGTCGTACCCGGGGGCAATCCCGAAAGGGCGGAATAGGAGCGGGCCGTGCCATGCGAAGAACTGGTGATCGAAAAGGTGACGGAGGTGCGGACGCCGTTGGTCGCCCGGACCGCCGTGGGAGCCATTCCTGTGGCTCCCGACAGGCCGTGGAAGCTTCCGGCCACCGCCGCCGTCCCGAACACCCACCGCAGGATGCACAGCGTCGGGGTGGCGATGAGGCCAGGCGCCGTCTGGGCGATGCGCGCCAGAGGCGCCAACTGCAGGAAGGCGGCCAGGACGTGGGAGTGGATGAGGAATCGCTTCATGGAAGGAGTTGTCTGGGACACATCATCGGCAGGACCCTGCGCGGGACGCGTGAATGGGCCTCGCCACGAGGAGGCCGACGTTCAGTTGCACCCGCAACCACCGCCGCCCACGCCGCGTCCCCCGGAGGCCGCCTCGCGGCTGAACCACATGTGTTCAGCCAGCAGGAGACCCGCAGGATCACGGTCACCGCGCATGGTGATGTCAGACAACGTGCGACGTTGCCACGGCTCGACCGTGCTGCAACCCGTGCCCAGACAGAGGAGCACGATCAGCGCGGCGGGCGCCATCCCATGGCGGGGGGAGGTCGCACGGGGTCGTCGGGGGAGGAGGGACCGAAGGTTCATGGGGCGGGCGGGTGTGGGGTCAGGCCTTGGGCTTGGGCAGCAGGCGCTCGATGATCTCGAGGTATTTCTTGCGGGTGGCCTCGCCCTCGTACTTGGGATGCACCGAATCGAGGCGGCCATCGGGCCCGAAGAAGCAGGAGGTGGGCATGCCCGGCGGACGGACCCTGGAGGCCAGCCGCTCCTTGGCATCGCGCACGATGGCAAAGCTGACCGGGTTCTTCCTGAGGAATTTCTGCATGTCGGCCGCCTTCTCGTCCATCGACACGCCGATCAGCACGTACCCCTTCGGCCCATGGGTCTTGTGCAACTGCTCGAGCACCGGAAAGGACTGGCGGCACGGCACGCACCAGGAGGCCCAGAAGTCGAGATGGACCACCTTGCCCGCGACGTCGGGGATGTCGCCCTCGAGATCCATGGCCTTGAGGTCCGGCAGGGCGTCCCCGGGCTGGAGCCCGGCGGCGGCCCGGGCCCAGGGCAGGAGGGTCGGCAGGGCCATCGCGGCCATCGTGGCGCGGAGGAACCCGCGGCGCGGCAGGAGAGGGCTCGGGAGGGGCAAGGCGTCAGGAGGCGACCAGTTCATGGAATCGTCGGGTGCTGAGTCGGGTTCGCGGGCCGTGGATAAGTCCCTCGGCGCCGGGTTGGGATTCGATGAGTCGGAGGCCCTCCTCGGGCCCGAGGACCAGGGCGGCGGTGCTCAGGAGGCCCGCCTGGGTGCAGCTGGGGGCCGCGACGTGGGCGGCCTGGCAGCCGTTCTGCACCGGCCGGCCGGTGCGTGGGTCGAGGATGTGCCCCCAGCGCCGACCGTCGGCGTTGAAGCCGCGGTGGTAGTCGCCCGAGGTCGCGACGGCCGCGTCGCGGACGGCCAACCCGCACCACGCGCGGCCGGGGTTCGCAGGATCCTCGAGGCCGAGGTGCCACCCCGGGCGTCCGTCGGCCGGCAGGCCCGACACCCGGAGGTCCGCCCCGAAGTCCACCAGCGCGCCCGTCAGGCCGTGGCGACGGGCCAGGAGGCTCACCTGGTCGACGGCGTACTCCTTGCCCATGCCGCCGAGGTCGAGGCACATCCCGGGCTCGGCCAACCGAACCGCACCGGGCCGCCGCTGGACCTTGCGCCAACCGACTCGCTGGCGTGCCGCTTCGATCTCGCCGTCGGTGGGCACCCGGGCTCGCCGCCAATCCCAGAGCCGGATGAGGGGCAGCGCCGTGGGGTCGAAGACGCCGCGGGTCAGGAAGTGCATCTCGTGGCAAAGCGCCAGGATGCGGTCGATCTCGGGATCGGAGGCCACGGCCTGGCCGCCGGCCGACTCGTTCAATCGGGAGATCCAACTGTCGGGCAGGAAGCGGGAATACTTGGCCTCGAAGGCGGCAACCCAAGCCAGCGCCTCCTGATCGAACCGGCGGGCCGCTTCCGGGGCGCCCACGGTGACCCAGCGGCAGGTGGTTCCCAGGGCCGCGAAGCGCAGTTCCCGGCCGCCCTCGACCCGGGACTCCTGGCAGGAGCCGAGGATGCGCCGCAGCACGGCACCGGCATCGCCCTGGGGGATGCCGGGGCGGACCGGTCCGGCGGGTTGGGCCGGGGCGCTCACCATTGGAAACCGATTCCCATGGTGAACACATTGGCCTGCGGATAGGCCGAGGACAAGGTCACCCCGTCGAGGCCGTTCATGAGGTAGCGCTTGTAGGCCAGGTCGATGGCCACGTGCTCATGGACCTGCCAGCGGAGAGCCACCCCGAAGGTCCACGTCTCCAGACGACTCAAGCGGTAGTCGGCCGAGTAGTACCGCGGCCACGCCGGCACCGCGAAGGCCGTGCCGTCGCCGGGGAAGCCCGCCTCGCCCTCGAAGAGCAGCGTGCCATCGGACTGGAGCGCGGCGTTGACGCCATCCGGGTCGACCAGGGTTCCGTTGAAGACGGGGGCGTAGAAGTCGGCGGCCGATTGCAGGTGGTAGCGGGCCAGCGGCGAGATCAGCAGCTTGTCGCCGAGCTTCTGGTTCCATTGGACGGTGGCCGTGTGGGCCCAGATGCCCCAGTCGTCGTGGTGGAGCCGGTAGTTGGCGTCCACGCCGGCATTGAGGGGGGTGACGAAGTGGGTGATGCCGAGATAACCCACCTGCTTGATGCGCTGGTCGGGGCGCTTTTCGCCCACCGCCGCGGAGGGATCGGCATTGTAGCCATCGACCGGGAAATCGTAGCGGAAGTGCACGCCCTTGTAGGGGTCGGTGAGGTAACCGTCGGCCACGCCAAGACTCACATTGGCCGTCAGGTAGGTCTTGGGCCCGAGCAGTTGGGTGACGCCGATCAGCCCATCCCAGGTGTCCTTGTCCTTCCAGATCGTGCGGTTGCGCAGCCAGAAGCCCGTCACCTGGTCGAAGTTCCGGGCCACACCGAGGTTGAGCACGGTGTTCTTCTGGTTGAATTCGATGCTCTCGTTCCAGGAAAGCCCGATCGAGCGGTAGTCGCTCTCCTCGCTGTAGGCGACCTGCGGGCGGCTGATGAACCGGCCCAGGGTCAGGTCAAGTTCGACCGATCCGGCCCGGCGGATGTCCTGGAAATTCTGCAGCGGCAACCGGTCCGTGCCGGCCGGCGCCGCCGCGCCCGTGGGCGTGGCCCCGGAGATGCCGTCGTAGACGAAGTTGCCCTTGACCACGGCCTTGGAGTTAAGCGCCTGCTCGGCATACACCGCGTGGGTCCGGATGTGGATGCGGTCGTCGTCCTCGATGTAGTCCTCGTAGCGGTAGTCGACCCGGTTCTCGGACCGGGCACGGACGAGGCAGAAGCACTGGAGCAACAGGGCCGCGAGGGGCGGGCCAAGTCGGGCCGAGAGGCGCCGGGACCACGAAGGCATGGGCGGCATGAGAGGACTGCGGCCCGGGATTGGCAACCCAATAGGGGACTCCAACCGGCAGGATCCGGTTTCCATCAAGGCCGAGCCATTCCCCGCAGACCGGGTTGCGGTCCACGAACCGAAGGGCAGCGACGCCTTCGGAGCCGGAGGGGTGGAGGGTGCGGCGGGTTCAGGACGGGCCGCGGCCCGCGCGATCCTCGACCGTCGGGCCAACCGACTCTCAGGCCCGTCGACCGCCGAGCCCGGGGTCCTCTCCCGAGACCGGCGGTGATTCGCACGCATCCGTGATCCACCCCGGAGACCGATGGGCCGGCTCGCGTCGACCGATCGTCCATTGACCCCAATCCACGCAGCCAACCGGGGGAAAGGATCGTTTCAGGCCGAGGGCGGGAACACCCACAAGGCGGGTCGCCCCACGTTGCAATGCACCGCACGTCCGAGGAGGGTCAGGCCGGCGAGGGAAAAATAAAGCTGGGATCGGGCCAGATCCCCCAGCAAAAACCCAACCTGCCCATCCTGTGTCGGATCGAGACGGCGAATCCGTCGGTCGGCCGAGGGGATGGGGTAGAAGATCGTTTCGAGGATCGGTCTTGGATTTCCGTCCTCGCCGGTGAGCGACGGAAACCGTCGGATCCACCCGGATGGATCCAGGCCGGCGGCGGCCGCGGCCCGGTCGGCGGCGTGCACCGAGGCCCGGCCAAGCACCGGCAACACCAGCAACCCAAGGAAGCTCCACAGGGTCATCCAGCAGGCCTGACCGAGCACTGCGGCACCGAGGGAAAGTCCGGCAGGATTCAGCAACCATCCGCCCAACTGGCACCCGATGAGATTCCACAGCAGCAGCACCAGCAAGGTCCGCAAGGGCAATCCCTGACGGACCCTCCAGCGTCTCCGGGCCAGTTCGACCTTCAAGTCGGACGGGGACAACCGCTCCCTCCACGACTCGGGCACCAGGATTGCCGCCCGGGCACCAAATCCCTCCAGACCGCCGGTGAAGGCTGGATCATCCACCCGGGTGAGGAGGAGGCATTCTCCGCCGTCCCCCGAGCGACGGTGGACACCCGCCCCGCTGATGGCCGCATGGAGACGTCCGCGCCCCAAGGCCAGGACCGCGGTGGAAACGGCCAGCCCGGCGCAGAAACCGCCGGTCCAGCGGTAGCTCAAGGCCGCAGCGGCTCCGACGCCCAGCATCGCCAGGGCATGGACGACAACACCCCGGGTCCATCGGGCGAGAAACCCACGGAATTCCAGCCTCGGATCGGGCAACCAGACAAAGCCGCCGACCACGTCAAAAACCGCCTGAAGCGCCAAGGCTCCGACACCAACCCCGAGCAACCCGGCGGCACCGAGCTCGGGACGGACGGCGATCAACCACCCGAGTCCGGCGATGGAAGCCAACACCCAAGTTCCCACGTTGGTGATGCCCAGCTGGAGGCGGCGCCGGGCCAGTAGCGATTGCTCGGGGTTCATCGGGAGGCCTTTCTGGGATTCGTCACGTTTGGCCCCACCTTCCGGCGGGCTGAGGGCAGGATCGCCCGGTTGGCGGGATGGAACCGATCGTCGCGAGATGCAGGATGATCCATGAAGCAACGATTCCGCAACGTTGGGGAAGCGCAACCCGTCCGCCCCTCGAGTGGATCCAGCCCATGAACGGGTGCCATCCCAGGTGGTGGCGCCCGGACCATTCCCGGTCCAAAGTCCATGATCTGACCTTCGGGAATGTCTCCTGAGCCCCCGGTCCCGCAAGCCACCGACGCATGAAGAAAGCCCATTTGCCCACCAAGGTCTGCGCGGCCTGCGCACGCCCCTTCTCCTGGCGTAAGAAGTGGGAACGCGACTGGGACCGCGTGCTCTACTGCTCGGACGCGTGCCGACGCGGGGTGCACCCGCTGGCCCGCCGGAACACGGGCTCCCGGGGCTGAAACAACGGCCGCGGCGACGTCCCAAGGGCCCGCTCAGGCATCCCCGGTCCGGCCGATGGCGTTGGCCGGAGTCTCGCCATCGGCGTTCGTCCGATCCGCAGCCGGGGCCGCGACCGGGACCGCCAGCCGCGCCAAGGCTCGCGCGGCGGCGGCGAAGCCGAAGGCCCCGGTCACGTGCGTGGCCGATCCATAGCCCGACTGGCAGTTCAGACGCAGGGGCACGCCGTCCGGCGGGGCCTGGGGCGCGGCGCAGACCTCGCCCGCGCCATCCGGGAAGACCGGTGCCTCGGCCGAGTGCACGCAGTCGATCCGGAGCTTCCGCGCCGTCCGCGAGAATCCATGCTCCCGGCGGAGGCGCTTGCGCACCTCGCCCAGCAGTCGGTCATGCGTGACCAGCGCGAGATCGGAGAGCCGGACGGCCGTCGGATCCCGCCGTCCACCGGCGCCACCGCAGACCACCAACGGGATCCTGGCCGCGTGGCAGAGGGCGATCAGGCGGACCTTGTTGCCCAAGGCGTCGATGGCGTCGATCACCAGGTCCGGGCGACCGTCGGACCCGGGCGCGGCCTCCAGCCCCAGCAGGCGCGACGCGGTCTCGGCCGTGAAGAACTCGATGCGGGCCTCGACGCGCGTCTCCGGCGACAGGTCCCGAATCCGCTCGGCCATGACCTCCACCTTGGGCCGGCCCACCGTGGAATCGAGGGCGTGCAGTTGGCGGTTGATGTTGCTGACGCAGACCTCGTCGAGGTCGACCAGGCTGAGTCGTCCCACCCCGGATCGGGCCAACGACTCGGCCGCCCAGGACCCCACGCCGCCCAGGCCCACCACCATCACGTGGGCGGCCCGGAAGCGCGCCAGCGAGGCCGCCCCGTACAACCGGGCGATGCCCCCAAATCGGAAATCGAAGTCGCTCACGGCCCGAGGGTGCTCCGCCGACCCAATGGACGCCGTCCGCACGCCGTCGGCACGCCGTCCCACGTAGGCCCACGTTGCGTCCGCCGTCGACCGACGGGTCAGAGTTCGCGCCAGTTGCGGTGGCGGTAGTTGGTCCAGACCCAGCGGAAATCGGGATTGTTGGCCCCGCCGCCGGCCCAGTTGAAGCTCGAGATGCCGACGGCCGAGTCCTTGGCCGCCTTGATGGTCCGGGCCTCGATCCACCGATGCCCCTCGTAATGGCCATCCTGGAAGGAGAAGGTGCTGAAGTTGCCGTGGAAGATGGCGAACGGATCGATCCAGCCCCGTGAGTCGGTGCTCAAGACCCAGGTGCCCAGGTTGGAATTGCGGGGATCGGATTCTTCGATGAAGACGAACGACTGGGACGGGGAACCGACCTCCGAGGCCTTGATGTAGGGCGGTTGCGAGGCCTCCCAACCCAGGATGCCGTTCATCCCGTTGGCCTTGGAGTAGCTGTCGTAGGCCCAACCGGTGCCCGGACGGCGCTTGGAGCGCAGGTCGCCGGGGCAGTGGTAGGCACCGAAGGCCGTGCAGTAATCCCACATGGGGGAGTTGGTCATGCCGCGTTGCACGCGGCGCAGGGCCTCCTCGAGGGTGATGCCGGTGCTGATGTCGGGATTCGGGCCCTGCCAGTAGCCACCCCCGGTGAGCGGTACCGACGCGCCCGCCTTGTTCCGCCACCCTTCCGTCGGCGCGAGGACGTCGTTGTTGTCCATCGAGTACATCTGCCAAGCGAGGATCAGCTGCTTCTGGTTGTTGGCGCAGGCGGCGCCGGTGGCCTTGGCCTTGGCCTTGGCCAGCGCGGGCAGAAGCATGCCCGCCAGGATGGCGATGATGGCGATGACCACCAGCAGCTCGATGAGGGTAAAGCCGGCGGAGCGGCGGCCGCAACCGGGCCCGGCAGGACGGCGAGGTTTCAGGGAAATCATGGTGGGTGTGAACACGTGTTGACGGGACCCTAGATCATGCCCGACAGCGAATCCAGCCCGCAGACCCCCATGGATCCGGGCGGGTACCGCGGCAGCGGTCCTGCAGCGCGGGACCACGGACCTTCAGGCCGCCGGGGAAACCGGGGCGAAGGGAAACAGGCCGAGGACGGTCTGGGGCTCGAGCAACCAGATCCGACGCGGAGGCAGGGGCTCGTGGTCGGTCAAGCCCAGCAGGGCCACCGCCAGCACGGTGCACGCTCCCGCCAGCCAGGTGCGGCGGCCCGGGGAGAACCGGGCGATGGCCTCGACCCGGTGCGCCAGCGCACGGGGAGCCGCCTGGGCCCGGCCCCGCCATCCGCAGACGGCGCTCGGAGCCTCGTCGGCGGGAATGCTCTCGAGGCACTTGAGAAGCACCCGGCCGTACTGCAGCCGGTCCACCTCGGGGGCGGAGAGTGCGTGAAAATCACACGCTTCTTCGCGATCCTCACGCAACCGTCGCAGCACCCGACCCACCACCGGGTTGAACCAATGGACCGCATGGATGATCTCGAGGAGGCCGTTCCACCAGGGATCGCCGCGATGCAGATGGGCCGCCTCGTGGAGCATCACCAGTCGGATCTCGTCGTCGGAAAGCCGGTCGGTCCAACCGGCCGGGAGAAGCAGGGCCGGCCGGAAGAAACCGGCCACGCAGGGACCCGGGACCTCGTCGGACTGCAGAACGGGAATCCCCGCCGGGCCGCGGGCGACCACGCCCTGCCAGAGCCTGGAACATCGGGCATCGACCGGCCGGGACCGCGCGATCCACCGGCGAACCCGGAGCACATCGCGCAGCGCCAGGCCGGCACGGAACCCCACCCCGGCGAGCCAACCCCACCCGACCACCTGCCATCCGTCCAGGGGCAACGACCAGGCATTGAGCGGCGGGAGCAACGGGGCCGTGACATTGAAGAGGCTCACCGGGGTCGGGACGCTCCAGGGCCACACCAGCCGGACCAGCACCAGGACCCCGAGCGCGGACCGCCAATCGGGGGAGAGATGGCGGCGAAGCAGCCGGCGCACCGCGAGCACCAGGATACCGAGCACGGCCGCCTGGGCCGAGGCGCTGAGCAGATCCCAACCGAGGATGCGGGTTACCTCCGGATTCATGACGGAACGAATGCGGTTCCGTCCACCTGAGCAGGTTTCTTGCCCAACGGCGGATCCGGGAGCCCGTCGACAGGCCCTAGCGGCCGGTTTCCGACTCGAGGATGCGGCGCAACTCGTTCATCTGGGCCCGGGAGAGCTTCCGGTGTTCGACATAGTGGGCCATCATGCCCGTGAGCGACCCACCGAAAACCCGGTCGAGGAAGGACCGTGTCGCCGCCGCCACGCACTCGGACTCCGCGACCTTGGCACTGTAGTGGTAGATTCGGCCGAGGGATTCGAAGCCCAGCGCCCCCTTGCGGACCAACCGGTTCAGGAGGGTCTTGGCAGTCACCGCCCTCCACGACGGGTCGGCCTTCTGGAGTTCGACAATGACATCCGCCGAGGTCACGGGTTGTCGTTTCCAGACAATTCGCATGATCTCCCATTCCGTCTCAGAGATGCGAGGCAACGGCATGGTGCTCCGTGAGAGGTGCAGGCGCTACGGGGATTTGATTGCCAAGCGCTACTGCCGTCCCCGCCCGAAGTCAACCTCGCATTTCGGCGGCCGCCTTGGAGCGGATCGAATCGGCCCTTTTCCACCGGTCCCTTGGGCCCGGAAGAGCGTCCCCTCGCCGGCGCGCGGCGCATTGTTTCCTTTTGCCGGAGAGGAGCGCACCCGAGCGGATGGAACCGCTCCACCGGCCCCGGCTCGCGGAGCCACCCGCCCCCAGGCTCAGACCGTGAGGATCTCCTTCTCCTTGGCCGCCAGATGCTGGTCGAGCTTGGCGATGAAAGAGTCGGTGAGCTTCTGCACGTCGGTCTCGGCCGTCTTGATGGCGTCCTCGGAGACGCCGCCGTCGTTCTTGGTCTTCTTGAGGGCCTCGATGGCCTGGCGCCGCTCGTTGCGGACGGCCACGCGCCCCTCCTCGGCGATGCGCTTGCAGATCTTGACGAATTCCTGGCGGCGCTCGGCGCTCAGGTCGGGCAGCACGATGCGGATGAAGCGTCCCTGCGACGCCGGGTTGAGGCCCAGTCCGGAGGCCTGGATGGCCTTCTCGACGGCCTTCATGTTGGACTGGTCGAAGGGTTGCACCATCAGCATGCGGGCCTCGGGCGCGGTGATCGTCGCCAGTTCCTTGAGGCGCATGTTGGATCCGTAAGCCTCGACGAGCACGTTCTCGATGAGCGAGGGGGAGGCCTTGCCGGTGCGGACCCCGGCGAACTGGTTGAGCACGTGCTCCTCGGTCTTGAGCATGCGCTCCTCGGCGTCGAAAAGGGCTTCGTCGATGGTCATGGTCGGTGGGATCGGGGGTGGGTGTCGGAGGGTTCGGGGAGAATTTCGCAGCCGGTCGGCCGAGGCAGGCGGTCAGGCCACCACCTGCGTGCCGACCTTCTTGCCGAAGACCACGTTGCGGAGGTTGTGGGGCTTGAAGAAGTCGAACACCACGATGGGCATCTTGTTGTCCATGCACAGGGCGAAGGCCGCCGCGTCCATGACCTTGAGCTGCTTCTCGAGGGCCGTGGAGTAGCTGACCTGGTCGTAGCGTTTGGCGTCGGCGTGCTTCTTGGGGTCCTTGTCGTAGATGCCGTCGACCTTGGTGGCCTTGAGCACGGCCTCGGCACCGATCTCGTTGGCGCGGAGGGCGGCGGCCGTGTCGGTGGAGAAGTAGGGATTGCCGGTGCCGGCGGCGAAGATCACCACCCGCCCCTTCTCGAGGTGACGGACCGCGCGGCGGCGGATGAAGGGCTCGGCGATCTGGGTCATGTTGATGGCGCTCTGGACCCGGGTCGCCACCCCCAGCTTCTCGAGGGCATCCTGCAAGGCCAGGGCGTTGATCACCGTGGCCAGCATGCCCATGTAGTCGCCGGTGGCCCGCTCGATGCCCTTCTCGCTGCCCTGCAGGCCGCGGAAGATGTTGCCACCACCGACCACGATCACCACCTCGACGCCCAGGCGCTGGACCTCGGCGACCTGGGCGGCCATGTCGTGCACCGCCTCGGGATCGATGCCCTGCCCGGCTGAACCCCCGAGGGCCTCGCCGCTGAGCTTGAGCAGGATTCGGCGGTAGTGGGGCTTGGACCGGGCGGCGGGTTGTTTCATCGGCCCCAGTCTCATAACAGCCCGGTGATCGGGTCGTCAACGCGGCCCCGACGCGGGTGGCCCGGCCCGGGGCCGCTGGGGGCGGCCTCTCAATCGGAGCGGCAGAGCCTCTCGAAGCGGCCCCCGGGGCCCTGGCGCACCAGGCGCTTGAGCTCGAGGCTGAAAAGGGCCACCTGCACCGCGCTGGGGGCCAGGCCCGAGAGACGGATCAAGGGATCCACCCCGAGCGCCTCGTCGCCCAGGGCATCCCAGAGGGCCTGTTCGGCCGGGCTGAGGGTGAGGGCCGGAAACCCCGGGGTCTCCGGGGCCGGACCGACGGTGGCCGCCGAGGCCGGGAACCGGTGCTCGAACTCGCCGAGGATGTCCTCGATGCCCTCGCAGAGCTTGGCCCCTTTCTTGATGAGGTCGTGGCAGCCCTTGCTGCGGGGATTGTCAATCCGGCCCGGCACGGCGAAGACCTGCCGGCCCTCGTCGTTCGCGAGGTCGGCCGTGATCAGCGCCCCGCTGGCAAGGCCGGCCTCGACGACCACCGTCCCGAGGGTCATGCCGGCGACGATGCGGTTGCGCGCCGGAAACGTGCCGCGGTCGGCGTTGCGGCCGAAGGGGAACTGCGTCACCAGGGCTCCCCGCTCGACGATGCGCTCGAAGAGGCCCCGGTTCTCCGGCGGATACACCCGGTCGATGCCGGTGCCGAGGACGGCCACCGTGCGCCCCTGGGCCGCCAGCGCCCCCTGGTGGGCGGCGGTGTCGGCCCCGCGGGCGCCGCCGCTGACCACGGTGACCCCGGTGTAGGCCAGTTGGTGGGCCAGCTTCCGGGCGACCTCCATGCCATAGGGCGAGGTGAGCCGGGACCCCACCATCGCCACCCCTTGGAAATCCTCGGGCACGAGGCGCCCTTGGACGTAGAGCACCGGTGGCGGGTCATAGATCTGGCGCAGCAGCGGCGGATAGCCCGGGTCGCCCAGGGCGAGGATCGACACCCCGGACTCGGCGATGCGCCGCATCTCGCCGGAAAGGTCGACCGTCGACTGCCAGCCGGCGACGGCCTCGGCCTGCGGTCCGCCGAGGCCCGGCACGGACCCGAGTTCGGCCCGGGAGGCCCGGAGGACGGCGACGGGGTCGCCGCCGAAGCGGTCGAGCAGGTGGCGGGTGCGCACCGGGCCGATGCCCGGGATCAGGTTGAGGGCGACGAGGGCTTCCAAGGGTTCCATGGCGGTCGGTTTCAAGGTCTCCAAGGAAGGATTCGCTCGACCGACCCCGATTCTCCCCGGGAATCCCGGTCCGTTTGCACTTTCGCGCCGATCGGAAGGATTGTTCCATTCCCGCCCGACGATGCTTCATCGACTCACCGTTTCCGAACTGGCCCGCCGGATCCACCGGGGGGAGGTCTCGTCCCGTGAAGCCACCCAGGCCTGTCTCGACCAGATCGCCCGCGTCGACGGACAGGTCCGCGCCTACCTGAGCCACGACCCGGCCGACGCGCTGGCACAGGCCGACGCGGCCGACCGCTTGCGCGCCTCCGGCCAGGCCGACCCCGCGGCCCACCCGCTGCTTGGGGTGCCGGTCAGCCTCAAGGACGTCATCGCCCACCGCGGTCAGCCCCTGGGATGCGCCTCGCGCATCCTCGGGAACTTCGTCTCGCCCTATGACGCAACGGTCGTGCATCGGCTCAAGGCGGCCGGCGCGGTGGTCTTCGGGCGCCTGAACATGGACGAGTTCGCCATGGGCAGCTCGACCGAGAACTCGGCCTTCTTCACCACGCTGAACCCCTGGGACACCACGCGGATCCCCGGCGGGTCCTCCGGCGGGTGCGCCGCCAGCGTCGCGGCCCATGAATGCTTCGCCAGCGTGGGCTCGGACACCGGCGGGTCCATCCGCCAGCCGGCCGCGCTCTGCGGGGTGGTCGGGGTCAAGCCGACCTACGGCCGGGTCCCCCGCTACGGGCTCACGGCCTTCGCCAGCTCGCTCGACCAGATCGGGCCCTTCACCAAGGACATCGCCGACGCGGCCCTGATGACGCGGGTGCTCAGCGGCCACGACCCGATGGACTCGACGTCGATGCCCGAGCCGGTGCCCGACTACCTGGCAGCGTTGTCGGGATCGCTCCGGGGCCTGCGGATCGGGCTGCCGAAGGAATACCTCATCGGCGGCATGCACCCGGAGGTGGACGCCTCGGTCCGGGCGGCGGTGCGCCAACTCGAGTCGCTGGGGGCCGAGATCGTCGAGGTCTCGCTGCCCCACACGGAATACGCGGCCGCGACCTACTACATCATCGCCCCGGCCGAGGCCTCGGCCAACCTGGCCCGTTTCGACGGCATCCGCTACGGCGCGCGGGTCGATGGCGCGACGCCGATGGAACTCAACAGCCGGACGCGGGGCCGGGGCTTCGGCCCCGAGGTGAAGCGCCGCATCATGCTCGGCACCTACGTGCTCAGCAGCGGGTACTACGACGCCTACTACCTGCGGGCGCAGAAGGTCCGCACCCTCATCCGCAACGACTTCCTCGAGGCCTTCAAGACGGTCGATGCGCTGGTGACGCCGACCACGCCGGCCCCGGCCTTCAAGGTCGGCGAGAAGTCCGACGACCCGCTGCAGATGTACCTCTGCGACGTGTTCACCATCTCGTGCAACCTCGCGGGCATCTGCGGGCTGAGCCTTCCCTGCGGCTTCACCTCCGACCCGAGGCTGCCCATCGGCCTTCAGCTCCTGGGCAAGCCCTTCGGCGAATCCACGCTCTTCCGGATCGCCCACGCCTACGAGCAGAGCACGCCCTGGCACCGGGCACTCGCGCCGCTGGCCTGAGCGGTTGCCGGCCGCCCCTAGCCCGGGCGCCCGCCGAACACCTCGCGGAGATGCCGCCCGGTGTGGGAGATGGGGTCGGCCGCGATCTGCTCCGGTGTGCCCTCGGCCACGAGGCGCCCGCCCCCGCCCCCGCCCTCGGGGCCGAGGTCGACGATCCAGTCGGCCTCGGCGACGAGGTCCAGGTTGTGCTCGATGACCAGCACCGAGTGGCCGGCATCGACGAGGCGCTGGAGCACGGCAACCAACCGGCGGACGTCCTGGATGTGCAGGCCGAGCGTGGGCTCCTCGAGCACGAACAGGTCCCGCGACGGCCGCCGGGTCGATGGGCGACCCGGCCCGGGGGACCGCACGAGATCGGCATTCTCGGCCTCGATCGCCGCCGACTTGAGCCCGCCCAGCAGGTGGGTCACCAGCTTGATGCGCTGGGCCTCGCCGCCGCTGAGGGTCGGGCTGGTCTGGCCCAGCTGGAGGTACTCGAGACCGGTGTCCCGGAGGGCCTCCAGGGGGCGCCGGAGGCGTGGTTGGTGGGCGAAGAAGCCGATGCCCTCGGCCACGGAGAGGCGCAGCACCTCGGCGATGGACTTGCCCTGGTAGCGGATCTCGAGCGTGCCGGGGTTGAAGCGCTGCCCGCCGCAGGCCACGCAGGTCACCGAGGCCGTGGGGAGGAAGTTCATCTCCAGCTTGACGACGCCGGCCCCCTCGCAATGCGGGCAGCGGCCCTGGGGCGAGTTGAAGCTGAAGCGGCCGGGCCCGTAGCCCCGCATCCGGGCCTCGGGCACCTGCGCGAACAACGCGCGGATGTCGTCGAAGAACCCGACGTAGGTCGCCGGCGTGGACCTCGGCGTGCGGCCGATCGGCGACTGGTCCACCTCGTGGACCGCCCGCAGCGGGCCCGTGCCCTCGACCCCTCCGGCCAGACCCATGGGCTTCTTCTCCGCCGCCCCGGCCAGCACCGCGCGGACGCCGGGCACCAGGCACTCCTTGATCAGCGTGCTCTTGCCCGAGCCGCTGACGCCGGTGACCACCACCAGCCGCCCGAGCGGGAAGGACACGGTCACGTCGCGGAGGTTGTTCAACCGCGCCCGGTGCACGGTCAGCCACTCCACGGCGCCCGCGGAGGCCTTGGCGGCCGGCCGGCCCCGGGGTTTGCGAGCGGCGGCCGCGGCGACGGGTCGACGCTCCCCCCGGGCCGGCCGGGCGGGTGTCTCGCGCAGGCACCGGCCGGTGACCGATTCCGGGTGGCGCATCAGGTCCTCGAGCGTCCCGGCGGCCACCACCTGTCCGCCCTGCACGCCGGCCCCGGGACCCAGGTCCAGGATCCAGTCGGCCCGGCGCATCGTGTCTTCGTCGTGCTCCACCACGACCAGCGAGTTGCCGCGGGCCCCCAGCGACTCCAGCGCGTCGAGCAGCCGGCGGTTGTCCCGGGCGTGGAGGCCGATGGTGGGCTCGTCCAGCACGTAGAGCACCCCGCTGAGGTTCGACCCCAGCTGGGCGGCCAGGCGGATGCGCTGTCCCTCGCCGCCACTGAGGGTGGTGACGCTGCGCCCCAACTGCAGGTAGCCGAGACCCACCTCGCCCAGGAACCTCAGGCGCTCGCGGATCTCGGGCAGGATGTCCCGGGCGATCTCGGCGGCCCGGCCCGAGGGGCGGAGGCCGTCGAACCAGGCCCGGGCCTCATCCACCGACCACCCCCCCATCTCCTCGAGGGTGGGCTGGCCCGAGGGTCCCTCACCCAGCGGCAGCCGCACCGCCCGCGACACCGGGTTGAGCCGGGCGCCCTGGCAGGACGGGCAGGTCTCGCGCGTCTCGGCCCACCGGAACCACGATTCCTCCACCGCATCGGCATTGGCACCGCGCTCGACATCGGGCAGGTGGAAGAGTTCGCCGAATCCCCGGCACTGCGGGCACCAGCCCTGGCTGGAGTTGTAGCTGAAATTCTTGGGATCGAGCGGCGGGAAGGAACGCCGGCACTTCGGGCACCCACGCTGGTCGGAGTGCACGGTGCACTGCCCCTTCCGGTCCAGGGCGAAGAGGGTGCCCTGCCCCACGGTGAGCGCCTCGCCGATCCGGCGGAACCGGAGCTCGGCCGGGTCGCCGGCATCCAGGGTGCCCGTGACCACCTCGACGTCGTGCTCCTTGAAGCGGTCGAGCCGGAAACCGCCGTCGGCCGGCATCAGGCGGCCGTCGGCCCGGAGCTGCGCGTAGCCCCGTTGGCGCGCCCAGTCGGCGACCTCGCTGTGGAAGCCCTTGCGGTTGCGGATCACCGGCGCCAGCAGCTGGAGCGCCCCCCGCCGGCTCACCGCCCCGGCGAGCACCTCCAGCAACTCCTCGCGGGTGCAGGCCTCGACGGGCACGTCACAGTCGGGGCATTGCAGCACTCCCAGGCGGGCATAGAGCAGGCGCACGAACTGGTGGATCTCGGTGACCGTGGCCACCGTGCTCTTGCCCCCGCCCCGGGTGGTGCCCTGCTCGATGCTGACCGAGGGCGGCAGCCCGATGATCCGGTCCACGTCGGGCCGCGCCATGGGATCGGCGAACTGACGGGCGTAGGCGCTCATCGAATCGAGGAAGCGGCGCTGCCCCTCGGCGAACAGGAGGTCGAAGGCCAGCGTACTCTTGCCCGACCCGCTGACCCCGGTCACCACCACGAACTTCCCCCGGGGGATGTCCACGGACAGGTTGCGCAGGTTGTGCTCGCGGGCCCCCTCGATGCGGATCACTCCGGGCGGGGCGGCGGGCGGCGGGTCGATGTCCTTCGGCACGGGTCGGAGGATGGAGCCGACGGGGCGCCCGGGCAAACGGCGCTCTTCGGGCGCCACCGGTCGGGCCGGCGGGCCCTCAGCCGGCCAGCAGGCTCACCAGGCCGAGATCGGCCTCGGGAAACTCGTGGTGCTGCAGGTCGGCCGGACGCACCCAGGCGACCTCGGCGCAGTCGATGGCCCGGGGCTCCCCCGAGACGAGTTCCGCCTCGAAGAACCGCAGATGGACCGTCTTGGCCGGATAGGCGTGCACCGTTTCGTGGCGCAAGGGCCCCACCGCGACGGTGATCCCGAGCTCCTCATGCAATTCGCGCACGAGGCATTGCTCCCACGATTCGTCCGGCTCCCGCTTGCCGCCCGGAAATTCCCAGAGCCCGCCGAGGTGGGAACCGGACTTGCGCCGGGTGATGAGCAGCAGTCCGTCGCGCCTCACCAGGCCGGCGGAGACCTCGATGACCCCGGTGCCCATTGGAGGATCAGGCGGTGGCGGGAAGACGGTGGTACTCGCGGTACCAGGCCACGAAACGCCCGATGCCCACCTCGATCGGCGTGGCCGGTCGGAAACCGACGGCCTCGGTGAGGTCCTCGACGTCGGCATAGGTGGCCGGGACGTCGCCGGCCTGCATGGGCAGCATGCGCTTCTCGACGGTCTTGCCGATGGTCTTCTCCAGGCAGGCGATCACGTGCATCAACTCGGCCGGCTGGTGGTTGCCGATGTTGTAGATCCGGTAGGGCGCGGCGCTGGTGCCGGGATCGGGCGCGGCCCCGCTCCAGTCGGGATTCACCGGGGCGATGCGGTCGCAGGTGCGGACCACCCCCTGGACGATGTCGTCGATGTAGGTGAAGTCCCGGCGCATGCGGCCGTGGTTGAAGACATCGATCGGCCGGCCGGCCAGGATCGCCTCGGTGAAGAGGAACATCGCCATGTCGGGTCGCCCCCAGGGGCCGTAGACGGTGAAGAACCTCAGGCCGGTCGTCGGCAGCCGGTAGAGGTGGCTGTAGGTGTGCGCCATCAGTTCGTTGGCCTTCTTGGTGGCCGCATACAGGCTCAGCGGGTGGTCCACCGTGTGGTGCACGCTGAAGGGCATGGTGGTGTTGGCGCCGTACACCGACGACGACGAGGCGTACACCAGGTGCTCCACGCCATGGTGTCGACAACCCTCGAGGATGTTCATGAAGCCCACGAGGTTGGAATCGACGTAGGCATGGGGATTCCGGATGGAGTAACGGACCCCGGCCTGGGCCGCCAGGTGGATGACCCGCTGCGGCTTCTCGGCGGCGAAGAGGGCCTCCATGCCGGCGCGGTCGGCCAGGTCGAGGCGGTGGAACCGGAAACCCGGTCGCCCCTTGAGCCGGGCCAGGCGGGCCTCCTTGAGGCGGACGTCGTAGTAGTCGTTGAGGTTGTCGAGTCCGACCACCTCGTCGCCGCGGCCCAGCAGCAGCTCGCAGGTGTGGAAACCGATGAATCCGGCGGCGCCGGTCACGAGGATCTTCATGACGTCTCTTGCGGACCGCAGGATGCGGCGGGCGGCCCGGCCTGTCACGCGAACCCGGCGGGCACCCCAGAAGACCCGCTCAGCGGCCGACGCTGCGGTACAGGAAACCCAGCCGCCTCATCTCGGCCGGGTCGAGCAGGTTGCGCCCGTCGAAGACGATCGGGGTCGTCATCGCGGCCTTGATCCGGGCCCAGTCGAGCCGGCCGAACTCGGACCACTCGGTGGCGATGACCAGGGCGTCGCAACCCGAGGCCACGGCCTCGGCCTCGGTCACGAACTCCACGGCCGAGCCTGCGGGGAAGAGCGCCCGGGCCTTCTCCATGCCCTTGGGGTCGTGCACCCGCAGCCGGGTGCCATCGGCCAGCATGCGGCGGCAGAGGTCGATCGACGGCGAGTTGCGCACGTCGTCGGTGTTCTGCTTGAAGGTCAGGCCCAGCACCCCGATGTGCTTCTCCTTCAGCACCCAGAGCGTGTCGGTGATCTTCTGGTGGAAGCGCTCCATCTGGGCGGAGTTGATGCGCTGGACCTCCTTGAGCAGGCGGAAATCGTAGCCCAGCTGCTCGCTGATCTTGATGAAGGCGCTGAGATCCTTGGGGAAGCACGAGCCCCCGAACCCCAGGCCGGCCTGCAGGAACCGGGTGCCGATGCGGGCGTCCAGACCCATGCCCCGGGCGACCTCCTGCACGTTGGCGCCGCTGGCCTCGCAGATCACCGAAAGGGCGTTGGCGTAGCTGATCTTGAGGGCCAGGAACGAGTTGGCCGCATGCTTGATCAGCTCGGCCGAGTTGGTGTCGGTGACGATGATGGGCGCGCCGAAGGGCTCGTAGATCTCGCGCATCGTCGCGGCGGCCCGCTCGCTGGACGTCCCGATGACCACCCGGTCGGGCTTCATCAGGTCGTCGATGGCGAAGCCCTCGCGCAGGAACTCCGGATTGCTGACCACGTCGAAGTCGGCGTCGGTCTTGCGGTAGCGCTTGACCGTCTCGGCCACCTTCTCGGCGGTCTTCACCGGCACGGTGCTCTTGTCGACGATGACGCGGTAGCCCGAGAGGCAGCCGGCGATCTCGCGGGCCACCCCCTCGATGAAGCTCAGGTCCACCGAGCCGTCGGGCTGCGGCGGCGTCGGCACGGCGATGAACACGGCCTCGGAGCCGGCGACGCCCTCGGCGGTGGAGGCGGTGAAGCTCAACCGGCCGGCGGCCACGGTGCGGTGCACCAGCGCCTCGAGGCCGGGCTCGAAGATGGGAATCTCGCCCGCCTGCAACCGGCGGACCTTCTCACGGTCCGAGTCGACACAGATCACGTGGTGACCGACATCCGCAAAACAAGCCCCGGTGACCAGTCCCACGTACCCCGTTCCGATGATCGAGAGGTGCATTCCGAAGGAGACCACGGCACCCGACCACCGTGGTGAAACAACCGGGTGAAACTTCCGGCCTAGGGCTTGACCGCCGGGGCGTTGGTCGTCGCCGGGGCCAGCTCAGGATGGGCCTGAAGCAGGGAAGCCTTGCGGGAGGAGGCCTCCTGGCCGGCCGCGCTGGTGGCGTCCCGCGCCGCCTCGTCGTACAGGGCCAGGGCCTCGCGGTGCTGCTTGAGGGATTCATGCACCAGGGCCTTGGCCAACCGCGCCGGACCGGCGAGGGAATCGGTGGCGAAGCCGGAGAGGAACCGGGCGTAGGCGGCGAGGGCCTCGGCAGTCTTGTCCTGCGCATCGAGGGCGCCGGCCACGCCGTAGGTGGCCGGGCCGCCCAGGGGGCTGTCCGGATGGGCCAGGTTGAAGGCCTCGAAGGCCTTCTGGGCCTCGGCATACTTGCCCTCCTCGAAGAGCCTCGTGGCGGCGAGGAACTCCGAGCGCTCGCCCGCCGCGGTCCCGGAATGCTGGCTGGCGATGCGGGACAGGTCGGCCGCGGAGCCTCCGGCTCCCTTCGCGCCCGGGGCGAGCACCGCCAGCAGGGCCTGGTTGGCCTCGGATTCGGCCGACGCCCGCAGGTTCTTCTGGACGATCAGGGTGACCACGAGGGCCGAGACCACGGCGAAGCCGATCCCGAGGGCCTTCTTGTTCTCCTCGAGCCAGGTCAGGAGCGACAAGGTCAGGTCGGGCGCGGGCTGCTGCCCCTCGGGGTTCGGCTGGATCTGCAGACTCATAACAATTGGGTGGGACATGATCCGGATCAGAGCCTCAAACACAAGCGCGCAGTCTGGAAGGCCGGCGGTCGGCCAAGCCGGGCGGCTCGCGACGCCATCCCGGGGGCGGGCTCACCGCCCCTCCCGGAGCCAGGCCCGGTTGAACCGCGCATGCCGGATGGTCTCCCGGCCGGCGATGGCCTCGCTCCAGGTGGCGTGCAGCCACCCGTTGCGGGCTTGGATCAGCGAAGGATAGGAGAACGAACCGGCACCGGGCGGGCAGGCCGCCAGGGAGCGCCGGACCGGCCAGGTGTCCCCCTCGTCGTCGCTGACCCAGACCGCCAAGGAATGTCGCCCGGATTCGGTGTCGTTGCCGATGAAGACCCACTCGCCGGTGGGCAGGACGACCACCTCGGCGCCCGATCCCGGGTTGGGGATGTCCGAATCCACCGCCTCGGTCCAGGTCTCCCCGCCATCCCGGGATTCGGCACGGAGCAACCGGTGCGGCGGAGGGCCGTTGTCCCGCATCCAGGCCACCACCGTCCCATCACGGCGGACGCCCAGGCTGGGCTGGACATTGCCCAAGCCGAGAATCGGGGCCGACGGGCGCCAGGTCAGCCCCTGGTCGTCGGAAAGGGCGACCATCGAGAAGGAGTACCCGTCATGGTACAGGGGCAGCAACCAGCGCCCGCGGAGGCGGGTCAGATGGGCCCGGGGCATCCAGCCCAGACGCCGGTAGAGGCGGTTGGTGGCCCCGAGCCGGATGCCCTCGACGAAGCCCTCGACCTCCTCGCGCTGCTTCGGGTCGAGATCGGGCCGGGCCAACTCGCGGTTCAGACGCGGCAGCAGCGAGCCGGCCAGGTGGACGAACTCCTCACCGGGCGCGAGCAGGACCGGCATCATGGAGTCCCAGCGCACCGGCCCGCGCAGACGCCAGCGGGAACTCACCCGGGCCTGGAGCAGGGTCGACTCCCAGGTGTTGGCGAGGATCGCGGCATGGAAGAGCCAAAGCCTGCCCCGGTCGTCGACATGCAGCGACGGATTGCAGTCGGGAAACCCCGGGGTGTCCCAGAGGGTGAAGCGCGGCTCCCACGCCCTCGCCCCGGGCCGGCGCCGGGAGGCCTCGATCCGGACGTCATCGGCCTGGCGTTCGCCGGAACCGTGGAACCAGGCCGCGAACAGGGTTCCGTCGGGGGCCTCCACGACGCAGGAGGCATGGTTGTGTCGGGCCTCCGGCGGGAAGATCGCCTCGGAGACCATCACCGGCACGCGGTGATCGGCCGCCCACGACCGGTGTGCCGCCAAGCCCACCGCCGCCACGAGCCAACCCGGAAACCACCTGCCCATGCACCTCATTCCGAAGGATAGGACGGACCGGGACGGCGTGTCGTCGGGGAAAATCCCCAGCCCGGGGCGTCCCGCTCCGGCCCTGCCGCGATGGCCGATCCACGCCGATCTCCCTGAGGCCGCCGGCCCAGGGGGCCGGGCTCAGGGAACCACGGTCACTCCCCGCTTCCTCGCAGCATCCCGAAGGGGGCCATCCTTGCAGGCCAGGGGCAGTCCGCGCCGCAGCGCGAGTTCCAGGTAGGCCACGTCGTAGACGCTCAAGGACAACTCGGCGGCGAGTTGGGACAACCGCGTGAACGCCAGGGCCGACATTTCGTGGTCCACCTCGAACCCGAGGGAGCTCAGCGCCCGCAGCGCTTCCGAACGGTCGTCGGCCGTCAGCCTGCCCCGCCGCTCCAACACCAGCAGCACGTTGGCGATCTCGACGGGCCAGAGGGCCGGGACGACCACGGGCAGACCAGCCCCCACCTCGGCCAGCAGGGCGTCGGTTTGTGCGGTGGATTGGCCGGGGTGGACCCACGAAACCGCCATCGAGGCGTCCAGGACCAGTCCGTTCATCCCCGTCGCCCCTCCTCCAGGGCCGCACGCACCTCCGCATCGGAGAGCCTCGGGCGTGCTTTCGAGCGGCCCCGGATCCGCGACCGCAACCCATGGAGGGAGTCGGCCGCGTTGCGGACCTGCTCGAGACTCCGTCGTCCTTCGGGGACGATGCGGGCAACAGGCTTGTCATGCCGGGTGATGACGATCTCCTCGCCACGGGCGACCCGTTCGAGCAGTTCGCCGAAACGGGTCTTGGCTTCAAAGGCGGTGAGGGTGGCCATGTGCAGGCAGGGTTTGAATCAACCAGTCGTCGACCAGTCTATCCATCGGCTCCTGCGTTCGCAATCCGCGCCTTCGTTCGCACGGGCGCACGGCGACGGTTGGGGGCGCCCCGCGCAGCCGGGGCTCTCCCAAACGGCTCCGCGGCCACGGGATCCGCACAAGACGGCGGGCAGGTTTGGGTCCCCGGGAGGAATCCTAGGGGGTTCAGGGCCGCGAACCGGCCCGCGTCGGGTCAAGGCCCGCCTCGCCGTCCCGGAGCCACCGGCTCTCCAGCCCAACGCCACGACATCATCCCGCGGTGCAGATGGTGAACCGAGGTGAAGCCCAGGTCCCGGAGCACCCGGACGGCCTTGCGGCTGCGGTAGCCACCCTCGCAATACACCAGCACGGGCCGGGTGCGGTCCCAGCCCTCGAGGCGTTGCCGGAAGTCCGCCGACCCCCAGGGGATGCAACGCGCCCCGGGGATCACGCCTCGCGAGGTCTCCCAGGCGCTGCGGACGTCGAGCACCTGGAGCCCGGGCCGGCCCGCCCAGAGCGCCCGGGCGTCGGACACGCCCAGGTTCTCCGCCGTCGTGCCCGGGATCTCGGCGAAGAGCCGGGCGTCCCAGCGGGCCTCCCCGACGGTCCAGGCGACCGCCAGCAGGACGAATCCACCCGAGAGCCACCCGGTCCCCCGGAGAAGGGAACGGGCCTGGGTCCGGGCGTTGGCCCGGGTCGCGGGCGGACACGCCGTCATGGCCCGGTGAGATCGACCACCCGGTAGTAGCGCTCGGAACTGGTGTTCGAGCCCGGATCGTCACGCAGGCTGGCCGGCGCGCTGGCCGTCCATTCCTGCACGGGCACCCAGGCGCCCAGCACGCCCCCGCGATCGAGCCGGTAGCGTCGACCGGCCGCCCCATCGACGCGAAGGCGGACGGAGCCATCGGGCAGGAAGCCCACCAGTTCCAGTCGCGGCACCGGGACGCCCCGGTTCGAGGCGCCGGGGCTGGGGGTCGAGTCGACCGGTGCGGCCGGATCCCCGTCGGGCAACCGGGCCCAGGACCGGTCGTCGGCACCTCCGACCACCGCCCGGAACAGGTCCACCGCCTGCACGGCCCCGCCCACCTCGCGGCCCAGCATCACCAGGAATCCGGTTCCGGCCGTCGACGGAAGCCGGAAGGCGGCATGCCATTCCGAGGCGGATCCCTGCGACGCCTCACCGTCGGCGAAGACCACCCGGTACGCGCCCGGGGACAGCACCGCATTGGCCGGGAATCCCCAACGGTTGGAGCCGGCCGCGTTGTCGGCGAGGAACAACCCGTCGAGGGCCACGGGCAACTCGCCGGTGTTCACCAGTTCGATCCACGGCTCGGCCTTGCCGGTGACATCCCGAAGGCCCTGCGCATTGCGGGTCAGCACCTCGTTGATGCGAAGGGTCGGGAACTCCGGCAGGAGGGCCGCGACATTGTTCGGAGCCCCCGGGGTCAGCGTGGACGCATCGCCGCCTTCCAGCGTGACCTCGAGGCCGAACACCACGTCGGAACTGCCCGCATTCACCTGGTGGACCTCGACCGCGAAGGTGTTCTCCCCGGGCACGAGGAGGTTGGACGGCAGGGTGAAGGGGCCCTCGATGGCCGCATCGCCCACCGTCCGGTTGGCAAAGGTGTCGTGGGTGATCTCGCCCTCGGGCATGCCCAGCACGTGCGCCCGCCGGCCGTTCACCCAAAGCGCGTACCCGTCGTCCAGCATCGCCCGGAAGCGCACGGTCACGCCCGCGGTGAGCGTCGGAATGGCGACCTTGCGCCGGAAGTAGAAGGTCGATTGACCCAAGGTCAGCGCGGTCGTCTTGTTGGTGGCCAGATCGGCCGACTCGACGTAGAGCAGCCCTCCACCGCTAGGCCAGGCCGAGTCGTTGTAGCCCGGGCTCACCCAGTTGGTGCCCCCGGCGGGCGCACCGTCCTGGAAGTACCGCCAGGTGTCGGTGAACCCGATCACGCGCCGGGTGCCCTGGAAGGCCACCGCCTCGGCCCAGTTGCCGGGACGATTGCGGTCCTGCCGGGCATCGACCCCCTGCAGCGACCGGTTGGGGCCCTGCGTGCCGGACGGCCATGGGGGCAACCCGTCATAATCCACGCGATCCAAGAGCTCCTCGGTCCCACCCGATACCGCCGGCCGGACCAACCGCAGCGAATCGGCCACCGGGCCCAGCGTGCCGGTCCACTCGCCGACCACCCCGGGCAAAAGTCCGAACACCCCGGTCATCCCGGCGCGGTTGGCGACCACCAGCAGGCGCGATCCTGGGTTCGCGGTGGTGCCGGCCGGGAAGGTGAAGCTGAGGTTGCTCCCGGTCAGTCGCAGGCCCGAGAGATCCCAGGCGGTCCGGGCCGAGCGGTTGAAGAACTCGATGAACTCGCCTCCGGCCGGGGTCGAGCGCCGGAGGATCTCGGAAAACACGACTTGGAACCTCGGCCGGATGGTGACCTCGAAGCGCCGGGTGACACCGAGGTTTCCAGGGCCGTCGTCGGTCACCCGCACGGTGATCGCTTGGACGGATCCGCCGGTGTCGTCCTCAGGGGTCCACTGGAAGCGGCCGCTGACCGGATCGATGGACGCGCCGGCCGGGGCGCCCGGCTCCAGCGAGAATCGAAGCGTCTGGGCGGGCAGGTCGGGATCGGAGGCCAGGGCGGTGAAGGACACCAGGCGACCCTCGTCCGCCGTCACCGGGGCGATGGGCTCGAGGGTGGGTGGCTCGTTCGCCTCAGCCACCTCCAGCAGGAGTTCGCGCACGGTCGAAAGGGCTTCCGGTGAGCTGTCGAAGGCGCGGATGAGCACCACCACATTGGCCGGTCCCTGCGCTTCGGTCGGCGTCCAAGAAGCCACGCCCGTCTGAGGATCGAGCACGAAACCCTCCGGCGCCTGGCCATCCACACGGAAGCGCACGGGGGTTCCCTCCGGATCGGACGCCGAGAGGACCAGTGTCCAGGCCTTGCCCTCGGTGAGGGACTGCGGGGCCGGTGGATCGAAGCGGGGCACGTTGTCGATCTCGAGCACACGGACGCGCAGGAATCCGGTGGAGGCCAGGGCGGGCACACCGTCGTCCACGACGCGATAGGCGACCGTCACGGTCGAGCCACCGGAACTCTCGTCGGGAACCCAGGCCACCTGACCGTCGGCCGCAAGGCTCAGGCCTGCCGGCGCCGGGCCGACAAGCTCGAAGCGCAGGCCCTGTTCCGGACGGTCCGGATCCGTCGCCTCGAGCCGGGTACGGAATTCGACCCCTTCGCGGGCCTCCGCCAGCACCTCGTTCGGGACAACCGGGGACCGGTTCACCTCACGCACCGTCACCTGCACCCGGATCTGACCGGTACGCACCGGGGTGCCGTTGTCCGAGGCGCGGACGAGGAAGGCGTAGACCCCGGGTCCGTCGGTCTCCGAGGTCGACCACTCGAAGCGGCCGCTCACCGGATCGATGACCGCGCCGGCCGGGGCATCGGGACCCAGCGAGTACCGGACCGTCTGGCCCGCGTCCGGGTCCACCGCCGCGGCGGTGAACACCACCGGTTCCTGCTCCGGCACGCTGATCGGTACGACCGGCGCGAACACCGGCGGCCGGTTGCCTCCGGCCAGCACATTGGGCTGACCCGGCGTCGGCACCTCCATGGCATAGAATGGCGCCGGACCACCGTCGGGGAACCGGCCCAGGGAGACATCGTTGGTCTGGGCCCCGAAGGTCACGCCATCGACCAGGACCCCGCTCGGATCGAAGAGCCCGACCGACTCTCCCTCGCGGGCGAGGGAGAAGTCCACGTGGAGGTCGGCGACCCCGGGCTTGTTCTGCGACGGCTCGTTGTCGGCCCACACCCGGAGGAATCCCCCCGGAGGGATCGGGTAGCCCGAGGGGATGCGGAACATCGACGTCAACGCGTTGGTCAGGCGGTCGGTCAGGTAGAACCCGGACAGGTCCACCGCGTTGGTGCCGCCGTTGTGCAACTCGAACCAGTCCTCGTACTGGCCGTCGTCCGGGTCGATCGCCGTCCGGGTGTTCTGCGCCATGATTTCGTTGACGGTGACGCGGAACTCCGGGAACGACGGATCATTGGCCGCCCCGGGTGTCGGATGGAAGAGGCCCTGGACATTCCGGGCCACGCCATCGGGAATCAACCCCAGCGGCCGGTCGGCGGGCACCGACCGCCAATTCAGCACGTCCAGCACGGTCGCCCCGGAGGCCCCGCCCTCGTTTCGCACCAGCGCCACGAAGCCGTTGGTCGTTCCCAGGAGGAATGACGTGTGCGGGATCCCGGAGGCCGACTGGCCCTCCTGGCCGTCGCACCAGACGACCAGGAACCCCTTGGGCGGCACGACCGAACCCAGTGGAAAGGACCACTTGAGCCGGTTGGTCCAGCTGTCGGTCAGGAACAGTCCACCCAGGTCGAGGGCGGAGTCGCCCGCATTGAAGATCTCGACGTAGGAATCCCGTTCGCCGGCGTTGTCCCTGGGACCGGAGGCGTTGATCGGCAGCACCTCGTTGATCCAGAGCGGCGGGAACGCCCCCAGCCCCGCCCCGACGGAATTGGCGCGTCCGGGGGTGACGCGGTCGGCCGAGTTGGTCGGGGCCGCGGCCCAGTTGCCCACCCGCCACGACGACTGCGAGGCATCGATCCGCTGCAGCGACGAACCCAGACCGTCCGCCTCCGGCGGCCACGGGAGGTCGTTGTCGTAGCGGACCTCGCTGATCACCACCTCGTTGGTGCCGCTGCCCCGGATCAGCGAGAGGCGCTCGCCGCCGTTGTCGAGGGAGCCGGGGAATTCATCGAACACCCGCACCCCGGCCCCATAGGCCAGCGCGAAGGCCGCCCGGTTCCGCACCAGCACCCAATAGCCCCCCGGGGGGATCACCGCCCCCTCGGGGAACTCGTAACCCACGCCGTTCAGACGGACCCCCGACAGGTCGAAGGAGCTTGAGAACGAGCGGTTGTGAAGCTCCACGAAGGAGGCACCGGGTTCGGCGGGGTTGTAGTGGATCTCGTGGATCCCGACGAAGTCGCCCGGTTGCTGCAGGATGCCGTTGAACCTGACCGTGACCGAGTCCGTGAGCCCGGAGATGGGCGTGCCATCGGACCGCACCGCCGCCAGGTTGAGCACGTTGGTCCGGGCCGTCAGCGGCACCCGCAGACGGAAGTTCTGCACCGAGGTCCACTCGAGGGGCATCGGCACCCCGTTCACCGAGATCGCCGCCGCGACAAACGGGGCCGTGCCGTCGATCACCGCCACCGCCGTGGAGGAGGTGAAGTCGGCTCCCCCGTTGCTGGTGATGGCGAAGGCCTTGGCATCGGCCGATTGGATCTGGGTGTTGAGGAAGCTTCTCCGGCCGTTGAGGTAGGTCGCGATGGCCGACGGCGACGAGGCCCCGGTGACCTGGTTGAAGGCCAGCGCCGCCGAACGGGCGTTGAACTGCGGCTGGTACTCGGCGACCGACAAGGGACCGGCCACCGCGCCTTGGTAGGCCCTCCACGCCATGCGCTTGAAGGTCGGCGTGTCGAACATGACGTTGACCGCGGCGTCATTGCCGCCGAAGAGCCGGCGGTTGGTGGCGTCGCCCACGCCGAGCACCCAGTCCATGTCCCAGGGGAGAATTCGCCATCGGCCGCCGGGCTGGGCGTAGATGTACTTGTTCTGCGAGTTGCCCGTGCCCCAGGTGTCCCAGTTGCCCAGGCAACCATCAAGGGCGAAGGAGCGCATCCACTGGTCCATGTCGGCCACATTCAGCAGGTTGGGGATGAAGTTGGAGGTCCGGTCGTTCGCGGCGGTGACCAGGGCGAAGAACTGGGTGAAGTCACTGGCGCTGGTGCCGCTGGGGCGCCCCTGCCAGTTGTAGCGGTAGCGGGCCGGACGGAGCTGACCGTTGGGATTGCGGAAGGGAGCCAGGTCGGCCCCGGTCGGCGAAAACCCGCCGGAGTCGTCGAACTCGAAGGCGAAGGCCACCTTGCGCAGGTCCCCATCCCCGCCCTCGGGATACCAGCCCTCCGCGTAGTCGTTGTTGGGCTGCTCAAGGTCCTCGGCGACCGAACCGAAGGTGGAGCCGTTGCGGTAGAAACGGATGTAGGCCGTGTTGAGATACGGCAGGCTCATCCGTCGGGCGATCCAGTTGGCGATCTGGTTGCGCATCCGGGTGGCCTCCTCGCCGCCGTTGCCGGTGAGGCCGTACACCCGGTCCCGGGTGCCCAGGAGCAGGTCGTCGCCCGGCACCGTCAGCGCGTAGTCGGCCTGCCCCGTGAACGGGCTGCCCTTGCGCCGGATGCCCGCGTTGTAGATCACCCGCAAATTGCCGTGCACCAGCGTGGCGTCGCGGTAGGTGTTGTCGAGGCCGCCCACCAGCGGCGAATCCTGCCCGTTGCTCAGCAGTGTGTTCTGCGACGCGGTCAGCCAGGCATGCACGTGGTTGAAGCTCCCCGCCGGCACCGGGTCGCCCCAGCGGATGTTCGCGCCCGTGACCGGCGCCAGGCCCGCGTAGACCGGCCCGTTCGGGAAGGTCGTCGACGCCGTCGTCCCGGCATTGTCGAAGGCCTCCACCACGAACTGCAACAGGTCGCCCGGGTTGCGCCCGGACAGCGTCGCCGACCAGACCCCGTCGCCGGCCACCGCGTCGCCACCGGCCCCGTCGTCGCGCATCGCCACCGACGAGAACGCGGCCGTCTCGGTGGCCCGGAACCTCAGGCTCACCGAACTCAGGCCGTCGGGATCGGCCACCCGCGCGCTCACCACCACCGGCTGCCCGGCCGCCGGGACCGCCGGCCGGTGCGTCACCCGGTCGATTGACGGGCCGGCGTTGGACACCCGCCGGCTGTTGGGAGCCCCGGGCGTTCCCAGGTTCCGGGGCACCGGCAGGCGCGCGGCCAGCTCCAGGCCGCCACCGCGCGTGCGCAGCAGGATCTCGGGCCAGCCCGCCACCCATCGGGCCCGCACGCGCAGCGTCATCACCGAGCCGTTGTTCAGGTTGCCCGACAAGGGGGCGCGCACGCAGTTGCGGCCCGCGTCGAGATCGCCCGGGGCGATCACCCGGAGCGCCCGGCTGCCGGAGAACGCCCCGGTCGATTCCACCCGGGAGCGCCGATGGTGGCCCCGGAAGGCCCAGCCCGAGGCTCCGGTGCCTGTCCCGACCTCGAACCCACCGTTGGTGAGCACCGCCGTGCCCGAGGCGTTCAGCGCCTCGACCTCGTCGATGAGGCACTCCCCGGCCCCGAGCATGCCCAGGTGCAGCCGGGTGGCCGGCTGGGTCGCGAAGCGCAGGGCGTCGGTGACGCTGAACTGCTGCCACTCCCCCTTGTTGCTCTCGTCGGAATCGGCCCAGCTCGAGGCCCGCGTCGGGTCGGCCTTCGGGTCGACCAGCTCCATCGACGAGCCGCCGCCACCGGACCACTGACCCCACCGGCCGGCATCCCGGTAGGTCACCTCCGAAACCACGATGTGGATGGTGTCGCTGTCCACCACGCCGACCGCGTTGGTCGAGAGGATCACATCGGGCTTGGACAGCGCCAGACGCTCCCCGGAGTTCCGCAGCGACCCCGACCAGTTGCCGAAGGTGTTCGCCGCCGTCAGGCCCGGATGGTTGGCCCGCAACCGCTCCGCGCTGCGCCCCACGACCACGTGGCCGCCGGCCGGGATCGACGCCCCGGTCGGGAAGGTGAACGACACCCCGTCCTGCAGCCGCCAGCCCGACAGGTCCACCGCCTGGCCCGAGCGGTTGTGCAGTTCCACGAACTCGTCGGCATCCTCCTCGCTGATCGGATGGTACATGATCTCGTTGAGCACCACAGCCTCGATCCGGCGGGCCGCGTTGCGCGTACCGGGCGTGAAGGACTCCAGGCGGCGCCAGTCGTCCGACCCGTCGGGACAGCGGCCGAAGGCCACCTCGTTCTCCTGCGCGCCGAAGCGCACCGCGTCGAGCACCCGGCTCCCGTCGGCACCCAAGAGCCACACCGTCTCGCCAGCCGCGCTCAGCCGGAACCCCAGGGCGCGCTCGTCGAGCTGCAAGAAGGCCCCGGGGGCAAGGGTCGTGCCCGCCGGGAAGCGGAACCGGTTGGTCCGGAGGTCGTCGGTCAGCACGCAGCCGGAAAGGTCCGACGCCACCGTCCCGCGGTTGAACAGTTCGACCATGTCGAGCTGCGGAAGGTCGGTGTGGGCCAGCACCTCGTTGAGCACCACGTCGCGGGCCGGATCGGCCGTCGGCAGCGGGTCCATCGCGCCAGGATTGCCTCCCCGGGTCGCACTCGCGGCCCAGGCCCGCGGGTCGGCCTCGCCATGGCTCGGGTTGGAAAGCACCAACGAGTGCCCGGAGCCGTCGGCCGCCACCGGCCACGGATCCCGGGTGCCGAGGTCCATCTGCAGCTTGATCGCATCCATCTCATCGCGCAGCTCCAGCGGGCCGCCCGCGCCGTTGAAGCTTCCCGAATACGGCCCGAGCACCCCGGTAATCCCATGCCGGGCCGACACCGCCGCCGGATCCCGCGCCACCACCACGAACTGGCCCGCCCCCAGCCGGAACCCCTCGGGGAACTGGTAGCGCACCGTGCCGGCGATCCTCCACCGCGACAGGTCCTCGAAGACGTCGCCGGCATTGTACAGTTCCACGAACTCCAGCGGCGAGGATCCCGGCTCCGGCGTCGGCCGGTACTGGATCTCGCTGAAGACCATGCGTGTCCGCCGGCTCGACAGGCCCAGGCCCTCGCGCCGCGGCTCGAAGCCGACCTCCGCCGCCCCGACCACGGTGCCGTAGTCCCGGAACCGCGCCACGGCCACGGCATTGGTATCGCGGCCCGAGACCGCCAGACCCACCGCGACCGACTCGGGCATCGAGATCGTGGCCGTGCCCAGGGACGTCCAGTTCGTGCCATCCATCGATCCGAAACCCGTCAGCACGCCGCCGCTGCGCCTCAGGCGCAGCCAGGTGCGGGGATGGTTCACCGGGAAGCCGCCCCGGGGCGCCGCGAGGACCGCGTTGGCCCCGGTGCCCAGCCGCGAGCGGAAGAAGGACCCCACGGTGGGCGACCCGGCGAAGGCGCCGGCGAAGGTGGCGTTGGCGTCCTCGCTGGAGCGCACCACCAGTCCGGCGCTCGCGAAGGGATCGGTGATCGTGAGGGACTCCACGCGCACGCGCAGGTCGAAATCACCCCGCAGCGACTGGGCCGCCAGTCCGGCCGAGTCGACGGTGCCGCCGATGTCCCCGCCGCGCACCGAGACGTCGAAGCCGCCCCGGGCCACCCACTGCACCGTGGTCGCACGGGCCTCGTTGCCCCCGAGGGTCACCGGCGCGAGGTCGGCGGTGAAGAACTCCCGCCGGGTCCCCGGCGCGACGGGATTGGCACGGGCCGACAGGTCGCGCACGCCCTGGATCGACACCTGGTACCGGGTGGACTCGACCATCCCGGCCACCTCCAGCACCACCAGACCCGGACTGGTCCCCGGGGAGGCGGATCGGACCGTCACGCCTCCATCGATCCGGAAGCTCTCGGGGAGTGCCGCGGTCGTCGGGATCGCCACGGGTTCGCTGAACTCGATCACCACGTTGGTCAGGCCGATATTGAAGACCCGAAGCACCTCGGGCGCGACGGTGTCGGGGGTGACCGTGAGGGCCACGGCCACCGATTGGGTGGTGCCAAGCGCGTTGGTGAGGAAGGCCTGGAACAGGGCCCCATCGTCGGCCCAACGCACGGGGTCCAGCCGGAGCTGCGGTCCCGAGGCCTGCGGGATGAATTGGCCATTGCGCCGCCACAGCACCTCGGCCCCGCCCGGGTTGTCGAAGGCGACCGTGAAGGTGGCCACGCCGCCCTCGCCGGCCGTGGCCGCCACCGGTTGCACGGAGATCCGGGGCGCCTCGGGCTTCAGGCCCCAGGCGATGAACGCGTCGAGGGGGATCGGCCCCTCGTCGACGCCGTCGGGCCGCAACCATCGCACCGACAGGTTGTCCCCGCCGCCGCCCTCCTTCTGCAGGGCCTCGAGGTAGTAGCGGCCGCCTGCCACCAGCGTGGTGGGAGCGCTCTGCTGCTCGGTGTACCGACCCCACTCCCGTGGGCTGGTCCACCCCGGCACGCTGGCGATCTGGCGCCGTTTCTCCCGGGTGGCATCGGTGCTGAGGAAGAGGCCGGAGGCATCGTCACCGGCGATCCAGAAGGTGTACGGGCCACCCACGGGCGCGGTGAAGATTCCACTCAACCGCTGGCCGTAGTTGTCGGCGACATCGGTCGGGGCCTCGAAGAGGTCCGTGATGAGGTTGGTGGAGGACGGCTTGGCGGGGAATGCCGGGTTGTTGGTCAGGTCGGCCAGCGCGACGCCGGGAATGCGGAGGTAGACCTCGCGCAACAGGCTCCCGCCCCGTAGGCAGGGCGTCAGGACGAGCAGCAACACCAGCAACCAGCGACCGGGGATCGCCTGGATCAGGAAGGACGGATTCATGATGGAAGCACCGGGCCGACCGCCCCGACCGGACCTTGAACGGCCGGGCGGTGATGGGCACGGGATGACGCACTCTTGGCATCTTCCGTGCCAACTGGGGACGGTTGGTCACGAGATCGTAACATGCCGACGGGCGGCGTCACGCGCGGAACCCGTTGGCCCGCCGGCGCGCGCCCATTTGGGGGCACCCGTGTGGGCGCCCCGTTGGCCGCCCTCCCCGCGGTGCAGGGCCGGCCTCTGGCGGCGTCCTCAATCCCGCCAGAAGAACGATTCGCTCCCGACCCGATAGCGGACGGCCATCTCGGGCGTGTCGATGGGCTGTCCCCGGTGCAGGGATTCCACGCCCGCCAGGGTCATGCCCGAGGTGAGCAAGGTGCGCTCCAGCGGATAGGGCTGACGGTTCTCCACCACCATCCGCTCGATGTGGCGGATCTGCGGGTTGAAGAAGTCGGCCGTGGACGACCCGTGCGTCGGCATGGGCAGGTACATCTGGCAGGAGAGGATCCGGCCGGTCCGCGCATCGAGGCCCGCGTAGTTGAAGTCGCGGATGGCCAGCATCGCGAGGGTGGTGCGGAACCCGTCGCGGTGGTCGATGAAGTAGCCCCAGGCCTCGGGGAACACCTCGCGGGCCCAGGCCAGGTCGACCGGCGCCGACGGATAACCGTCGCGCACCGGCAGGTTGTGGCTGCGGACCAGGGCCGCCTCGAGGAGCCGCACGGTGGACTCCCGACGGGACAACTCCTGCCAGAAGGCGGCACCGCGCAGCCCGTGCACCCGACGGATCCCGACCTCCCCGCCCCGCCGCCGCTCGGACATGCACTGGGCGGTCTCGAGGCCGTGGATGTCGTAGCTGTCGAGGCCGCCGTAGGCCGCGCAAAGGCTTTCGGACAGCGGGGTGCCCAGGGGCATCTCGAGGGCCGGCATGCGCTTGGTCACCGGCAGCGACGAACCGGCCTGGAACGGAAAGCCCAGGCGCCGGGAGTCCTCCACCATCTCCACGCACTCGCGCCAGTCGGTCGAGAGGTGCTTGTCGTTGAACACCGGCACGCTGCGGCCCGAGGCCTCGAACACGCGGACCACCTCCTTGAAGAAACGGTGGCGCGGGTAGCGCGTCTGCCCCTTCTCGTTCTTCGGGTACTTGCCGTGCTCGCCGATGATCACCACCCCGTCGACCGCCAGCTTCCCCGTGCCCAGCGTCAGGGCCTCGGCGATGGATCCATGGATGGGCACGCCATGCCGCGCCGCCGTGCCGCGGGCGAGGTCCTTGTCCGGGAACTGGTCCACATACAGCGACACCAGGTCCACCTCGGGCTTGCGCCAGCGCCCTTCCCACGCGTAGCCCACCAGGAAGCGGTCGATGAAATGCTGCGCGTGCGAATGCAGGCGCACCTCGGTGGCGATGAGGGCGACCTTCTTGCGCGCCGGCTCCACGGCCTTCCGGGCCCAGGCCGAGGGGGCGGCGACGGTGAGCCCGGCGACGGTGCCGGCGGTGGTGAGGAACTGGCGACGGGAGACGTTGGGGGTCATGGGGTCTGAGTCCTTCAGGCAGGGGTTCGGGTCCGGATCCGGTGGAGGTACCAGAGGGGCGGCAGGGCCAGCAGGGGCAGGAGCCCGGCGACGGCCAGGCCCGGGTCCATCGTGCCGAGGCGGTCGGCGGACATCCCGAAGAGCAGTTGGGCCTGGGCGGGCAGGATCCAGCCGGCCACCCCGGCCGCGCCGGTGATCTTGCCCTGGTGGTGATCGGAGAGGTCCTGGGTGAAGGTGTGGTACAGCGGGAAGACCCCGAGCGACCCGGCCGCGATGGCCAGCAGCACCACCAGCAGCAGCGGTCCCCGGCCCAGCCATGGCGCCGCCAGCGTGCCACAGCACAGCAGGGCGCAGCCGGCGAAAACGACGAACCGGGCGCCCGAGGGCGAACGCCCGCGCCGGGCCAGGGCCACCGCCAGCGCCCCGGCCGCCAGGCAGCCGACGTCGGCCGCGGCGAAGAAAGCCGAGTTGAAGTGCAGCGCCTCGGTCTCGGAATACCCCCTGCCCTTCTGCAGGAACATCGGCAGCCAGGCGCGGAGGACCTGCCAGGTGGTGTTGATGCAGGCCACCACGACGATGACCGCCAGCATCCGCCCGCTGAAGAGCACGCGCGTGAACGGCACCGCCGACGCGCCGGCCGACGCCATCGATTCGTCCCCGGAACGCAGGTCGCCCGAGCGGATCATGGCGAACCATGGGACGAGCCAGAGCAGGCCCACCCCGCCCAGCAGGAAGAAGGGCGGACGCCAGGCACCCGTGCCGTCCGCGGCGCCGGCGCCGAGCAGCAGGGGCAGCAGCAACGGGGTGAGGATGGCCCCGACGGTCGCCCCGCTCTGGAGCAGCCCGTTGCCGAGGGAACGCTGGCGTTCGTCCAGCAGCGATCGGGTGATGCGCACCGCGCAGGGCCAGTGGCCGGCCTCGAAGAACCCCAGCAACCCACGCAGGACGAGCAGGTCCTGATGGTCGCGGGCCCACCCCGTGGCCATGCCGGCCAGCGACCAGAGGGCCAGCACAGCCGCGTAGACCCGGTGCACCGCGAAGCGGTCGGCCATCCACCCGAAGAGCACCGAGCCCGCGGCGAAGGCGTAGCCGAAGACGGCCTCGACCTGCCCGTACTGGGTCTTGGACATCCCGAACTCCTGGGTGATCCGCACCGAGAGCCCGGACAACGTCTGCCGGTCCATGTAGTTGATCGCCGAGGCCAGCAACAGCAGGCCGCACACCGACCATTTCCAGGCGGCACCGCGCGGACCGGAAGGGCTGGGGACGGTGCTGCTCATCGGGAGGGATGGGGTGTTCCGGGCTCAGCCTTCGGACCAGGAGCGGCCGTCCCAGCGGAGCACCCGCTCCAGCAACCGGACCACGTCGGCCGAGAAGACCTCGAAGAGCGTCTCGCCCTTCTCGATCGAGGCGGCGGCGGGGTGGCCGATGTGGCCCGTGGTGGTCCGCTCCCGCGTGACCCAGCCGCGATGGGCCGGGTGGAACGGCGGGGTGGCGTCGACCGGAGCCAACCCGGCGAAGGGACCGACACGGGCCGGGTCGAGGCGCAGCATCATCGAGGTCTCCCACTCGCAGGCGTGGCCCATGTCGCCCTGCACCCAACCGCCCGGCACGGGACGCTCGAAAGGCTGGCCGCCGAGGCTCCAGTAGGTGGCGAAGAGCAGCAGCAGGCCGTCGGTGTCCCGGTGGCGCTGGCGCAGCTCGAACACGGCCTGCCGGCCGGGCACGTCGTTCCCGCCATGGCCGTTGAGGAAGAGGATCCGCCGGAACCCATGCCGCAGCACGTTGTCGGCAAGCCCCCCAAGCAGGTCGAGGTAGGGACGCGGCGGCGCGGACAGCGTGCCGGGGAAATCAAGGTGATGGTCGGAGTTGCCCAGCCAGAGCACCGGGGCGAAGACCACGCGGTCGGACAGGGCCGCCTCGGCCCGGCGGGCCACCTCGCCGACGAGGCTCGTGTCGGTCACCACCGGGAGGTGGCCCCCGTGCTGCTCGATCGCGGCGACGGGGAACACGATCGGGGTCTCGCGGGGCAGCGCGGCGAGCCGCGGCGAGGTCATTTCGGCGAGGAGCATGGGAAGTATTTCGGCTAGGATGCAGATCCGTCGTCCGGGGTCAAAGCCCGGCCTGGGCCCGACGGTCAGGGCGCCCAACTTTGCCGCAATTGACCGTTCTCCGAGTCCCAGACCCGCACGTGGCCGCGGTCATCGCTCCCCACGATCCATCGGCCGTCCGGGCTCACGGCCAGCGCCTGCAGGTAGTCGGGCACCGAGGCCAGGTCACGCACCTTCTCGCCGTCGGCCTTGAAGAGGCGGCCGCCGCCGGTGCCGCTGAGCGCCACGAAGCGCAGCGACGGCCCCGCCGCCTGCAGCCCGGTGACTTCCTTGCCGAAGCCGTCGACATTCTTGCGCCGCTCGCCGGTCCGGGGATTCCACAGCTTGACCACGCCCTCGGCCCCGGCGGTGGCCAGCACGCCGCCATCCGGGGACCAGGCCACGCCGATCACATGATGGGTGTGGCCCTCGAGGTTGAACCGGGGCGCGTTGGTCTGCAGCCCGGTGATGCGCGCGAAGCGGTCGGTGCCGGCGGTGGCCAGGCGGTCGCCGCGCGGCGAGAAGGCCACGGCGGTGACGGCGTCGCTGTGAAGCCCCCCGAGGTCGGCGGCCAGCGTGCCCTCCGGGAGCTTCCAGAGCTTGAGCTCCCCGGAACGCGAGGGCTCGCCGCCGCCGGTGGCCAGGAGCGAGCCATCCGGGCTGAAGGCCAGGGCATTGACCCGGTCGGCGAAGGCCGGCGCGTTGGTGGTGCCGGCGATGCGCTGGCGCAGGAACCACGGGCGGGCGGTCCGGACGCGGCGGACACCGTCGGGGAAGGCCGCGAGGAATTCGTCGTCACCGAGGGCGACCAGCGCCAAGGGGTTTCCCTGGCCGGTGGCGAAGGTCTCCATGGCCCGACCGGTCCGGGGGTGCCACCGGGTCCAGAGGCCGCCCTCTCCCACGGTCAGGAGCGACTCGCTGGAGGCCGCCAGGGCGGCGGCCAGGAAGGAGCCGGTGGCGGACCGGTCGCGGGCCGCCCGCGCGGTCGCCCAACGGGCCTCGGCCTTGGACACCCGGTCCCGGGCCTGACGCTCCTCGGTCTCCGCCACGGCCACGGCGTCGGTCGCCCCCGTCAGGGACTTCTCCGAGAGCACGACATCCTGGGCGGCCCCCTCGGCCGTGATGCGGGACTTGTCGAGCGGCGCCTTGAGTTCGCCCACCTTCTTCTGGGCGGCGGCGAGCTGCTCCTCGGCCTTCTTGCGGCGCGGAGGCACCTCGGCCTCGGCCCGCTCGAGCAGCGCCTTGGCACGGCCGACCGCCTCGGCCTTGGCCAGCAAGTCATCAACACCCCGGAGGGCCGCCTCGGGCGACGCCTTCGCCGCGGCCGACGCTCTCTGCACCTGGTCGCCGGCCGCCTTGGCGTCGGCCCGGACCTTGGCCAACTCGGCGTCGGCCGCATCCCGGTCCCGGGTGGCCGAGGCGACCAGGGCCTCCTGGTCGGCCGACTCCTTCTGGCGTTCCGTGAGCGCCTTGGCGGTCTGGTCGCGCTTCTCGCGGGCCTTCGACAGGGCCGATTGGGCATTGGTCACCGCGACGCGGGCCTCCTGGATGCGGGAGCCCGCCAGCGTGACCTCCAGGCGCGCCCGCGTGACCTCGCGCTCCTCGCGGGCCGCGTCGGCCACCAACCGTGGATCGCCGGACATCCGCGGGGCGTTGGTGACGGAGCCGTCGGCCGCGAGGGATGCCGCCGATCCGTCGGCCAACATCGCGACCCCGTTCGAACCCGAACGGTCCCACAGCAACGATCGCACGGGTGACGTCAGCGCCCGGGGGCCGAGAGCCGACCGTCCCCATCGCTGGAGCGCGCCCTGCGCATCGCCTCCCCAGAGCGAGCCCTCGGCGACCGGGTCCGGTGCCAGGACCGTGACCCCGGCCGGAATCCCGTGGGCCTCCTCCAGGATCCACCGGGCGCCACCGGAACCCGGCCCGCCCTGACGCAGTCGCTGGGGCGGATGGTTCGTGCCGTAGGTGAGGCACCAGTGGTCGTCGCCCGGAACCCACGCCATGCCGGTCGGCTCGGCCGGCAGCGTGGGCGCCTGGGCCAGGGAATAGCCGGATCCACCGGGCGAGAGATTCCAGCAGTCCCGACCGGAGGAAATCGCCAGCCAACGCCCGTCCCTGGACCACCGGAAGCGCACCTGCGGCGCGGCGGCGGCCGCAGCGAACCCCTTCAGGGCCCAGGCCCCCTGCAGCCGTCCGAGGGGATCGGTGCGGATCTCCAGGTGGCCCGAGGCCTTGATGGAGGCCAGCACCTTGCCGTCGGGTGAGAAGTCCGCGGCCACCCAGGCCGCAGACGAAGGCACGGCCAGCACCGGCTCGACGGTCACGGGCCGGCGCTGCCACAGGCGCACCTCGCGGAACCCGGCGGTGGCCAACCACTGGTCGTCGGGGCTGAACGCCAAGGCCCCCACCACGTCGCGCTGGGTGGCGCCCTCGAGCGAGGGATCCTCGAGCCGGCCCAGCGTCCGGCCGGTGGCCACGTCGAGCACGCTGACCCGGTTGGCCCGGGCCACGGCCACCGTGGCGCCCCCGGAATCGAGGGCCACGGCGAAGCTGGAATTCCACTCCTGCGGGATGGGCTTCCACGACGGCTCCACCACGACCGCCTGGTCGGCCTTGGCCCCCTGTTCGATCCAGCGCCAGAGCAGGCCGAGTTCCTGCGGGGTCAGGTCGCGGGCGTTCGACTTGTTGCCGGCCGGCGGCATGACCAGATCCTCCACCTGATGCGCGGCCGACTTGAGCACCAGGCTCTCGGCCGGCTTGCCGGGCACCGCGCCCGGGCCGGTGTCGCCGCCGCGGAGCAGGGCCGCCGGGGTCTCCAGGTTCAGGCCCGCCTTCGCCCGGGTCTGGTTGTGGCAGGGCAGGCAGTTGGCCTGGAACATCGGAAGGATGTCCTTCTGGAACCCGACCGGCGTCGATGCCCCGGCGGCCGGCCGATCGATGGTCAGCGGCGTGACGGCCGCGACGAGCGGCGGGATCGCCAGCGCGATCGCGGCGGCCACACCGGCGAGGACACGGACCATGCCGCCGGCCTCAAATGCGACGGCCTCAAATGCGACCGGACACCGGCCTCGATGGAAGGGTTGCCGGGAGGCTCTCGGTCGACACGTCATGGCTTGGACTCCTTGCCGGCGGCGGCCGGAATGGCCCCGACCGTCACGATGAAGGGTTCGGACCAAACGGCGACGGTCACATCGCGGGGCTTGGCCTTCTCGTCGGCGGCCTTCTTGCGGGCCTCGGCCTCCTTCTTGCGGGCTTCGGCGGCGGGCTTGCCCTCCGGTTTGGCCGACGCCAAGGCCTGCTCGGCGGCCTTCAGTTCGGCCTCCGAGACGGCGACGGCCTCCGGAGCCTGCCGGTACTTGCCGGCGAGACTGCCCTGCAGCCACAGGGTGTGCGTTCCATTGGGGAAACGGGCCTCGCCCAGGGCCAGTTCGGCCACGAGGTTGGTGGCCTTCTCGGGAATCGGGATCTCCTTGGCCTTGTCCAGCGCCGGATGTCCGCCGGCCTTGACGTTGAAGGCGCCCTGGAACTCGCCACGCCGCTCCAGGTGCAGCGGCAGCTTCCAGGTGGCCCCGTCGGCCGAGGGCGTGGCGGTGCCGACCCGCAGGGTCACCGGGGCCGACTCGGCGGTCACCACCGCCAGCGAGGTGCCGCGGGTGCGGCGGACGACCGGATTCTCGTTGTTGAAGTCGGCGACCGGCCAGACCACCGAGGCGACCGAGGCCGTGCGGACCAGCGTGCCGGCACCGAGGGTGGCCGTGCCGACCAGCCGCCACGGGGCCGAACCCGTGGCCCCGGCACCGGCGCTCAGCAGCAGGACGCCGGTGTTTTGGCCCGCGGCGATGCGGGGGGCCGACGCGCCCACCCCGGACGGCAGGTCGATGGCCCCCAGCCGGATGTCGCCATCGAATCCGTCCTGCCGGAAGGCGACGACGCGGAACGCCAGCGTCTGGTCCCGGCGGATCGACGGCGACACCACCGCGATGCTGCGATCCTCGCCCGCCCGGGGCGGCGGCATGGGAAAGACGGCCAGTTGGAAGTCCGGACTCTCGCGGCGCAGGCTCAACCGGTACGGGAACCGGGCCTGGCCGTCGCCCCGCCGGAACCCGTCGCGGACGACGATGCGGTGGCGACCGCCCTCCTCCACCTTCCAGCGGGCTGCGGCATCGCGGTGCGCGGTGCGGAACTCCCGGTCGCCCAGGTTCTGCTCGGTGTCGCCCAGTTCCAGCACGTCGACCCAGGACACGGCCTCGGCCGGGGAGGCACCGGGCTTGGCGCGCTGGACCACCGCCATCGGGTCGACCGGGAAGCCCCAGCGCTCGGAGGTCAGCTCGACCTGGAACACCTCGCCAGTCTTGGCGTCGAAGACCACGCCGGCGGCCTGCCCCCGCTCCGGAGACAGCCCGGAGACCTCGCAGGGCGGGGTCACCTGGACCAGCCCCGTCGGGGCCGCCGTGACCACCGGCAACGTCGTCAAGGCCCACGGCACGGGCTCGAGCGGGGCGATCGCCGGAGCCGGGCCGGCGGCCCCGGAACCGCGCCACAACCACACCCCCGAGGCCAGGGGCGTCGAGGCCGGTGCCGGCAAGACCGCCACGGTGGCCTGGGGATCGTCGGGGGTGGCCGGGGCCAGGACCTCCACCTCACGCTGTTCCCACGACTCGCCGTCGGGTCCGAGCACCGGGGACGGCACGCCTCCGGGCAGGCGTCGACCGTAGAGGGTGACGCGCTGAGGACGGCCCGCCTGCAACACCATCGGCACCGCGAAGGCCACACGGGGACGGGCCGTTAGGCGGAGGCGGAAGCCATGGGTGTCGCCGCCACGGTAGAGGGAGTCGTTGAGGCGCAACAGGTAGGTGCCGGCCGAGGGCAGCCGGAAATCGAACCATTCCCGGCGGCGGACCCGCGCGACCTCATGGCCGGCGGCGTCGGTCAGTGCCAGGTCGGGCACGAGGCGGGAATCGAGGCCGGACGCCTCCAGGCGGGCCCCGAGGGCCTGGCCGGCCTCGCCCCGGAACCGGAACCACAGCACCTCCTGGGCGCCCAGGCGCCCCTGCACCACCGACTCGAGCGGCAGGTCGAAGGCCTTCTCCGGGGACGACGGTGTCTCCTTCCAGGACCGCTCGGTTCCCGCCGCGCCGACCGAGAACGCCCTGGGGTTGGAGAGTCCGTGGCGACCGAGCACCCGGAGGTCCAGCAGGCCTTCCGGCAGGTTCGCCGGCAGGGTCACCCGGAACCGGTCGGACGCGCCGGGCACCGGGACCCCGGTCACGCCGGGTTCGGAGAAGACCAATGAGACGGCCTCGTCGAGGTCGGAACCGGCCACCGTCACCTCGACCGTGGATCCGGCGGCCCCGCCGGGCGGGAAGACCGTCAGCAGACGAGGCGCCGGGAGTTGGGCCCAGGCGGAGGCGAGGGCGGCCCATGCGAGGGCGATCCGGAGGACCCAGGAGACCCGCGACATGCGTCAGTGGTTGAAGAGGAACTCCTTGGTGTTCAGGAGCGCCCAGGTCAGGTCTTCCCAGGCCTCTCGACGCGCCTTGGACCGGAGGGCTGACGTCTCGGCCGCGTCCTTGCCGGGTTTGGCCGCGGCGGCCTTGCGGTCGAGGTACTCGACGGCGCTGCGGATCTCGTCGGCCGCCGGCGTGCGTGCGTAGGCCATCCGGTACAGCTCGGAGAGCTTGTCGGCATCGGGCCGGGAATCGGCGTTCAGGCGGGCCGGGCGGGAATCGTCGCCGCTCAACCGGGCCTGGATGTCCTTGGAGTTGAGCAGGTGCAGGCTCTGGCTGAGGGAGGCCTCCATGCTGCGCTCGCATTCGCAGGCGCTGCTGCCCTCGGGCCGGCCGAACACGGTCAGGAAGTAGCTCTGGGCGTTGAAGCTGTTGTCCGGCAGGCAGACCGCACGGGTGCCGGCGGGCAGGCCCTCGAACTGGCTGCGGGAGCCCGTGAGGGTGTTGACCGAGTCGAGCAGCACCTCGGCGGGAAGGCGCCGGGGATAGAAGCGCGAGAAGTGGTGCCGGTCCTTGGCGTTGTGGGCGTTGGGCACGGAGCTGAGCTGGTAGGTGCTGCTCCGGGACAGGGTCCGGACCAGGTCCTTGAGGTCGAACCCGGAGGCCACGAAGTGCGCGGCCAGGGCGTCGAGCAGCTCGGGGTTGCTTGGCGGGTTGGTGTCGCGCATGTCGTCCTCGGGGTCCACCAGCCCGCGGCCGAAGAAGTGCTTCCAGTAGCGGTTGACCAGCGCCTTGGCGAACCAGGGGTTCTTGGGCGAGGTCATCCAGTCGGCCAGGAACACGCGGGGGTCGTCGTCGACGTCCAACTGGAAGGCCGACTGCCCGAGGGCGGCGGGCTTGACCGACTGGCCGTTCTTCTTGTTGGTGGCCTTGGCCTCGCCACGGCGGTGCTGGATGACCTCCTCGCCGGGTTGGCTTCCGGGCTTGTAGGCCACCTGCGAGAAGGCGGCGCCGAAGCTCCAGTAGTCGGCCTGGCTCCACTTCTCATACGGGTGGTGGTGGCATTGGGCGCACTGCATGCGCTGGCCGAGGAACAGCTGCGAGACGTCCTCGAGCTGGGTCTGCACCGTGCGGACCTGCCGGTACCAGGCCACGGGCGGGTTGTCGGAGACATCGCCCGAGGCGGTGAGCACCTCGCGCACGAACCGGTCGTAGGGTTTGTTGACCGCCAGGCTGTCGCGGACCCAGGCGTGGAAGGCGATGGTGCCCCGCGCCTGCTTGGGATCGGTGCGCTTGTTGCGCAGCAGCGCGGCCCACTTGCCGGCGAAGTAGTCGGCGTAGTCGGTCGAGGCCACGAGACGATCGATCACGCGGTCGCGGTCCCCGGGGGCCGTGTCGGCGTCGAAGGCCCGGACCTCGTCCGCCGTGGGGAGGCGGCCGGCGATGTCGAGCGTCACGCGACGGAGGAAGGTCGGCTTGTCGCAGACCTCGCTCGGGGGCATGCCCACCACCTGGAGCTGCTTGAAGACCAGCTTGTCGACGAAGTTGCGCGCCACCGGCAGGCGTTCGACCGGGGCTCCGAGCGGGATGGTGGCGCGGAAGGTGGCCACCTTGTCCTGATAGCGGACCATCACCGCGAACTCGCCCGGCTGGTTGAAGATCTTGAGCAGGCCGTGGGCGTCGGCCGAGGCCATGTCCTTGTCGTTGGGCTCGAAGAGGCAGCTGCGGGTGACGTCCTCGGCGGAGCCGTCGCTGTAGTGGGCGGTCACCACGAGCTGTTGGCCGGCTTCAAGGGCCAGGGTGCGGGCGGAGGGGAAGACCTCGAGACGCTGGACCGTGGGCGCGTTGGTGCGGCCCACCGGCATGCCCTGCCCGATCCAGCGGACGAGGCGGCGGTAGTCGTCGGAGCCGATCTCCAGGCGCTTGCCCCCGCCGTGCGGGGTCTCGGCCGTGCCCTTGGTGACCAGCAGGCTGCGCGGCGGGTCGGCCGGGAAGAGACGCCGGCCGCGGGCCTCGCGGACCAGGTGCTCGTAGTCCTCGTCAGGCTCGAAGCCGAGCAGCGAGAGGCGGAAGCCGTTCTGGCCGGCCGCCTTGCCGTGGCAGCCGCCGCCATTGCAGCCGTTCTTGGTGAAGATCGGGACGATCTGGTGGGCGAAGTGGAGCGGGGCCGGCTGGTCGGCATGCAGGACCCGGACCGGCAGGGTCGCCGAGGCGGAGCCGTCGCGGGTCCGGGCCGTGATGACGGCCGAACCGTCGGCCACCGGCAGCACGCGGCCCGTGGGGTCGATGCGCACGATGCCCTCCGGCTCGGCACTCCACGACACCTCGCGGGTGACATCGCGGCGGCCATCGGCGGTGGCCAGGAGCTGCTGCCGGGCATCCTGCGAGTCGAGCACCAGCCCGGAGGCCCCGGCGCGGAACTGCACCTCCAGGGTACCGGCCACGAGCCGGTCGGCGACGGCCACGAGGCCGGCGCAAAGGATGGCCCTCAGGGCGACGAGGCGGGGCGATTTCATGGAATTCCGATTGGCCGGCATGGCGGATTCTTCGGTCAGCCCACCAACTCCTTCATGGGCTGGCATCCCTCGGGGACCAGGAACTGGGGCCGGCCCGTCAGGTCGGGCAGCGTGGTCTTGTTCACGTCGATGCCGAGGTTCTGGTAGAGCGTGGCGAAGACCTCGCCGAACTGGACAGGCCGCTCGCTGGGCTCGCCGCCCAACCGGTCGGTGGCACCGATCACTTGGCCGACCTTCATGCCGCCGCCGGCCAGCAGCGCGCAGTTCGCCCGCGGCCAATGGTCGCGGCCGCCATCTTTGTTGATGGTGGGCGAGCGGCCGAACTCGCCCCAGGCGATGACACTCACGTCATCTTGGAGGCCCCGGTCGTGCAGGTCGGCGATCAGGGCGCTCAGGGCCTGGTCGAGCATGGGAAGGTCGTTGCGGGCATTGCCGAAGTTGTTGCCGTGGTAGTCCCAGAACCCGTAGGCCACCGTCACGAAGCGGGCCCCGGCCTCGACCAGGCGGCGGGCCACGAGGAACTGCTCGTTGAGCATCGGCGCGGCGTCGCCATGCACCTTGGCGTCGCCCTTGCCGTAGCGCTCCCGAAGCGCGGCAGGCTCCTTCTCGACGTTCAACGCCTCGAGCAGGCGGCTCGAGGTGAGCATGCCGAAGGCCTGCTGGTTGAACCCGTCGACCCCTTCCATCAAACCGCTGGCATCGGCCTCGCGACGGAACCGGTCGAAGGCCCCCAGCAGGGCCCGACGGTCGGCCAGCCGGTCGGTGGTGATGCCGTTGAGCACCATGTCCGACTTGGCGTCGGAGGCCGGCCGGAAGGCATCGTGCGAGACCCCGGCGTACCCGGCATTGGCCGCATTGTAGGGGCGATGCTGCATGCGGGGCTCGAGGCCCACGAAGGCCGGCACGGAGGTGTTGGCCGGCCCCATCACGCGCGAGACGGTCGCACCGAAGGTCGGCCACCCTCCCGGCGGTTGCCCGGCCTTGCGGCGGCCGGTCTGGCACATGAAGTCGGAATGGTCGTCGATCGCATCGCTGATCGAGCGGATCACCGCGTACCGGTGGGCCTGCTTCGCCAGCAGCGGCAGGTGCTCGCAGACCTGGAACCCCGGGACGGTGGTCGGGATGGGCCGGAATTCGCCCCGGATCTCGGCCGGGGCATCCATCTTGAGGTCGAAGGTGTCCTGGTGAGGCGGGCCGCCCGGCAGGTACACCATGATGACGGCCTTGTGGTTGGACCGCAGGCCCGAGGCCGATTCGGCACGCAGCAACTGGGGCAGCGTCAAGCCGCCCAACCCGAGCCCCCCGATGCGGAGGAAGCTCCTTCGGGAAAGGCCGTCACAGAAGCGGCTGGAAGGTCCGGCTACGGTCAGCATGGGGTGTCGGACGCTGCGCGGCCCATCGCGTGTTCAAGGGATAAATGTCGGGATTGCCCCCGGAGATGCCCCAACTGCAATCGGAAGCCCGGCAGCGGACCACGATCGACCCGCCCGGAATGGATCGGGAAGGCACTCATCCCACCAGTTCCTTCATGGGTTGGACCCCGGGCTCAACGAGGAACTGAGGCCGGCCGGTGAGGTCGGGCACGGTGACCTTGTTCACGTCGATGCCCATGGCGTGGTAGATCGTGGCATGGACCTCGCCGAAGGTGGTGGGGCGTGAATCGGCCTCGCCTCCCAGCCGGTCGGTGGAGCCGATGAACTGTCCATGCCGAAGGCCGCCACCGGCGAGCAGGGCGAAATTGACCCTCGGCCAGTGGTCGCGGCCGCCGTCCTTGTTGATGGTGGGCGTGCGACCGAACTCCCCGGCGACCAGCACCGAGACGTCGCGATCGAGCCCCCGCTCATGGAGGTCGGTGATCAGGGCGCTGAGTCCCTGGTCGAGCAGGGGCAGGTCCTGGCGCAGGGCCCCGAAGTTGTCGCCGTGATGGTCCCAGCGACTGAAGGCCAGCGTCACGCAACGGGCCCCCGCCTCGACCAGGCGTCGGGCCATGAGGAAATGCTCCATCAGCTTGGGTGCCCCGTCGTCCCGGTTGCGAGGGTCCCCCTTGCCGTAGCGGGCCACCACGGCGGGGTCCTCGTTCTTGAGGTCGAGCGCCGTCATCAGCTTGCTGGAGGTGAGGATGCCGAAGGCCTGCTGGGTGTAGGCGTCGGCCCCGGCCACCTGGCCACCGGCATCCACCTCGCGGCGGAACCCGTCGAGGGCGCCAAGCAGGGCCTTCCGGTCGGCCAACCGGTCGAGGGTGATGCCGTTGAGCACCATGTCGTCCTTGCCGCCGCCCTTGTGGATCTCGAAGGGAGCGTGGGCCGCGCCCAGGAAACCGGCCACGCCGTTGTCGGACCACGGCACATGTCCCATCTTGGGCGCGAGGCCCAAATAGGCGGGAATGGCCGGGTCGGCCGAGCCCTGCAGCTTGGACAGCAGGGCCCCCATCGCCGGCCATCCGCCCGGCGGCTGGTTCCGGTTCAGGTGACCGGTGTAGGTCTGGAACGACTCGTGCCGGTCCTCCATGCCGACCATCGAGCGGATGACCGTGCAGCGGTCCATGATCTTCGCCATCCGGGGCAGATGCTCGCAGATCTGCAGTCCCGGGACCGAGGTCGGGATGGGCCGGAACTCGCCACGGATCTCGGCCGGTGCGTCCAGCTTGAGGTCGAACATGTCCTGGTGGCTCGGGCCACCGGGCAGGAAGATGAGGATGACGGCCTTGTGCGAGCGACCCGCCGACCGCAGGCCCGCCGCCGACTCGGCCCGCAGCAGCGAGGAGAGCCCGATACCCCCCATCCCCAGGGCACCGATGCGCAGGAATCCCCGCCGCGAAACGCCGTCGCAGTAGCCGCAGGACTCGGATTTCGGACCCAGGATGGTAAGCACCGGAGTGAAGGGATTTTCTTCCTCACACAGCACTTCAAAACACCCCGGGTGTCAACCCCGAACGCCCTGTTTTTATGGGCCTCGAATGACCCTTCCTGCCTTCGCGGATCGGACGCTCCCCATGCCGGCCGTCGACGTCGCCCGGCCGAGGGTCTGCGGCAGTGGGCGGGCCTCAAGCACGACGGGGCCCGGTGCCTTGGGCACCGGACCCCGTGGATGATCGCTGATCGAGGAGGCAATCGCCACGCCGGGCGGCGCCGCCTCTCCGGGAGACCTCAGGCCGCCAGAAGGGTGTCCTTCTCCTTCACGGCCATGGCGCCCTTGCCGATGCGGTCTCGCAGGTAGGTGAGCTTGGCGCGGCGGACGGCGCCCTGGCGCTCGACCTCGATCTTGTCCACGCGGGGGGAGTGGGTGGGGAAGATGCGCTCGACGCCCTCGCCGTAGCTGATGCGGCGGACGGTGAAGGTCTGGTTGAGCCCGCGTCCACGGATGCCGATCACCACACCGGCGAAGATCTGGATGCGTTCCTTGTCGCCCTCGACGACCTTGGTGTGCACCCGGACGCTGTCGCCCACGTTGAATTTCGCGGCTTCCTTGCGGAACTGCTCGCCCTCGATCTTGTCAAACAATGCGGCCTTGTTCATGGCTGTCTTCTGGATTCAGTGTTGCAAAAGTCTCTTTCCTGCAAAAATCACGGCAATCAACGCCGCAGAAATTCAAGAGTGCCTCAGTCGCCGGGTTTTCGCCAGCGGTACTTTTCCCACAGGTCGGGACGACGTTCGGCGGTCCGTCGCATCGCCTGCCGGCGGCGCCACCGGGCGATGTCGGCATGGTTGCCCGACAGGAGCACCTCCGGAACGGGCCAGCCGCGAAACTCCGCGGGGCGCGTGTAGTGCGGGTACTCGAGCAATCCGTCGCCGTGGGATTCGTCCAAGGCGCTCTCCGAGTCGCCCAGGGCGCCGGGCAGCAGACGGGTCACCGCATCGACGATGACCATCGCCGGGAGCGCGCCGTTGGTCAGCACATAGTCCCCGATGCTCAGGGCGTCGTCGGCGAGGTGCTCCCGGATGCGCTCGTCGAAGCCCTCGTAGCTGCCACAGATGAGGACCAGGTGGTCCAGCGCCGCCAGTTCGGCGGCGATCCCCTGGGTGAAGGGACGGCCCCCGGGCGCGGTGAGGATCACCCGGGTGGCGGCTCCCCGGAGCGACTCCACGGCCTCGAAGACCGGCTCGGGCTTCAGCACCATCCCGGGCCCGCCGCCGAAGGGGCGGTCGTCCACGGTCTTGTGCCGGTCATGGGCCCAGTCGCGCAGGTTGAGGATCCGCAGGTCCAACAACCCGGCCTCGCGGGCCCGCCCCACGATGCTCTCGTCCAGCGGACCGGCGAACATGCCGGGAAACAGGCTCAGGATGTCGATTCTCATCCCCCGGGGACCGGAGACGCCGCACCGGGGCCTCCCGGGCCGGCGACCGGATCACTCGTCCTCGACCAGGTCGACCGTGCAGCGACGTCCAGCCTTGGCCGCACCGACCTGGAGCACCGAACGGATCGCCTGGATGGTGCCCCCCCTACGGCCGATGATCTTGCCGGCGTCGGGTTGGGCCACCCGGATTTCGTAGACGGTGAGCCCGCCGCGTTCCACCGGGGTGATGGAGACCGACGCGGGATCGTCCACCAATTCGCGGACCACGAACTCTAGGAAGGCCTGCATGGGATCCTCTCGAGGCTGTGGGTCGTCGGCGGGGTGGGGTTTGACGATCGAAGGGGGCGGCGGATGCGCGGAGGATTGAGGGAGGACCTCGGGGGTTCCGCGCGGAAGGGTCAGGCCGCCACGGCGGCCGCGGCGACCGTCTTGGCCGACTTCTTGATGAAGGAGGCCACCGTGTCGCTGGGCTGGGCACCGACACCGACCCAGTACTGGGCGCGATCCAGGTTCAGGGTGTAGTTGTTGCCCTTGACCTTGGGGTTGTAGGTGCCGATCTCCTCGATGAACTTGCCATCCCGGGGGCTGCGGCCGTCGGCCACGACGATCCGGTAGACGGGGTTGTTCTTGTTGCCACCACGCTTCAGACGAATGCGAACCATAGAAATGTGTGCTGCTGCTGCCCGGACCACCGGGCCTTGGAACCTCAAAGGAACCGTGAAGCTACCCGTCGATCCGCTCCCGAGGCAAGAGGGGATTTTTTGGAGCGGCGAGGCCCCGGGGAGCGGGCTTCGGATCCTGACGGCCGGCGCGTCGTCGCCCAAGGCGGCCTGGTTGGGCCGGATTGGGGGGTGGGCGCGCCCCGGGGCCCCTCAGATGATCGACCGGTCCGGGATGACTGCGCCCTTGGGGATCACCAGCACACCATCGCGGATGTAGTAAAGGGGATGGTCCGCGTCGGCGGGCTTGCCCTCGGGGGAGAGGATGCAGTTGCGCCCGATCCGCGCGTTCTTGTCGATGATCGCGTTGTCGATCCGGGTGCCCTTGCCCACCCCGATCGGGATCCCCTGGTTCTCCGGCCGGTTGCGCTTCTCGGCGGTGTCGTAGTGGTCGGCGCCCATCATCACCACCCGATTCAGCGAACTTCCGGCGTCGAGGATCGAGCGGATGCCCACCACCGCATGCCGGAGCTGGGCGTGGTCGATGGTGCAACCGTCGGCGATCACCGCATGGTCGATCGCCGCACTCTCGATGCGCGTGGCCGGCAGGTAGCGCGGCCGGGTGAAGACCGGCGGGTTGAAGAAGTCGAACTGCGGGCGGTCGTTGGTCTGGTCGAGGCTGGCCTCGAAGAAGCTGCGGATGGTTCCGATGTCCTCCCAGTAGCCCTCGAAGATGTAGGAGTACACGCGCCGGTTCTCGATGGCCCCGGGGAGGATGTGCTTGCCGAAGTCGGTGTGGTTGTTGTTCAGCAACTCGAAGAGCACCTCCCGGTTGAAGACGTAGATGCCCATCGAGGCCAGGTAGAGGTCCTCGTCCCGCCGGATGCCGTACCTGGGGTACGACGCCCGGTCGAGCTTCATCGACTCCAGCACCGCGGGATCCTTGGGCTTCTCCACGAAGCGGGTGATGCGGTTCTCCGCGTTGACCTGCATGATCCCGAGGGCGCCGGCCTCCCGGGCCGCCACCGGGATGGTCGCCACGGTCAGGTCGGCCGAGTGCTCGATGTGGGACTGCAGGACCTGCTGGAAATCCATCTGGTACAACTGGTCGCCCGAGAGGATCAGCGCGTACTCGAAGTCGTTGTTCTTGAAGTGCTGCAGGTTCTTGCGCACCGCGTCGGCCGTGCCCTGGTACCAGCTGGTGCTCGAGAAGCTCTGCTCGGCCGCCAGCAGCTCCACGAAGCCGCCGCTGAAGTGGTCGAACTTGTAGCTCTGGGAGACGTGGCGGTGCAGCGAGGCCGAATTGAACTGCGTGAGCAGGTAGATGCGCCGAAGCCCGCTGTTGATGCAGTTGGAGATGGGGATGTCCACCAGCCGGTACTTGCCGGCCAGCGGCACCGCCGGCTTGGCCCGATCCCGGGTCAGCGGGAACAACCGCGTCCCCTGCCCTCCGCCCATGATGATGCTGAGGGTGCTGCCGTTGAACGAGGAGGGTCGGGAAATGGGCATACGGGTTGCGCCGGAGTGTCCCCAAGTACTAGCGGCCGCAGGGCGATTCCTCAAGGCGAGATCCTCCCCATCGGTTGGCCGATCCCGGCCACCGTCCGGGACCTCCCGACCCGCCCTTGGCGCCTACACCAGCCGCTGGCCGCCGCCGTCGTACCCCTCGCCGTCGAGGTCGAGCAGGATGTCCCGCGGCTCGGCCCCCTTGCTGGGGCCCACCACCCCGCGGTCCTCCAGCTCGTCCATGAGTCGGGCCGCCCGGCCGTAGCCCAGCTTGAGCCGGCGTTGCAGCAGCGACACGCTGGCCTTCTTCTCGGAGCGGATGACATCGATGCACTTCTGCAGGATCTCGTCGTCCTCGCCACCCCCCTCGTCGTCCGGGTCGAGCGGCAGCGTGCCCATGCTGCTCTGGGCCTTCTGGAGCGCCTGGTGGATCTCCGGCTCGTAGCTCGGCTTGCCCTGCACGCTGATGTGGTTCATCACGGCCTCGATCTCGGCGTCGGTGATGAGGGCTCCCTGGGCCCGGATGAGCCGGCCCGAACCGGGCGGCAGGTAGAGCATGTCACCCTTGCCCAGCAGCTTGTCGGCGCCCATCTGGTCCAGGATCGTGCGCGAGTCCACCTTGGCCGCCACCTGGAAGGCGATGCGCGCCGGGATGTTGGCCTTGATGACGCCGGTGATGACGTCCACCGACGGCCGCTGCGTGGCCACGATGCAATGGATGCCCGCCGCGCGGGCCATCTGCGTGATGCGCGCGATGGCCATCTCGACGTCGGCCGGGGCCACCAGCATCAGGTCGGCCAGCTCGTCGATGATCACCACGATGTAGGAGAGCTTCTCGGGGATGACGATGTCCTCGTCGCGCGGGACGACGATCTGCTCGTCGATCTCCACGGCGAACCCGTCGGCCCCCGGTTCGACCCGCTCGCGGCGGGCGGTCAACGGCAGCTCGGGCTCCTGCGGCGGCAGGGGCTTCTCCTTCGGGCGCTCGTTGAACGACTTGATGTTGCGCACCCCGACCCGGGCGAAGATCTGGTAGCGCTTCTCCATCTCGTTGACCACCCAGCGCAGCGCGAGGATGACCTTCTTGGGGTCGGTGACCACGGGGACCACGAGGTGGGGCAGCGCATTGTACTGCTGCAGTTCGACCACCTTGGGGTCGATCATCACGAACCGGAGCTGGTCGGGGCTGAAGCGGTAGACCAGCGAGGCGATGATGGTGTTGATGCACACCGACTTGCCCGACCCGGTGCTGCCGGCGATGAGCACGTGGGGCATCTCGGCCAGGTCGGCGATGATCGGATGGCCGTAGACGTCCTTGCCGAGGGCCAGCGGGATGCGTGCCTTGGTGTTCTGCCACTCCGGGGCCTCGAGGAGGTCCCGCATGATGACCTTGGTCTTGACCGCGTTGGGCACCTCGACGCCCACCGACGACTTGCCCGGGACCGGCGCGAGGATGTTCAACCGCTCGGCCTTGAGGGCCGCCGCGATGTTGTTGGTCAGGCCCGCGATCTTCTCGAGCTTCACGCCCGGGGCCGGGTGCAGTTCGTACCGGGTGATGGTGGGCCCCTTGGTGATGTCGCCCGGGGCGGCCTCGATGCCGAACTGGGCCAGCGTCTGGACCATCAGCCGGGCGTTGGCCATGAGCTCCTCCTTGGTCTCGGTCGGCTTGACCGTGGTGTCCGGAAGGCTCAGGAGGTCGATCGAAGGGAGGCGGTAGTTCCCGATGACCGGGGCCACCGCCACGGTGATCGGCTTGGGCTTGCGCGGCTGCAGGACGGCCCTGGGCCGGGGCGCGGCCACCGGGAGCGAGGTGTCGCCGGAGGAATTCTGGGAAAGCGCCGGATCGCCGGGGCGGTCCCAGGGCGGCGAGTCGTCCTCCGGGCCGGCGGCCGCGGGCACCGGGTCGAGTGGGGCGGCCTCGAGATCCGAGCCGGGGCGACGGCTGAGGATGCGCTCGGTCACCGACCTCGGCTCGCCGGCCGGGCCGGATGCCCCGGCCGCACCGGATCTGGGCGACGATTCCGACGACGGGTCCGACGACGATTTCGCCGACGAGACAACGGCCGCGACCTCGTCGGCCCGGATCACCTCGCCGGTCTGAACCACCTGCTCGGCCGGCTCCGGACGCGGTTGGGGCACGCTCAGGTCCCGGATGGTCACCTCGGGCACGGGCCTGAGATCGGCCCCGAGGCCGGAGGGCGCGGGAGCGTCGGCGACCTCGGCCGGCTGGGGATCCGCCGCGAAGGGCGAGGCGTTGGCCCGCGAGGCCCGGACCGGCTTCGGCGCGGCGGCCTCCTCCGCCTCGGCGGCCGCCTGACGCGACAGCTCCCTCGCCTTCTTCTCGAGGGACTTGGCGCGTTTCTCGATCGCGGCCTCCTCGGCGGCGAGCTTCTCCTCCGGGGTCCTGGGAAGGCGCACCCACAGGTGGCGGATCCACACGAGGAGCTGGTGGTCGGTGAGGAAGAAGAGGCTCGCTAGGTAGATCAGGACATAGGTGACGGCGGCCCCCATGCGGCCCACCCAATACTGGACCCAGGCGCTGTTGAGCTGGTGGCCGAGCACGCCTCCGGGGCTGGGACCGCTGTTCTTGCGCAACTGGACGGCGGGGATCCATCGCTCGCAGAGGTCCAGCACGCCCACGCAGGCGATCACCAGGCCCACCGAGGCGATCAGGGACCGCCACCGGCGCAGGTAGGCCAGCGAGGGCACGAAGGAGGCGCAGCCGAACCCGAGGAACAGCACGGGCAGGACCCAGATGCCGAAGCCGAGGATGAGCTGCAGCTCGAACACCAGACGGGCGCCGAAGTGGCCCATCCAGTTGCGGATCGCGACGTTGGGATCGGTCGTGTTGGCCGGGACGTCGAGGCGATCGTAGGAGATCAGCGCCGCCGCGAGCACGACGGCCACGAGGATCAGCAGCAGACCCTGGCTGTCGACCCAGATCCGGTCCCGGCTGGTTTCTTCTGTCCGCTCCTTGGTCGCCACGCCTCCCAATCTAGGGATCGGCCGGAGGTCGCGGCAAGCGGCGAACCTCCGGTGCGCGAAAACCTCCCCCGGCCCCGGATCCATGGACTCCGCCGGAGGGTCATGGACCGCGCATTGGCGGTCGCCTTCGGCCGGCGCACTCGATAGCCTCCTGCCGATGCGTCCGGATCTGCAGGGCCCACGCCGGCCCCGGACCGGCACGCCCGCATGCCCGAGCCCATCGACATCGAGGTCACCGAAAGCCGCCCCGGCGTCCGGTTGGACCGCTACCTGGCGGACCGGTGCCCGGAGACCTCGCGTGGCCGGTTCCAGCAGTTGATCGCCGCGGGAGCCGTGACGGTCAACGGCCGGGTGCCGAAGGCGACCGACCCGCCGCGGGTCGGCGACCGCATCGAGGTCCGATGGCCCGAACCCGTCGCCTGCGCGGTGCTGCCCGAGGACATCCCGCTGTCCCTCCTTCACGAGGACGACGACCTGCTGGTGGTGGACAAGCCGGCCGAGCTGGTCGTCCATCCGGCCGCCGGGCACGCCTCGGGAACGCTGGTCCACGCGCTGCTGCACCACTGCCAGGGTCGCCTGAGCGGCATCGGCGGGGTCGAGCGCCCGGGCATCGTGCACCGGTTGGATCTCGGAACCAGCGGCTGCCTCGTGGTGGCCAAGAACGACGCGGCCCACACCCATCTCTCGGCGCAGTTCGCCGCGCGCACCGTGGAGAAGACCTACCTCGCGCTGGCGATCGGACGGGTCCAGCCGGCGCACGGGGACATCCGGGCCCCGATCGACCGTCACCCCATCCAGCGCAAGAAGATGGCGGTCGCGCCCCCCGGCGACGGGCGCGAGGCGTGGACCGAATACCACTGCCTCGAGGCCCTCGGCGGCGCCTCGCGGGTCGAGTGCCGGCTGCACACCGGGCGCACCCACCAGATCCGCGTCCACCTGGCCCACCTCGGGTTCCCGCTGCTCGGCGACGAGGTCTACGGCGAGCGGGCCAACGCCCGCTTCGCCCTCGAGCACCGGTGGAAGGCACCCCGGCAGATGCTCCATGCCCACCGCCTGGCCTTCCTCCACCCGCGCACCGGGCAGCGGGTGGCCTTCGAGGCCCCGCTGCCGCAGGATGTGGTCGAAGTCCTCGGGCGCCTGCGCCGCGGGGGGGCAGACCAGGGCAATCGCCCCACCCCGGCCAAGGCTCCCGGCGCTTCCACGCGCCCCGCCGAGGACACCGCCCGTCCCGCCTCTTCGGCCCCCCGGTCCCGACGCCGTCCATGAACGAGTCCAAATCCCGGTTCGTCCGCCAGGGCCTCTGGATGATCGCCGCCACGCTCGGGGGCGGCATCGGCATGGCGCTCGTGCATGGCGCGGTGTCCAAGCTCGGCGGGGCGCAGGTGTACTTCCAGTTCAAGTCCCTGCTGGCGGTCTTCTACGTCGTGGGCGCGGCCCAGGGGGCGCTCTGGACCCTCACGGCCCGGCGGACCGCCACGGCGCTGACCCCGGCGGCCATCGAGGGGGCCGGAAAGGAACTCATCCGATCCGCACGGACCGTCCTGCTGGCGATGGCCGTGGCCGGCGCGGTGCTGATCCCGGCGGGACCCGGCCTCGCCGCGCGGTGGAACCTGGGCTCGGTCGGGCCTCTGTGGATCACCTGGGCATTGATCCTGGCGTCGCTCCTGGGGGCGCTGCAACGGGGCGTGCTCCAGGGTCGGCAGGACTTCGCGGGCCTGGGCGCCATGGCCATCGCCGACGGGTTGGGACGATTCGCCGCCGTGGTGGCCCTCCTGTCGTGGGTCGGGGGCGGCGCCACCGGGGCCATGGGCGGGGCGCTCGTGGGTACGCTGGTGGCCATGGCGGCCGGATACCGGGCCCTGCGCCCGGCGGGCACGGCGATGGCCCCGCCCGCGCCGACCGCGCCGGCCGGTACCCGGGAGGAGCCCAAGGGAGAATTCTGGGCCTTCTTCCTCGGGGCGGCCGCACTCCAGGCCATGGCCCAGGTGGACAACCTTTTCCTGCAGGACGCCGTCCCGGCGGCCTGGCAGCCGGAGGTCGGTGCACGGTATTCGCCGGGGGCGCAGGTGGGCTTCGCGCTGAGCCAGTTCACCGTGCCGCTGGCACTGGTGATGTTCCCCAAGGTGGCCCGGGGAGCCTCTGGCGGCGACGGGCGCCAGGCCTTCGGCTGGACGCTGGGGGCGACCTTCATCCTCGGCGGGCTGGCCGCCCTCGGCTGCACCCTGCTGCCCTGGCTGCCCGTGCGGATCCTCCTGCCGGGCATTCCCGTCGACCTGTCGGCCCCGCTGGTGCCGTGGTTCGCCTGGGGCATGCTCGCCTTCACGCTGGCCAACGTGCTCTTCAGCGACCGCATGGCCCATGGGGACTTCCGCTTCGTGCCCGGGGCGGCCCTGCTCGCCGTCGCCTACGCCGCCAGCCTGTGGGGGTTCCGGGAGTCCCTGCTGGCGGGCACCCCGGCCGAGGGGCTGGCGCGGGTGGTGCAGCGGGTGGTGATCTTCAACGGGGCGCTGCTCGTCTGGGCCGCGGTCGTCAGCCTCCGGGCCCGCCGCCGCGACCGGCCGCCGATGGCGACATCGGAACCCCCCATCGATCCAGCGCCTCCCGCAGCGCCTCCACCGGAAGGCCGATGACGTTGGTCCGGGACCCGGTCACCGACTCCACCAGCCAGTCGCCGTGCTGCTGCAGGGCGTAGCCTCCGGCCTTGTCGAGGGTGTGGACGGCCGCGAGGTATCGGTCGATCACCGCCGGGGCCAACGTCCGGAACCGCACGCGGGTGAGGTCCGAGAACGCCTCGCACCGGCCCGTGGCCCCGTGGATCAGGCAGACGCCCGTCACCACCTCGTGCTCCCATCCGGAGAGGCGGCGCAGCATGGCCTCGGCCTCCGGTCGATCGGCGGGCTTGCCGAGCGGGCGGCCATCGATCCACACCAGCGTGTCGGCCCCGATCACGAGGGACTCCGGATGATCCTGAGCCACCGCCGCGGCCTTGAGTCGCGCGTTCTCCTCGCAGAGCGGCCGCAGGCCGAGCCCGGCGTCCTGGAGTTCGGCCGCATCGCTGGGCACAACCTGGAAGCCCGGCACCAGGGTCCGGAGCAGTTCGACCCGACGGGGGGAGGCCGAGGCGAGCACGAGGGGCGGAGGCGTCATGCGGAATGCGGGAAGCGCCACGGGGCGAAACGGGGATGCGAGGGGGGAGGTTCAGAACGACACCAGCGCGGGCGAGGTGGCGCGAAGGACGGACTGCTGGGAGAAGGCGCTGCAATACTCGCGGCGGATGGCCTCGATGGCCTGCTCGGCCTCGGGGGTGGGCGGATGCAGGATGACCAGCACCTTGGTGGCCAGGCGGCGGATCTCGCCCTGAGGGGGCTGCCATTGGCCCCGGGCATCGAACACGGTGAACCCGCCCGGGAACCTCGGGGTGACGCGCTCGGCGACGAACGCCTCCCAGTCGTCGGCGTCCACGGCCGCCAGGTACAGCTCGGTGCGGAACCACTGGGGCGGAAGGGTCTTTGACACCCCTGGCCCCGGTTTCCTGGCCGACGCCGCCGATCCGCCGGCGCATCCGCAGGCCGCCCCGACCAGCAGCAGCGACAACGGCAGCCACGCCCAGCCGGGCTGGAACCGGCGACACCGCACGCCTGTGGATGCTTCGGGAGCGGTGGAAGGACTTCCGGGCGCCTGATGGTCTGGCATGGGCGCCCATTGAGCACCGGCGGGGCACCTCCTGACAATCCCGGGCGCCGCCGCTCCGGCAGGCCGGGGCTCATGAGCCCCACTTCAACGGGCTTGGCAACGGGGACAACGGTAGGTCGATCGCCCCGCCTGGACCAGGCGCTCGATCGGCGCCCCGCACCGGTGGCAGGAATGTCCCGCGCGGTCGTAGACCCACAACCCGCCCTGCTCCGGCGACCCGGAGGCGCCGCCCTGCTGGTAGAGCATCGGACGGTCGGACCAAAGTGCCCGGAGATTGCGCTCCACGGCCGTGGCCAGCACGTCGCGAAGGGCCCGGTGCAGCCGGACAACGGCCTCCGGGGCCACGGCGTCCGCCGGGGTCGACGGGTCGATCCCGGCCAGGAAGAGGGCCTCGCTGGCGTACAGGTTGCCCACGCCGGCCAACCTAGCCGGATCCATCAGGCACACCTTCACCGGCCGCCGGCAGCCCGACAGCACCACGGAGAGTTCTTCCGCGGTGAACTCTGGGGCGAGGGGATCGGGTCCCAGGCGCGGCATCGAATCGGAGCCCAATCTCAGGTGGCCGAACTGCCGCGGGTCCTCCATCACCACCGTGCGGCCCCCGAGGCCCAACACGACCGCCGCATGCCGCGGCAGTGGCTGCCCTTTGGCAAGCACCTGCCACACCCCGGTCATCCCGAGGTGGGAGACCAGCAGGTCCGGCCGCCCTCCGGGATGCTCGAGGTCCCAGAGCAGGCACTTGCCGCACCGACGCAGACCGACGATGCGGCATCCCTGCAGCGCCCCGGCGAAGGCGGCGGGCCGGAGGGGGCGGACCAGCCGGGGCTTGGGCACGTCGACCGAGGCGATGCGGCGCCGCAAGACCTGCGGCTTCAACCACCGGGCGAAGGCCTCGACCTCGGGCGACTCGGGCATGATCCGAAGCCTAGCCGATCCCGGCCGGGAGACCAACCCGCGGGGGCCCAACCAACCCAGGCAACACCCCCCCGCCGAATCCGGCCGGACTGCGGGTTGCCGGAGAGGGGGGCCGGGTCACCGTGGGTTCCGGGACATGCACCCCACCAGGGGGGCCCACGGGGCGCGTCGGCACCGCTGCCGACCGACAAACGCCGGCTGGTCCCGGGCCGGTCAAGGGCCTAGGCTCCGGGCCGTGGTCGCTCAGATCGCCATCGTGGTTCCTGTCTACAACGAAGAGGCCAACATCGCGCCGCTCGTGGCCGAGATCGCGAGCGTCTTCCACGCGGAGAGCCGGCCCTGGCAGCTGGTGCTGGTGGACGACGCATCGACCGACGGCACCTGGGAGGCGATCCGGGCCCGGCAGGCGGCCGACCCGAGGGTGGTCGGCTTGCGCCACCGGCGGAATGCCGGCCAGAGCGCAGCCATCTGGACGGGCCTGTCGCACACCCAGGCCCCCCTGCTCTGCACCCTCGACGGCGACCTCCAGAACGACCCCTCGGAGCTGCCCCGGATGCTCGGGCTGCTCGGGGAGGACGCCGACTTCGTCTGCGGCCACCGGGTGGCCCGCCAGGATTCCTTCGTGCGCAGGGCATCCTCCCGCATCGCCCGGAGCGTGCGCTCCTGGAGCCTCGGCCACGACTTCGCCGACACGGGCTGCGCCCTCCGGGCCTTCAAGCGCAGCAGCCTCGCCGGGGTCTTCCCCTTCAATGGACTGCACCGGTTCCTGCCGATCCTCGTCGCGGGCAACGGCAGCCGGGTGCTGGAGGTCCCGGTGAAGCACCGCCCGCGCACGGCGGGCGTGTCGAAGTACGGGGTCTGGAACCGGCTGGGCCGCGGGATCTTCGACCTCGTCGGCATGGCCTGGTACCAGCGCCGCCGACTGCCGGCCATCGACGTCGAGTCCAGCGCCGCCGGCTGAGGGCCGCCGGAGCCCCGCCCCGGCGCCTCACCGGCCCTTGACCGACAGCTCGAGGATCCTGCCCGAGGGCCCGTACGATTCGCCGCTGTGGGTCGAGCGCGAGTACTCGGCGATGTAGAGTCGGCCCGGGGCGCCCTGGTGGATGTCGATGGGTCGGCCAAGGCCGGAGAGCACGGTGTGGAAGTGTCCCTCGTAGCGCCCCTCGGCGTTGCGACGGAGGGTGGCCCGCAGCACATCGAAGCCCGAGTTCTCCTTGGGCGAGCGGATGAAGTTGCCGAAGCGGGTCAGCAGGAAGGTGCCCCGGTATCCCTCCGGGAAGTCCCGGCCCAGGAACACGATCCCGCCCGGCCCGGAATGGGGATCGAAGGTGAACATCGGCGTGCCGGCGAATCCACCGTCGGGCCCGAGGTTGGCCACCGGCAGGGTGAAGGCCAGGCCCTCGGGGGCGTCCGGACTGGCCGCATAGGCCTTCTTGGTCCAGTCGGCAAACCGGTAGGGGAAGCCGTAGTGCCGGCCCGGCTCGATGTGGTTGAGTTCCTCGGGCGCGTCGGCATCCGGACCATTCTCGGTGGCGAACATCTCGCCAGCGTCGTTCCAGGCGAACCCGTAGGCGTTGCGCAACCCGCGCGCATACACCTCGAAGGACGGGGGCTCGACATCGGTCCTGAGGCGCCAGAGGCAGCCCGTGATCGGGGTCTCGCCGCCGCCGAACCATTCGGAATCCGGGCCGGTCAACCCGCCGTCGGTCCGGCCTCCGTTGCCGACGTAGAGGTGGCCATCCGGCCCGAAGGCGATGTGCTCCACACCATGGATGTAGGCCGGGCTGCCGGGGTAATTGGTCTGGAACCAGGGCTTGAGGTCCGACGGGTGGCCGTTGGTGACACCCGTGCTGCGGTAGACGGTGACGATGTTCTGGTAGGGACGCGTGGCCTTGTTCTGCTGGTTGGAGGCGATGTAGAGGCGCTTCTGCCGGTCGAGCGTCATGCCGAGCACGAAGAGCGGGCCGCCGAGGTCGTCGGGGCGGCGCTCCAGGTACCGGCCGGCAGGCAGGATTTGCGCCAGGGCCGCGTTCGACGGATCCAGACGCCAGACGTCCCCCTGTTCGGTGAGCACGTAGAGGGTCTTGCCCCGCCCGTCGCTGGTCATCCGCACGGGCCGGAAGGGCAGACGCGCCACCTCGCGCAGGCCGAACCCGTCGGGCGCCTTGGGCAGCGGCGGGTACCGGTTGGCCTGCTGGAGGGCCTCGAAGGTCGGGTACGCCGTGGTGGCGCGCACCTTTCGGACCTGCCCAGGCGTGACCTCTGGCCCGGAATTGCCCCAGTTGCCGAGGACATGAGTCATCACGAGGGCCACCTCCTCGTCGTTCAGCAGGGCCGGCGGCATCACCCCCGCATAGCGGCGGCCATTGACGGTGATCTCGCCGCTCAACCCCTCGCACACGAGGCGGATTGCCCGGTCGATGTCGGCCAGGAGGTAGTCGGAGCCGGCCAGCGGCGGGAAGACCCCGGGGATCCCCTGCCCCCGCATCTGGTGGCAGGCGAAGCAGTTCTTGAGGTAAAGCTCGCGGCCCCGGGCGACGCGGGCCTCGTCGACCGGAGCCGGCTTCGCGGTCGCGGCCGCCGGTGCCTCGGCGCAAACCGACAGCGCCAGGGCCATCCCGAGGAGCATCTGGGCCACTCGTTGGACCCACGTTTGCGACAGCCTTTGGGCCCAGGCGGCACCCGTCCTGAGGATCCCGACGCGACCGGCGCCTTCCGGCCGGTTCCCAAACCGTTCGTTCATCGGATCACCCACCAGTTCATGCCCTGCGCCGGTACCTCGACGGTCAGTTCGATCCGCCCGTCCCCGGCCACGGCCAGGCGCCGGGACCTGCCGCCCCGCTCGGAGACGCGCGCCGTCCGGGACAGGCCCGTGTAGTGGAGGTTCGGCCGGAGAACCTGGCGCACCGGATGGTCCAGGGGATTGAAGACCACCAGCAAGCCCTTCTCCTCGAGGGCGGGATTCACGTGGAGCATCCAGTCGAGATCCCGGGCGTCGGCGCGACGGCCGTGGATCAGGTCGCTCTCGAGGATGTCCCGGTGCGCCTTGAACCAGTCGACCTGGGCCCTGACCATCGAACGCGTGGCGTCGGTGTCATAAAGCCTCGGGCCCCGGTAGCAGGCCTGCACGCCGAGGGCGAGGTTGCTCTCCAGCATGCGGCGGTAGTGGTCGAGGTGTTGCGACAAGGGCTCGATCGTTGCCGCGGCGCCGCCGCCCTGGTACTCGGTGAGCGGGACGAACATCCAGCCCATGCTCGGAATTTTCTCCCAGGTGCCGTCGTAGATGTTCTGCCGGGTGTGGATGACCTGCTGCTCGCGCGGCAGCGACCAGTTCACCTCACGGTAGCCCATGCCGGTCTTGGTCGATCCGGCCAGGAAGTAGTGGTCGGGCACGTTGAGGTACATTCCCTCGCCCCGGCACCACCGGTAGAAGTCGCGGATTTCCACCCATTGGTTCCAGCGGGAATCCTCGAGCCCTCGATGCCCCGGGTGGTCGGTGGCGGCACAGGGATCGCCCGGGTAGGAGCCGTCGTGCTCCAGCAGGGTGAAGCCGCTCTGGCGATGGAACTCGTACAGACGGCGGAAATAGTTCGTCCCCCAGCGGCTCTGGAGGCAGGGCGAGTTGCCGAAGACCGGCTTGAGCCCCGGCGGCATCACCACGTCGTGGCCGCCGCCGACGCGGCGCGAGGCCAGCAGCGAATAGCTGCCGATCTCCACGCCCCGGCTCCTGGCGTAGGCGGCGAAGGCCCGGGCCTTGGCCAGCGTCTCGGGCCGCTCGTTCTCCATATCGAACCCGCTGCCGAAGCTCAGGATGAGCATCTCGAAGCCCGTGGCCGCGCACTGGTCGATGGCATTGGTCACCGTCGGACCGTGCGAGGAGACCACATGCATCATGAGGGGATTCTCGGTCACCCAGGGGGCCACCGTGCGCATCATCCGCCGGGCGGCCAGGCCACAGCGCTCCCGGTCGGTGCTGTCGTGCGGCAGGATCCACGCCCGGGAGGTCTCGAAGACCGTGCCCGGGGCGAGGGGCTGGCGCGGCCCCAGGTCGGGACCCACCACGAGGAGGCACGGGGTCTTCTTCTCGTAGTTGACCTGCGAATGGAACTCGGGGTCGGGCAGCCAGCGGTAGGAGCGCCGGTTGGCCCCTGCGGACGTCATCCCCCCGAAGGCCATGTCGGTCTCCACGTGGAAATTGGGCGGGGTGAGCCCGACGGTGAGTTCATCGACCTCCGACACGCGCTCGACGGCCGCCAGCAGTTCACTGGAGAAACGGTCGAGGGTGAGCACACGGTCGGTGCCGTTGCTCAGGGTGAGCCACTTGGAATAGCACGGCAGGCCGTCGTACAACTCGTAGTGCACCGAGACCCGGAGTCCGCGGAGGGAGGCCCCGGGGTCGGGCGCGGCCGGCGCCTCGAAGTCGAGCCGGAGGGTGACCCCCCTCGGCGGCCACTGCACCCCGGGCGCGTGGTGCCGCACCCGTTTCCAGGCCATGCGTTCGCGGGGCACGCCAACCTCGTGACCGACCAGGCGGAAAGCGCCCGGCCGCGCCTTCAGGCCGGCCTCCCACTCGGGCCGCAGGAAGGCGTGGTTGGGCTGGCCCGCGAGCCCGCCGATGTCGTGGGACCGGCCGTCGATCACGACCACCGCCTCGGGCTTCACCCCCCGGATCAGGGACTCGCCGGTGACGCCGTGTCGCAGGGAGACCGTGGCGGCATTCGGGGAGATCCGAAGGACGCGGCGGAGCAGACCGTTGTCGAGGATCAGCTCGGGCCGGTCCGCCGGAGTCTCGATCCGCGCCCGGTAGGGCTTCGGATCGATGAGCCAGTCGGGGGAGTCGGCGGCACGGATCGAGAGGTGGAGCAGCGATCCGAGGATCGCCAGGGCGTTCAGGAGGCGGCGCATGCGAAAACGAGAGACCGACCGTTCCCGGGGGCGGGACATTCAAGGCTTCGAGGAGGGGACGATTGCCCGTGAGTCGGCCGGAGGTGCCGGGGCCTCGGCCACGAACGCCAGCAGGTCGGCCACGGCCTCCGGCGCCAGGCCGGCCAGCAGGCCCTCGGGCATCAGCGACTGGCCGGAGCTGCGCATGGATCGCACCTGGCGGCGCTCGAGCACCCGCTCCTGGCCGCCCCCGAGCCGCAGGACCACCTGGGTGGTCGTCTCGCGGGCGATGATCGCCGAGTGGGTCTCCCCGTCGGCGGTCTCGATGTCGAAGGCGATGAACGGCGGAGCCACCTCGGCATGCGGTTGCACGATGCTGGCCAGCAGCTTTGGCCGGCCGGCCGTCCTCACCGTCACCAGATCGGGACCCACCGCGTGACCCTCGGACCCGGCCCGATGGCAGGCCGCACACCGCTCCCGGTAGAGCACCGCCCCCCGGGACGCCTGCCCGTCCCGCACGAGGGCGGATTGCAGGGAGGCGAGCGTGTCGGCGCTGGACGGCTCCCTCGGCAGGAGGCGACGCGCCGCCTCCGCCACCGCGGGCGTCGCGTGGGCCTGGAGCGCCCGGACCGTGGCGGCGGGAAGATCGGCCGGCGGCACCTCGCTGCGCTCCACGGCGGCCAAGAGCATCCGCGCGCGTTCCGCACGGCTGGCCAGGAGGGCGGCCACGGCGGCCCGGTCGCCCGGGCCATAGACGGTCCATGGACGCAGCAGGAGGCCGGCGACGGCCGGATCGGCCAGACGCGCCAGCGACCGGATGGCCGCCGACCGGACCGCGGGGGATGCGGCATCGAGCAACCGGCCCAGTGGTTCCATGGCCACGGGCACCGGAGCCGAGCCGAGCAACTCGACCGACGGCACCCGCTCGGCCTCCGGCAGGCCGGTGTCGAGGGCCCGGGCGGCGGCGGCGTGGAACAACCGGCCGAGGCGGGCACCCGACTCCCCGGCGGGCACCGGCGCGCCGGAGCGGTTCAGGGCGTCGAGGTGGGCGCGGACCAGTCGTGGCGCCATCGACGACCACTCCGGGCGTGCGACCAGCCCGAGGAACTCCGCCGACGCGTCCGCATCGGTCCGGCCACCGAGCAGGGTCGCCAGGGCCTCGAGGCACTCGGGCTGACCGGGACCCCGGCCGAACCCCGGGACGCGGGCCAACTCGGAGAGGACCTCGCCGGCACCGACGGACAGCGCGGTGAGCACCGAGGCCCGGACCCACGGATCGGCCGCATCCCGGGCCAGGATGCGGGCCAGCGCGCCCTCCCGGCCTGGACCCGACCACGCCCCGAGGGCCAGGGCCACGCGGCGTCGGACGGCCACGGAAGGATCGCCGGCGAGGGCAAGCAGGCGCTCCCGAAGCGCCTGCGCGCCGGCATCCGACGCGACCACGCGCGGTTCGCAAAGACCGACGGCATGGCCGCGCACGCGCTCGTCGGGATCGGCCAGCGCCACGACGAGGTGGCGACGGAGGTCGAGCGCCCCGAGACCCTCGAGCGACGACAGCGCGTGCAGGCGGGCCATGGGATGGCCCGATCCCGCCAACAACGCCTCGAGACCCGGGACGGCCGAGCGGTCCTGGCGCTCGTGCAGCAGCCGGGAGACGGTCTCGCGCACCCACCCGTTGGGGCTCTCGAGGGCCGTCACGCACTCGGCCACCGTGGCCCGGCTCCAGCGCCGGGGCGCGGGCCTGCGGAATCCCTCGGGCACCACGCGCCAGAGGCGCCCCCGGTCGTTGCCGCTGTCGAGGTCGAGGTGCTGCTTGATGGCCTCGGGGATGGACCAAGGGTGCTCGATGACCTCGCGGTACATGTCGACGATGTAGAGGCAGCCGTCCGGGCCGTTCTGGAAATGCACCGGCCGGAACCAGGTGTCGCGGGAGGCGAGGAACTCCACGTCCCGCTCGTCGGCCGGGCGGCGGGCGATCCAACCGGCCCCGTCGGCGTGCAGCACCTTGCGGTGCACCAGATTGCCCCCGGCATCCCCGATAAAGACGTTGTCGGCGAAGTCCGGGCCGAGGGCGTCGCCGCGGAAGACCGTGGCCCCGGTCGCCCCGGTGAAGTAGCCGGAGACCCGGCCGCCGCCCTCGACCATCCCGGGCACGACGCCGCTGATGCGCCAGCGGGTCCGGACGATGCGCCATGGCTCGTCGGGACTGATGCGGAACACCTCGGCGGCGGGCCCGTCGGCCGCGATGCTCACGCGGGCCGGGGGCAGCGGCGCCCCCGGGTTGCGGGCGAGATGCATCCAGTCGAGGGCGACCCACTGCAGGTGGTCGCTGTTGCTGCAGACGAACCGGTTGCCCGAGGCATCGAAGGTTAGGCCATATTGACCGCCTCCGGTCTCGGGACGCAGCGAGCCGGAGTCCGGATCGAGGCTGAAATCCCGCCCCCGCAGGTCGAGCTCCGCCCCCCCGTGCCCGACGACCGAGACCCGGGTGCCCCCGTTGGGCCCGGTCGCGCCGTACAGGCGGTGATCCAGGCCCCAGTTGAAGGAGTTCAGGAGCGCCTGGACATTGAGCTTCGCCGTCCCGCTGCCGAAGCCGGTGACCACCACCTTCCGTTCATCGGCCCGGCCGTCGCCGCTGGTGTCCTTGAGCCAGAGGATGTCGGGCGAAGCCCCCACGTAGAGACCTCCCCGCGAGCAGATCAGCGCCGTGGGCCAGGGCAGGTTGTCGGCGAAGACCGTGGACCGCTCGAAGCGGCCGTCCCCGTCGAGGTCCTCGAGCCGCCGGATGCGGCCCGCGTGGGGGGTGAGGTCCCGGCGCTCGGAGTAGTCGATCATCTCCGCCACGTAGGCGCGGCCGTCCTCGTCGAAGGCCATCGCGACGGGACTGGCGACGTCGGGCTCGCTGGCGGCCAGCTCAAGGCGGAAGCCGCGCCGGATGCGGAAGGTCTCCAGCGCCCGGTCGGCCGGCACCGGGGGGAACCTCGGCAGGTCGCCCGCAGCCACGCTCGTGGCCTTCGCGGCCGCGCCGTAGGCCTCGGAGTAGGTCACGCGGGTCTTCGGTGTCGCCGCGGGGGGGGTCTCCGCCGCGCGTCCGGCGACCATGGCCATGGCGAGCGCGAGGACGATCTGGACCTTGACTCCCGGAGTCTTCACGGCCCCGATCCTGCACCCGCCAGGTCCGTAAACCCAGCGCACAATGGAGCCCGCTTCGGGACTGGTCGCACGGCCCGGGGTGCCCCGGTTGACCGGGCGCGCGCGAACCATCCTCACCGCCGGGCGGCCCGCTGCAGCGCCTCGGCCACGAGACCCGGCGTGAGCACGACAGGCAGGACCTCCGGCGGCCTGCCCGCCTCGGCCGGATAGACCAGCACCAGCGGCACGCCGCGGCGACCGTGCCGCTTGAGTTCCTCGGCGATCGCCGGGTCGCCATCGGTGAAATCGCCCTCGAGCACGCGGACCCCGAGGTCCTTCACCAGTGCCCGGGTGGCGTCGATCTCGATGGCCGTGGCCTTGTTCCACTTGCAGTTGAGGCAGCTGTCGGCCGTGAAATCCACCAGCACCGGGCGGCCCTCGCGGCGCGCCTTCTCCACGGACGCCGGGCTCCACGGCTGCCAGTCGAGCCCCTTGGTCTTCTTCGCGGCGGGCGTGCGCCACTGCAGCCGGCCCTCCAGGAATCCGAAGTAACCCACCACGACCAGCAGTCCCGCGATCGCCATGGCCCAGCCCCGACCCCGGGTCGCCCGCTGCACGAACTCGCCCCACACCCAGGCCGCCGAGGCCAGGACCACGAGGAACAGGCCGAACCAGAGCACGCCACTGCCGGCCTCGCCCATCCGGTTGGCGGTGAACCAGAAGAGCCACATGGCCGTCGCCAGCATGGGGAAGCCCATCGCGACCTTGAAACGCACCATCCAGACGCCGGGGCGGGGGAGGAAGCGCAGCCAGGCCGGCTCCCAGCACAGCGCCACGAAGGGCAGCGCCAGGCCGGCACCGATGGCGACGAAGAAGAGCACGATCACCATCGGCGGCTGCAGGAAGGCGAAGGCCAGCGCCGAGGCGAGGAACGGCGCCGTGCAGGGCGTGGCCAGCACGGCCGCGAGGATGCCGTTGAAGAACGCGCCGCTCCACCCCTCCTGGGCGGAGAGGTCCGAGGCCTTTTGCATGGCCGATCCGCCGAGGGTCAGCTCGAACACGCCGAAGAGGTTCAGCGCCACGAGCGTGATGAGCACGGTGATCAGGACCCGGAAGACGGGGTTCTGGAACGGGGTGCTCCAACTGGCCGTCCCCCCGGCCGCCTGGATCGCCAGGGCGATGCCGGCCAGCACGAGGAAGGACGCCAGCACGCCCGCCCCGTAGACCAGCCCCAGGGTCCGGACCCGCCGTGGCGACTCCTTGGCCTGCTGGACGAAGCCCAGCACCTTGAGGGCGAGCACCGGCAGCACGCAGGGCATGACGTTGAGGATGAGCCCCCCCACGAAGGCCGAGAGCAGCTTGAGCAGCAACTCGGCCAGGGAAACGGGCCCGGCCGGGGACAGGGGCTCGGCCGGAGTTGTGCCCCCGCCAGAGGCTGTGCCGGAGGTCGAAGACGCCGGAGGCGGAGTGCCCGAGGCGCCCCCAAGATTCAGCCGCACCTCCACCGGCTCGAACGGCGGGGCGGAGGACGGGCCTCCGGCCTTGGCGACGAGGATCCCGGATACGGCGGCGGGCCATTCCGATTCGCCCGGCGTGACCTGTTTGCGCAGTCGCAGCCATCCGTCGGCCGCCGACATGGGCTCGGTCTTCACCGACACCTGGGCTCCTCCGGACGCGGCCTCGAACGGAAAGAAATCGAACCCCGGAATCTCGCGGTCGGGCTTCCACGACACGACGAGGCCGCGGGCAGCGGCCGGGTCCGACGGGGAGGCTTCCCACGACGCCCTCAACGCCAGCCCGGACGCCGGTCGGGGCACGCGCTGGAGCGCCGCCTCGATGTCGGCCGCCTGGGGCGATGCCAGATCGACCGCACCCACCACGACCGTCGTCTCGACCTGCGCGCTGCCCGGAACGCACTCCTCGTGGCACTCGAGCCACTTGACCTTGGCCTTGAGCGTCAGCGGGCCGGTCGGTTGGCCGGCCGGAACCTCGATGGGCACCGCCAGCAGGACGCTGCCAGCGTAGGTCAGGGTCTCGAACTCCTTCTCGATGGTCTTCTCCGGGGCGGGCCACTGGATCTCCCCCGGACGGACACCGGGGGGCAGGGTCCAGTCGATGCGGGTCTTCAGGCCCACCTCATCCCCCGGATTGCGCCAGTAGATGTGCCACCCCTCCTCCATCCGCAGGCGCACCGCCGCCACCAGCCGGGATCCGGGCCGGACCGTGGCCTTGTCGGCCCACAACTCGGCTTTGGTGGCGGACTGCGCCTGAAGGCCCATCAGGCTGCAGACCCAGCCCAGCAACATCCATCCGGTGATCCAACGCATGGGGAGAGAAAAGGCCAGGCCCTGCGGCTTGTCCAATCCTTCCGCCAAAACGACGGTCTGCCAGGACAAGACTCCCAGGCGCCGCCGGAGTCCGCGGCACGCCGACCAGAGTCACCTTCGACGGGCGATCCGGCTCACGGATGCCGCGACCACGACACCACCAGCAACCCACCCGCGACGAGCCTTATTGCATCCGCGGTCGCCCGGCGGGGTATCCACCGATGGCGCCGGGATCAGCCCGGATGACGGAGATCGCGCCCTGCTGGGCGCATCCCATGAAAAAAGGCGCGATGGTTGTCATCGCGCCTTCAAAGATGGACTCAGCAAGCGTCGCCCCCAAGGACGACGATCCACCAACCGACCCACCGCATCAGCGGCGGCTGCGGCGGAGGGCGGAGGCCCCGAGGAACGCGGCACCCACCACACCGAGAGCCACAGTGGTCGGCTCAGGAATGTTGGCGGAGACGGCGATCTTGAAATTCGCCTCGGTGCCGGAGCTCAACTGGCGCAAGGCCCAATCACCGCTGCCGGAACCGGTCTTCTGCCAAAAGTCATTGGCTGAACCGCCAACATTGGTGTTCGGGCGACCCGCCGTGTTGACCGCACCACCGACAAGCAGACCCTTGTCGGACGTCGTGCTGGCTCCGGAGAGACTGACCGTCACGGTGAACGCCTTCGGGAGCTTGATCTCGCCGAACTGACTCACGAACGGCGTGTAGTCGAAGGACGCCGTGTTCAGACCGGCGGAAAGACCGATGTTCGGAACTTCCAGAAGCTTGGTGCCGGGGGCGGCAGAGCCGTTGATCAACGGGCCGTCGTTCGAGTAGAGCGTCAGTTTGGCCGAACCACCCAACGACGCGGAGTAGTAGTCGAAGGTAAGCCCAGTGAACACGTAGCCCTCCGGCGGGAGGCGA
>Ga0194123_10000541_pt1 | contig 70282 bp, 76 predicted proteins | sample TA2MahsurfametaG_5_FD_155479 | JGI IMG/M metagenome (GOLD analysis project Ga0194123, IMG submission 155479) | Freshwater microbial communities from Lake Tanganyika, Tanzania - TA2015023 Mahale A surface | ecosystem: Environmental > Aquatic > Freshwater > Lake | place: Tanzania: Lake Tanganyika... | reverse complement strand
CGAGGCGCGCCTCCGGGTAGGCCAGCGCGGGGTCGTCCACGGCGAGAGTGGGCACGGCGAACGTCGCCCCGGTCGCGGCCCGCACCGCCTTCGGTGCCGTCGGGTCGGCGCTCGGCGCCCCCAGCACCACGACCTCGGCGGCGAAGGCGGCAGCGGTGCGCAGGAGCGTGCCGACGTTGCCCGGGTCGGAGACGCCGCAGAGGACGAGGCCCACGCCCGAAAGCCCGGCGGGCGGCTGCGGCATCGAGTCGGCGCGCACGACGGCGATCACGCGGCTGCCCGAGGCGACCTCCGAGATGCGGTCCATCGCCTCCGCCGCCACGACGAGGGGCTCGACCCCCGCCCCCGCGGGCGCGGAAGCGCCTTCCCGGACGAGCAGGTCCTCGAGCACGGCACCGGCGCGGATCGCCGCCAGGACCTGGTCCTCGCCCTCGACGGCGAACCGGCCCTGCGCGCGGCGCTCGGAGGTGCGCCGGAGCGCGCGCACGCGCTGCAGCGCCGGGTTCCGCAGGCTGCGGATCGGCTCCACGCGGGCGCCGCCTACGCGGCGGCCAGCGCGGCCTTGGCCTTCTCGGCGAGGGCGCCGAAGGCCGCGGGCTCGTTCAGCGCGAGGTCCGCGAGGACCTTGCGGTCCGCGGTCACGCCGGCCACCTTGAGGCCGTGCATGAACTGCGAGTACGAGAGGTCGTGCTGGCGGGCGCCCGCGTTGATGCGGACGATCCAGAGCGAGCGGAAGTCGCGCTTGCGGACGCGGCGGTCGCGGTAGGCGTAGTTGCCCGAGCGGGCGACCTGCATCTTCGCCTGGCGGTACAGCTTCGACTTGAGGCCCCAGTACCCGGAGGCCTCCTCGAGGACCTTGCGGCGCTTCTTCTTGGCGCTGACGGAGCGCTTGACGCGGGCCATCGGGCGTCCCTACCGCTTCCCGAGGAGGCGCAGGGCCTCCTTGTAGTCGGCCTTCGCCATCGGCTGATCCTGGCTCAGTTTGCGGCGGCGCTTGGCCGTCATCTTGCCGCGCAGGTGCGACTCCATGGCCTGGCGACGGGCGATCTTGCCCTTGCCGGACACCTTCATGCGCTTCTTGGCGCTGGAGTTGGTCTTGACCTTCGGCATCGTGCGTCCTCGAGCTGCGCGGCAGACTACCCGTTGTCGGCGTCGGGCGCGGCAGCAGGCTTCCTGGCGGTGGTCGTCTTGCGGGTGGTGGTCGTCTTCGGCTTGGCGGGCGCCTTCGCGGCGGCCGCCGGCTTGGGCTTGGCCGGGGCCTTCGCGGCGGGCTTCTCCGCCGCGGCCGCCTTGGGCCTGGCGGGCGCCTTCGGCTTGGCCGGGGCCTTCGCCGCGGGCTTCTCCGCCGCAGCGGCCTTCTGCTTGGCGGGCGCCTTCGGCTTCGCCGTGGCCTTCGGCTTCGCCACCGGCTTGGCGGCGGCCGGGGCCGTGGCGGGCTCCGGCTTCGGGTCCGCAACCGGGGCAGCGGTCTCCGCCACCACGATCTCGGCGACCGCCTCCACGGGCTCGGCCTCCGCGGCCGCCGGTGCGGCCTCCTCAACCTCGGCGACGACCTCGGCGACCCCCACCACGGCGGGCTCGGGCGCCTGGGTCTCCGTGGCGACGGGCGTCGGGGTGGGCTTGACGGTGGGCGCGGGCTTGACGGGGCGATCCTCGTCCTCTCCGCCCTCAGCCTTGCCGTCCTCCTTCATCAGCTGCTTGGAGGGGGCCAACATCATCACCATGTTGCGGCCGTCCTGCAGCGGCTCCGACTCGATGACCGCGAGCTCCTTGAGGTCCTCGGCGAGGCGCAGCAGGAGGTCGCGGCCGCGCTCGGGGTGCGTCATCTCGCGGCCGCGGAACATGATCGTGACCTTGACCTTGTCGCGCTTCTTGAGGAACCGGATCACGTGCCCGCGCTTCGTCTCGTAGTCGTGCTGGCCGACCTTCGGGCGCAGCTTGATCTCCTTGATGACGATGACGTTCTGGTGCTTGCGGGCGAGCTTGGCCTTCTGCTCCTGCTCGTACTTGTACTTCGAGTAGTCCATCACCCGGCAGACGGGCGGGCGAGCGTCGGCGGCCACCTCGACGAGGTCCAGGTTCAGGTTCCAGGCGTACTCCAGCGCCTCGTCCCGGTCCTTGACCCCGATCTGCTCACCGTCTGCGCCGATCAGGCGCACCTGCGGTACCCGAATGGCCTCGTTGATGCGGACGCGCGGTTCGTCCGGCGGGCGGTCGAATCCGCCGCGTGGCCTCAAGGCTGGTGCTCCGTGCGCAAGGGTGGTGGTCTCCGTTCGTTGATCGGGTGGGTGACGGCAGGCCCGGGGCCGACCGACGCGGGCGATCGTAGCACGGTACGGACGCCCCGCTCGTGCGCTCCACCCGCATCAGTACGCGGTTTCCACCGCGTCTCGCACCATCTGCGACGGCCTACGCGCCGTGGACGACGCGGGCGTCGCGCTCCTGCGCGAGCTCCTCCACGACGCGGGCGAGCGGCTGCGTGCCGAGGTCGTGGCCGCCGTGGCGGCGCACCGCCGCCGCCCCCGCCTCCGCCTCGCGGTCGCCGATCACGAGCATCGCCGGAACCTTCTGCGTCTCGGCCTCCGCGATGCGCTTGCCGATCGACTCGCCGCGGGCGTCGACCTGGGCGCGCAGCCCGGCCGCCTTCAGCGTCGCGCAGGCGAGCTCAGCGGCCTCGTGGTGGCGGTCCGAGATCGGCAGGATCACGGCCTGCACCGGCGCAAGCCAGAGCGGGAACGCCCCGCCGTAGTGCTCGATCAGGATGCCGATGAAGCGCTCGAAGCTGCCGAGCAGCGCGCGGTGGATCATCACGGGTCGGTGGTCGCGGTCGTCCGCGCCCGTGTAGGCGAGCTCGAAGCGCTCCGGCAGGTTGAAGTCGAGCTGGACCGTGCCGCACTGCCAGGAGCGGCCGAGCGAGTCCGTCAGGTGCAGGTCGATCTTCGGGCCGTAGAAGGCGCCGTCGCCCTCATTGACCCGGTACTCGATCCCGCGGGCCTGCAGGACGCGGTGCAGGGCCTCCTCGGCCTTGTCCCAGATCGCGTCGTCCCCGACCCGCACCGCGGGCCGTGTGGAGAGCTCGATCCGGTAGTCCATCGCGAACAGCTCGTAGAGGTCGAGCGCGAAGCGGAGCACCCCCTGCACCTCCTCCTCGATCTGGTCGACCGTGATGAAGAGGTGCGCGTCGTCCTGCGTGATGTGGCGCACCCGCATCAGCCCGTGCAGCGTGCCGGAGGGCTCGTGGCGGTGCACGAGGCCGACCTCGTTCATGCGCAGCGGCAGCTCGCGGTAGGAGCGGCGCTCGCTGCCGAAGATCAGGCAGTGCGCCGGGCAGTTCATCGGCTTCATGCCGAAGGCGCGCTCCTCGATCTCGAGCAGGTACATGTTGTCCCGGAACTTGTCCCAGTGGCCGGAGGTCTTCCAGAGGTCGGACGCGTAGAGGATCGGCGTCTTCACCTCCTGGTAGCCGCGCGCCCCGTTCTCCTCGCGCCACATGTCGACGAGGGTGTTCCAGACGACCATGCCCTTCGGGTGCCAGAAGGGCGCGCCCGGCGAGGCGTCGTTGAAGGAGAAGAGGTCCAGCTCGCGCCCGAGCCGGCGGTGGTCGCGCTTGAGCGCCTCCTCGATGTTGCGCAGGTGCTGGTCGAGGTCCTCCTGCGTGAAGAAGGCGGTGCCGTAGACCCGCGTCAGCATCGGCCGCGTCGCGTCGCCGCGCCAGTAGGCGCCCGCGAGGTGCGTCAGGGTGAAGGCCTTGATCGGGCCCGTGTCCTGCAGGTGCGGGCCGCGGCAGAGGTCGGTGAAGTCGTCCTGCGTGTAGACCGTCAGGGGCTCGTCGACGGGCAGGTCGTCGATCAGCTCGACCTTGTACGCCTCGTCCTCGTCGACGAAGCGCTGGCGGATCGCGTCGCGCTCCACCGTGCCGCGCTCGAAGGCGTGGCGCGTCTTGAGGATCCGGCGCATCTCGTCCTCGAGCCGCTGCAGGTCCGCCTCGCCGATCGGCTCGGGGAAGTCGAAGTCGTAGTAGAAGCCGTTGTCGATCGCCGGACCGATCGAGATCCTCACGCCGGGGAAGACGTGGCGGGCGGCCTCAGCGAGGACGTGCGCCGTCGAGTGGCGCAGCACGGCGAGGGCCTCGGGGTCGCCGACGCGGATGATGCGCACGTGCGCGCCGTCGGGCAGGGGCAGGCGCAGGTCGCGCAGCTCGCCGTCGACCTCGACCGCAGCCGTGGCCTTCGCGAGGCGCTCGCCGATCGCGCGCGCGCAGTCGAGTCCGGTCGCGCCGTCGGGGAGCTCGAGCTCGGTGCCGTCGGGGAGGTGGACCTTCACGGCCCGCAGGCTACCAACCGGCGCCCGTCCGGCGACGCGGGTGCGCCCCTCAGCCGAGGACGAACGACGTCATCGCGTGGAAGTCGCGCACGCGCCCGTCGACCTCGTCGCGTGCGAGCCGCTGCACCCGCTCCGTCCCGAACTCCTCGACGTTGAAGGAGGCGACGATCGAGCCGTAGGCGACGGCGCGGCGCAGGTGCTCGAGGTCCGGGCTGGTCTGGCCGGAGGCGGCCAGGTAGCCGACGAAGCCGCCGGCGAACGAGTCCCCCGCCCCCGTCGGGTCGAAGACCTCCTCGAGCGGGTAGCCGGGCACCCCGAAGAAGCGCCCGTCGACGAACAGCGCCGCCCCGTACTCGCCGCGCTTGATGACGACGATGCGCGGGCCGAGCGCGCTGATCGCGCGGGCCGCCCGCACGAGGGTCGCCTCGCCGGTCAGCTGGCGCGCCTCGCCGTCGTTGAGGATGACGGCGTCGACCTCGCCGATCGCCGCCACGAGCGCGTCCCGCGCGATCTCGATCCAGAGGTTCATCGAGTCGAGGGCCACGAAGGCCGCGTTCGACTGGGCGCGCACGGAGCGCTGCAGGTCCGGCTGGATGTTGCCGAGGAAGAGCACCGGCGCGTCTCGGTGCGCGGGACCGAGCTGCGGGTCGAAGTGCTCGAACACGCCGAGGCGGGTGTCGAGCGTCTCCGCCACGTTCAGGTCGTAGCCGTAGCGCCCCTCCCAGGCGAACGTGGCGCCGCCCGTGACGACCTGGATGCCGCTCGTGTCGACGCCGCGCTCGGCGAGCACGGGCTCGCCGTCGAAGTCGTCGCCGACCACCCCGACCACGCCGACCTCGGTGAAGAGGCGCGCGGCGAGGGCGAAGTGGACCGCGGAGCCGCCCAGCGCCCGCTCGCGGCGCCCGAAGGGCGTCTCGAGCGAGTCGTACGCGATCGAGCCGACGGCGACCAGGCGGGGCACGGCCGGGACCCTAGCAGTCGGTTAGGCCCGCGCCGTGCGCCCGGGCATGCAGCGTGCGCCGGCGTGGACGGCCTCGAGGGCCTCCCAGTCCATCACCCAGATCGCGCGGCGCTCGATCGAGCTGATGCCCTCCGTGCGCAGCCAGCCGGAGACCTTGGTCAGGGTCTCGCGCGTCGTGCCGGTCATCTCGGCGAGCGCGCCGTGCGTGAGCCGAACGTCGAGGCGAACGCCCTCCGGCGTGACCTTGCCGAAGTGGTCGGCGAGCTCGAGGACGACGCCCGCGAGGCGCGCCGGCACCGGCTGGAAGGCGAGCGCGGCGAGCCGCGCCTCGGCGGCGCGCAGGCGCTGCGCGTTCGACTGGGCGAGGCTGCGCGCGATCAGGGGGTCGACGGCGGCGAGGGACTCGAGGTCGCGCGTCGGCACGCGCAGCACCTCGCACTCGACGAGCGCCTCGACCTGCTCCGTCGCCTCGTCGGCGGCGTACGGCAGTCGGCCGAAGGCCATCCCGCCGTCGAGGAGCCCGCTGGTCAGGCAGCGGCCGTCGTGGTTGACCCGCACGGCGCGAGCGACGCCCGAGACCATCACGTACGTGCAGGGCTCCTGGTCGGCGACGCCGGAGATCGTCTCCCCCCGCTCGCACGTGCGCAGGTGGAACGCGCTGGCGGCGCGCGTCGCCCGATCCGGGGAGAGGCCCTCGAAGAAGCGGGTCTCCCGGACGGCGGTGAGGATGTGCGGGTTCATGTCGGCCTCCGTGTGATCCGGGACCCCGCGGTGGGCGGGGTCGCAGATCCATGGTGCGAGGCCGAAGTTGCGCGGACGTGAACGCTCCGTAGCGCCTCCGCGTAGTCCGTGTTCAGGCCCTTAACAGAGGGCCGGCGGGGCTACTCCGCGGGCGCGTCGGCCGCGAGGATGCCGGCCAGCTCGCCCGTGGCGTGCAGCTCCTCGACGATGTCGCAGCCGCCGATCAGCTCGCCCGACACGAACAGCTGCGGCGTGGTCGGCCAGCTCGAGAACGCGGTCAACTGCTGGCGGATCCGCGGATCCGGCAGGATGTCGACCGAGACGAACTCGACGCCGGACTCGATCAGGCGCTCGGCGACCCGCGCCGAGAACCCGCAGCGGGGCTCCTCGGGCGTGCCCTTCATGAACAGGGCGATGCGGTTGCCGTTGATGATGGCGACGATCTCGTCGTAGATCTGCTCGTCGGACATGACGCTCATGCTCAGGCTCCAGGCTGGATCGGGACGGTGGTGATGGAGAGCGCGTGGATCTCGCCCGAGTCGAGCTGGGCCTGCACCGCGGCGTAGATCAGCTTGTGCTGCTCGATCAGGCTCTTGCCGGCGAACTGCTCGGCCTCGACGCGGACGGCGAGGTGGTCGCCGCCGGCGCCCATGAAGTCCTCGACCGTAGCGCGGCTGCCCGGCAGCGCGCCCTCGATGAGCTCCTTGACGACGCCGAGGTCCACGCGCGAAGGGTAGCGCAGGCCCGCGGCAGGACCGGGACGGAGGCGGACGCGCCCGGACGGGTCGCGGGCCGCGACCAGGCGCTCGCCGCGGGGAGAAACGGCGCGGCCCCGGGATCCGAGCTGCCCGGGTCGTAGACGAGCCGCCAGCGCGCCGCCGCCCACGCCCCGCGCGTGCGGCAGCCGCCCGCGAGCGCTCCGCCGGCGCCCGAGACGACGCGCTCGGCGGCGCGGCAGACCGCGGTGCCCTCGCGCTCCCCGGGCAGGATGCCCTCCCAGGACAGCCGCAGCCCGCGCACACCGGGCCGGACGGCGCTGCCGGCCACGAGCCGCAGGTCGCGCACGAGCGGCCGCCCCGCGGCGTCGCGCCCGTCGGGGCGGGCCGCGATCCGGGCGTCGATCCGCGGCCGCACTCCCACCACCCCGAGCCGGACGCGGCCGCCCTCGTCGCCGTCGACGACCAGCCACGCGACCGCGTTGGCCGCGGGCGCGACCGTGCCGCGCAGGAGACCAAATCCGTCGGGGGCCAGGAGCGCCCGCACGACGGGCACCGACGGCACGGTCGGCTCGAGCACGATCTCGAAGGCGGCGGCCGGGTCGTGGCGGCCCGTGCGCCCTCGCACGGCGAGCTCGTCGCCGGCGGTGGCGGTCCAGCGCGCGAGCGCGGCCCACGGGCCGTCCGCCTCGCCGCCCGGACGGGCGGGCCCGATCACGAGCCGCGCCGGGTCGTCCGCGGCGCGCCGGACCGGCCCCACGGCCGCGGAGACGGCCTCGTCGCCCCCGTCCGGCGTCTCCACCACGATCCGCACGCGCAGGAGCCGCCCGAGGTCCTCCTCGCCGACCCGGTAGGCGGCCTCGCCGGCGTCCGGGATCGCCGCGAACGTGCCGTCGGGGGCGGAGCGCTCCCAGACGAGCGCCGTGTCGGCGGGCTCGGCCTCCTCGAGCACCGCCGGGGCCGCGGTCAGGAGCGCCCCGACGAGCGGCTCGCCGGCCACGGCGGGCGGCTCCACGACGGCGGGCTGGGCCTGGGCCGCAGCGGTCCAGACGAGGCCGGCCGCGAGCACGGCGACGAGCGGGCGGGGCCTCATCGGCAGCCGATCTCCGCGGAGCCGAGCCCGCAGCTCGGGGCGGTGGCGGGCTCCGCGCCGGATGCGGCGCCCGCGGCGCCGGCCGCAGCGCCCGGCGCCTCCGCCGAGGCGGCGTCCGGGCGGGCCGGCGATGCGGGCGGGTCGGGGCGCTCGGGTCGCGGGGCGGGCGCGGCCGCCGCCAGCCGGCGGGCGGCCTCGAGCGCGGCGAGGCGGCCCGCCTGGCTGAGCGGACTCGTCTCGGACGGCGCGGACGGCACGGGCTCGGGGGCCTCGGCCCGCGCCGGCGGCGTCGTGCGCTCGATCAGGGCGGCGGTCGTGAGGGCCCCGGCCGCCAGCGCGAGGAGCACGACGGCGGTCAGGCCGCCGACGAGGCGCCAACGGACCGCGCGGCGCACGAGGCCATCGGTGCGCTCCGCCGTGCCCACGAGGACGCCGCCGCCGAGGCCGGCCTCCCGGCCCCGCTCGGCGACGCCCCGCCACTCGGGGCGCAGGCGGCTGATCGCCATCCACAGCGCGTTCGGCGAGCGGCCCGTGCGGCGCGCCGCCTCGGCGTAGCCGATCTCGCGCGCGACGAGCCCGACAGCGATCTCGTCGGGCAGCCCCGTGCGCTCGCGGGTCACCCGGGCGGCGCGCTCGACGTCGCGGCGGAAGCGGACGAGGTCGACCGGGTCGCGCCCGGGGTCCGCGGCCACGTCCGCGCTGAGGGGCTCGTGGCGGGGCGCGCGCCGGCGCGCCTGGTCGGCCCGCCACGCCTCGCGCCGGACCGCTCCCTCCACCACGAGGTACGCGTGCAGGCCGTCGGGCCCGGTGCGGGCGAGCACGCGCGCCAGCTCGCGGTCGACGGGCCCCCAGAGGCGCCGGTCGGCCTCCTCGAGGAGCACGAGGTCGCGGCGGTCGGCCGCCTCGCCGCGGGCGAGGGCGCCGGCCAGCTCGAGGGCGCGGGCCACGCCGTCCGCGATCGCCCGCCGCCGCGCCTCGCCCGTGGGGGCGGCCGCGGCCGGGATCGCCCGGTCGAGCAGGAGCAGCGCCGCCGGGCGCGCGCAGACGTCGCGGATCGCGTCCGCGGACGGGTGGCGCGGCGGGGCGGTGCCGGGCGTCGTGGCCATCGCTCGACGCCTGAACCTAGTCGTCCCCGGTCAGCCGCGTGCGGCTCCGGTGTGCCGGGTCACGGCGCGGGGATCGCGATGTCCCCGAGCAACTGCACCTCGTGCTCGAGCACGACCCCGAACTGGTCCTTGGCGCGCCGGCGCGCCTCGACCATCAGCGCCACCACGTCGGCCGAGGTGGCGGTGCCGGTGTTCTCGATGAAGTTGGCGTGCTTCGGCGAGATCCGCGCCCCGCCGATCCGGTGGCCCTTGAGCCGACAGGCCTCCAGGATCTGCCCGCTCGTCAGGTCACCGCCCGGGTTCTTGAAGACGCTTCCGAACGTGCGGGCCTTGCGCGGCTGGGCGTCGCTGCGACGGTCCTGCATCGCGCGCACGCGCTCGCGGATCGCGGCGCGCTCGTCCCGGCCGAGCCGGATCACGGCGCCGCTGACGACCTCACCGGGAGCGACGTCCGAGTGGCGGTAGGAGAGCCCCAGCCCCGCCGCGTCGCAGGTGCGCGCGCCGTCCGCGGAGACGACGGTCGCGCTGACGAGGACGTCCGCGATCTCGCTGCCGTAGGCGCCCGCGTTCATCCGCACGGCGCCGCCGACGGTGCCCGGGATCGCGCAGGCGAACTCGAACCCCGCGAGGCCCGCGTCGCCGACCTTGCGCACGACGGCGGCGAGCGCGGCGCCGCCCCCGAGGGCGACCTCCTCGCCGGCGATCTCGATCCGGGCGAGGTCGCCCTCGAGGCGCAGCACGAGGCCGTCGAAGCCGCTGTCGGCGGGCAGGAGGTTGGAGCCGAGGCCGATCACCGCGAGGGCGAGGCCCTCGCCACGCGCCCAGGCGAGCATCGCCGCGAGCGCGGCCTCGTCGCCGGGCAGGCCGAGGTAGCGGGCCGGGCCGCCGGTGCCGATGGTCGTGTGGCGGCTGAGGGGCACGTCGGCCGCGACGCCGGCGGGCGGGGCGCTCACTCGAGCACCTCCCGCGCGATCCGGTCGACGGGTCCGGCGCCGCAGCAGAGCACGAGGTCGCCGCTGCGGGCCATGCCGCGCAGGAAGTCGACGGCGGAGCGGTCGTCGCCCGCGAAGCGCGCGTCGCCGCCGAGCAGGTCCACGATCCGCCGCGCGCTCGCCTCGGGGTCGGGACGGCCGCGGGCCACGTAGGTCTCGAGGACGACGACGCGATCGGCGGCGCGCAGGGCGTCGGCGAACTCCTCGGCGAACGCGGTCGTGCGCCACGGCATGTGCGGCTGGAACAGCACGACGAGGCGCTTGGGCTGGCGGCCGCGCGCCGCCGCGATCGCCGCGCGCAGCTCTGCCGGGTGGTGGGCGTAGTCGTCGACCACGGTGTAGCCGTAGGCCGTGCCGAGCACCTCGAAGCGGCGCCCGGCGCCCGAGAAGCCCTCCAGCACCGCGAAGGCCTCGTCGAGCCCGACCCCGAGCCGCTCGAGGACGAGCGCGGCGACGCAGGCGTTGCCCGCGTTGTGCGCACCGGGCACGGCGAGGCGCACGCGCGCGGGGCCGCGCGTCGGGGCGAAGGCCACGCCGCCGCCCTCCGGCACGGGGTCGAGCGCCCGCAGCCCCTCCCCCGGCCCGACGCCGAAGCGCGCGGTCGGGCAGGGCGCGGCGAGGTCGACCCCGTCGCCGAGCAGGAGCAGGCCGTCGGCCGGCAGCTCCGCGACCCAGCCGGCGAGGAGCGCCGTCACGTCCTCGACGGAGTCGTAGTGGTCGAGGTGGTCGAGGTCGACGTTGAGGACGACGGCGAGATCGGCGGGCAGGAGGCGCACCGAGCGGTCCGACTCGTCGCCCTCGGCGATCGCGAGGCCGCTCGCGCCGCCGCGCCCGTTGGTGCCGAGGTCACGCACCTCGCCCCCCACCAGGAAGGTCGGGTCGAGGCCGAGCCGCTCGGCCGCGTAGGCGAGCATCGACGTGGTCGTGGTCTTGCCGTGCGCCCCCGTCACGACGACGCGGCGGTCGTGCTCCGCGAGGATCGCGGCGAGGGCCTCCGCGCGGTGCTGGACGGGGATGCCGAGCTCGCGGGCCCGCACGAGCTCGGGGGCGTCGTCGGGGATGGCCCCGGACGCGATCACGCGGTCGCAGCCCTCGACGTGCGCGGCGTCGTGCCCTACGCAGCAGGTGATCCCCTCGCGCCCGAGCCGGCGCACGAGCGGCCCGCCCTCGCGGTCGCAGCCGGTCACCGCCTCGCCGCGTTCGGCGAGGACGCGCGCGATCGCGCTCATCCCCGCGCCGCCGACGCCGACGAGGTGCGTGGTCACGCGGCCTCCCGGCGGGCGAGCGCGAGCAGGATACCGGCCATCTCGGCGGCGGCCTCGGGGCGCGCGAGGGCGCGCATCGCCTGCTCCATGCCGTGGCGGCGGGCGTCGTCGGCGAGGATCGCGTCGACCTCGTCGCGCAGGCCCGCCGCGGTCAGCTCGGCGTCGCCGATCACGTGGGCGGCGCCGAGCGCGCGGAACGGAGCCGCGTTGAGGGACTGGTGGTCGTCGGCGGCCCCCGCCCACGGCACGAGGATCGCGGCGCGGCCCGCGGCCGCAACCTCCGCCACCGAGCCGCCGGCGCGCGCGACGACGAGGTCGGCGGCGGCCAGGAGCTCCGGCATGCGGTCCGAGAACTCGATCTCCTCGAAGCGCGCGGGGCAGGCGCCCGCCCGGCCCTTGCCGCGGCCGGTGACGAGCAGGACGCGGGTGCCCGCGGGCGGGCCGTCGGGGTAGGCGCCGCGGAGGGCGTCGTTGAGGGGCCCGGCGCCGAGCGAGCCGCCGAAGCAGACGACGAGCCGCTCGTCGCCCATGACGCCCAGCGCGGCGCGCGCCGCCGTGCGGTCCGCGGCCCCGAAGGCCGGGTCGACGGGGCGGCCCGTGACGACGTACTTGGGCGGACGCAGGCCCGCCACGGGGAAGGCGAGGAGCACGCGGTCGGCGAGCGGCGCCGCGAGGCGGTTCGCGAGCCCGAGGCGGGCGTCCGCCTCCGACAGGGCGCACGGGATCCGCCGCCGCCGCGCGGCGGCCACCATCGGCCCCGCCACGTAGCCCCCCGCCCCGAAGACGGCGTCGGGACGCACGGCGTCGACGATCCGCAGGCAGGCCGACGGCGCGCGCACGGCGCGGCCGAGCGCGCGCACCAGGGCCGGACCGGGCCGGCGCGGCAGCCCCGACACCCGGAACGGATGGAAGGCGTAGCCGCGGGCGGGCACCAGCTCCACCTCGATGCGGTCGGGCGTGCCGGCGAACTCCACGTGCGCGCCCCGGCGCACCAGTTCGTCGGCGACGGCGAGCGCGGGCGCCACGTGCCCGACGGTGCCGCCGGCGCTGATCAGGATCCGCTCGGGCATCGCCCCAAGGCTAGAGGACGGCTAGGCCTCGACCGGGGCGCGCCGGCGCCGACGCAAGGAAGGCGCGGCCGCCTCCCCGTCGGCGTCAGACCGCGCGCGGCGCGGGCGCGCGGGCGCGATCTGCGGCTCGCGGCTGATCGCCACGAGCAGGCCGACGAGGATCAGGACGACGACGCGCGACGAGGAGCCGTGCGAGATCAGGGGCAGCGGGATGCCGGTCAGGGGCAGGATGCCCATCACCGCGCCGAGGTTGATGACCGCCTGCCCCGCGACGAGGGCCGTGGCCCCGGCGGCCACGAGGCGCTGGAACGGGTCGGTGGCGCGCACCGCGATCGTGAAGCCCGCCCAGGCGAAAGCCGCGAAGAGGCCGATCGTGAAGACCGCCCCGACCAGGCCGAGCTCCTCGCCGATCACGGCGAAGATCATGTCGGTGTGCGCCTCCGGCAGGAAGTTGACCTTCTGGACGCTGGAGCCGAGCCCCTGGCCGAAGATCCCGCCGGAGCCGATCGCGATCATCGCCTGCACCACCTGGTAGGCGCCGTCCTGGCTCTGCCCCCACGGGTCGAGGAACGCGAAGATGCGGTCGCGCCGGTAGGGCGCGGCCCAGATCGCGATCGCGCCGAGGACGAGGCCGGCGGCGACGATCTGGGCGAGCAGCACCGTGCGGGCGCCGGCCGCGATCAGGACGGCGAAGACCATGATGCAGATCGCGAGGGTCGTGCCGAGGTCGGGCTGCAGCATGATCAGACCGCAGACGACGGCGACGAGGGCCCCGATCGGGAACAGGAGCTGGCGGACCGTGTCCGGCGGGCGGCCGCGCGTCGCGAGGATCGCCGCGACGACGAGCAGTATCCCGAGCTTCGCGAACTCGGACGGCTGGATCGAGACGGGCCCGAGCGGCAGCCAGCGGGTCGCCCCGTTGATGGTCAGGCCGACCCCGGGGATCGCGAGCGCGATCAGCGCGAGCACCGACAGGCCGAACACCGGCAGCGCGACCTTCCGGATCCACGCCGCCGGCATGAAGATCAGGCCCACGAGGAGCACGACGCCCGCGGCCGTGAAGAGCAGGCCGTTCTTGATGAAGTAGAGGGAGTCGTAGTTGAAGGCGGGGTTGGTCATGGCGTGCGCGCTCGACGCCGAGTAGACCATGATCAGCCCGAACACCGTCAGGAAGAACGTCGCGATCAGGAGCACCTGGCCCTCGATCGGCAACTCGCGACTGGCGGGCGCGGGCGGGCGCTCGCCGGGGCGGATCAGGCGCAGGGGGTTCGTGGGCCGCACACGAGCGGGTTCGCCGCGGGCGGCGGTTCCCCTGCGGAGCTCAGGCCGCGCCGAGCTCGGTGGCGAGCGCCCGGAAGCGGTCCCCGCGGGCCGTGTAGTCGGCGAACTCGTCAAAGCTCGCGCAGGCCGGCGCGAGCAGCACGTGCTCACCCGGCGCGGCGTCCCCGACGGCCCGCCGGACCGCGTCGTCGAAGCCCGCGCAGACCACGTGGTCGACGCCGGCTCGGGCGAGCGGATCGGCCATCCGCGCGCCGGCGGGGCCGGTCAGGTAGGCCCGCTCGACCCGGCCGGCGAGCGCGCCGGCGAGCGGCGCGAAGTCCGCGCCCTTGTCGGAGCCGCCGAGCACGATCCGCACCCCGCCCTCCGGGAACGCGGTCAGCGCCTTCAGCGCCGCGTCCACGTTGGTCGCCTTCGAGTCGTTCCAGAGCCGCACGCCGCCGACGGCCCCGCAGTCCTCGAGCCGGTGCGGCACCGGCTGAAACGCCCGCAGCGCGGCGCGCAGGACGTCGTCCCCCACGCCCATCGCCCGGGCCAGCGCCGCGGCGACGGCGACGTTCTCGCGGTTGTGGTCGCCGCGCAGGCGCCCCTCCGCGAACCCGAGCACGTCGGCGTCCGCGCCGCGCACCCGCTCGACCCGTCCGTCGCCCGGCAGCCGGCCGAGGCCCGCGCACCACGGGTCTTCGTCGTTGAGGACGGCGAGGTCCCCGGCGTCCTGGCGCTCGAAGATCCGCAGCTTGGCGGCGCCGTACGCCTCCATCATGCCGTGGCGGTCGAGGTGGTCGGGGGTCAGGTTCGTGATCGCCGCGGCGTCGCAGCGCAGGCTGTGCACGTCCTCGAGCTGGAAGCTCGACAGCTCACAGACGACGATCCCGCCCTCGGGCAGCTCGCCCGCCACGTCGCAGAGGGCGACGCCGACGTTGCCGCAGACGACGTGTGGCAGGGCGGCCTCGCGCAGCATCGCCCCGACGAGCTCCGTTGTCGTGGTCTTGCCGTTCGTGCCCGTCACTCCCACCAGGCGAGCGCCGGGCGGCAGCAGGCGGTAGCCGAGCTCGACCTCGCTCCAGACCGGGATGCCGTGCGCGCGCGCCGCCGCCGCGAGCGGGTGCCCGCCGGGGACGCCGGGGCTCTTGACGAGGACGTCACAGCCCGCGACGAGCGCGGCGTCGGGCGCGACGACCGGGCAGGGCGGGTCGACCGCCCCCGCGGGGTCGTCGTCGACGAGGACGGGCTCGAGCCCGGCGCCGAGCAGGGCGCGCGCGGCGGCGCGCCCCGAGCGGGCCGCGCCGAGGACGAGCGGGGCGCGCGGCAGGTCGAGGTCGCCCGTCATACGTACTGGTCGAAGCGCACGTAGTACAGGACGAACGCGATCGAGGCGAAGATCGACGCCACGATCAGGAAGCGGAACATGATCTTCGTCTCGCTCCAGGCCTTCATCTCGAAGTGGTGGTGGATCGGCGCCATCAGGAAGACGCGGCGGCCGAAGCGGCGGAAGCTGATCACCTGGATGATCACGCTGGCCGCCTCGGCGACGAAGATGCCGCCGATGAAGAGGAGCAGGAGCTCCGTCTTCGTGAAGATCGCGAAGCCGGCGAGCGCCCCGCCGAGCGCCAGCGAGCCCGTGTCGCCCATGAAGACCTCGGCCGGGTACGAGTTGAACCAGAGGAAGCCCACGCAGGCGCCGAGCAGCGCCGCGGCGAGGATCGCCATGTCGAGGGTCTGGGACGTCTGCTGCTGGATCTCGAACAGCCCGGGCCCGGAGATCGGCTCGTCGCCCGTCGGGAGGCGCAGCGCGCGCTGGCCGACCTGGAAGCCGATCACGCACATCGCCGTGAACGCGAGCATCGCGATCGTGGTGGTGCCCGCGGCGAGCCCGTCGAGGCCGTCCGTCAGGTTGACCGCGTTGGAGGCGCCCAGCACGATCAGGAACACGAGCACGTACCAGGCCGGCCCGAGCTCGATGTGCACGTCGACGATCGGCACGAACAGGCGCGTGGAGATGCCCTGCTGCGTCGCCACGAGGCAGAGGACGACGGAGATCAGGACCTGCCCGACGAGCTTGTAGCGCCCGCGCAGGCCGAGCGAGCGCCTGCGCACCACGCTCAGGTAGTCGTCGATGAAGCCGATCAGGCCGCAGCCGAGCATCGCGAACAGGACGGCAAGGCTGCGGGCGCCGAACGACGAGAGGAGCGCGTACGGCACGACCGTGGCGACGATGATCAGGAGGCCGCCCATCGTCGGCGTGCCGGACTTGACCTGGTGCCCCTCGGGGCCCTCCTCGCGGATCCGCTGGCCGACCCTGAGGCGCCGCAGGAGCCGCACCGCGCGGGGCCCCGCGATCACGGAGATCAGGATCGCGAGGACGCCCGAGGCGAGGACGTTGGTCACGCGCCCGCCTCCGCGCGGCGCTCGGCGAACGCCTCCGGCAGGGCCTGCAGCGCCGCCACCTTCGAGCCCTTCACGAGAACGCGGTCGCCGGGCCGGGCGACCTCGAGCAGACGCCCGACCGCCGCCTCGGGGTCGGGCACCCAGTGGGCGTCCACGCCGCCGCCGGCCCCGTCCAGATACGCGCGCGCCTGGTCACCCACGGCGATCACGATATCGACCCCGATCCGGGCCGCCAGCGCGCCGACCTCCCGGTGGTAGGCCTCCGTGCCGTCGCCGAGCTCCGCCATCAGGCCGAGCACGGCGATCCGGCGCCCGGCGACGGGCGTCTCGACGAGCAGGCGCAGGGCGGCCTCCGTCGAGGACGGGTTGGCGTTGTAGGCGTCGTTGACCACGGCGATGCCGTCCACGTCGAGCACCTCGCCGCGCCCGCTCGGGATCGGGATGTCGCGGGCCCGCTCGGCGACCGCGCCGAGGTCGAGCCCGAGCTCGTACGCGACGGCGATCGCGGCCGCGAGGTTGCGGGCGTGGTGGCGGCCCGGCAGGTTCGTGGCCACGGGCAGGAGCGCCCCGCCGACGAGGTAGCTGAGCTCCTGGCCGCCCGGCACGGGCCGCCGGTCGACCAGCTGCACGTCGGCGCCCGCCTCCTCCCCGAAGGTGACGATGCGCACGCCCGCGGGGATGTGCGGGCCGAGCAGGGGCTCGGCGAACGGGATCACGCACGCCCCGTCGCCGCGCACGCCGTGCAGGATCTCCGCCTTGGCCTCGGCGATGGCGGCCCGCGAGCCGAGCAGCTCGATGTGCGCCTCGCCGACGTTCGTGATCACGCCGATGTCGGGCGCCGCCATGGCGCACAGCTCCGCGATCTGCCCGAGCCCGCGCATCGCGAGCTCGAGCACCGCGACCTCGGTGTCCTCCTCGATGCGGGTCAGGGTCAGTGGGTAGCCGATCTCGTTGTTGTGGCCCTCGGCCGCCGCCACGGTGCGCCGCTGGCCCGAGACGAGGTGCGCGATCGAGTCCTTCGTCGAGGTCTTGCCGGCGCTGCCCGTGATGCCGACCCGCAGGGCGTCCGTGGCCTGCGCGTTGACGTCGCCGAGGCACTGCAGGCAGCGGACGCTCGAGAAGGTCATCAGGAGGTCGGGCACATCGCCCGCGTGCTGCAGCGCGTCCTCCTCGAGGACGACGCCCGCGGCCCCGCGCGCGACCGCGTCGGCCGTGAAGCGGGCGCCGTCGCGGATCGCGACGAAGAGGTCGCCGGGGCGGACGAGCCGCGAGTCGATCTGCACGCCCCCGACGACGCGATCGGGATCGCCGCGGACGAAGGCCGAGGCCGGCACGGCGCCGAGGGCGAGCGGCCTCACGCGAGCACCTCCCGCACCACCGCGGCGTCGTCGAAGGGCGTGACCACACCGCCGACGTCCTGGCCCTGCTCGTGGCCCTTGCCGGCCACCAGGACCACGTCGTCCGGGGCCGCGGCCTCGATCGCCCGGCGGATCGCCGCCGCCCGGTCGGGCTCCGCCTCGGCGCCCGCCCCCGCCCCGGCCATCACGTCCGCGATGATCGCGAGCGGGTCCTCGCCACGCGGGTTGTCGCTCGTCACGATGACGCGGTCGGCGAGGGCGCACGCGACGCGGGCCATCTCGGGCCGCTTGCCGCGGTCGCGGTCGCCGCCGCAGCCGAACACCACCACGAGCCGCCCGCGGGTCAGGGGGCGCAGCGCCGCGAGAACGTGCTCGAGCGCGTCGGGCGTGTGGGCGTAGTCCACAACGACCGTGGGCTCGCGCCCGACCACCTGCATCCGCCCGGGCACGCCGGGTAGGGCCGCGAGGCCGAGCACGATCGCGTCGAGGCCGACGCCGGCGAGGCCGGCGCTGGCCGCCGCGGCGAGCGCGTTCTCGACGTTGAAGCGCCCGACCAGGCTGAGCGCCGCGTCGGCGTCGCCCCACGGGGTGCGCAGCCGGAAGGTCGTGCCGTCGGCGGCGAGGCGCACATCCTCGGCGCGCACGTCCGCCGTGGGGTCGTCGACGGCGAAGCGGACCTCGGCCTCGAGCCGGCGCCCGTACGCGTCGTCGACGTTGACGGCGCGCGGGCAGCGGCCGTCGAAGAGCCGCGTCTTGGCCGCGAAGTACGCCTCCATGTCCGGGTGGTAGTCGAGGTGGTCGCGCGTCAGGTTCGTGAAGGCCGCGGCCGCGAAGCGCACGCCGCCCTCGCGGTGCTGGTCGAGCGCGTGCGACGAGACCTCCATCGCGCAGGCCGCGTCGCCCGCCGCGCCCATGCGGGCCAGGTCGCGGTGCAGGTCGATCGCCTCGGGCGTCGTGCGCGCGGCGGGCTCCACGATCCCGCCGATCCGCCGCTCGATGGTGCCGAGCAGGCCCGTCCGGTGACCCGCCGCCCCGAGGATCGCGGCCTGCAGGAAGGCGGTCGTGGTCTTGCCGTTCGTGCCGGTCACCGCCAGCACGGTCAGCGCCCGCGAGGGCTCCCCGAACAGGCGGTCCGCGATCGGGCCCATCGCCGCGCGCACGCTCGGCACCACCGCCTGCGGCAGTGCCACGGCGGGCAGCGGCCGCTCCACGACGACGGCGCAGGCGCCGCGCGCGGCGGCCTGCGGCGCGTGGTCGTGGCCGTCGGTCACCTGCCCCGGCACGCAGAAGAACAGCGTCCCGGGCTCGACCCGGCGCGAGTCGTACGCGAGGTCCGCGACGTCGACCCCCGCGAGCGGGAGCGCGTTTCCCGGGGTGCGCACGGGACCGAGGAGGTCCGTCAGGAGCACGGTTGCCCAGTCTAGTCGCGGGCGCGGCGGCCCGATCAGGAGTCGGGCCGGTCCCGCTGCACGCCCATCGCGATCAGCGCGCGCTCCGTCAGCTTCGAGAAGGCCGGCCCGGCGACGTCGCCGCCGTAGAAGAGCTCGCCCTCGGGCTCGTCGACCATCACGAGCGTGACGACGCGCGGGTTCTCGACGGGGGCGAAGCCGACGAACCAGGACAGGTAGCGGCGCTTCGAGTAGGTGCCGTCCTCGTCGAGCTTCTTGGTGGTGCCCGTCTTGCCGGCGACCGAGTAGCCGGGGATCTCCGCGGCGGCGCCCGTGCCGGTGTCGGACACGACGCCCTCGAGCATCTGCGCGAGCTGACGGGCGGCGCGGGCGGGCATGACCCGCTCGCGCTCGGCCCGGACGGGGCCCCTCCCCTCGATGCGGGTGACGACGTGCGGGCGGATCGCGACGCCGTCGTTGGCGATCGTGGCGTAGAGCTGCGCGATCTGGAGCGGCGTCGTGGCGATGCCGTGGCCGATCGGGATGTTGAGGGGCGTGGTGCCCGACCACTCCCGGTACGGCGTGACGATGCCGCCGACCTCGCCGGGCAGGTCGATGCCCGTCGGCTCGCCGAAGCCGAAGCGGTCGATCCACTGCGCCAGGACCACGTCCTTGCCGCCGGGGCCCGAGAGGTGCTCGTAGGCGAGCTTGGCGATGCCGATGTTGGAGGACTCGCGCAGGGCGTCGGTGGCCGTCTTGCGGCCGGGGTTCGGGTGCGAGTCGCGCAGGGTCGCGTCGTAGAGGTCCCAGCGCCAGCCCACGTCGACGGGCGTGTTCGGGCGGATCCGGCCCGTGGCGAGGCCGGCCCCGATCGTGACCGCCTTGAAGGTCGAGCCGGGCTCGTAGACGTCGGTGATGCCGCGCAGGCGCACGGCGTCCGCGTCCTCCGCGAGCCGGAAGTCCCCGTTCGGGGGTCCGGGCGACGAGGCCATCGCCAGCACCTCGCCGCTCGCCGGCTCGAGCACGATCGCGGTGACGGCGAGCGCCCTGAACTCGCCGCGCGTCGCGTCCGTGATCGACTCGGCGGCGCGCTGGATCTCGCGGTCGATGCCCGTCGTCAGGGAGGCGCCGCGGCGCATCTCGCGCTGGGTCAACACGCTGATGGCGTTGCCGGCCGGGTCCTCCGTGCGCACCTCGATGCCGTCCACGCCGCGCAGCACCTCGTCGTACTGCAGCTCGAGCCCGGCGAGGCCTGCGCCGTCGAGGTCGACGACCCCGATCATCGGCGCCGCGATCGCGCTCGGGTAGACGCGCCGCTCCTCGACCGCGAAGTCGAGGCCCTTCAGGCCGAGCGCCTGGACCCGCTTGGCCTTGGCGGGCGGGACCTGCCGCGCAAGGTCGACGTGCGCGATGCCCTCCCCCCCGCCCGTCAGGCGGTCCATGATCACGTCGGGCGACTCGCCGCTCGCCTCCGCGACGGCCGCGACGACGGCCGCCGGGTCGGTCACGAGGCTCGGGGTGGCGCCGATCGTGCGCGCCTGCTCCGTCAGGGCCAGCCGGTAGCCGTCGCGGTCGAGGATCGCGCCGCGCGGCGCGCGCGTGACGATCTCGACGCGGTGCTGGCCGGAGGCGCGCTCCGCGTACATGTCGCCGTCGATGATCTGCATCTGGACCGCGCGGCCGAGGACGATCGCGAAGCCGAGCCCGCAGAGGACGAGCAGGAGGCGGATCCGCCGCCCCGGGGGCGGCACGGACCGCGGGCGCCGCGGGCGCGTGGCCCGGGGGCGGCGGGGTGGCGCCTGCGGGGCCACCTCAGCGCGTCTCGGCGTCCCGCGGGACCCGGACCGGCAGCGTGCGCATCGCCTCGGACGGCACCAGCACCATCCCGTAGGCGGCGGCCGCGCGCTCGACGCGCCCGTCGGCAAGCCGCTGCTCGGTCTCGGCCTGGATGTTGGTCGCGTCGTTCATGGTGGCCGCGACCTGCGTGCGCAGCTCGCCGGCCCGCATCGTGGCCCGCAGGGACTGCACGTGGAGGTAGACGATCGCCGACAGGGCGACGCCGATCAGGAGCGCCGCGAACGCGAGCCGGAACGGCGCGAGGCGCCCGCCGACCCCGGCGCGGGACTGCGCGCGGCGGCGGCGCTGCGGCGCCGGGCGCGGGCGCGGCGCGGCCGCGGGGCGGGAGCGTCGGCGCGGGGGCGCCGGCGCGGTGCGCGGGACGGCGACCGCCATCGGGCTAGCCCGCCTCCCCCAGGGGCACGGCCGTGCGCTCGGCGGCGCGCAGCCGCGACGAGGCGGCGCGCGGGTTGCGGTCGGCCTCGGCGGCGCCGGGGCGGATCACGCGCGGGGTCAGGACGCGCAGGGTGGCCTGGCGCCGGCACGCGCAGACCGGCAGGTCCGGCGGGCAGGTGCAGGGCTGGGCGGCGCGGCGGAAGCGCTCCTTGACGATGCGGTCCTCGAGCGAGTGGAACGAGATCACCGCGATGCGACCGCCGGGCTTGAGGATGGCCAGCGCCGCCTCGAGCCCCTCGTCGACCATCGTCAGCTCGTCGTTGACGGCGATGCGCAGGGCCTGGAAGACGCGCTTGGCCGGGTGCCCCGCCCCGAACTGGGCCGGCGTCGGGATCGCGCGGCGGATCGTCTCGACGAGGTCGGCGCTGCGCTCGTAGGGCCGCTCACGGCGGCGGCGGCCGATCGCCTTCGCGATCGGGCGGGCGTAGCGCTCCTCGCCGTAGCGGGCGAACAGCTCGGCGAGCTCGCGCTCGGGCAGGCGCGCGAGGAGGTCCGCGGCGGTCTCGCCGTCGCGGGGGTCCATGCGCATGTCGAGCGGGGCGTCGACCGTGTACGAGAAGCCGCGCTCGGGCTGGTCGATCTGCATCGAGGAGACGCCGAGGTCGAGCAGGACGGCGTCGGCCCGGACGCCCTCGACGGCCAACGAGCGGAAGGCGTCGACGAAGTCGCGCTTCATCAGCCGCACGGCCATGTCGGGGTGGGCGGCGCGGAAGGCCCGCGCGCGGGCCTCCACGCTCGGATCGCGGTCGATCGCCACGTAGGCGCCGCGGCCGTGCATCTGCTCGGCCAGCATGGCGGCGTGGCCGCCGGCGCCGAACGTGCCGTCGACGACGGTCATGCCGGCCGCCACGTCGAGGAGGGCGACCACCTCGTGGGCGAGGACGGGCTCGTGGGCGAGGGCGTTAGCGGGCATCACGGACCAGGCGCTCTGCGACAACTTCGGCGCTCCCTTCCAGTTCGGCGAGGCCCAGCTCCCAGGCCCCGCGATCCCAGATCTCCAGGCGGTCGCGGACGCCCACGACGACGATCTCACGGGCGAGCGACGCGTGCTGCATCAGCGGCGCCGGCACGGCCACGCGGCCCTGCCGGTCGAGCTCGGCCTCGACGGCCCCGCCGAACAGGAAGCGCTCCAGCTGGCGCCCCTCCCGGGTCAGGGGGTCGAGGCGGGCGGTCTGCGCCGCCACGAAGTCGTCCCAGCCGTCGCGGGCGTAGAGCGCGACGCAGCGATCGAGGCCGCGCGTCAGGAACAGCCCGTCGCCGAAGGGCGCGCGCAGGCGCGCCGGAACCGTCACGCGGTTCTTCTCGTCGAGCTTCTGCGCGTATTCGCCGAGCAGCATGGGGAACAGTCTCTCCTCCGGGAGGGGGCCCCACCGGGCATCCCCTGCCGTACCAAGTTGCTCCACAATACCCCACCACATCCCACTTCGCAACCCCCGCCCTGTATACGAACATACGTTCGCATCCGCATAGCTGAGCCGAAACCGCCCCGCGATGGGCGCGGATCGGGCGGGACTTTGTGACAGGGGCGCCCCACCGTGCCCCACCGCCGCCGGGCTAGGCGGCCCAGAAGGCGCGCACGGCGTCGGCGCCGTGCTTGCCCTGCCAGTAGCCCGCCGTGTAGGCCGGGGAGACCAGCGCGGGGTCCATCAGGTCGCCCTCCGGCGGGCCCTCCGGGGCGACCTCGAGGATGTCTCGCACGCCTGCCGTCTCCTCCGCGAGGCGCGCCGGCCGGTTCGCCCACGGTCCCTCCGGCGCACTCACCGGCACGAGCCGGACGACCACGAGCCGCTCGGCGCCGGCGTCGCGCGCGACGTCCGCGTTCGTGATCGAGGCGACCCCGCCATCCATCAGCCGCCGGCCCGCGACCGACACGACGGGCAGGACGCCCGGCACCGCCGTGCTCGCCGCCAGCGCATCCGCGAGCGGCGCGTCGCCTGCCCGCAGCACGATCCGCTCCCCCGTCTCCGCGTCCGTGGCGGTGATCGCCGCCTGCGGGGACCAGTCGCGCCCGATCTGCCCCACGAGCATCCCGACAAGGCCGCGCCACTCGCCCTCGCCGATCGTGCCCGCGGCGAGCGCCGCGGCGCCGATCGCCCGCACGGTGGCCGGCGCGGCGTCGGCCATCGCCAGGCACAGCGCGATCGCCGCGGGCGGCTCCCCCGCCCCCGGCCCGAGCGCCGGCACCAGCTGCAAGGCCTGCGCGACGCGCGAGCGGTCCGTCGCGTCGACCATCGCCGTCAGGGCCGACCCCGCGGACGTGCCGACCACGAGGTCGGCGTCGGCGAGGGACAGCTCGGCCTTCGAGAGCCCGTCGAGCCAGCCGATGCCCCAGGCCAGGCCGACGAGGCCGCCGCCGCCGAAGACCAGCCCGCGCATCCGCTCAGCCCCCGTACGGCCCGCGCCGGCAGACCGCCTCAGCACCCCAGCGCGCCCCCACCTCGACCGCGTCGCCGAGCGCGAGCCCGCGGCCCAGCGCGTAGGTCAGCCCCGCCGCGAAGGAGTCTCCCGCCCCGTAGCTGTCCAGGGCCGGGCCGGGCAGGGGCTGCGCGGCCCACAGCCCCGAGTCGTCGACCGACATCCAGCGCCCGCCGCGCGTGCCGTCCGTCAGCACGATCGCCTTCGTGCAGCGCCCCAGCACGCGGAAGTCGACCGCCTCCCCCGCGTCCGACAGCGACCCGACGACGACGTCGGCCACCACGCCGCTCGCCTCGAGGGCGTCGATCTGCCGCGCCGAGCAGACCAGCGCCCCGACCCGCCGCGCCTCGACGAGCGCGCTCGGCTCGCCGCAGGTCGCGTACGCGGCGGCGCAGCCGTCGAGCACCTCCCAGCCGAGGTCGTCGTCGGCGCGCGGGTACGCGTTCGGCTGGGAGACGATGATCGTGCGGTCGCCCGCGTCGTCGAGGATCGTGACAGCCCGGGCCTGCCGCCCCGGGCGCTCGGCGGCGCGCAGGTCGACGCCCTCCGCGGCCATCCGCGCCCGCGTCGCGCGCCCCTCGGCGTCGTCGGCGAGCGCCGTCATGAAGACGACCTCGGCGCCGCCGCGGCGGATCTGGATCGCCACCACCGCGCCGCCCCCGGCGGGCTCCTCGAAGGGCTCGGCGAGGTGCACGATCTCGCCCGTCGCCGGCGGGCGCGCCGCGCGGCCGAAGAGGACCCACTCGACGTGCCCGACGACCGCGATCCGCGGGCGGGCCGGAGCCATCCCGCCCCCTAGACGCGCAGGCCGTGCTCGCGCACGGCGGCGTGGAGGGCGTCGATGTGGTCCTCCCAGGCGATCCCCGGCCGCCAGTTCGGCACCTCGGCGCCGGCCGCCGTCAGCGTGTCGACGAGCTGGTCGAGCAGCTCCTGCTCGAACAGGCGGCCCGCCGCGCGGACGGCCTCCTCGCGGGTCGGGGCCGAGACGCGCGCGGGATCGCGCAGGCTCGCGCCCGCGGGGCGCACGAGGACCAGCCAGCCCGACGGGCGCTCCGGCTGCAGGAAGACCTGGAAGCCGTAGCGGCGGGCGCGCGCCTTGAGGGCCTGGGCGGGGTCCGCGATGTTCACGGCGCGAACCCTACCGCACCCTTCCGCCGCCGACGGCCCCTCCGCGGGGGTGGTCGAGCGCCCGGTCGAGGTACAGCACGGCCGAGTTCAACGACAGCTGCGTGAAGGCCTGCGGGAGGTTCCCGAGCGCCTCGCCGGGGGGCCCGGTGACCGGAGAGGAGAGCCCGAGCTCGTGCGGCGTGCGGCCGTAGTCAGAGCACGGCGCGCAGTCGAGTTGGACGTGGACCTCGCCGCGCACGCACTGCGCCATCTGCACGATCCAGTGGCGGTCCTCCTCGGACGCGCCGATCGGCATGAAGTCCATCACCTCGCCCCGAACACGCTCGGCGAGTCGAAGCGCGGGCAGCAGCACCAGTCGATCGTCCGCGCAGGTCGACCAGGGCGACCGCGTGCAGGTCGCCGATGATCCCGTGGCCCTCGATCGGCGCGTAGGCCGCGCGCGCTGCGGTCCTGCCGGTCCGGGCAGGCGTCAGCCGGCGTGCGCCCCGAGGTTGAGGTCGGCGACGAGCCGGTCTTTCGGCTTCAGGCCGACCGAGCGCTCCACGACCTCGCCGTCCTTGAACAGGGCGACCATCGGGATCGACAGCACGTTGTACCGGCCGGCGAGGCCCGGCTCGGCATCGACGTCGAGCTTGGCGATCTTGACGCGCCCGGCGTACTCGCCGGCGAGCTCGTCGATGATCGGCGACAGCGCCTTGCAGGGGCCGCACCACTCGGCCCAGAAGTCGATCAGGACGGGCAGGTCGGACTCGATGACCTCCCCCTGGAAGTTCGTGCTCGTGATGTCGATGGCGTCCGCCATGCGTGCTCCTTGGCTCGGGGCCCGAGGGCCCATCGTCGGGGGCGCCGGCGCCCGCCTACCCCGGTAGACGAGCGCTTCCGGCGCCGTATTCCCCGCGGGTTCCTACGTGACGAGGTCCTCGAGGACGAACGTTCCCTTCCGGCTGACCGACAGGATCGCGACGGGCACGTTCGTGCGGTTGCCCGTCCGCTTCGCGATCGTGATCGGCCCCGTCGCGCCCTGCAGGTTCTTCGTGGCGAATAGCGCCTGGCGGGTGACGTCGGCGTCGAGCGCACCACCCTGCTCGATCGCCGCGGCGAGGACGTGGACGGAGTCGTAGGTGAAGATCCCCCACGTGCCCGGGGCGGTGCCGTAGGCCTTCGTGTAGCTCTTCACGTACGCCTTGGCCTTCGCGTTCGCGAACTGGGTCGGCGTCGGCGTGCCGCTGAACGTGCAGCGCGACGCTGCGGCGACGCCCGCGTCGGTGATGAAGGCCTGCTCCTGATTGGCGAGCCCCATGAAGCAGCGCGCGTCGTTGCCGGCGTCGGCCTCGGCCTTGAGGGCCTTTGCGATCAGCGCGCCCTGCGGGTAGTACGTGCTCACGTAAACCGTGTCCGGGTTGTTCGTCAGGGCCTGGCGCACGACGGCCGTGTAGTCCGTCGCCGCGGGGTCGATCTCGATCTTCGTGACGAGGACGCTCATCGTGTCGAGGGCCCGGTACATGCGATCGGCCATGCCCTTCGTGTAGGCGCTCGGATCCCACAGGATCGAGACCTTGCCGGCCCGCTGCTCCTTCATCCACGCGATCTCGACGGGCGAGATTTGCGCGTTCATCGGCTGCACCGTGGCGCCGTACTTCGACGTCTGGTCGAGGGACGTCATCCGCATCGGGATCACCCCGCCCTGCGTGTAGACGGGCAGCGACTCGAGCCCGACGGACGAGTTGTAGGGGCCGACGACGGCGTACGGGTTCTTCGCGACGACCGCCTCCGCGACGGACGCGCCGAGCTCCGGGTCGGCCTTGTCGTTGCCGCTGACGAGCCGGATCTGCAGCCCGAGCACGCCGCCCGCGGCGTTGACCTCGCGCACCGCGAGCTTGACGCCGCGCAGCTGGTCCTTGCCGTTCGCCGACTGGGCGCCGGTCAGCGGCCCCTGGAAGGCGAGGATGATCGAGCCCGCGCTGGCGCGCTCGGCCGGGGCCGGGCGGGCGCCGGCGAGCGGCGCGGCCGCGACGAGGGCGGCGAGGACGACGAGCAGGATGGCGAGGCGGCGTGGCACGAGGGGGCTCCCGGGGCGCGGTCGCGCCCATCCTAACGATCCGGGCTCGCCTACGGCCGCCCGAAGCCGCCGATCCGGACGTCGGCGCGCCAGCCCGGGTAGCGGCGCACCCGCACCGCGTCGTCGGCGTTGCCCTCGATCGTCTCGAGCAGGTCGGGCGCGGCGCGGCGCACGATCCCGACGTGGCCGTGGCCGAACCAGACGACGTCACCCGGCGCGGGGTCCGCGACGAGCCGCGGACGGTAGCGGCCGCGGGCGGCGAACCAGGCCCGCACGTCCGGCGTCCAGGCCAGCCGCCAGCCGCCCGACGCGCCGCCGCTGAAGGGCCGCCCCGCCGCGCGCAGCACCCAGGAGACGAAGTCGGCGCACCACGGCTCGCGGTTGCCGTCCGACAGCTGCAGCACCGCGGCGCCGCCGTTCGAGCCCGGCGGGTCCTCCGCGATCCCGAGCGCGAGCAGCCGCTCGGCGACGGCCACCACCGCGGCGCCGTCCCCGGGTGGAAGGTCGCCCATCCTCAGGCTCGGCAGGGCCGGCGCCGGCAGGACGACCGGCGCGGCCGCCCGGGCGACGACCGGCGGCGCCAGGGCGTCGATCGCCCGGGTCGCGGCGACGGCGACCCCGAGGGCGACGGCCGTGCTGGCCGCGAGTACGGCGACCCACTCGACCACGGCCTGCCCCGACCGCGCGGGGCCCATCAGCCGAGCACCGGCGCGACCAGCTCGCGCATCGCCAGCACCTGGCCGCCGATCACCACCAGGAGCGCCGCGGGCGCGAGCAGCCCGCCGACCACGAGCAGCATCTGCGGGGCCGCCGCCGCCGCCCGCTCGCGGGCCTCGGCCCGGGCGCGCACGCGCTGGTCGGACGCCAGGAGGCGCAGGGCGGCGGCGATCGGCACCCCGAGCTCATCCGTCTGCTGGATCAGGGACCCGAGCGACCGCAGGGCCGGGTCGCCGCGGCGCAGCGCCGCCCCCACCCCGCCCGGCTCGTCGGCCGCGGCCGCGGCCCGCAGGGCGTCGCCGAGCTCGGGCTCCGCGAAGTCCGCGACGCGCCGCAGCGCCGCCTCGGTCGCCGCCCCGCCGTCGACCGCCGCCGCGAGCAGCTCGAGCGCGTCGGGCAGGGCCGCCCGGAGCCGGCGCGAGCGCAGCGCGGCGGCGCGCCTGCCGGCCCGCCGCGCGCGCAGGAGCGCCGCCGCGAGCCCGCCGACGGCGCCGAGCGGCGCGGCCGCGGGCCCGGCCAGAACCCAGAGGGCGAGCGCCCCGGCCAGCGCTCCCGTCGCCGCCGGCACGGCGAGCTCCCGGCCGCCGCTCACAGCCCCACCCCGGCCGCGATGCGGCGCAGCAGGACGAGGGCGACGAGCGTCAGGCCGCCGGCGACGGCGAGGACCGCGAGCCCGGGCGCCGTGGTCACGAGCGCGCCCAGGGCGGACGGGGCGAGGACACCGAGGAGCGCGAGGGAGGCGAGCGGGGCGAGCGGGATCGCCTGCGCCGCGATCCGGGCCTGGGCGGTCTGCGCCCGCGCCTCGAGCCGCAGCCGCTCGCGGTCCGCGAGCCCCTCGGCGACCGCGAACAGGGACGCGACGAGGTCGCCGCCGAGGTCGGCGTGCAACTCGATCGCCCCGACGACCGCCATCCCGCCCGGGCGCTCCGCCAGCGGGGCGAGCGCGACGCGCGTCGGGTCGCCGGCGGCGAGCCGGGCCGCGCAGTCCGCGAGGAGGCGCGCGGAGGCGTCGTCGACGGCGGCCTGGGCGCGGGCCACGGCCTCCGGGACGGGCAGGCCGGCCGCGCAGCCCCGGGCCAGCGCGCGGCTGATCTCGGGCAGGTCGGGCTCGGGCCCGCCGCGCGCCCTCACGGCGCGATCTCCGTCACCCGCCAGCCCGCGCCCGCGCGCTCGACCCTGGCGATCGCCGCGACGCGGCGCAGGCCGTCGGGGTCGCGCACGACGTGGACGACGGCGTGGACGGCCGAGGCGACCTGCTCGCGCACCGCGGCGTGCGGCACGTCGACGCCGCCCATCAGCGCCATCGTCTCGAGCCGCCGCAGCGCATCCTCGGGGCCGTTGGCGTGGATGGTGGCCAGCGACCCGTCGTGCCCCGTGTTCATCGCCAGCACGAGGTCGATCGCCTCGCCGCCGCGGATCTCCCCGACCACGAGCCGGTCGGGGCGCATCCGCAGCGCGTTGCGCACGAGCCGGCGCAGGTCGATCTCGCCGCGCCCCTCCACGTTCGGGGGGCGCGCCTCGAGGCGGGCCACGTGTCGGCTCTGGAAGCCGAGCTCGGCCGCGTCCTCGACGGACACGATCCGCTCGTCCTCCGGCACGAGGCCGGTCAGCGCGCCGAGCAGGGTCGTCTTCCCCGTGCCCGTGCCGCCGCTGACCAGCACGTTGAGGCGGCGCTGCACGAGCGCGGCGAGCAGGGCGGCCTGGCCGTCGGCGATCATCCCACGCGCCCGCAGGTCCTCGAAGCGCAGGGGCTCCGCCCCGAAGCGCCGGATCGTGATCAGCGGGCCGTCGACCGCGAGCGGCGGCAGGACGACGTTGACGCGCGAGCCGTCGGGCAGCCGCGCGTCGACGAGCGGCGTGGCGTCGTCGATCCGCCGGCCGCAGGCGGCCACCAGGCGGACCGCGGTGCGGCGCAGATCGAGGGCGTCCCGGAAGCGGGCGTCGACGCGGACGAGGCGCCCGTCGCGCTCGACCCAGACGTCGTGCGGGCCGTTGACGAGGACCTCACCGACGCAGGGGTCGGCGAGGAGGCCCGCGAGCGGCCCGGCGAGCGCCGCGAGCCCGCTCACGCCCCGCCCCGCGGCGGCAGGCTCGCGAGCCGCCCCTCGACCAGCAGCAGCAGCTCCTCGGGGTCGTCGAGGTCGAAGGCCGGCCCCGCGCCGCGCAGCCGCCCCGCGAAGCGCTCGAGGAAGGTGGGCGCCGTCGGGCAGTCCGCGATCCGCAGCGCCTCGACCCCGAGGCGCTCGATCCGCCGCCGCGCCCGCTCCGCGGCGTCCGGGCGGTGCGCGTGCCAGACGAGCACCACGAGGTCCGCCTCGGCGACCGCCTCGCAGGCCGGTCCGAGCGGGCGCCCGGCGTCCACCACGACGAGGGCCGCGGCGCAACGCGCCTCGGCGACGAGCGCGCGCACGGCGCCGTCCCGGATCAGCCATGCGAGGTCGGGCCGCGGGCAGGTGACGGCGAGGATGCCGAACGGCGCCCGCCGCGCGAGCACCGCCCAGGCCGCGGACGGATCGCCCGCGCCGGCCAGGCCGGCGTCGCCCGGCGGCCCGGGCAGGTCGAGGCGCTCCGCCGTCTCGCCCCCGGCGAGGTCGGCGTCGACCAGGCAGACGCCGCGGTCGGCGTCCGCCGCCACGGCGAGGGCCGCCGTCGTCGTGCCCGCGCCGCCGTGGGCCCCGACGAAGGCCACGACGCGGCCGCGCCCCGCGGGGGCGATCGGCCAGACCGGCGCGGCCAGGGGCGCCGGCACGGCGTCGGGCTCGACGAGGCGCAGCGCCGCCATCAGGCCGCCTCCGGCACCCGCACGATCGCCCGCATGCCGCCCTCGGGGCGGCGCTCGAGGCGCACCTCGCCGCCCGCGGCCCGCGCCGAGCGCAGCGCGCTGACCAGCCCGAGGCCCGCCGCGCCGGGCGCCGGCCCGCGCCGCGCGAAGGCGGCCACGACGGCCGGGTCGAAGCCCGGGCCGTCGTCCTCGATCGCGATCTCGAGGGCGCCGTCCGCCCGAGCCGCGCAGATCCGCACGGCCTCTGCGCGCTGCGCGTGGCGCACGGCGTTGTCGGCCAGGTTGGCGACCGTGCGCGCCACCGCCGCGTCCGCGCAGAGGGCCCCCGCCGCGTCGGCCGCGACCGCGACCGCGACGCCGCGCCCGTCGCGCAGCCGCCCCGCGACGTCCTCGAGCAGGCGCCCGACCGTCTCGAGCCGCGCGCCGTCGCCGACGTCGCGGCACCGGCAGAGCACCTCGTCGGCCAGCCCGGCGGCGCGCCCGCACTCGCGGCGCGCCGCCTCGAGCGCGCGCTCGCGCTCCGCGGGCGTGCCCGCCCGCGCCGCCCGCTCGACGGCCAGGAGGATGCCCGCGAGCGGGCTGCGCAGGTCGTGCGCGACGACCCCGATCGCCTCGGCCTGGTCGCGCGCCTCCCGCTCAAGGCGGAGGCGCAGGGCCTCGACCTCCGGCAGCGACGGCTCGCACTCGGGGCGCGCGAGGTCGCCACGGGCCATGCGCCCCAGGGCGCGGCGGGCGAGCCGCAGCTCGCGGGCGCCGACGAGGCCGCCCCACAGCGCCCAGCCGGCGCTGGCCACAACGACGCTCGCCCCCGCGAGGACGAGGCCGTGCTCGACAGGCCCGACGACGGCCTGCGCCGGCGCCCCGGCCGCGGCCGCTGCACGCAGCGGACCGACCACGAGGGCGCCGATCGCCACGGCCAGGGTGGCGGCGACCGCCAGCGCACCGACCACGGCCCGCAGCCACGGGCGGCTCACTGCGGCACCGCCGTCAGCGAGTAGCCCACGCTCCAGTTGTTGACGACCCAGGCCTCGTCCGAGGCCGCCGTCAGCCGGCGGCGCAGGCGCGAGGCGTGCGAGTCGAGCGTCCGGGTGCCGCGGTTGCGGTAGCCCCAGATGCGCTCCATCAGGTCCTCCTTCATGTGCACCTTGCGCGGCTCGCGCGCGAGCACCGCGAGGAGCTCGTACTCCTTGGCGGGCAGCCGCAGGACCGCGCCGTGCATCGTCGCCGTCCGCGCCGCGAGGTCGATCCGCAGGGGGCCGACGACGAGCACGCCGGCGAGGCCGCCGGTCAGGCGCGTGTGCAGCGCCCCGAGCCGCAGCAGCAGCTCCGGGTAGCTGAACGGCTTGACGATGTAGTCGTCGACGCCGCGCTCGAAGGCCCGGATCCGGTCCTGCTCGGAGGCGCGTGCGCTGAGCGCGATCACCCCGATGTCGACGGGCCCAGCCTCGCCGGCGCGGATCCCGCGCACGAGCTCGAGACCCGAGCCGTCCGGCAGGCCGATGTCGACCAGCGCGATGTCGACGCGCGAGCGGCGCAGCCGCGCCGCCGCCTCGTGCCGGCAGTCGGCCAGGGAGACGGCGTGGCCGTCCTCGCGCAGGTTGTCGGCGAGGAACTCCGAGATGATCTCGTCGTCCTCGACCACGAGCAGGCTCGCGCCCATGTCACACGCTCCTTCGGAAGGGATTTGGCGCCGTCGGCGGGGGCGCTGCGCCCCCGGGCGGCGGGGTCCGCGGGGCGGACCGCGGCGGCACGCTAGGCACGTCCCGGCCGGTCGCGCAAGGCCGCGGTGCGGGTTCGTGCGCCGGCTCGCCGGATCTGCCGACGGGCCGTGGAGATCCGGCCCGGAACGGTCCCCCGGCCGGCCGCAGGGCGAGCCGGGAGCCGGGTACGAGGCCCAGCGCGCAGGCGCGCCCGGCGGACAGCTCGAGCTGCAGGCGCGCGCCGCGGCGGGCGGCCAGGCGCCACGGCGGCACGGCCTCGGCGACCCCGACGACGACGAGGCGCCGGTCGAGGAACACGACGTCGATCGGGAAGCGCATCCCGCAGGTGTGGACGCAGCCCAGCGGGTCCGCGAGCAGGAGGCCCTCCCCCGGCCCGAGGCCGCGCCGGCCGATCAGGCCCCGCGCGGCGCGCAGGCCGAGGCCGCGCGCGAGCTCCACGCGGGCGACGAGCGGGCGGCCGCTGACGGCGTCGACGATCCGGTGCATGCCGCCACGATCGCCGGGGCCGCGGGTCCGCCGGCGCGCGGGGGCGTGCCGGATCGGCGCGGGTCGCGCGCGCCCGCCCACGGGGTCCGCACCGACCCGGACCGGCTTCGGGCGCTCCGCTACGCTCCGCATGTGATCGACGAGGACTTCCGCTCCGGCGACGACATCGCCCTCGCGTTCCTCGGCCGGAGCTACTCCTTCAGCCGACCCGACTTCGAGCAGCGCGTGCTGCGCGCCGCCGTCGATCTCGGGCTCGCCGCAGGGCGCCTATCGCGCGCCACCCGCGCCGACCTCGTCGAGGCCGCGATCGTGGGGCGCCTCGAGGCGCCGCGCTCCGCGGCGGGCGAGCGGCTCGCCGAACTCCAGGCCGCGGGCCCCGAGGACCCCGTCTACTGGCTGCGCAAGCTCGTCTTCCGGTCGGCGTGGATCGACCACCGCATCAAGCACGGACTCGTCGACGTCGCCTACGACGACGCCGCGGCCGCATTTAGGATCGAGCCGGGCCGCTACCCGCTGCCCGGCTACGGCCACCCGTCGTTCGCGGCGGTCACCCACGGCGGGGAGCGGGGATGAGCGAGCCCGGGACGCCCGACGCCGGGAGCGAGATCGACGAGGTCAAGGAGATCGCCGCCGACCTGCGCGCGGTGCTGCCCACGCGCATCGAGGCGGCCGTCCAGCGCGCGCTCGAGGCGCACGAGGGCGGCGCCGTCGACGCCCGCGTCGCCGAGCTCCACGCCCTCGCGCTCGACACCGCGCAGCGCACCCGCGCCCTCGCCGCCGACGTGCGCGCCGACCGCGTCTCCCGCGTCGAGGACCTCGAGGTCGTCGTCGACCTGCTCGCCGAGGGGCTGGGCGCCGTGCGCGGCGACGTCGCGCGGCTCGAGACCCGCAGCCAGCGGCTGGAGAAGGAGCTCGAGCGCGTGACGTGGGCGCTCGACCGCGTCGGCACGCAGCTCGAACGGCTCGCCGACGAGCGCGCCGACCCGTCCGCGTAGGGCCGGACGCCTCCACCCGGCGTCCGGAGGCACGACCGGTCGCCCCGAGGGGGCCCGCGCGCCGCAGGATCCCGATGGCCATGCCCGCCGTGCTCGCCCCCGCGACGGGCGCGACCCGCGGGGCGAGCGACTGGTACCCCGCGTGCGCCCTCGGCCTTCTTCCGTTCGGGACCTCGGCCGACGGCGCCCGGCTGCTCGTCGGCATGCCATTCGCGGAGAAGGGCGACCGGAGCCTGCGCAGCGTCAACCTCAAGGGCGCGGACCGGCGCGTGATCGTGCGAAACGCGATCAGCGCGTCCACCGCCGCGACCTGGGCGCCGGAACCGGGCACGGAGCCGCGCGCCTCCGCGCGTGATCCGTGCGCCGGCGCGCGTGCCGCGTGCGGCGCGGCCGCCGACGCTGCGGGCATGACCGCCCGACGCGCGCAGTCCACGGTCGAGGCGCTCGGCCTCGCCCTGGCCGTCGGCGCCGTCGTCGTCGCGGCCGCCGCGGTCGTGGTGCGCGCGGACGCCGTGGCGATCATCGCCGACGCCGTGCGCGGCGGCCCGCCCCGGGCGGCGGCGCCCGCCCCCTCCCCGGCCGCCCTCGCCTTCCTCGACCGCGCGCTCGAGCCCGGCGACGCGGCCCCCGCGCTCCACGACGCGGTCGGCCGCCTCGCCGCCGAGGTCGGTCCGGAGCGCGCCGCCGACCTCGCCCTCACGGCCGCACTGCGTCGCCACCTGCCCGTACCCGGGGCGCAGGCGGAGGCGCTCGCCGACCCGGCGCTGGCCCTCGCACGCCCCGACCTCGACGGGGTCGGGGCGCCCCGCGGGGACGTCTGGGCAGACGTGCGCCCGCGTGCCGCCCCGAGCGCGCGCCTCGTCGGGCTGGAGGCGGAGCGGGCGTGGCGCGCGAGCCTCGTGCCGTCGCGCCCCGAGCGCATCGCGGACGCCGCGGCGTCGGGCGCGGCGGCGGCCTTCGGGGCCCTCAACCCCGCGGCGGCCGCGGCGGTCCTGATCGCCGGGGGCATGACGGCGGCTGGCGCCGACCACCCCCGCGGCGCGCCGGCGGGCTCGCGCGAGGACGACCTCGTGCTCTGCCGGCCCGTCTGGCGCGTGAACCGGGCGGCGCCGGACTGGGTCGATCGCCACCCCCACGAGGCCCTGCGGCTCGGGCTCGGCGAGCGGGTGGCGGCCGTTGAGCTGACGGTGGTCCGGGCCGGCCGAGTCGTCCAGCGAGCAGTGCTGCGGAGCGATGCGACGCGCTGCTGAGTCGCGCCGCGGGCAGGCGACGGTCGAGCACCTGGTGCTCGTGGCCGTGGTCGCCACGGCGATCGCGCTCGTCGCGCTGGTGCGCACGGGCCTCGCGGAGCGCCTCGCCGGCGCGCTCGCCGGGGAGCCCGCGGCCACCGCCCCGGCCCCGGCGGACCTCGCCGCCGCGGTCGCCGGGAGCGCCGGGGCTCCCACGCCCCTCGGCGCCCGCGCCTGGCTCGCGGAGACCGTCGGTCCGGCGGCCGCCGAGCGCGCGCTCGAGCGGGCGGTGGAGCGGCACCTCGCCGAGCGCCACCCCGCCTGGCTGCGCGACGCCGCCCTCGGCGAGCTCTCCATCGCCGCCAGCGCCGCCCAGCACGCGGCGCGCATCCGCGTGCGCATCGTCGACCACGGCGAGGAGCGCCGCTTCGCCGCGCGCGTGACGACGCCGGCGGAGCGCCTGCGGGCCGGCGTCCTCGCGATCCTCCTCGACGGGGCCACGACCCTCGCCCACCGCATCTCGCGGCCGCTCGGCCTCGCCGCCTCCGGGCTGCGCCTCGTGGCGGTGCCCAAGGCGCCGGACCCGCTGCCGCCCGGCACCCGCGCGGGCGACGTGATCGCGTGCCGGCCGGTCCTCGTCACGCGGCACATGCCGCTGCGGGGGCAGGCGACCGCGACCGCGCACGGCTGGCGGATCGTGATCCTCCGCGCCGGCCGGGTCGTCGCCGATGCCCTCTCGGCCGACGACCGCGCCTGTCGGGCCCCGACGCCGTAGCGCCGGGGCCCGGCGGGGTCAGACCTCCGTCACCGACTTAATCGCCTTCTCCATCGACTTGGAGATCTGGCCGCCGATGCCGTCGCCGCCGCCCTTGACGTGAACGGAGACGGCGAGGAGCAGGGCCCCGACGGCGAGGACGAGGCCGAGGTACTCGACCGTGCCCTGGCCGCGGCGGTCGCCGAGGGTGCGCGGGCGGGTCGTGGGGGTGGTGCTGGGCATGCGCGTGGCCTCCAGGTAGCTGCGCGGCACCGCGCCGCGCGAGGGCCAGACTGCCCGCCGCCGGGACACGCGGCCGTACCGGACTGCCGCCGCGCCCGCCCGCACTGGCACGGGTGACGCACGCAGGCGCGCGCCGGGCGATGGCGACGGTGCGCGGCGCACACGGGCAGCACGCAGGGGCCACGGGCTCGTAGCGCGGTGCCGATCAGTAACACCCCTAAAAAGGAGTTTTTATGCAGCTACCTGTGATGCGCGATGCCTGAACCCACCCCCAGCTGGCAGGGCGGCGAACCCGATGCCCTCGACGAGCTGATCGCCGAGGACTCGTCGCGCTGGCCCGGCTACCGGGACCTCTCCGACAGCGCGGTGCGGCAGCGCCTCCTCCTGGTCGAGCTCGGTGGGATCCGCCGCGAGCGGGGCCTCTCGCAGACGCAGGACGCCGCGGCCATGGGCACGAGCCAGTCCGCGGTCGCCAAGCTCGAGCGGGGTGAGAGCGACCCCCGTATCTCCACGGTCGCGCGCTTCGCGCACGCCGTCGGACACCGCGTCGAGTTCGCGCTCGTTCCCCTGCCCGACGGCGGCACCGCCGTCGACGCGCAGCGCAGCGCCTAGCCCGGCACGGGAGCGGCGCTCGGCGCCGGCGTGCAGGGCAACTCGACCACGAAGCGCGCTCCGCCGTGCGGCGACTCGCCCACGACGACGCTGCCGCCCATCGCGAGCGCCAGCTCGCGCGCGATCGCGAGGCCGAGGCCGGTGCCCGTGCCGTCCTCCGAGTAGAAGGCCTGGAAGATCGCGGCCCGCTTCTCGGGCGGGATGCCCCGGCCCGAGTCGTCGACGGTGATCCAGACGCGTCCGGCCTCGGCCAGCGCGGAGACGGTAATGCGGCCGTCGTCGGGCGTCCAGCGGACCGCGTTGCGGACGAGGTTGGAGACGATCTGCAGGATGCGGTCCCCGTCGCCGATCACGACGGGCAGCCGGCCGGCCTGCAGGCCCATCTCGATCCCGCGCTCGCGAGCCTCCCCGCCCTGGCCGGTCACGACCTGGTCGAGCAGCACGTTGAGGTCGACCTCGTCGGCCTCGAGCCCGAAGCGGCGTGCCTGCAGCCGCGCGAGGTCGAGCAGGTCGCCGACGAGGCGCGACAGGCGCGCCGACTCGGCGGTGATCGCCGCGTAGGCGGCGGCCTGCGACTCGAGGTCGTCGAAGACGCCGTCGGCGAGCGCGTCGACCTGGCTGCGGATCGCGGTCAGCGGGGTACGCAGCTCGTGCGACACGCGCATCAGAAACAGCCGCTCGGTGTCGCGCGCCTCGACGAGGCGGTGCGTCATGTCGGCGAAGGCGCGGTTGACCATCCCGATCTCGTCGGCGCGCTGGACGTCGAGCTCGACCTCCTCGTCGCCGCGGGCGACGGCGCGGGCCGCGGCGGCGAGCCGCCGCAGCGGGCGCACGAGGCGCAGGCCGAGCAGCAGCGCGAGCAGGATCGCGACGCCCGTGCCGATCGCGAAGGCGGGGACCAGCGCGCGCCGCAGCGTGCCGGCGGGCGAGGTCACCTCCACGGCAGGCTGCACGACGACGACGAGGCCGAACGGCTTCGACCCCGCCGGGAAGACGCCGCGGGCGACCGCGACGTCGCCGCTGAGGGCCGCCGGCAGGGCGGCGGCCGGCAGCTCGACCGCGCGTCCCTGCGCGAGCCGCCGCACGACATCCTCGGGAAGCGACCCGAGCTTGATCGGCACGAGCCCGAGGACCTCCGCGCTGGCCGATTCGGCGTTGATCAGGGACAGGTAGTAGAGGTCGCCGCCGTAGGCCTCGCCGAGGTAGTTGCCCGTCTCGGCGGGCACCGCCTCCCCCAGGAACGCGGGGCGGAAGCGCTCTGCGTAGATCTTCGAGATCGCCGTCGCGGCCTGGCGCAGGTCGCGCACCTGCTCGGCGCGCTTGACCTCGCGCTGCTGGTCGGCGAAGTCGCCGACGGAGCGGACGGTGAGGACGGCAGTGACGGCGAGCGCCACGACCACCGGGACGATGCCGATGATCAAGAGGCGCGCGCGCAGGCTACGCAGCGCGAGCATCGTCCCCGACCTTGTAGCCGACGCCCCAGACCGTGACGATCGGGCAGTCGTCGCCGAGCTTGCGGCGCAGCTGGCGCACATGCACGTCGACGGTGCGGGTGTCGCCGGCGAAGGTGTAGCCCCAGACTCGCTCGAGCAGCTGGTCGCGGGTGAGGACGTGGCCGCGCTCCTCGAGTAGCGCCCACAGGAGGTCGAACTCCTTCGGCGCGAGCTGCACCGCGGCGTCGCCGACGGTAACCTCGTGGCGGCCGCGGTCGATCGTGACGCGGCCGTGGGTGAGGATGCCGCCGACGGGCTCGGGCTGAGCGGGCGCGCGCCGCAGGATCGCCTTCACGCGCGCGACGAGCTCGCGCACGTTGAACGGCTTCGTCAGGTAGTCGTCGGCGCCGACCTCGAGCCCGACGATCTTGTCGACGTCGTCGTCGCGGGCCGTGACCATGATGATCGGCACCAGGGAGACGGCGCGGATCCGGCGGCACACCTCGAGGCCGTCGACGTCGGGCAGGTTGAGGTCGAGGACGACGAGGTTCGGGGGCGCCTCCGCCATCCGGCGCAGCGCCTCCTCGCCGTGGGTGACGTGCTCCGCCTCGAAGCCGGCGCGCTCCAGGTAGGTGCGCACCGGGGTGGCGATGTTGACCTCGTCCTCGACGATCAGAATGCGCTCGGGCACGGCGGCGCCCCTTAGGGCTCGAGGGTGACGGTGACCGTGCGGTCCGCTTCAGCATACGAGACGGGTGCGGCCCCGTCCGTGCTGTAGGCGCCCGCCCCGCGCACCTGCACGCTGCCGACGCCCATGTAGACGAGCTCGCGGACCTCGCCGGCGCCGAGGATGGCGATTGTGAAGCGGCCGGCCTGCTCGTGCCAGAGCTTGACCGGCCGCACGACGCGCCACTCGTTGCTACGGGGTCCGCGCCTGAGGCGGACGCAGCGCTGCAGCGGGCGCCCGTCGACGCAGGTGAGCCCGCGCGCGCCGAGCGCCGCCGGCGCGAGGATGCGCGCGCCCCTGCCGATGTGCCCCACCATCAGGACGGCGGCGCCCGCCGCGTCCGGGTCGGCCGCCGCAGCTGGGTCGACGAGGGCGCGCACGATCACGTCGCCCGACGCCGCGGGCAGCTCGAACGTGTGGGAGGCCGCCGCCGCGGGCGCGACCACGAGCAGGAGGCCGAGGGCGAGCAAGATGCCACGCACGGGCGCATTATGCGCCCGACCCGCGCGCGGCGTGTGAGGGAACCGTAAGGGCCTAGGGCCGCGCGTAGTCGTGGAAGCCGCGACCCGTCTTGCGGCCGAGGCGCCCCTCCGCCATGAGCTCGAGGAGCAGCGGGTGGGGCGCGTAGCGGTCGTCGTCGAGGCCGGCCGCGATCGCCTCGGAGGCGTGCACCTGCACGTCGACGCCGATCAGGTCGATCAGGGCCAGGGGCCCCATCGGCCAGCCCGCGCCCGCCTTCAGGGCGCGGTCCATGTCGGCCGGCTCGACGCCGGTCTCGGCGAGGGCGCGGACGGCGTCGTTGAGCATCGGCACGAGGATCCGGTTGACGATGAAGCCGGGCGTGTCGGGACACGGCACGGCCTCCTTGCCGAGGCCCTCCGCGAAGGCGATGGCGGTCGCGTAGGCCGCCTCCTCGACGTGCGCGGTGCGCACCACCTCGACCAGCGGCATCACGGGTGCCGGATTGAAGAAGTGCAGGCCGACGACGCGCCCGGGCCGGCCGCTCGCCTCCGCGATGCCGGTCACGGAGATCGCCGACGTGTTGGTGGCGAGGATCACGTCGGGCCGCGTGGCCGCGGCGAGCGCGGCGAAGAGGGCATGCTTGGCCGCGGGGACCTCGGCGATGGCCTCGATCACGAGGTCGCAGTCGGCGAGGCCGGCGACATCCTCGGCCGTGGCCAGTCGCGCGAGCGCACGGTCGCGGGCCGCAGCGTCCAGCTGGCCCTTCTCGACGCGCCGCTCGAGGCCGCGCCGCACCGTCTCGAGGCCGCGCTCGCGGGCCTCCGCGGCGCCGCCCCCCCCGACCACGGCGTGGCCCGCCTCGAGGCAGACCTGCGCGATCCCCGCGCCCATCGTGCCCAGTCCGACCACCCCGACCGTCATGCCCACCGGCTGCGCCTCCCGCTCGACTGCCCCGCAATCGTGCCGCAGACCGGGCCCGCGCGCCATCACCGGTGCGTCGCGGCTTTACCGCTCCGCGACAGGATCGCCCCGTCCGCCCCCGTATACTCAGCCGCGATGGGTGCCTTCCGCGATCGCGCCCGCCTGTCCCCGGGCGGCCCCGACGCGCCCCCGGGCGACGTCGTCGTGACCGTCGCCGCGAGCGAGGTGCGCGACGCCGCGGGCCGCACGCTGCCCGCCGCGGCCGCCGGCGACCCGGGCGAGTCGCGCCGCCTCGTGGGCGAGCTGCGCACGGAGCGCGCGGGCCTCGCCCGCCGCTACCTCGAGCTGCGCGGCGACCTCGGCGGTCTCCTGATCGAGATGGCACGCCGCGACCACTTCAACCTCAACCTGCTGCGCCTGAAGGCCGCCGAGGCGGTCGGGGTCGAGCGGCGCGCGCAGGAGATCGACGGCGTCCTGACCGTGCACGCCGCGGGGGCGCGCCGGACCCTGCCGCCCGGCTCGGTGGCCATGACCGCCTCGCGCTGCGTGACCTGCACCGGACTGATCCCGGCCGACGCGAACTTCTGTGCCTACTGCGGCACGCCGACGCGATGACGGACGACGACCAGCCGACGCTCGACGGGGCCGCCGCGCCCGCGGCCGCGGAGCCCGCCTTCGAGCCGCCGCTCCCGGCCGCCGACGTGCGCCGCTGCCCGGCCTGCCTGTCGCCCGTGCGCGCCGACCAGCGCTACTGCCTCGAGTGCGGCGAGCGCCTGCAGGTGGACGAGATCCCCCCGCCGCCCGGCGGCGGCTCCGCGCTCGCGGAGCGCAGCTCGGCCGCGCTCGTGGTGGCCGCGGTCGTGCTCGTCCTCGTCGGCGTGGGCCTGTCGTGGGTGGCGCTGCGCGAGCCCGCCGACGACGGCGCCGTGACGACGGCGACCGACACGGCGCCGACGGACACGGCGCCGACCGGCACGGTGCCCACCGACACGGTGCCGACGGACACCATGCCGACGGACACGATGCCGACCGACACCGTGCCCACGGACACGGGTGCGGCGACGGGCGACTGGCCGGCCGGGCTGACCGGCTGGGCCGTGATCATCGCCTCGAAGGACCAGGCGCAGTTCACGGAGGCCGACGCGCGCGTGATCGCCGACGAGGCGATGGCGGCCGGGGTCCTGCAGACCGGCGTCCTCGACTCGTCCGCCTACCCGTCGCTCAACCCCGGCTACTGGGCCGTCTACTCGGGCCCGTACACGACGCAGGACGAGGCCGAGGAGGCCGCGGCCAACATCCGCACGCAGGGCTACCCCGAGGCCTACGCGCGCGAGGTCGCGCCCTAGCCGCAGCCGAACTCGCGCGTTTCCGCACAATGGCTTGTGCGGCGCATGCAACACGGCTACACTGCGGTTCGTGTACGAAGCAGGCCGGCCCTGCGGAGTGCGCCGCTCACCCCCGCCGGGCGCGTTCCGGTGCGCCCCTCTCGAACCACGCACGTCCGGAGACCGCCATGTTCCGCTTCAGCCGACAGATCTACATCGAGGTCAAGGACGCGGTCGACCCCGCGCCCGACACGATCTCGGTCGCGGAGGCCCGCCGCCGCATCCTCACCGCCTGCGAGAGCACGATCGAGCGCCTCGCCCGCGACGCCCGCTACTTCCCGAAGCCGGCCCGCAGCCTGTTCCAGGAGATCCGGTACTACTTCCCGATCACCGAGCAGGCGCGCGTGTACTACACGTGCGAGCGCTACATCGGCCTCGCCCAGGAGTTCATCCGCGAGGAGCTCGAGCGCCAGGGCGAGGGCGTCGTCGCCCCCTGCCGCGCCACCACCCGCAAGGGCAAGCCCTGCCAGCGCACGCCGCTGCCGGGCCGCGAGTACTGCCCGTCGCACTCGCACCTCGAGGAGCGCGCACTCAGCAGGTAGCGCGCCCCGCACGTCCAGACGCAGGCCGAGGGGCCCGGGCACTCGCCCGGGCCCCTCGTCGTTTCCCGGACGGGCTCAGCCGTCCGCGTCGAGCCCGAGCCGCAGCTGCTCGCCCTCGACGAGCCGCGACACCGCGACGCCGAGGAGCCGCACGGGCGGCGGGCGGTCGCGCAGGGCGCGGGCGAGCGCGACCTCGGCGAGCCGCGCGATCTCCGCGGGATCGGCCGTGGGCTGCGCGGCGGAGCGGGCCCGTGACTGGATCCGGAAGTCCGGGTAGCGCAGCTTGATCGTGACGGTGCGGGCCACCCGCCCCTCGGCACGCAGCCGCTCCGCCACCTCGGCGGCGAAGCGGGCGGCGTGCGCGGAGAGGATCGCCGGGTCGGCGATGTCGTGATCGAAGGTCTCCTCCGAGCCGATCGACACGGACGGGCCCGCCTCGGCCAGGACCGGGCGGGGGTCGACGCCGCGGGCGCGCTCGCGCAGCTCGCGCCCAACCTGGCCCGGCAGGACCAGGCGCAGGGCGTCGTCGTCGAGGTCGGCGAGCTGGCCGACCCGCTCGAGGCCGGCGAGCGCGAGCCGCTGCTCCGCCTTCGGGCCGATGCCGGGCAGCGCCCGCAGGGGCTGGGGCGCGAGGAACTCCTCCTCCCGCCCGGCCGGCACGACCACGAGCCCCCGCGGCTTGTCGCGGTCGGAGGCGACCTTGGCCACCGTCTTACCGGTCGCGCAGCCGAACGAGGCGCCGAGGCCGGTTTCGGCGAGGATCCTGCCCTGCAGCGCGCCGAGCACGGCGCGCGCCTCCCCGGCCGTCGCCGCCACTCCCGTCAGGTCGAGGTAGCCCTCGTCGATGCCGACCTGCTCGACCACGTCCACGGCGGCGCGCACGAGCGCCCAGAGCCCGTCCGAGTGGCGCCGGTAGCGGGCGTGGTCGGGACGCACGAAGACCGCGCCGGGGCAGCGGCGCAGCGCCTCCGCGGCGCTCATCGCCGAGCGCACGCCGAACGCGCGCGCCTCGTAGGAGGCCGTCGCGACGACGCCGCGGCCGAGCGGATCGCCGCCGACGACGACCGGCCGGCCGGCCAGCTCGGGCCGCTCGAGGACCTCCACGGCGGCGAAGAACGCGTCGAGGTCGAGGTGCGCGACGACGCGGGCCACGGGGCGAGGCTACCACCCGATTCCCCCTCCTAGTCGGGGCATCGGACGGACCCGTGGCGGAGTCCGGAAAACCCCCTGAACGCTTGCGCGAAGCCCGTCGGATGTGCGTATGCTGGACGGCATGCGATGGCGGGGAGCAGCGGGCGCGGCATGAGCCATGACGCCGACAAGCTGATCCGGCAGCTCTCGCTTGTCGCCTACATCATGGCGGAGAAGCGGCCGATCACCGCGCGCGACGCCAAGAACGCCGTCGAGGGCTACTACGACATGTCCGACGAGGCCTTCGCGCGGCGCTTCTACGCCGACCGCGCGGAGCTGCTCGCGCTCGGCGTGCCCATCACCTCGAACCGCGACGAGTTCACCGGCGAGGAGCTCTACACCCTCACCCGCGAGAACTACTTCCTGCCGCCCCTGCACCTGACGGACAGGGAGCTGGCCGCCCTCAACACGAGCCTGTTTTTGCTCGAGGGCCAGTTCGCGTACGCGGCGCCCCTGCGCCTCGCGCTCCAGAACCTCGCCCTCGGCCGCCCCGGCGTCCTCGAGGGCTCGCCCGCGATCGGCGTCTCGCTCGACCTCTCCGGCGGTGGGCACAGCCCGGAGATCGCCGCGCGCCTCGCCAAGCTCGAGGGCGCGATCTCGAAGCAGAAGACGATCGTCTTCCCCTACTTCGCGGTCAGCACGGGCAAGGAGAAGACGCGCACCGTCGACCCGTACGGGCTCTACTTCTCCGACTCGCACTGGTACCTCGTCGGCCACGACCACGACCGCAACGCGATCCGCAACTTCCGCGTCTCGCGCATCCGGGGCGACATGCGCTTCCACACCCGCAAGGAGCGCGACTTCCGGCGCCCGGCGGAGTTCGACCCGGCCGACTACCGCGACCGCGCCCCGTGGGCCCTCGACGACCCCGTCGGCGAGGCCGTCCTCCACGTCGCCCCGTCGGCGGCCTGGCTCGTCGACCGCCTCTACAACAAGCACGGCGAGGTCACGACGCACGAGGACCGCTCCGCCACCTTCGAGACCGCCTACTACGACATCGACCGCCTCGTCGAGTGGATCCTCGGCCTCGGCGGCCAGGTGCTGCCGCTCGAGCCCGCCGAGGTCGTCGACGCCGTCACCGCGGCGCTCGAGGAGGTCAGGGCGGCGCACACGGGCGACATGCCCGCGATGAGCCCGCCGAAGCGGATCGTCGGCGACGCCGCGGCGCCCGCCGCGCGCCCCGCCAACCCGGTCGCGCCCGAGCGCTTCGCCGTCCTGCAGGCCCTGCTCGCCGACCTGCTCGAGACGTGCGGCACGGACCAGGCGGGCAGCATCCCGGCCAGCGTCCTGCAGGAGCGCTACCTGATCGACGACGAGGAGATGGTCGAGCAGATCAACCTCCTCAACCTCGTCAACTTCGGTGGCGGCTGCTACGCCGTGTACGCCGAGCTCGACGAGGAGGGCGTCGTCCACGTCCAGAAGGAGCTCTACGGCGAGGACTTCCGCCGCCCCGCGCGGCTCTCACCGCTCGAGGCCAAGGCGATCCTGATGGCGCTCGACCTCGTCGGGCCGCAGATCGCCGGCCAGACGAACTCGACCCTCGCCAGCGTGCGCGAGAAGATCGAGATCGCCTGCGGCGGCGGCGTCCCCGGCGGCCAGCCCTCCACCACCGTCGGCGTCGGCGCCCCCGAGGACGTGATCGGCGAGATCTCGAGGGCGATCGAGCGCCACCACCTCGTCCGCATCCGCTACCTGTCGCGCACCTCGAACGAGATCACCGAGCGCGTGATCGAGCCGTACCGGCTGCGCGGCGTCAACTCGGACTGGTACCTCGAGGCCTACGACACGGGCGCCGAGGGCGAGCGCACCTTCCGCATCGACCGGATCGAGTCGGCCGAGCGCCTCAAGGACGGCTTCGCGCCGCGCGACGGCCTCACCAATATCGCCGAGCAGCGCGACGTCACCGGCAAGAAGGGCTCCGTCAGCATCTGGTTCTCGCCCGCGGTCGCCCTGCGCGAGGTCGAGGAGCGCAAGGACACCTCGCTCCTGCGCGACGGCGCGATCCTCGCCACCGTCACGTACGACTCGGAGCGCTGGCTCCAGGACGAGGTCATCAAGTACCGCGGCCACGCGGTCCTCGTCGAGCCGGCCGCCCTGCGCGCCCGCGTCGTGCGGCGCGCGACCGAGATGCTCAAGGAGGTCCGGGCGGCGAAGCGCCCGGGCTCCGCGCGCCGCCGCTAGGCAGGCGGCGGTGGCACGTCCCCCGTTTCGCGGGTAGGCTTCCGCCATGCCGAAGCGAGCGTTCTCCATGGTCCGGCGGCGTCTGACCTACGCCAACGTGATGGCGACCATCGCCGTCTTCCTCGCGCTCGGCGGCACCTCGTACGCCGTCACGGCCCTCCCGAAGAACAGCGTCGGCACCCCGCAGCTGAAGAAGAGCGCCGTCACCGGCGTCAAGGTCAAGGACGGGTCCCTGAAGGCGGCCGACTTCGCCGCGGGAACGCTGTTGAAGGGCGACACCGGTGCGACCGGAGCCACCGGCGCGACCGGCGCGACGGGAGCCACAGGCCCACAGGGCGAGACAGGGGCCGCCGGTCCTGCCGGAGCGCAGTACTCGTCGGTCGACGGCGATTCGCAGACCAACCCGATCCTCACCAACGCGGTATCGGTCGACACGGGGACCATTTACCTAGATCAGGCCGGCAAGTACGCGCTGTTCGTACGACTCGACACGACTCTCTCGGCGAACATGTGCGCCGGGGCCACGAGCCCGGTCCTGTTCCTGTCCGTCGACGGCACGGTGGTCGCCAAGAGCGGTCGCACGTTCGCCGATGCCGGCTCCACGTGGGACGCCCTGGTGCTGTTCGGCAAGATGAACGTCTCGCAAGCCGCCGGCAGCCACACGGCACGCGTGATGGCCGGCTGTTCCGACGGCAGCGCTCCCGCGTCGACGCCGACGCACTACAACGCCGCCTACCTCACGATCACTGCGGCGTAGACGCCCGCCGCCCCGCCGGCCCGAGCACCGGGTCCTCCCCCTCCGCGAATGGCCGCGCCAGCTGGCGGTGCTCGACGGGGCCGTTGCCGAGCGCGATCAGGGCGTTGCGCTTGAGGTAGCGCCCGTCGAGGTCGGGCACGTAGAGCCGCGCGTAGCGGCCGACGAGGTCCTCCTCGGAGGCCTCGAGCCAGGCGTCGAGGCGCACCCAGCCGGCGTCCGTGGGCTCGCGTTCGGTGCGGCGCGCGATCGGCCCGTGGTTGTACGGGCAGACGTCCTGGCAGACGTCGCAGCCGTAGACCATGTCGCCGAAGCCCTCCGCCACCGCGTCGGGCACCTCGCGCCGGCTCTGCGTCCAGTAGGAGACGCAGGCCTCGGCGTCGAGGACGTACGCCTCGTCGAGCGCGCCCGTGGGGCAGGCGTCGATGCAGAGCGTGCAGTCGCCGCAGCCCTGGCGCACCGGCTCGGGCGGGTCGTGCGCGATCGCGGCGTCGGTGATCAGCGTGCCGATCGCGATGAAGGTGCCGAGGCCGGGCGCGATCGCCATCGTGCTCTTGCCCGTGAACGTGAGGCCCGCGCGGCGCGCGCCCTCGCGGTCGACGTGGTGGTTGGCGTCGACGTGGACGACGCTGCGGAACCCGTCCGCCGCGAGCCGCTCGCGGACGCGGCCGAGCGCCGCGCGCAGCACCCCGTACGGGTCGCCCCAGGCGTAGCGCGGCAGCCGCCCGACAGGGCCAGCGGGCCGTTCCGTGGCGGGCTCCCAGACGGGCAGGATCGCGCTGACCACGGTCTGCGCACCGCGCACGGCGCGCTCGGGGTGGCAGGAGACCTCGGGCCGGGCCGCCGTGAAGCGCATGTCGGCCCAGAGGCCGCGCTCGACCCGGTCGGCGAGGGCCGCCTCGGCCTCGTCGTAGGGCGCCGCGGGCGCGGCGCCGAGCACGATCCCCTCGTCGTCGACGAGCGCCTGCAGCTCGGCCAGGGTCGGAGCGCTCACGCCGGAGAGCCTACCCCCTACCCTTGGGCGCATGCCGGCGGGAGCGGACGAGGTCGAGATCTGGACGGACGGCGCCTGCTCGGGCAATCCGGGCCCGGGCGGCTGGGGCGCGATCCTGCGCTGGCGCGGCCACGAGAGCGAGGTCTCGGGCGGCGACCCCCAGACGACCAACAACCGCATGGAGCTGAGCGCGGTGATCGGCGGCCTCGGGGCCCTGACACGGCCCTCGCGGGTCGTGATCGTCACGGACGCCTCCTACGTGGAGAAGGCCTTCACGGCCGGCTGGCTCGACAAGTGGCAGCGGAACGGCTGGAAGACGGCCGCCAAGAAGCCCGTCGAGAACCAGGACCTCTGGCAGGAGCTCCTACGGGCCGTCGCCGGACACGAGGTGCGCTTCGAGCGCGTCAAGGGCCACGCGGGCGTCGAGCTCAACGAGCGGGCCGATCAGCTGGCCGTGGCGGCGCGCGACGCCGCCCTCGGCACCTGAGCCCGCGCCACCCGAGGTCCTGTATGCTCCCGCGGTCCGATCCCCGACCGGGAGACCATCGCACGTGGCACAGCAGGCTCGACGCAAGCGGACCACCGCTCCCCCCAAGAAGCGCAAGCGCGTCCAGATCGCGGACGACCAGATCCGCTACACGAACGTCGAGGGCCTGAAGCGCTTCCTGTCGGACCGCGGCAAGATCCGCTCGCGCCGGATGACGGGCCTCTCGCGCCGCCAGCAGGCGCTGGCCGCCCGCGAGATCAAGCGCGCCCGCGAAATGGGCCTGCTCCCCTTCGTGATGCCGAAGCTCGAGCGCGCCCGCGGTGGTCGCCCGGACCGTCGCCGCGACGACGGGGACGAGCAGACGATGGCGTCGGCTGAGGCCACAATGGCCCGGGAGACCGTGGTCGAGGAGACCCCGGTCGTCGAGGCGACCGAGACCGCCGTCGTGGAGACCGTCGCCGTCGGCGGCGAGTCCTAGCCTCCCCCGCGCCGCCCCGCCGCGATCCGCTCCGCCCGCCCGGCTAGAAGCCGAGCGCGAACTTCGCGTCCTCGGACATCCGGTCCGGGGTCCACGGCGGCGACCACACGAGCTCGGCCTCGACCTCGCCGACGCCCGGGATCTCGCGCATGGCGCGCTCGATCTCGGCGGCGATGTGCGGGCCGGCCGGGCAGCCCATCGACGTCAGGGAGTACGTGGCCTTGACGTTGCTCTCCCCGTCGACCTCGACCTCGTAGACGAGGCCGATGTCGACGATGCCCATCATCAGCTCGGGGTCCTCGACCTGGTTGAGGGCGTCGAAGACCTGCTCCTTGGTGACTGCGCTCATGCGCTCCCTTTCGCGGTTCCCACGCAGGGTAGCCGACGGGCGCCCTAGGAGCCGAGCCGGTCGGGCAGGCTGCGCTCCGGCCAGACGTGCAGGAAGGCGGAGCGCTCGTCGCCCGTCCAGAGCGCGTGCTTGAGGGCGGCCACGGCGCCGCGGTCGGCGCCCGCCATCGCCTCGGCCCGCGCCCGGCACCAGTCGAGCTGGGCCGATCCCGCGACGATCTCGTCGGCGAGCCCGATCCGCACGGCCTCCTCGGCGCCCACCGCGGCGCGCGTGGCGAGGAGCCGCAGGGCGGCGCCGCACCCGGCGAGCAGCTCGAGCCGGGCGAGGCCCCCGAAGCCCGGGATCAGCCCGAAGCCCGTGTGCACGAAGCGCAGCTCGGCCGCGGGGTCCGCGATCCGCCAGTCGCAGGCGAGCGCGAGCTCGGCGCCGCCGCCGACGGCGTGGCCCGGCAGGCAGCCGACGACCGGCACCGGCAGCCGCTCGATCAGGTCGCAGAGCTGCGTGCCCACGTCGGTCAGGGTCTCCCCCGTCCCGTCGGCCGCCTCCCAGGCCCGGATCGCCGCGCCGGAGCAGAAGATCCCGCCGTCGCCGGTCAGGGCCACGAGCCGCACCGCGGGGTCGGCGGCCGCGACCGCGAGGGCCTCCATTAGCCGCTCGACGGCGAGCGGGCCGAGCGCGTTCCGGGTCGGCGGGTCGTTGAGGGCGACGACGCGCAGCGCGCCGTGCTCCTCCGTGCGGACGGGGACGCTCACGCGGCGGAGCCTACCGGGCGCCCTGCGGGCCCGTGCCGAGCTCCTCGTCGAGGGCGCGGATCGCCTCGGCGGCGCGGACGCGCTCACGCTGGACGAGGTCGGCGTAGTCCACGTCGGAGATGTGGTGCGTGGCGTGGTCGAGTTCGAGCTCCTTGAGGGCCTCGAGCGCGAGGTCGCGCTCCTCGCGCAGCGCGAGGCGCCGGCGCTGGCCCTCGGTGGTGGCGTCGAGGTGGTCGCGCTCGGCGGCCGGCCGGGCCAGGGGCCAGGCGACGAGGACGACCACGGCCACGGCGAGCGCGGCGAGGACGAGGTAGGCGATCACGGGCCCGCCTCCCCGGACAACGGCTCCTCCGCGTAGCGGCGCAGGATCCGGCGCCGCTCGCGCGCGTCGGGCCAGACGCACAGCACGACCCCGAGCACGAAGATGAGGCCCGACAGCCAGATCAGGGTCACCAGCGGCTTGTAGAAGGCCTTGATCTGGACGGCGCCGTCGCCGCGGATGCCGTCGAGGATCACGAACAGGTCGCCGCCGCTGAGCGTAGTGTGGATCGCCACCTCGTTCGAGGTGGTCTGCTCGCGGGTGTACGCCCGCCGGGCCGGCGCGAGCGTCCCGATCGGCTCGCCGCCGAGGGTGGCGTCGAGGACGGCGGCGCGCTGCGTGTAGTTCGGGCCCTCCGCCTCCTCCACGCCCCGGAACGTGAGCGTCGCGTCACCGATGGCAAGGGTCTGGCCGCGCTCGAGGAGGCCCTGGGCGCGCGACTCGTACGCGCTCGAGCCGATCGCGCCGATCACGAACACGATGATGCCGAGGTGGACGACGTAGCCGCCGTAGCGACGGCGGTTCTTGCCGATCATCCGCGCGAAGGCGGTCGGCCAGCGCTCGTCGCCGAGGGAGTGGCGCGCGCGCGTGCCGCGCACGAACTCGGAGATGATCGTGACGGCGGTGAAGGCGCAGACCGAGCCCGTGGCCGCGCCGGCCCACGAGGAGCCGAGGCCGAGAGCGAGCATCGCGGCGCCCGCCACCAGGCCCGCGACGAGCGGCCAGAGGAACGAGCGGCGCAGCTGCGCGAGCGACGCGCGCCGCCACGCGATCAAGGGGCCGATGCCCATCAGGAGCAGGAGCGGGATCCCGAAGGCGATCGCGAAGAACTCGTAGAAGGGCGACGAGACGGTCTCGCGGACGCGGCCGACGGCCTCGGTCAGGAGCGGGAAGACGACGCCCCAGAGGACGGCGAAGGCCATCCCGACGAGCAGCAGGTTGTTGAACAGGAAGGTGGCCTCGCGGCTGGCGACGCTCTCGATCCGCTGGTCGGCGCGCAGGAGCGGCAGCCGCCACACGATCAGGAGGGTCGAGCCGCCGCAGACCAGGATCAGGGCGACGATGAAGTACCAGCCGATGTCGCTCTCGACGAAGGCGTGGACGGACGAGAGGATGCCCGAGCGGGTCAGGAACGTCCCGAAGATCGAGAGCGCGAAGGCGCCGGCGATCAGCGCGATGTTCCAGACCTTCAGCATGCCCTTCTTCTCCTGCACGATCACGCTGTGCAGGAACGCGGTGGCCACGAGCCACGGCATCAGGGCGGCGTTCTCGACGGGGTCCCAGGCCCAGAAGCCGCCCCAGCCGATCTCCTGGTAGGCCCAGTGCGACCCGAGCAGCATGCCGACGCCGAGGAAGCCCCACGCCACGAGCGTCCAGCGTCGCGAGGCGACGACCCAGCGCGCGTCGACACGGCCCGCCAGCATCGACGCCATCGCGAGCGCGAACGGGATCGCGAGGCCGACGTAGCCGAGGTAGAGGGCCGGCGGGTGCGTCGCCATATACGGGTTCTGGAGCGCCGGGTTGAGTCCGTTGCCGTCGGGCGGCGCCACCTGCGTCGCGAACGGGCTCGCCGGCACGACGAGGAGCAGGAGGAAGAAGGCGAGGATGGCGCCGAGGATCGCGATCAGCCACGGCCGAATCTCGGCGAGGCCCTGGCGGGTGGCGCGCAGGGCCAGCAGCGAGAAGACGATCAGGATCGACACCCACAGAAGCAGCGACCCGGCCTGCGAGGCCCAGGCCGACGTGATCAGGTAGCCCCAGGGCAGGGAGCGCGACGTGCTGGACGCGACGACCTGGAACGAGAAGTCGTGCGTGACGATCGCGTGGACGAAGATCGCCACGGCCACGGCGACGAGCCCGAGGATGCCCCACAGGGCGAGCGCGGCGGAGCGCATCAGGCGCGCGTCGCGCCCGGTCGCCGCGGCGAGGCCCGCGGCGATAGCCCACAGCGCGAGCAGGAGCGCCAGGATCAGCGCACCCTGGCCGACGAGCGCCATCCCCTACCCGCCGTACCGGCTCAGGCCGGGTCCGTCGAGGTGCCCTGCTCCTCGTACTTCGAGGGGCACTTCGTGACGAGGGTGTCGGGCGTGCCGGCGAGCACCCCGTTCTCGAGGCGGCCGTCGATCACGACCTCGCGTCCAACGCGGAACGCGTCCGGCACGGAGCCCGTGTAGACGACGCGGATGGTCTCCTGCGTCTCGAAGTCGCGGACCGTGAAGCGCAGGCCCTGCGGATCGGCGGCGTCGCCCGCGGCCTCGGTCACGCGGCCCTCGAGGCGGATGTCCTCCCCGTCGTAGCCGGTCGCGGCCTGCGCCACGCCGAGGACGGGGATCGAGGTGTCGGCGAAGGCCGTGTAGACCGCGAACGTGCCGAGGATCGACGCCACGGCCAGCGCTACGACGAGGCGGATGTGTCGGAGCCCCCGCTTGGGCTCTTCCGGGGTGGCGGCGGGCGACTCGCTCACGGCACCTAGTCTATCGAAGGGCGCCCGAATTCGGCTTGCGGTTGACGGGTTCTCAGGCCGCCTCGGGCCGCTGGCCGTCGATCCGCTGCAGCTCGTCGCGCATCTCGGCGCGGTCGATGTAGCTCATCGCGTCGGCGTAGCCCTGGCTGTAGGCGGTGCGCAGGTACCAGCCGATCAGCTCGGGGTCCCACTGCTCGCGCGGCACCTCGAAGAGCTCCGTCCACAGCCCGGCCAGCCGGAGGTCCAGAAGCCGTGCGAGATCCTCGTGCCGTTCCACCTGTGCCGCACGTTACGGTGGCGGCCGGACAGCGGACGGGGACCCGTACCATGCGCCCGTGGCCGCCGCCCTCGCCGTCGACGTCCCCCGCGCCTACGAGGCCAACCCGGGGCTCGTGCAGTTCCGCGCCGCGCAGGGCGTCGACGCACTCGAGATCAAGGTCGACGGGCGCCGCTACCGCATCGTCGACTTCACGCGGCCCGTCCGGCGCGGCACGCTCGGGCCGTTCGGCCTGCCGAGCCGCGACCTGCGGCTGACGGTGGTCGGCTGGCGGGATGGCCGGCGGATCGGCCAGGTCGCGGTCGGCAACGTAACGGGCCTGCCGAAGGCCGCCATGGACGTCGTGCCGGTGCGCACGACGCCGCCGAAGGCGCAGGCCCGGATGCGGGTGATGGCGAAGCCGTCGTACCCCTCGGCCGGTTGGATCGCGAACCTCGCGACCGGCCGCGGCGCCTCCTACAACGCGGGCGCCCGGTTCACGGCGGCGAGCACCGTCAAGCTGCCGATCCTGATCACGGCGCTGATGCGCACGCGGGCCGACCTGCCCGACACCGCCCTGTGGGGGCCCGTCCAGCAGATGATCCGGTCGTCGTCGAACGACGCGGCCAACCAGGTCCTGACGATGATCGGCGGCTCCACCGCCGGCGGCGGCGCGATGGTGACCCGCGTCGCGCGCTCGCTCGGGGCGACACGCACCGACGTCGCGGCGGGCTACCTGCCGGGGCAGGACCGCCGCGCGCCCCCGAACGCCGTCGCCGACCAGCCCGACGTGCCGTGCTGCAAGCACACCACCGCGCACGACATGGGCGTCCTCATGCAGGCCGTCGTCGAGGCCGCCGCGGGCCGCGGCAAGGCGCGCCGCATGGGCCTCACGGGCCGCGACGCGCGCGTCGCCCTGTGGCTCCTCTCCCACACCGCAGACCGCGGCCTGATCGATCCGTGGACGCCGTGGGTGACGGCCCACAAGATCGGGTTCGTCGACCGCGCCTGGCACGACGTGGGTGCCGTCTTCACGCCGAAGGGCACCCTGATCGTGTCGGTGATGACCGACAACCCGGGCGGCGCCTCGGAGTCCGCGGGCGCCGCCTACGGCCAGCGCCTCCTGGCCCTCGCGCGGGCGGGGCTCAACGCCCCGCAGGCCGCGCCCGAGCCGGATCCGCAGCCGGAGGCCGTGCCGGACCCGCTCGAACCCTTCCGGCCCTAGATACCCTTCGGCGGTGAGCGCGACCGCCCACCCGGGCCTGACCACGGCCGAGGTCGAGGCGCGCCGCCGCGCCCTCGGCGACCCCGCCGCGGCTCCGACGAGCCTGCCCGTGCGCGCGATCCTGCGCCGCAACGTCCTCACGCTGATCAACGCGATCACGCTCGGCTTCCTCGTCCTGATCGTCGTCGCGGGCGCCTGGGAGGACGCGCTGTTCGCCCTGATCATCGTGATCAACTCGCTGATCGGGATCGTGCAGGAGCTGCGCGCGAAGCGCACCCTCGACCGCCTCGCCCTGCTCGTCGCGCCGCACGCCACCGTCCGCCGCGACGGCGGCACGCAGTCGGTGCTGGCGGACGCGGTCGTCCCCGACGACGTCGTCGAGCTGCAGCCGGGTGATCAGGTGGTCGCCGACGGCGAGGTCGTGGAGGCGCGCGGTCTGGCCCTCGACGAGTCGATCCTGACCGGCGAGTCCGACCACGTGGCCCGCGGCGTCGGCGACCGCATCCTGTCCGGCGCCTACTGCGCGTCGGGCGCGGGCGCCTACCGGGTCACCGCGGTCGGCGCCGAGGCGTACGCGAGCCGCCTGACGGCGCAGGCGCGACGCACCACCGATGAGCGCTCGCCGCTCCAGCTCGACATCGACCGCCTCCTGCGCGTCCTGCTGCTCCTGATGGTGCCGCTCGCCGCCGCCCTGATCGCGGCGTTCCGCGTCCACGAGACGCCCTTCCGGCAGGCCGCCGAGACCGCCACGGCCGGGCTGATCAGCGTGGTCCCCGAGGGCCTGATCCTCCTGACCAGCCTCACCTTCGCCCTCGGCGCGGTCAAGATCAGCCGCGCGGGGGCGCTCGTGCAGCGCCTCAACGCCGTCGAGTCGCTCGCCGGCGTCGACACGATCTGCGTCGACAAGACGGGCACCCTGACCGACGGCACGCTCGCCCTGCAGGCCGTCGTGCCCGTCCCCGGCGCGAGCGCGGCCGAGGTGCGGGACCTGCTCGGCCGGCTGGCGGCCAGCGCCGCGGTGCGCTCGGGGTCGACCGACGCGATCGCCCGCGAGCTCCCCGCCGAGCCCGAGCCCGTGCTCGGCGAGCTGCCCTTCTCGTCGGTCTGGAAGTGGTCGGGCGTCGTGCTCACCGACGGCGCGATCGTCCTCGGCGCGCCCGAGGCGCTCGGCGCGGGCCCCCTCGCGGCCGCGGTCGAGCACCACCAGGCCCGACGCGGCCGCGTCCTCGTCGTCGGGCGGGCGTCCGCCCTGCCCCCGCTCCCCGACGAGGGCGACGCGGACGCCCAGCCGCGCCCGGTCGGGTTCGAGCCGCGCGGGATCGTCGTGCTTGAGGAGCGCATGCGCCCCGACGCCGCCGACGTCGTGGCCTTCTTCCGCCGCGAGGGCGTCGACCTCAAGGTGATCTCCGGCGATGCGCCCCTGACCGTCGAGGCCGTCGCGCGGGCGGCCGGGTTCGCCGACACGCGCGCCGTGTCGGGGCCGGACCTGCCGACGCACGACCTCGAGGCGCTCGCCGACGTCGCCGAATCGGCCAGCGTGTTCGGGCGCATCACGCCCGAGCAGAAGCGCGAGCTCGTCGACGCCCTGCGCCGGCGCGGCCGCTACGTGGCGATGATCGGCGACGGCGTCAACGACGTGCCCGCGATGAAGCTCGCGCGCATCTCCGTGGCGCTGGGCTCGGGCTCGCAGATCGCCAAGGGCGTGTCCGACATCGTCCTCATCGACGGCGCCTTCACCGCCCTGCCGGCGGGCGTCGCCGAGGGCCGCCGGATCCTCGCCAACATCCGCCGCGTGGCCAAGCTGTTCGTGGTCAAGAGCGCCTTCGCCTCCACCCTGATCCTCACGATCGGCCTCTCCGGCGCCGCCTACCCGCTCCTGCCCCGCCACCTCTCGCTCGCCGGCGCCTTCACGGTCGGCATCCCCGCCTTCGTGCTCGCGCTCGCGCCCTCGGTCGGACGGCCCACGCAGGTGCCCTTCCTGCGCGACCTGCTGCGCTTCAGCGTGCCCGGCGGCATCGTCTCCGCCCTGGGGGTCCTGGCCGCCTACGGCATCACGCGCGCGCTGCCCGGGCGCACGCTCGAGGACGCGCGCTCCGCGGCCCTCCTGGTCCTGATCCTGGTCGGGATCTACCTGATCCTGCTGCTCGAGGACGAGGCCGTCGAGCAGTCGCAGGTGCGCGCCTGGGGCGTCGGCGTCCTGATGGCCGTTCTGATCGGCGGGCTGATCCTCGCCTACGCGCTGCCCGTCGTGCGCGGCTTCTTCCTGATCACGCCGCCCGACCCGGCCGAGTGGATCGTCGTCCTCGGCAGCGTCGGCATCTCGGTCGGGATCCTCGGCGCGCTCGGCTTCCGGGCGCCCCTGTTCGTGCGCGTGCTCGCGCGCATGGTGTTCCAGAAGCGCCCGCCGGTCGGCTAGGGGCTACTCGGCCGCGACGGACGCGGACGGCTGCCCGCCCTCACCGCCCGTGCCGCGACCGCGGCCGCCGCGCCGGCGCCGCCGGCGCTTGGGGCCGTCGCCCGCGCCCGTGGCGGCATCGCCCGCGGGCGCGCTGCCACCAGTAGGGGCAGCGGCGACCATCGCCGTGGCCTCGTCCTCGCCGACGGGGGCGGCGGGCGTCGCGGCGATCGTCGGGTCGGGCGCCGGGGCGTCCTCGCCCCAGACCTGGATCTTGCGCTTGAGCAGCGCCTCGATCTGGGCGAGCTTCGGCTGCTCCTTCTTGGCGACGAAGCTGATCGCGAAGCCCTCGCGGCCGACGCGGCCTGTGCGGCCGACCCGGTGCACGTAGACCTCGGCCTCGTCGGGCAGCTCGTAGTTGACGACGTGCGTGACGTGGCTGACGTCGAGGCCGCGCGCGGCGACGTCGGTCGCCACGAGCAGCGGCACGCGCTGGCTGCGGAAGGCGATCATCACGGAGTCGCGCGAGCCCTGGCTCATGTCGCCGTGCAGGGCGCGCACCTTGTGGCCGCGCCGCTTGAGGTCGTCGGCGAGGCGCTGCGTGCCAATCTTCGTGCGGGCGAAGACGATCGCGCAGCGCGGATCGGCCTCCTTCAGGAACCGCTCGAGCAGGTCGATCTTGTCCTTCGGCTCGCAGAAGGCGACGCGCTGCTCGATCGTGTCCACGGTGATCTCCTTGGAGGCGATCTTGACGTGGACCGGGGCGTGCAGCTCCTCCTCGGCGAGGCGCTTGATGGGGTCGGGCATCGTGGCCGAGAAGAGCGCCGTCTGCTTGCCCCACGGGGTGCGCTTGAAGATGTCACGGACGTCGTCGATGAAGCCCATCGAGAGCATCTCGTCGGCCTCGTCGAGGACGACCATGCGGCAGTCCGAGAGGATCATCTTGCCGCGGCGCAGGAGGTCGAGAACGCGGCCGGGGGTGCCGACCACGATCTGGCCGCCGCGGCCGAGGGCCGCGATCTGGTCGACGATCGGCGCGCCGCCGTAGACGGGCACCACCTCGACGCCGTCGAGGTACTTCGCGAACGAGCGCGTGGCGTCGGCCACCTGCAGCGCCAGCTCGCGCGTCGGGCACAGGACGAGCGCCTGCAGGTCGGTCGAGTCCTCCTCGATCCGGTCGAGGATCGGCAGCATGAACGCGGCCGTCTTGCCGGACCCGGTCTGGGCCTGGCCGATCATGTCCTTGTCCCGGAGGAGGGCATCGATCGTGCCCTCCTGGATCGGGGTGGGCTCCTCGTAGCCGAGGTCGTCGAGGGCCCTGAGGATCTCCGGGCGGAGATCGAAGTCTTCGAAGCGCATGTCGTCCTTCCGAGTCATGACGCGCGACCGGACTCGGCAGCACGCCCCGCGATGGGCCGCGATCGGCGCGGCTCCGTGGTCACACCATACGCCACCGGGCGCGGGAGCCCTCCCGGTGGGGTTCCCGCACCCGCTCGGCGGGGGATCCCGGTGGCGGGCCGGGCGGGCGGGCCCGGCGTGGCGGGCACCGACCGAGGAGGCCGCCATGCGGGATCCCGAGCACACGGACACGCAGCACCCGCCGATCGACTTCGCGCACCAGCAGCGCCGTCCGCCCCAGACGCAGGAGGACCTGCACGCGCACCCGCGCGGGCGGCTCTGGCGGACCCTGCCGCCGGTCCTGCGGCGCGGTCCGTGGCGGCGCCACCCGGGGACGTCGGAGCGCTCGGGCGCCGGGGTCAGGCGACGAGGGCCGACAGGTGGTCGAAGACCCCGGGGCACGCGGCGACGGCCTGGTCGGCGTCGAGGGGCCCCGGCGTGCACGCCCACCGCCCACCCGCCTCGACCACGAGCAGGGAGCCCGCCGCCCAGTCCCAGGCGTTGAGGCCGCTCTCCCAGTAGCCGTCGAGGCGTCCGCAGGCGACCCACGCGAGGTCGATCGCGGCGGCGCCGCCGCGGCGGATGTCGCGGATCTCGGTGATCACGGATGCGACCTGGGCGGCCTGGGCGGCGCGCCGCTTGGACGAGTAGCCGAACCCCGTCGCCACCAGGGCCTGCCCGATCTCGGTCGTGGCGCGCACGTGGATGCGCTGGCCGTTGAGGGTCGCGCCGCCCGTGCGGTGCGCCGAGAAAAGCTCGTCTCGGCTCGGGTCGTAGATCGCCCCGGCGAGCGCACCCTGGTCGTCCTCGACGGCCACGGACACGGCCCACTGCGGGTAGCCAAAGACGAAGTTGGTCGTGCCGTCGAGCGGGTCGACGACCCAGCGCAGGCCGGTCTCCCCCGCCACCCCGGCGCCCTCCTCGCCGAGGATCCCGTCGAGGGGGCGCGCGCCGAGCAGGATCGCCTGCAGGAGCTCCTCCGCCTCGCGGTCGGCGTCGGAGACCATGTCCGTCGCCGTCGACTTCGTGTCGAGGCCGCGCAGGCCGCGGTCGGCGTGGGTGCGCAAGAGGTGCCCGGTCTCCGTCGCGGCGTGCTCGGCGAGCAGGCGCAGCGCGGACAGGTCGGGGGCCTCGTGCACGGACCCCACGCTACCGGAGTCGTCAGTCGCGGACGCGCGCGATCGCGTACTCGCGCTGCACGAGCTTCGTTCCGTCGCGCAACTCGACCGCGTGGCCCGGCACGAGCAGCACGAGGTCGCCCGCGTTGAGGTCCGAGACGTCGGAACCCGTGGCGAGCACGATCACCCGGTCGAGCCGGTTCATCTGCACCGTGGCCGGCAGCACCAGCTTGCCGTGGCCCTCGTCCTCGACGGAGGGTCGCACGTGCAGCCAGTCGTCGAGGGGCTCGACGTTGATCGGCGGCAACGACAGGGGCAGCGCGTCGCGGCCCGGCTTCTGCGTCTCGTCCATGCCCATAGGTTCGCAGGTTCCGCCCGCGCGGGCGAATCCCTGCCGCGACGGGCCCGGCACGATTCGAACGTGCGACCGCCAGGTTCGAAGCCTGGTGCTCTATCCACTGAGCTACGGACCCCTCGCCGCGCAGGGTACCGGCCCCGGGCGGGCGGCGTCACGCCGCCCGCCCGAACGCGGTCCCCACGAGTCGATGTTCTCGCAGCCGAGGCGAGCGCGGTGCAGGTGGTGGCGTCCGCCGACGAGCCCGTGATCAGCGGGTTCCAGCGGGTGCCCTTGCCCCACAGGAGCGCCGTGCCGTCGAACGCCGACGCGGCGCAGCCCGACGCCTTGTCGTTGAAGGCGAGGCCCGCCCAGACGGGGTTGTTCTTCGAGAGCTTGACCGTCGCGCACTTCGCGGGCGGCACCGTGCCGGTGCCCGCCCAGGCCTTGACGATCGTCGTCCTCTGCTTGGCGGTCGGGTTGACGGTCTGGCTGCCACCGGCCATCGCCGCCGTGGCGGTCACGGCGAGCGCGATGAGCGCGATCAGCAGGGACAGGGAGGCGCGGCGCATGCGCGGGGATCCTTTCGGACGGAGACGCCGCGAGGGCACTCCCGGCTCCCCCGCACGAGCCGGGCGGCGCGAGGGCCTAGGATGGCGGGGCACTCCGGAAAAGGCCCGCCATGACCGCGCACCTCAGCCACCACCACCGCGAGACCCTCACGCACCTGTTCGACCACCAGCAGGCATCGAACATCCACTGGCGGGAGGTCCGCCACCTGCTCGAGGCCGTCGGCACGGTCACCGGGGAGCACAACGGCAAGATCAAGATCACGGTCGGCGGGCGCACGAAGGTCATCACCGATCCGGGCCGCCACGAGGTCGACCGCCAGCTCGTCGTGGCCCTGCGGCACCTGCTGACGGACGCCGGGATCGCACCGGACGCCTAGCGCCGCCGCATCAGCTGATCGTGCCCGACAGCGCCAAGACGAGGATCAGCCCCCCGAAGGCGAAGCGGTAGAGCGCGAACACGAGCAGCGAGTGGTGCGCGAGGTAGCGCAGGAGGAACGCGATCGCCGCGTAGCCCGAGGCGAAGGCGAACAGCGCCGCGACGATCGTGACCGCGTAGGAGGCGTCGCCATCGCCGCCGATGTCCTGCAGCTGGTAGACGCCGGACAGCACCACGGCGGGCACGCTGAGGAGGAACGAGAAGCGCGCGGCCGCGGGCCGGTCGAGGCCCATGATCAGGCCGCCGACGATCGTGGAGCCCGAGCGCGAGACGCCCGGGATCAGGGCAAGGGCCTGGGCGAGGCCGACGACGAGGCCGTCCTTCCAGGTCACGGCCCCGATCGGGCGCAGCCGGGACGCGAGGCGCTCCACGACGATGAAGACGACGCCGCCCAGGATCAGGGCGCCCGCGACGATGTAGAGCGAGCGCAGGGTGGTCTCGATCTGGTCGGAGAAGAGCACCCCGATCACCACCACGGGCACAGTGCCGAGGGCGATGTACCAGCCCATCAGGCTGTCGGGCGTGCGCCGCAACTCGCGGCTGCCGAGGCCCCGCACCCAGGCCACGGTGATACGCAGGATGTCGCCGCGGAAGTAGATCAGGATCGCCGCCATCGTGCCCAGCTGGATCACGGCGCTGAAGGCGGCGCCGGGGTCCTCCCAGCCGAACAGCGCGGGGATCACGCGCACGTGGCCGGTGCTCGAGATCGGCAGGAACTCGGTCAGGCCCTGCGCGATCCCGAGGATGATCGCCTCGAGCCAGCCCACGGGCCCATGATGCCAAGGCCGGCGGACCCGTCAGGCGCTCAGGGCACGTGAATCGCGAGCGGCGCGACCGCGGCCACCTTGTCGAAATCGCGGTCGCGGTGCAGGACGGGCAGGCCGTGCGCGATCGCGACGGCGGCGATCAGGCAGTCGAGCGTGCGGCGGACCATCACGCCCTGCGCGCGGCACGCGCGGGCGTAGGCCGCGGCGGCCTCGTAGTCCCCGGGCGTGGTCGGCAGGGTCTGGGCGCCGGCGAGCAACTGGCGGAGCTGGCCGAGGTGCTGCTCGTCGCGGGCACCGGCGAGGACCTCCATCCGGACCGGATCGCAGGTGGCGATCGGGGCATCGGCGGCGAGGAGCTCGCGGACGCCGATCGCCTCCGGCGACCCCGTCTTCCGCAGGTACTCGACCCAGGCGGACGTATCGAGCAGGATCACAGCATCCGCATCTCGCGCATCGCGTCGAGGTCGCCCTCCCAGCCGGACCCCTCGAGCGCGAGGGCCTCGCTGGTGGTGAGGGGCTCGACGGCACACAGCCGCAGGGCCAGGTTGACCGCGTCGCGCTTGGTCCGCAGGCCGTACCGCCGCATCACCGCGGCGCAGGCCATCTCGTCGATGTCGATGTTCGTACGTGCCATACACCAACAATACACCTCCGTCCGAGGAGCCGCCACCGCCTGAGCACGACCATGCCCCGCGGATGCCCGGTCGGAGCAGCGGGTCTGCGCGTGGGGCTGCACCGGACGCGCGCGGCGCACTACGGGGATCGCACCCGGGCGCACAGGCCGGGGCCCGCCGTCGCCGATCAGCGCCCCGCCCAGCGCGCCTCCCGCTCGTACGGGTTGCGCGCGTACGGCTTGACGAGGTACGAGAGCGGCATCAGGGGCCCGCGCTGGCGCATCTGCCAGACGTGGCAGAGCTCGTGGCGCAGCAGGTAATCGGAGGTCTCGGCGAGGGGGCGGCGCAGGAGGATGGCGCCGGGCAGGGCGTACCCGTCGAAGCGCCGCAGGACCGGCCCCCGGAAGAACCACGGCGCGTAGATCACGCGCACCCCCGTGGGGTCGATCGGCTCGGGGTAGAGCCCGAGCGCGTTGAGGTGGTCGGCGGCGGCCCTCAGGCGCGTCGCCGCCGCGCCGGCCGGGCTCACGAGAACGAGGAGAGCACGATCACGGGCGAGCCGTCCTGCAGCTCCTGCATCTGGAAGGCGTAGCGGCGCGGCTCCGTCAGCCGGTCGACGACCTGCTGCTCCGCCGTGGGCATCGACTCGACGCCGGGCACCGACGGGGGCAGGGTGCGGTCGAGCGGTTTGTCGATCTCGCCCGCATACTGGCCCCGCTCGAAGAGCATCGCCACGTCCGGGGGCGAGCCCTTCTTGGGCGGCAGGAACGCCAGCACCTGCTCGACGCCCGGCACGTAGCGGAACGTGTAGAGCGCCAACTCGAGCGCCTCGCGGCGCAGCAGCCGGTCGCGCTCGACGCTGGGCTTGCCGGAGGCGATCGCGCACTGCTCGCCGAGCCCGCAGAGCACGTACGAGACGGCGCTGTCGGCCGCGATCACGCGGATCGTCTGGTCGACGGCGCCCGAGGCGGGCTGGACGGCGATCGCGGCGAGCGGCACCCCGCCCCACTCGGGCTTCGTGGCGGTCACGGCGACGAGCTGGGCGCCGTCGGGGAGCGCATAGCGGCCGCCGACGTGGTCGGCGATCGACTGGATCATCGTCTGGTCGGCCGTCTCGACGGGCACGAACCCCGACCACGGCGGGCCCGGCTCGGGGCGCGAGAACCCGAGCGAGGCGAGGAACACCACGAAGGCGACGCCCGCGACCACGCCGAGGATGCCGTAGGCGACGAGGAAGCGCCCGCGGTACGAGCGCTCGCGGACGGCCATGTGCTCGACGATCGGCTCCTCCCCGGTCCGGACCTGGTCGGGGTCGGTCTGGACGAGGGGCTCCGTGTCGACGGCGGGCAGGTCGGGGGCGCGCGGCGTCAGATCGTGGGCCACGACGACGCCTCCGTCAGGTCCACGGCCGGGATCTCGAGGTGCACCGAGTCGAGCAGCTCGATCACCTCGTCGCCGTGCATCTCGCGGCGCTCGACGAGCACGTCGGCGACCTTCTCGACGCCGTCCTTGTTGTGCAGGATCACGTGGTAGGCGGCGAGGTAGGCCTGGCCGATGATCTGGGCCGCATCCTGGCGCATCCCGGGGTCCGAGAGGACGGCCGAGATCGGGTCGCCCTGCTGGCGCGCTCCGTTCATGATCGTGGCGCCGATCCGCTGGAAGCGCTCCGCGACCTTCGCGCGCGCCTCGTCCTCGTCGGCCTGCGTCGCGAAGTCGCGGCCGAGGTCGATCGGGGCGGGCCCCATCGCGCACATCCCCACCATCCACGCCGAGCGCGCGGTCGCCGACATCACGTCGCCCGCGACGCCGCGCGAGTTTTCGCCGTAGAAGACGTGCTCGGCGGCCATCGCCCCGAGCGTCCAGACCAGGCGGGCCATCTCCTCGTGGCGCCACGAGGAGAAGCGCTCCTCCGTCTCGAGGGCCTGGTGGTGGCCGAGCGTGCCGGCGCGCATCTTGATCGAGAGGCGCGTCGACTCGGCGCCCTTCAGGTAGACGTGCGCGCAGACCGCGTGGCCCGCCTCGTGGATGGCGACGGCGCGCGTCTCCTCGGGCACGTACTCGATGCCGACGGCCGTGCCGGACTCGACGGTGGTGAGGGCGTCGACGATGTCGGTCCAGCCGAAGCGCTCGCGGCCCTCGTTGTGGGCCACGGTCAGGGCCATCGAGCAGACCTGCTCGATCATCGCGGGCGAGTAGCCGTTGGTGATGCGGGCGAGCTCGTCGCGGCGCTTGGGCGAGTCGAGGTCGGCCTCGTGCGCGACCTTCCCCAGGTAGAGGTCGAAGACGTCGATCCGGTCCTGCTTGGTCGGCGTGCGGAACCAGACGTGGCGGCCCATGCGGCCCGGACGCGTCAGCGCGGGGTCGAGCGCCTCGAGGGGCACGTTGCAGGCGCCGATGAAGTAGATCTGCTCGCTGGCGGGCCTCGGGCGCGGCAGCCGCAGCGGCACCCGCCAGAGCCTTCGGGGCACGATGTAGAGCGCGTCGAGGATGGTGTTGACGCGGTTGGTCAGGAAGCGCTTGCCGAAGGGCGGCGAGCCGAGGCCGTCCATCGAGACGAGGATCTGGTTGAGGGCCAGGGAGCCCCCGCCCATGCCGCCCGGGATCATGAAGGCGGCGATGCGGTTGTAGGCGCGGGCCAGGGCCGGCGGGTCGACGGCCCAGCCCGGGTCGCGCTCGGAGAAGCGCGCCTCGCGCCAGGCGGTCGTCTCGAGCACCGCGTCGTTGGGGGCGTCGTAGACGTCCTCGAAGGCGAGCGGGCGCTCGCCGCCCGCGTGGCGCGGCATGCCGCCCCCGCCGAGGCTCGCGCGGCGCATGCCGACGGCGTCGATCTCGTCGATGAAGACGATGCATTGGCCGCCCCACTTGCGGGCCAGGCGCTTGGCCTTCCACATCAAGAAGCGCACGAGGACGGCGTCGATGCCGATGAAGGTGCTGGCGAAGCCCGAGCCCGGGATGGAGACGAACGGCGAGTTGAAGCCGGTGGCGATCGCCTTGGCCAGCATCGTCTTACCGGTGCCCGGGGCGCCGAGGAAGAGCAGGCCCCGCTCGCGCTTGCCGCCCGCCCGCTCGAAGGCCTCGCCGGACTGCCAGAGGCTGACGACGCGGCGCACCTCCTCCTTCGGCTCGGCCTGGCCGCGGACGTCCTCGAGGCGCACGCCCCAGTCGGCGTCGCCCGGCTCGAAGCCCTTGATCTGCGTGATCCCCATCGCCAGGAGCGGCCCGAACAGGATCGCGAAGTTGGCGATGAAGAGGAAGAAGACGAAGACGACCTGGAACAGGATCATCGGGTTCGAGAAGATCCCGGAGGCCTGGTCGAGCAGCCAGCCGAACGTCCCGAGCCACGTGATCGTCTCGCCGGCCGAAGCGGTCGCCGCGCGCACCGCGAAGACGACGGTGATGATGCCGGCGATCCAGATCGCCAGGCGCACCCGCCGCGACCAGAACCAGGCCCGCTTGCGGTCGAGGGCGTCGGTCTCGCGCCGGCGCGCGGAGTCGTCGCCGTAGAGGGTCGGCCACGGCACCAGCTTGCGCAGGATCACGTCGATCACGCCGCGCGCCACCGCGACGCAGCCGATCGTGAAGAGCACGCTCCAGAAGGCGCTCCACTCCTGCGCCACGTAGGCCCACAGGAAGACGCTCGGGGCGCCCATCAGGGCGACGATCGTGGCGATCCGGCCGAGCCGGCGCCAGCCGTCGGCCAGCGCCTTCGACGAGCGCGTGAACCCGCCCTGGTCGGGCGTCCCTCTCTGCTCTTCTACGAGCGCCATGGGCTATCTCCAGTGTAGTCGGCCTCGGCGCGCGGGCGCTCGCCCGCGGGCTGGCGGTAGCGGCCGCGCAGGGCGCTCGCGAGGAAGGCGATGCCGCCCATGAAGAGGATCACACTGGCCCCGATCAGGACGCTCTGGATCACCCCGGAGGCCTTGTCGCCGGAGAGCTGCTGGCGCACCAGCTCGGCGGCGATCAGGAGCGTGATCGGCAGGCCCGCGCCGACGGTGCCCTTGACGAAGCCGTGGCGCCAGCCGAGCACCGCGGCGACGACGAGCACGAGCAGCGGCCCGAACACCCCCGCCGTGCCGAGAAACAGCATCACGCCCGCGATCAGCCCGATCGCCACGGCCCCGACCACGATCGGCTCCGCCCACTGGCGCATCGGGCCGGGCCCGGCGGGCCGGGCGTGGCGGGCGGCGAAGGGACTCATAACGAAGTCTTCGCGCAGGCATGCCGAAGCGGCCGCAGCGCACCCGGCGGCGCGCTACGCGTCGACCGTGTCGAACGGCGGCTCATCGCCCCCGCCCGCGGGCGCCGCGGCGGCCGCGCCGCCCCCGGCCATCAGGCGCGGGATGTCGGCCTCGGTGATCAGCACCTGGCGCGGCTTCGAACCCTCGTAGCCCGAGATCGCGCCGCGCCGCTCCAGCATGTCGATCAGCCGGCCCGCACGGGTGTAGCCGACGCGCAGGCGCCGCTGCAGGAGCGAGACGGAGGCCGTCTCGTGGTTGCAGATCACCTTCAGGGCGTCCTCGAGCAGGGGGTCGGAGTCGGGATCCGAGTCGTCGTCCGCGTCCGCGCCCCTGCCCTGGCCCGCGACGAGCGCCGGCATGTCGAGGAAGCCCTCCTCGAACTCGGGCTCGGCCTGGCGGCGGCACTGCTCGACCACAAGGCCGACCTCGTCCTCGCCGACGAAGGCGCCCTGGATGCGCTGGATGCGGCTCGTGCCGATCGGGCGGTAGAGCATGTCGCCCTGGCCGAGCAGGCTCTCGGCGCCGGGCGTGTCGAGGATCACGCGCGAGTCCGTCATCGACGAGACCGCGAAGGCGATGCGGCTCGGCACGTTGGCCTTGATCATGCCGGTGATGACGTCGACGGACGGGCGCTGCGTGGCCAGCACGAGGTGGATGCCGACGGCGCGCGACTTCTGGGCGAGGCGGATGATGCAGTCCTCGTTCTCGGCGGGCGCGACCATCATCAGGTCGGCGAGCTCATCGATCACGACGAGGACGTAGGGCAGCACCTCCTCCGCGCGGCCCGCCGCGATGCGCGCCTTGTTGAACTCGACGATGTTGCGGCTGCGGGCCGTGCCGAGCTTCTCGTAGCGGCGCTCCATCTCGCCGACCACGTTGAGCAGCGCGGCGGCCGCGCTCTTCATGTTGGTGACGACGGGCGTCAGGAGGTGCGGGATCGCCTCGTAGTGGTTGAGCTCGACGCGCTTGGGGTCGATCAGGATCATCTTGACCTCGTCGGGCGAGGCGTTGAGCAGGATCGAGACCAGCATCGCGTTGAGACAGCCGGACTTACCCGAGCCGGTGGTGCCGGCGACGAGGACGTGCGGCATCTTCGCGAGGTCGGCGTGGACGTGGTTGCCGGAGATGTCCTTGCCGAGCCAGACCGTGAGCGGCGAGGAGCCGCCGGGGAAGGCGCCCTGGATGTCGCCGAGGGTGACGAGGTTCGGGGCGGTGTTGGGCACCTCGACGCCGACGGCCTGCTTGCCGGGGATCGGGGCGAGGATGCGGATGTCGGTCGTGGCCAGCGCGTAGGCGAGGTCGTCCTTCAGCGCGGACACCCGGCCCACCTTCGTGCCCGAGGCGAGCTGGATCTCGTAGCGCGTCACGCGGGGGCCGGAGACCGTGCCGATCACGCGGCTCTTGACCCCGAAGGACTCGAGCGCCTCGACGAGGGTTTGGCCCATGCGGTCGAGCGCGGACTGCTCGACCTCGGCCGCCGTCGACTTCGACAGGACCGAGGCGTCCGGCAGCTTGTAGTCCGTGTGCAGCCGGCGCGGGCGCTCGATGCCCGAGAGGTCGATCGTGGGCTCGCCCGCGTCGTCGCCCGCGAAGACGCTCTCAGGCGTGTCGGCGACGGGGTCGTCCCAGAAGGGCTCGGCCGTGGGGTCGGGCTCGACCGTGGGCTCGCGGGTCGGCTCCGGCGCCGGCGTCGGCTCGGCGAACGCCTGCGCCTCCTCCTCGTCGCCCCACAGCTCGTGCACCGGGTCGGGGAACACGACCTCCTCCGGCTGGGCCTTGGGGGCGGCGGCCTCGGCGCGGCGCGCCTTGGCGGCCTCGCGCTGCTCGATCGCGGCCTGGCGCTCCTCCTCCTCGCGGGCGAGGGCGCGACGGGCGGAGGCGTCGTCGATCCGCTCCACGGTCGCCGCATAGAGGTCGACGACGGTGTCGCGGAAGGCGCGCCACAGGACGGACACCTTCTGCCCGGCGACGAGGACCACGCCGACCACCACCAGCGCGAGGATCACCAGCAGGACGCCGGCATCCCCCGCCCCCGCGGCCAGGAGGCGATGCACGTTGCCGCCGACGAAGCCGCCGGCGCTCTCCGCGGCGCGGCCCGTCGTCGCGTCGTTCGAGAGCGCGATCAGGAGCGCGAGCAGGATCAGGGGCACGCCGGCCAGCCGGCGGCGGAACGCGGACGGGACCGTGCGCTGCAGGACGAGCGCGCCCGACCCGACGAGGATCACGGGCAGGAAGACCGCGAAGTCGCCGAAGGCGATGCGGGCGCCCGCCGACAAGCGCTCGCCGACGAACGAGCCGTCGACCCCGAACCACAGGAGCAGCGCCAGGAAGACGCCGAGCAGCGTCAGGCCGAGGCCGCAGAGAAGCCGCGGGACCGGGCTCGGCTGGGTGCTGCGCGGCGCGGCCTTGCGCGCCGCCGACTGGCGCTTGGGCGCCGCCTTGGACGCGCTCGCGCGGGGCTTCTTCGGGGCAGGCTTGGACGAGCGCGAGCGAATGGCCACGGCTGGGTCTACTCGCCCGGCGGGGGTTCTCCTGCACGGGCCCCGGCAACGTGACCGGACGCTCGTGATGGGCTACAGTCACGGCGTGCGCCGCCCCTCCCCCGCCCTCGTCATCTCGATCATCGCCCTCGTCTTCGCGATGGGCGGCACCGGCTGGGCCGTCACGCAGCTGCCCAGGAACAGCGTGGGCACGCAGCAGCTCAAGAAGAACGCGGTCACGTCCACGAAGATCAAGGACGGCACGATCGCCACGGCCGACCTCGCTGCCGCCACCCGCGACGCGCTCAAGGGGCAGAAGGGCGACACGGGTGCGACCGGCGCGACGGGCGCCGTGGGGGCGCAGGGCGCTCCGGGGCCGTCGGTCGGCGCCGCGGCCACGATCTTCTCCGGTAACCCCATCGCCACCGGCTTCGCGTCGCTCATCAGCCTCGGCACCGCGGCCACGTCGAACAGCAGCGGTCCCGTGGTGGTCACGACACCGAGCCGCCTGCAGATCTCCGCCAGCGTCAACGTGAAGAAGCCCGAGACGGAAAAGGCCATCGAGGCGACCGTGCGCTGCACCGCGCAATGGTCGTCCGCGGGTTCCGGCACCTGGCTCGACTCCGCGAACACGAGCTTCGGCATCGTCTCGCTCGGCACGTCGACGGCGAGCGGCAGCGATGCGGACGTGTGGGGCACGATCGCCATCGAGGCCTCCAAGTCGGTCAACCCCGGCCGCTTCGACGTGCGCCTCTACTGCCAGAGGAGCGGAGCCGGCACCGTCATCCTCGACTACGCCGCGATCAACGTCGTCGCGATCCCCGAGGCATGAGCCCAGGCCGCGATCGCCGGGACGGGCGCGGCGGGCGCCTGGCTAGAGGCCGCTGGCGATGACGCTGAGGGTCCCGAACCGGGCGGTGGCGGTGGCGACCTTGGCCGCCGGAACCGTCGTCGAGGTGTTCTGGCAGGTGACGCTGAAGTCGTAGCGACCCGGATCGAGGATCAGCACCGCGCCGACCGGGACCATCGCGTTGATCGCCGGATTCGCCTCGCCCGCACCGGGGCCTGTGTCGGCGACGCTCGGGAGGGTGACCCGCGAGGTCGCCCCGGTCGCGGTCTGCGGCTGTCCCTCGGCGCCGTAGGCGACGGTGCAGGTGACGTCGCCGATCTTGTCGTAGGCCGTGGTGCCCTTGAAGACGGTGACGCTGGCGTCGACCACGACGCGGGAGCGCGCGGTGAGGACGAGCGGCCCGCCCTGGCCCGTCGCCGCGGTCTCGAGCACCGGCTGCATGGCGCCGGTCAGCAGCAGGGTGAGGTTGCTGTCGTCGACCGCCGCCGTGGACGCCGTCGGACCGGCCGGGCCGGTGGCGCCGGTCGCGCCGGTCGCACCGGTGGCGCCGGTCTGCCCCTTGAGCGCGTCGCGCGTGGCGGCGGCGAGGTCGGCGGTGGCGATCGTGCCGTCCTTGATCTTCGGGGAGGTGACGGCGTTCTTCTTGAGTTGCTTGCCGCCGACGCTGTTCTTCGGCAGCTGCGTGACGGCCCAGCCCGTGCCGCCCATGGCGAACACGAGTGCGATCACGGCCACGACGAGGGCGGGGGACGGGCGGCGCATGGCGGGATCCTAGTGAACGGCCGTCCCCCGTGCTGGTCGAGGACGATCCCCGTGCAGGAGAACCCCGCCGGGCGAGTAGACCCAGCCGTGGCCACTCGTTCGCGCTCGTCCAAGCCTGCCCCGAAGCAGCCCCGCGCCAGCGCGTCCAAGGCGGCGCCCAAGCGCAAGACGGCGGCGCGCAAGGCCGCGCCGCGCAGCACCCAGCCGAGCCCGGTCCCGCGGCTCGTCTGCGGCCTCGGCCTGACGCTGCTCGGCGTCTTCCTGGCGCTGCTCCTGTGGTTCGGGGTCGAGGCTCGTTCGTCGGCGAGCGGTTGTCGGCGGGCTCTCGGGCATCGAGCGCCCGCGCCGGCTGCACACGGACTACAAGCTGCCCGACGCCTCGGTCCTGTCGAGGTCGACGGCCGCCGAGGTCGAGCAGTCCGCGCTCGACCGCATGGGCCAGACCCTCGTCGAGGCGCTCGAGCCCTTTGGGGTCAAGACGCGTACTAGCGGGCGTGGGCGAGGGGCCCGGCTCAGGGGACGACGAAGTTGAAGGCGGCGACGTTGTTGGTCGAAGAGTACCCGCCCGGTTCGAAGACGCGAACCTGATAGCGGTACGGGCCGCAAAGGGAGGCCGACTGGTTCGAGACGTAGAGGTCGGCCGGTCCGGGGCTTTCGGAGTATTCTGGGGTCAGCACCGCGGCGCGGCGTGGTTCGCCCGCGGCAGCTCCCGTCGTCGTGAATGCGGCGTTGCGGAGGGCCGGATCGAGCTCGATGCAGTAGACGCCGACGCCACCACGGGTGACGCCCGTGACGCCCGACGAGAACGTGGCATCGATCGTCGGGGTCGAGCCGACCCGCACCCAGGCGTACGCGAGGGCCGTTCCGGACGCGCCGGTGGCCCCGGTCGCCCCCGTTGCCCCGGTCACTCCGGTCGCCCCCTTCAGCGCGGTCCGCGTGGCCGCTGCCAGATCGGCCGTGGCGATCGACCCGTCTTTGATCTTCGGGGACGTGATGGCGCTGTTTTTCAGCTGCTGCGTGCCGACGCTGTTCTTCGGCAGCTGCGTGACGGCCCAGCCCGTGCCGCCCATGGCGAACACGAGGGCGATCACGGCCACGACGAGGGCGGGGGACGGGCGGCGCATGGCGGGATCCTAGTGAACGACCGTTCCCCGTGCCGGGTGAGGACGATTCCCGTGCAGGAGAACCCCCGCCGGGCGAGTAGACCCAGCCGTGGCCATTCGCTCGCGCTCGTCCAAGCCTGCCCCGAAGAAGCCCCGCGCGAGCGCGTCCAAGGCGGCGCCCCA